>Ga0068872_10001043_pt1 | contig 22504 bp, 21 predicted proteins | sample NOAtaG_7_FD_66441 | JGI IMG/M metagenome (GOLD analysis project Ga0068872, IMG submission 66441) | Freshwater lake microbial communities from Lake Erie, under a cyanobacterial bloom - NOAA_Erie_Diel1S_2200h metaG | ecosystem: Environmental > Aquatic > Freshwater > Lake | place: USA: Ohio, Lake...
GCAAGGAACTATACCCGGATTGTGCGTGGAAGGGTGGAATCTGAAACGGAAAAACAGCGCAAGTATGAAATTGAAATCCACGTGAGGTTCATGCTGCCAGTGTCCTGCATCGTGTTTTTGTTTTTGGGAGCACCTCTGGGAGCCATCATTCGAAAGGGAGGGATCGGGATGCCGGTGTTGATCTCCATCCTTTTTTTCATCCTGTTTTACATCCTCATGATTCAAGGTCGAAAATTGGCCCGGGACAACCACATTGAAGTCTGGTTGGGGGTTTGGATGCCCGTTTTGGTGATGTTCCCTTTTGCCTTGCTGTTTTCCTATCAAAGCCAAACCGACTCGGCGTTGTTGTATCACCACAATTGGTACCGAATCCGAAAACTTCTGTTGGGATGGTTGCCAAAATCCAAAAAAATTGCCGAGGACCGCAGCACCATGAGCATCGAACAGCTGATAGCCTTGCGGGAAAAGCAAAAAACCGATGCCAGGAAAGTGATTGAGGACTACTCCAAGGATCATCAAGATTCACCCCGATTGGATTTATAAGCCATGGAAAATCTAAGAATTTGTTTGCTTCAGATGGACATTGCTTGGGAGTCGCCCGAGCAAAACAGGGCGAGGATCGATTCGATGTTGTCCGATGAGGCCGGAAAGCATGATTTGATTGTGCTGCCGGAGATGTTCACTACAGGTTTCACCATGGAGGCGGCTGCAGTCGCAGAAAAGCCCGGAGGGGTTACAGAGCAATGGATGCAGGAATTGGCAAATCGGATGGGTGCTGTTGTGACAGGAAGCTTGGTAGTAGAAGACGGTGGGCTTTATTTCAACCGCTTGTTGGTGGTCCATGCGGGTGGAACGGCTATGCATTACGACAAACGACACCTTTTTCGTATGGCCGGGGAACATGAGACCTATTCCGCCGGTCAGGCAATCATGGCCTTTACCGTGAAGGGATGGCGTGTTTTGCCGTTGATTTGTTACGATTTGCGTTTCCCCGTTTGGAGCCGAAACAAACTCCAAGACGATGGTCGAATGTATTACGATTTGGCTTTGTTCGTGGCGAATTGGCCGGAGCGTAGAAATCACCATTGGAAAACCCTTTTGTCGGCACGGGCCATTGAAAATCAATCCTTTGTGGCGGGGGTGAATCGGGTAGGAAGCGACGGCAAAGGGATTCCTTATTCCGGTGACACAACTTTGTTGGATCCCATGGGTCAGCCTTTGGCCTACGGATCTCGTCAGCCGATGTTGTTGAAGGCTACTTTGGATTGGCAAAATTTAATTCAGTACAGGGATCAATTCCCCGCCTGGCGCGATGCCGACCGGTTTGATTTGTACTCGTGATGCAGGGTTGTCGTCGAATCATGATTTCCCTACATTTGAGATACATGCGAAGGAAACTCCCGCTGATTTTCATCCCCCTCTTGCTGCTGATCCCAGGGCTGGCCAAGACGCAAATGCGCAATAATTTCTTGTTCAAAGTCGATCCGGCCGGCTTAATGTTCAGGGAATTGAGAGTTTCGGTCGAAAAACGAATCAGAAAAGATTTTTTTGCCTATGTCTCTCCTCATGCCTTTCATCAGACATGGCTTGCCCGAGACAACGAGCCCTTCGGAAGGCCGCAATACCCGCAGAAATATTACGCGGTTGGTATTCGCCTCGGTGTGAGGAAGTATTTGCTGCCCAAAGAAAGTTCACCCGAGGGATTGTTCGTTCAGGGCATCTTGGGATACCGGCATACTTGGCTTCAAAATTTCAATGACAATTTGGACCTGGTGTCCCGGCATCGCTATTACAACCTTGGTTTTGGAGGCATGGTAGGGTATCAAAAACTGTATGGTCCGGGATTCGTTCCGCGCAAAAACTTCGCCTATGGCGTCATGGCAGGCTTTGAATTCATGCCCTACGATTTTTATCAAAACAACCTGGATGCCTCCGGGATCGCCCGCGCATGGTATCAATTCCCATTTTTTCCTCCCGAATTCAGTCAGTTCCGGTTTTACCTTGGTGTAGAATTGGGATTCGCTTTCCTTCAAAGGAGGTTGCATTGGTGAACCCAACCCGTTCAATTGTCGCGGTCCCCGTTTGTGTGCCCGAGGCATGATTAACAGAAAAAAGGAGTATTTTCGCCTTTATGTGGAGCTACCTCAAAAGCCGTGAATTCAAACTGACCGCATTGGCCATATTGGGCGGCGGTATGTTGTTGTTCGTGCTCTTCTTTTTTGTTTTCCTTCCGCTTTATACCAATCATGGCGAAGCGGTGTTGGTTCCGGACCTTTCCCGCATGACCCTCGACAATGCCATCGAGACTTTGGAAGATAAAGGCCTGCGCTATGAAGTGGTGGACTCCCTTTACAACAGCGATCTAGAGCCTTTGGCCGTGATTTCCCAAGACCCGGTGAAACGGAGCAAAGTCAAGCCGGGGCGTCGGATATACCTCACTGTGAACAAAACGGTTGCGCCTCGTGTCCGGGTCCCCAAGGTAGTTGGGGTTTCGGCATACCAAGCCAAATTGCGTTTGGAGGGAGCCAACCTTCAAGTCGGCCGTCAAGAATACGTGCCCCATCAGTATGCCAACCTCGTGATTGCAGTTGCCTACAAAGGACGAAAAATCAACGAGGGCGACGAAATTCCCAAATTCGCTAAACTAGATTTGGTCATCGGTCAAGGCATGGGCAACGCAAAGGTGTTGATGCCTGATTTGGTGGGAGTGCCTGTCGATCAAGCCATTGCCATGTTGAATCGCCTGGGCCTGAGTTTTGCCCCTCCCCGGTGGACTCCTGGTGCTCCCGGCGAGCAAGGGCAGGTGTATCAGCAAAATCCCAAATATTTGGAAGGTGATTCTGTCAACGCTGGTACCGAATTCGTGCTGTTCGTATCGGGCGAAGAGCCTCCAGAGGCGCTAGAGGGCTACGGTGGAGACCAAGACACCACACGTTGATTTTGATGGCCATGAATTGGAATTCCACGATGACAACCTTCTTGCATAGGAACAGCTTGGCCAAGATGGCATTGGCATTGGTTTTTTCCCTATTCTGTTCTGTATCAAGGGCGCAGGATTTCTTGCTGGGTGATTTTCAATCCAAAGCAAAACCTTCGGTATCGGAAAGGTGGCAGCCCAATTTGATGCCTTCAACCATCGTAGGAGGCCTCGTACTTCCATTCCGGGATGACTTTTCGGGTGGTGATTCCATCAGGCCTTCCTCCTTGCTGTGGCATACTCCTGCAAGTTTGCTCCACCTACCTACTGTTTCTCGTCAGCAAGGAATTGCACCGCCTAACTTGGGTGTTTGCAGTTTTGATGGCGCGACCCTCACTGGCAACCACTACGAAGATGAATTTTCAACGGGTGCAGGTGACAGCCTGCTCTCCTTGCCATTCGACCTTTCTGCTTACGATGCCTCAGACAGCTTGTATTTGAGTTTTTATGTGCAGCGGGGTGGGCGAAACGACGCGCCGGAGACGACGGATTCGTTGGTTTTGTACTTTTCCTCCGACAGTACGGTTGGATTTGAAAGGGTGTGGGGTAAAATCGGTGGGGCCGTTGACTCGGTTTTCCACCGGCAGTTCGTGGCGGTCGATTCCTCCATTTTTTTACGAAACAATTTCAGGTTCCTGTTTGTGAATTTTGGCTCTCAGAATGGTGCCTACGACGTTTGGCATTTGGATTTGGTTGAGTTCGATGCGGGCCGAACGCTGGGTGAAGCCCCGGTCGTGGATGCGAGTCCGACCCAGGCCATGAATTCACCTTTGGCTCCTTTCAGTGCCTTGCCTTTGGATCATTTCAGTTTGTCCGCACAAGGTTCATTGCCTACGGTTGGGATTTCCAATGCAAGTTCCGGCACCCTCACTGCCAGCATCAAGATGGATGTTTCGGACGGCAGCGGAAGCAATGTTTTCAGTGGACTTACGAGCCAAACCTTTCCGGGCAATTCCTTGCAGGCCGGAAGTGCACAAAATTTCACTGCAAGCTCCCCATTTTCCTCCCAAACAGGAAACATGGTAGACTACGGCAGCTATTCTTTGCGTACCATCGTCTCGGCGCCGGGCGATCAGGTTACCGGAAATGATACCTTGGTTTTTCACGTACCCGTCGATTCTATCATGGGTTATGATGACGGCGAGTCCGATGCCGCTTATGGCATCACCGCGCCGAGATCCTTTTGCCAGGAGTTTAGGCTTTCGTCGCCCGATACGCTCACAGCGGTTTGGATTTATTTCACACCTTACGTGTATGTTTCCCCTCAAGGTGTGAGCTACAGCATGCAAAACAGGCCCTTCAGGCTTTCGGTCTGGGATACTTTGGTAGTGGATTCATTCATTGTTCAAACCTCCCAAGGCATGCTCATCGAATATGGCGCCGGGCTCAATGCGTTTAAGCGGTATCCGCTTTCCGTACCCCTGTTGGTTGACACTTTGTTTTGGTTGGGACTTCGACAAGTTGACGCTTTGCCTGTCGGAATCGGCTTCGATCGGAACTTCACGGATACCCAAGTGTATTACGAATCTTCCAACGGTGACTTTGTGCCCAGCACCAACCGCGGAACTTTGATGATTAGGCCTGAATTTGCACGGCGAACGTCTGCTCCGGTTTCAGCCATCCCGCAAGAAGAGTTACCCAAGGCGGAAATGCTGATACTTGCTCCTAACCCAGGTGGTATAAACGGGCGCAAAATCATTTGGAAGGGAACAAATCCATTGGTTTGGGGTTGTGTAGATGTTTTTTCCATGGATGGGCGTAGGTTGGACCATTCGGATTGGGTTCCTTCCGCATCCGAACACCTGATCCCTGCTGAGCTGTGGATGGAACCAGGTACCTATTTGGTCCGTTTTTGTGGTAAAACCTCTTCAGGGAAGGTCTATAACCATACTTTGAGACTTACAGTGGATAATTGAAGATGTCGATGTTAGATCCCAAATTGGATGTATTGGCCATAGCTGCCCACCCGGATGATGCTGAATTGGGATGCGGGGGTACTTTGGCCAAAATGGCTGCTATGGGCAGGAAGGTGGGCATCCTCGACCTGACTCGCGGGGAATTGGGGACAAGGGGAAGCATCGACAAAAGGGCCATTGAAGCTGATAACGCTAGCAAGATATTGGGGCTGTCCGTCAGGGTGAACGTGGGGCTTCCAGATGGATTTTTGACCAACTCAGCAGAACACAAATTAGCGGTCGTGACCATGCTGAGACGATTTAAGCCTGAATTGGTACTGCTCAATGCCCCCAAGGACCGACATCCTGACCATGGCAATGGAAGTGTTTTGGCCTCGGAAGCTTGTTTTTTGTCGGGTTTGTCCAAGATTCAAACCTATCACGAAGGTGTTTCGCAGGGTGCTTGGAGACCAGCCAAAGTTTGGCACTACCTCCAAGATCTTCTGTTGATGCCAAGCTGTGTGGTTGACATCTCCGGCCATTACGATCAAAAAATCGCTGCCATCAGGGCCTTTGACAGCCAATTTTACAACCCTGAAAGCGAAGAGCCCATGACCTATATCAGCAGTCTGGATTTCATTCACTTCGTAGAGGCCAGGGCCAGGGAAATGGGGCATTTGGTCGGTTGTACCTTCGGGGAAGGATTCATCCAAGAACGCCCGCTGAAGGTCGATGATCCCATGATGCTGCTCTGATTTTTGGGCTTTCTAAGCTCCTGGCCATACAAACAAAAACGCCCAAACCGAACGTTTGGGCGTTTTTGTTTCCACGAAGTGGAGTAGATGGTTCAGTCCACGCTTTCGGCGAAGCCTGACCTTGACAGCAATACGCCCTTTGATTGCATGATTTTGCCCTCGAGTTCTTCCATCAATTCGGGATTATCGCCCAAAATCGCTTTGACCGCATCGCGTCCTTGGCCTAGCTTGTCACCATTGTATGAAAACCAGGAGCCGGCTTTTTGGATGATGTTGGCTTCGGTGGCCAGGTCAAGGATTTCGCCCGCTTTGGATATGCCTTCACCGTACAGGATGTCGAATTCAGCCTGCTTGAACGGAGGGGCCACCTTGTTTTTGGCGATTTTCACCTTCACGCGGTTGCCCACAATGTCATTTCCTTCCTTCAATTGCCCAATCCTGCGGATGTCAATGCGAACAGAAGCATAGAACTTCAGCGCGTTTCCACCGGTGGTGGTCTCTGGGTTGCCGAACATCACACCGATTTTTTCACGGAGCTGGTTGATGAAAATGCAGACGCAGTTGGATTTGGATATGGCCGCCGTGAGTTTACGCATGGCTTGAGACATCAAGCGGGCCTGTAAACCCATCTTGGCATCACCCATTTCTCCTTCGATTTCTGCACGCGGCACCAAGGCGGCCACTGAGTCCACTACAATCACGTCGATGGCACCAGAACGGATTAGGTTTTCCGTGATTTCCAAAGCCTGTTCGCCGTTGTCAGGTTGTGAGATCAACAAATTCTCTGTGTCGATGCCCAGTTTTTCGGCATAAAAACGGTCGAAAGCATGTTCTGCATCAATGAAAGCCGCCAATCCGCCTTTCTTTTGGGCTTCGGCAATCACATGTAGCGACAGGGTGGTTTTCCCGGAAGACTCCGGACCGTAAATCTCGATGATTCGACCCTTTGGCAGGCCGCCCACACCCAACGCAATGTCCAACGACAGTGAACCGGTGGAGATGACGGGGATGTCCTTCTCTCCTTCGTCGCTCAACTTCATCACAATCCCCTTGCCAAACGATTTCTCCAGTCGGTCCATCGTCAATTGAAGGGCTTTCAACTTCTCATTTTTTTCGTCTTTCGCTGCCATTGCGGTTTTGGTTAATACTTCCATTTCAAAATTATTGGGTGTGTAAAATCAAGGTGATCAAAGTTTTGCACAAAACGTGTCGCTGCACCAGCCTTGTCCTGATGCTCAAGGCAAGATTCTAGGCGAACTTTGACATCTTGTGTCATTTTTTGAATCGAATCTTTGAATGCTAAAATAAAAATACAAGTGCTAAAATAAAGTACAAAAATAAAAAATCAAAACTAAAAAAAATGGAAAATAATTAAATCCAATCTGTTGTTGTTCGGATGGATTCATTGCTGTGCGGGGCAGTTGACCTTGTCGGAGGCTAGCTGTTCATTTTGTGGCCTTGAACGCTTTTTTCTGTTCCTTTTTGAAGTAAGCGCAGTGCTCAACGAGGCTACAGGAACCACATTTGGGATTGCGCGCTGTGCAGGTGTACCGCCCGTGCAGGATCAAGTAATGGTGGGCGGCAGGAATTTCGGCCGTTTCAAATAGGGAGACAAGCTGTTTTTCCGCTGCCAAGGGAGTTTTGGCCTTCAAGGTTAGGCCAATCCTTGCAGCTACCCTAAACACGTGGGTGTCTACTGCCATGTTGGGGGCTCCGTGTAGAACTGAGGTCAGTACGTTGGCTGTTTTTCTACCCACGCCGGGCAGTTCCATGAGTTTTTCATGACTTTCTGGCACCTGTCCGCCATGACTGTCAACAAGGATTCGCGCTGCACCCAATAAGTGCTTGGCCTTGCTTGCAGGGTAAGAAATGGATTTTATATAGCTGAAGATTTCTTCTTCGGTGGAGGATGCCATCGAAGGTGGGTCGGGAAATCGCTCAAACAACGCAGGCGTCACCAAGTTCACACGTTTGTCTGTACATTGGGCTGAAAGAACGACCGCCACAAGAAGCTGAAATGGGTTTTGGTAATGCAATTCGGTTTCAGGCACCGGAATCACCTCCGCCAAGCGGCTCAACACAATGGATGCAAGTTGCTTTCTACGCACCTTGTAAAAATAAGCAATGCGAAAGCCAAACTGCAGAAACAATCAGATTAATCGGGAAAAGACTTTGTTTTCCGACTTTACGGCCACCTTGCAATCCTCCACTGCATGCTTCCTGAGGGTAGCTAAGGCGTAGCGCATCCTGCCCAGCGCCGTGTTGATATTGGTCCGTTGAGCTTTGGCGATTTCCTTGAAACTGAGTCCCTCGAAGAGACGCAGCATCAACACCTCACGTTGTGTTTCAGGCAAAACGCCCAACAAATTCTTGAGATGCTCTTGCTCCTCCTTTTGGATGAGTATTTTTTCGATGCAGTCTTCCCCCTCGCTTGTTTCTGCACCAGAATGGTGGTCGTTATCCCTAATCAAAATCGGTCCTCTCCGCTGCCTGCGATAATGATCGATGGCCATGTTGCGAGCGATCTTGACGGCCCATGCACCAAAGCTACCCTCTGCTATGAATCTGCCCGCCCGCAACAGCAATACCAATTTCAACATGGCGTCTTGGTACAGGTCATCCGTCAAGCATTCGTCCTTTAAAACCATCCAAATTGAGGTGTAAATTTTGGCATGGTGACGGTTTTCCAAGCATTGGAAGGCTTGTTCATCCCCCAAAAAGAAGGCGGCCACCAGTGCATGGTCACTCCTTTTGTCGTTGTTGTTTTGGAATGGCAGTTGTCTCATGGGTTTTTCGGGATGATGAAAGTCGAATTTGTTTGTATGGTGCGGGGAGTTGTTCAATTCCATATCTGAAACCACGATTTCCCAATAAACATTCATTCATCCCGAACAAAGGAACTCGAGTCGGGTTCATTGTGTAATTTTGAATCCAGCCAAAGCGCATCAGATGGTCGATAAAATTCTCATCAAAGGAGCCCGGGTCAACAACCTCAAAAACGTGACAGTGGAGCTGCCAAGGAAACAATTGGTACTCATCACGGGTGTATCGGGTTCGGGCAAATCGTCTTTGGCATTCGATACGTTGTATGCTGAGGGGCAGCGTCGGTATGTGGAGAGCCTGAGCTCCTATGCAAGGCAATTTTTGTCTCGGATGGAAAAGCCGGATGTGGACTATATCCAAGGCATTTCGCCTGCCATGGCCATCGAACAAAGGACAGCCTCAGGGAACCCAAGGTCAACGGTCGGTACAATCACGGAAGTTTACGATTACCTCAAATTGTTGTATGCCCGATTGGGCAAAACATACTCCCCGATTTCAGGGGAACTTGTCACGCGGGACAAGGTGGGCGACGTGGTGGACCATATCAAAAATTTGCCTGAAGGTTCCAAGGTCCACGTCATGGCCAAAGTGATGCCGAGGTCTCAAGGTTACCGCAAAGAATTGGAAATAACCCTGCAAAAAGGATTTTCGAGGGTGATGACTGCTGAGGGGGTACAGGACATTGAGGAACTTTTGCAGGATAAAAAGTTGCCCAAGACGGTAGACCATTTCTTGTTGCTGGTGGACCGATTCGTGGTGCGTGATGTGGACCAAGAAGATTTTGCTTTCCGCGTGTCCGATTCGGTGCAGACTGCCTACCAAGAAGGGGGAGGAGGATGTTTGGTGCAGGTGGATGACGCCTCTCCCAAGGAATTCAACGAACGGTTTGAGCGTGACGGGATGCAGTTTGAACTGCCAAACTTGGATTTTTTCAGCTTCAACAATCCATATGGGGCCTGCAAAACCTGCGAAGGCTTCGGAAGGATCTTGGGCATCGATGAGGATTTGGTCATACCCAACCGGTCGTTGTCGTTGTATGATGGCATGATTGCACCCTGGAGGGGCGAAGGCATGCGGGAGTACCAAGAGGAATTCGTGCGGGAAGGCTTGATGCATGGCTTCCCGGTTCATCGCCCGTGGATCGATTTGGCTGAATCGCAGAAGGACATGGTGCGCAACGGGGTGGGCAAGGCATGGGGCTACCTCAAGTTTTTTGAATACCTCAAATCCCACCTCCATAAAATCCAAAACCGGGTGATGGTGTCAAGGTATCGGGGTTATACCGTTTGCCCGGATTGCAAAGGCAGCCGGATTCGAAAGGATGCCAATTATGTGAAGGTGGGAGGCCATGCAATCGGGGACTTGCTCAACATCGAACTCACCGACCTGCGTCAACATTTTTTGAACCTTCAGCTTGGCCCTCATGAGCAGAAAATCGCTGCCAGGATCATGAATGAAATCCAAGGGCGGTTGGATTATTTGGTGAACGTGGGGGTGGGTTATTTGACGCTCAACCGGAAAATCAACACGCTTTCGGGTGGTGAAATGCAACGGATCAAGTTGGCAACATCCTTGGGCAGCGGGTTGGTAGGCGCCATGTACATCCTCGACGAACCTTCCATCGGGCTCCACCCCCGCGATACCGACCGTCTCATCAGGGTCATGGAGGGCTTACGGGACAAAGGAAACACCGTGGTGGTGGTGGAACATGACGAATCCGTGATCAGGAAGGCCGACAATATCGTGGACATGGGTCCTGGTGCGGGAGAATTGGGAGGAGAAGTGGTCTTCCAAGGTGATTTGGATGCACTGATGAAGTCCGACTCCCTGACCGGAAAATACCTCCGAGGCGAAGAAAACGTGCCTGTACCCGCCATCCGCCGGAAAAAAGTAAACAGCATCATCGTGAAAGGGGCCCGTGAGAATAACCTCAAAGGCATCACGGTGGAGATTCCTCTGAATGCCATGACGGTAGTGACTGGCGTGAGTGGCTCTGGCAAAAGCACATTGGTGGGTAAAATCATTTACCCCGCCATTCGGCAGCATTTGGAGGCTTTCGGGGAAAAGCCTGGATATTTTGAAGGAATCGAAGGGGAGTTGGCAGAAATCAAGTTCATCGAAATGGTGGATCAATCCCCGATAGGCAGGAGCGCAAGGTCTAATCCGGTCACCTACATCAAAGCCTATGACCACATCAGGGAGTTGTATGCTTCCCAACCGGTGGCTGTGAGTGCAGAAATGAAGCCAGGATTCTTCTCTTTCAACGTGGAGGGAGGCCGATGTGAAACTTGCAAAGGGGAGGGTTTCGTGACCATCGAAATGCAATTTTTGCCCGACATCACCCTCCTTTGCGAGGATTGCGGAGGAAAGCGCTTCAAAAAACCGGTCCTTCAAGTCAAATACAACCAAAAGAACATTTTCGAGGTTTTGAACCTTACCATTTCGGAGGCAGTCAAATTTTTCCAAAAAGAACCCAAAATCGTGGCTCGTTTGGAAATCTTGGAGCGGGTGGGTTTGGGATACCTCAGGTTGGGTCAAAGTTCGGATACCTTGTCGGGAGGTGAGGCCCAACGTGTGAAATTGGCTTTTTTTCTAACGCAGGCCAAGGAGCGAAAGGGGACCTTGTACATATTCGATGAACCCACGACCGGATTGCATTTCGATGACGTGCGGAAGTTGTTGGCGGCCATGCAAGCCTTGGTTGAGCAAGGAAATTCCGTCCTGATTGTGGAACACAACGTGGAGGTCATGAAGTGTGCGGATTGGATTGTGGATTTGGGTCCGGAAGGCGGCGACCTTGGAGGGGGCTTGGTTTACCAAGGTTCACCAGAAGGACTTTTGTCCGTTCAGGAATCTGCAACCTCTCCGTTTTTGGTTGGCAAATTGTAGTCATTGTCTAATGTTAGGTCATTGATTTGGTAGAACAGTCCATTTTGGAATCTGCTCATGGACAAAACGACAGACAACAGGAAAGTGGTGGGGGAGTGCCCGATTTGCGGCAGACCCCTGGTGGACGGACCATCTGTGGATTTGCATCACCTGATTCCCAAAACCTACAAAGGCAAGGAAACCGTTCTGATTCACAGGGTTTGTCACACCAAGATCCACTCCCTGTTCACCGAAAGGGAATTGTACTTTCATTACAACACCGTTGAAAGACTACGTGACCATCCGGAAATGGAAAAATTCATCAAATGGCTGAAAAACAAGGACCCGGAATTCAGGACCGGCAACGAGTTCGCCAAATCCAAGGGTAGGCGTTAGAAACACTCAGCCAAGGTCGGCAAGTTTGAAGGTTTGCTCACTCACAAATCCTCCTTTTTCATTCCGCATCACGGTGCCGCATTCGTGGTAGGGGTCGTGTTCATAAAATAATACCACCTTGTCCTCCACAATCCAAGGCAAAATGTCTGTGCGCTCTTCAAGGGTGAGGAGGGGCCTTGTGTCATAACCCATCACGTAGGGTAGGGGCAAATGCCCGAAAGAAGGAAACAAATCCGCCGCGAAAAGGACTTTGTGGCCTTTATAGTCAATACAGGGCAGTTGTTGACCTTCCGTGTGCCCGTTTACTACCTTCAATTCAACTCCGGGAAACAATTCGGTGGCTCCTTCCAACAGCATCAGTTGGCCGCTTTGGACCAAGGGCTGAATGTTTTCAGCATAAAAACTTGCCTTTTCCCTCGCATTGGGGTCCAAGGCCCAAGCCAAATGGGATTTCTGCACCCAAAAATGAGCGTTCTCAAAGGTTGTCTCATGGCGTTCCTTCACAGGATGCCATGCAGTTGAGCCTCCGCAATGATCGAAGTGCAAATGGGTCAAGATAACATCCGTGATGTCGGCACGGTTGAACCCTGCTGCCTCCAAAGAACGGTCTAAGGTTGCACTTTGGTGGTCCACGGCATAGAGGTTGGCAAATTTCCCGTCGTATTTGTGACCCAAGCCATTGTCTACCAGAATCAGGCGGTTGCTGTCTTCAATGAGGAGGCAGCGCATGGCCATGTCAATACGGTTTTGGGCATCGGCAGGGTTGGTCCGTTCCCAAATCACTTTGGGGACCACTCCAAACATGGCTCCTCCGTCCAATCGGAATTTGCCGGTTTCAATCGTGTGCAGTTTCATAACCTAAAATTAATCAGGAATGCATTTCCTGCGCTTGGGATTTGGCCAAAGTAAGCCATGCTCCATTTCCATAACACGAAAAAACACCTATTTTTGGACCACAATGCTATTGCACACATGAGATTTCACTTCATCGCCATCGGGGGTAGCGTCATGCACAACCTGGCCCTCGCCCTGCACCAGATGGGGCATCAGGTTTCAGGCTCCGACGACGAAATATATGAACCAGCCAAATCCCGGTTGTCTGCAAAAGGCATCCTTCCATCATACTCCGGTTGGAATCCCGATGCCATCACCCCGGAATTGGATGCGGTCATTTTGGGCATGCACGCCAAGCTTGACAACCCTGAGTTGAAGCGAGCTGAAACATTGGGCGTGAAGGTCTATTCATTCCCTGATTTCATTTATCAGCAATCGCAGAATAAACAGCGGGTTGTGGTTGCCGGATCGCACGGTAAAACCACCATCACTTCCATGATTTTGCACGTCCTCAAACATTGTGGGCGGAAATTCGACTACTTGGTTGGAGCCCAAATCGAAGGGTTCGACACCATGGTTCAAATCACGGACGATGCCCCCGTTTTGATTGTGGAAGGGGATGAGTACCTGACAAGCCCCACCGACCGCAGACCCAAATTCATGGCATATCATGCTCATATTGCCGTGATTTCGGGAATTGCCTGGGACCATATGAATGTTTTTCCCACCGAGGCGGACTACAACCGGCAATTTGAATTGTTGGTGCAAAGCCTGCCCAAAGCCGGTGTTTTGATTTATCAAGAAGAGGATAAGACCCTCCGGCAAATCGTGAAGCGTCATGCTCGGGACGAGGAGCATTACCTGCATCCTTACAGCACCCCCGATTTCAAAATCGTGGACAACCAATTCGAATTGCGTCTCAAAGGCAAAAAGTCTTTGGTGTCGGTGATTGGAAGGCACAACCTTGCGAACATCGCAGCCGCTTGGGAAGTATGCCGTGAATTGGCCGTGGACATTGATGATTTCATGCGTCATATTGCCACCTTCAAAGGTGCAGCCAAACGATTGGAAAAAATCTACGATGACGGAAAAAATGTGGTTTTCAGGGATTTCGCCCATGCTCCCAGCAAAGTGAAGGCCACAGTGGAAGCTGTGAAAGAGTTGTATGGCAAGCAAAATGTAGTGGCCGTTTTGGAATTGCATACCTTCAGCAGCCTCAACAAAGCCTTTCTCCATCAATACCACAGGAGCTTAAGGCCCATCAAGAACAAATTGGTGTTTGTAAACCAGCATACTTTGGACACCAAGGGCTATCCGGCCATCTCCAAACAGGAATTGATTCAGGCATTCGACGACCCCTCATTGGAATACGCCACCACTGCCGAGCAACTCCAGGCATGGGTGAAAGCGCAGCGTCAAACTTCCGGAAACGTATTCCTTTTCATGAGCAGCGGTCCTTTTGCAGATTTGGACTTGAAAAACCTCGCAATTGGGTGAGTTTTTTTCGATAAGCCCTTGTTTTCTCGCGGAGAGTTTTTACCTTTGCCCTTCCTAAAAGGAACCGAAAGATGGCAAAGAAAGGAAAAGAAAATCGGATCCAGGTCATTTTGGAATGTACCGAGCATGCAGCTAGCGGTCAACCTGGCACGTCCCGCTACATCACGACCAAAAATCGTAAGAATACCCCTGGACGTATTGAATTGAAAAAGTATAACCCGATTTTGAGGCGTTATACCCTTCACAAAGAAATTAAGTAAGGAGTTTAGACATGGCAAAGAAGGTCGTAGCAACCCTGAAAGACAAAACCCGTGTGAACCTCACGAAGGTGATCATCCCGGTTAAGAACGAAAAAACGGGTGCATACAGTTTCCAAGAGGAAATCATCCCGCAGGATCAGGTGAAAGATTACTTGGCGAAAAACGTTCGCTGAGAATCTTCTCTCCAAACACACAGAGGCCGTTCCAAATGGGACGGCTTTTTTTATTGTGCTCAATCTGTGGAAATTCAACCCGTTCGGAGATGCAGCCTTTCTGAGCCAAAACAAACCCAAATCAGGGTCTGGTAGTGGCTCCCAAGGGATGGTAGCGGGTCAGGCGATCGAATGGAACAGGGGCTTCTGTCGGCCAAGGCAAGCTGGGTAGTTCTTCGTTGATGGCTACAGGGGTCACCTTGGCTACCGTGGTAGTAATTGTGCCAATTGGTGTGGTGTGTATGATTCTAAGGGGAAGCTTTGGGTAGCCTTTGGCCATGAACGCAGGTACGCGGTTGGAAAGGCTATCTTTCAAACTGTCTGCCAACTGAAAGGGGAAACTGAGGCTGTCCGCCAAATGGTATACAGTTTTGTTCTTGCCTTCGGTCCGCTCAGTTACCTTGCACCCGTACCCAGCGATTTGACCAGCTGGTAAATTTCTCCAGGTGATTTTATCCAATGATTTGGCTCGTTCATCATCTTCCCAAACGCGACCCGAAGCATTGTCCTGAAGCCACATCGTGGGTCCGGAGGCATCCCAAAACAAGGTCAAACCGAGGGTGTCGGACAGTCCGCCGTGCCAGGTGGCCACGATGCGGGGGTGTTGAACATGGATGGTCAAGGAGTCGGGATAAAGCCCCAATTGCCCCTTGGGTATGCCGGTGTAGGAAATACGGTATCCGATGGTCCCGGAAAACGGGGGCTTGGCCGATTGAGGTGCGGAAACATCTTGCTGGGCCAACAGGAGGTAAGACCAAGCGGAGAAAAATACCAACAATGCTGATTTTGCCATGGATATGAAATGGAGAAGGCGAGCAATTGGCCCGCCTTCTGTTGTTCTCTCTTACATGCCCCCCATCAGGGAGTTAGGGTCAAATGGTTCTTGTTTGTAGCCCTTTGGGAGTTTGAATTTGGATTTTTCAGGAGCATCCAAATTCACCTCTTTGGCCATCATTACCACGGTGAACGGACCTTGGTTCATTTCCATGCGGAGTGGCATTCCTGGCAATCCTTTTGCTCCCACCATGCTGCCCATTCCGGGGCCAGAGCTACTCTCGTTGGAAGGCATTTTGAATTGGTCGGTGACCCAAGCATAAGAAACTGCTTCTCCCATCGGGGTGTTTTGCACCATTTTGTATTTCTGGCATTTGAATCCGGCGATTTCCATTTCACCCTCTTCCTTGGACACGACAGGATCAGCCTCCTCGGCACCATCCACTTCAGCATTCATTTTCTTTGGGTCGATGATATACACCATCTCTTCGTTGTCTTTAATCATGTAGGAAATGCCCTTTTTGTTGTCGGTAAGGGTTTTTCCCAACATCATGCTCAACATGCCGCCGTCGTATTCGACCAAGGATTTGTCTTTGAGCACCGAAATGATGATGGCATTAGGCATCATGGCTTGGGCCATTTCAGCACCCTCACCGGAGAGTTCCATTGTGTAGGTAAGCTTGCCTTGGAAGGTGGCTTGGGCAAAAAGGCCGGCGGAGCAAACAACCAAGGCCAACATGCTGAGAAAAAACTTTTTCATTCGGAATTATGGGTTGAAATTCTAACTCAAAAGTACGCAATAACCCGCAGATTGTTCCAAAGCGCTAAAACTTTGCGATTCAGTCCCTAGTGAGGTACTCATGCACGAACTCCATGAACTCAGGATTGTCAGCAAGGCCATAATAAGTTTTAGCATCCCGAGGGGGGATAGGAGCATACAAAGTATTGATGGCCATTCCTCTGTGACGTGTCTGAGGTCTCCAAAACCTCAATCTGTTCTTGAATTGCATCAGCGGATCTTCGCCAATGATGTTGGCGCGAAAAACAAACAAAGGCATGTGGAGGCTATCGGTGATGTATTGGATCTCCTCATGGTAGTCACGGCTTTCGGCTTTCATGTCCTCCCCTGAGATTGGGCGATAATCCAAAGCAAACTCATCCGAAACCCTTAGATTATCAAAATCGGCCAAGCGGTCCAGGCTTCCTCCATAGGAAAACAAGGTCTCGCGGCCCTTTCTTAAACTGTCGAAGGTAGATTGCCACATGGAGGTGAATGCTTCCACCGGTTGTAGGTTGGAGCCCACCACGACCCTGTCAATCGGACAGGGGGAAAACACTTCCATCACTTGGTTGATTTCTTTCTCCAGCCGCTCGAACCAAGCCTCAGGCTGAACTGTCAGGGAGTCAGAAGGGAAAAGGGATTTGGAATTGGTGGGTGTAAAAGTAAGGTGAAGACCCACCCGGTAGCTGAGCAGAAGTCCTTTCATGGAGCCAATCGGAAGATCGGGTACGAAAGGCAAGCCGGCCGAGTCGCACAAGAGGGGCAGTTCCAACATGAGTTCCCGCATCTTCAAGTCTCTCATGAGGGCCAAGTTGGCATTGACTTCGCGTTCGGATTCCGGTGAATCGAAGCGCATGCCCCAAATCAGTGGCACCCTGGACCGTTCCAAGTCAGCAGGACCACAGGCGCTCAGGAAAAGAAACAGGCAGATAAAAACGGGGAGAATGGTTTTCATGGACGGAGTGGAGTGGATTGGGTCGGCAATCAGTCCATGGCGGGGACGTCAAGCTTTTGTTTCACGGCCTCTTTGGTCACGTTTTTCGGGTCCAAACGTAGGCGCCGGTATTCTTCTGGGCTGAGGTCCATGTAGAAAAAGTCAACGGGGTCGATTTTCTCTCCCTTGTGGATGATTTCATAGTGGAGGTGCGGTCCTGTAGACAATCCCGTGTTGCCGGAATATCCGATCATTTGACCACGGGTGACTTTTTGGCCTGCCTTGACTTTGGTTTTGGACATGTGGGCGTATTTGGTCACATAACCATTTTGGTGGTTGATGTCCACGTACATGCCATATCCATTTTCACCATATCCCGCATGGGACACCACGCCGTCGCCCGTGGCATAAAGGGGAGTGCCTTCCGAGCAGTCAAAATCCAAACCGGTGTGCATTTTCATGGCTCCCGTGACCGGATGCCTGCGGTGGCCAAAACCTGAATTGAGTCTGCCGTTCACAGGTAAAATGGACGGGACGTTCTCAAGCTCTTTTTCCTTGGCCATCATTCTTTTTTCTACCAATTGATAGCTGCCTTTGAGCGTATTGACCTGATGGCGGATTTGTTGGATTCGCAACATGACCTCGGTGGTGGGATCATCTGGGTTCAATTTCAGTTGGGCGATGGTAGCCGAATCCCTGCACCATTCTTCGGTGGAAAGCTGTTTGGAACCCACTATCGGGAGATAAAGGCTATTGTCTTTGCTCAACAGGTCCTCCAACACCTCCTCATGCTCGTCCAAAAGGTCATGCATGGCACCCAAGGTTGAGTGCAAGGTATCACGTTCCGCCAACAACCCCTTCGCCTTGTCATCCGTGAAAAACATCCCAAAGGCATTGAAGCTCAAAAAGACAGCCAAAGCACCCAACAAACCGAAAGTAAGCACCTTCCTCAGGACCATACGATGATCCACCTTGACCCTGTGGTAGGTACAAGTCTCAGTATCGTAGTAGTATGCGACTTTTTTGCGTGCCATGAGCGTGAATGGCAAAGTTAGTGCTTTTGACCCAAGGTTACCACACCCCAAAGCTTGGCAATGTGTCGATTACATCCCCATATTTGCTGCATGGGTCATCGGCAGAAAGATTCGGCCTGCCTTGTTTTTGTAGGTCTGGGCAGCAATTTGGGTGAAAGGGCAAAGGCGCTTGAGGATGCACTGACACTGCTCTCTCTGGCCGGGCTCCGGATCTCCAAACGGTCATCGGTTTTTGAAACTCCACCTTGGGGCGTTGAAGCGCAGCCAAAGTTTTTGAACCAAGTCATCCAAGGCACTTGGGTTGGTACTGCCGAGCAATTGTTGGAGACATGCATGGCCGTTGAATCCAAATTGGGCAGGATTCGTGCAGAACGGTATGGCCCCCGAACCATCGATTTGGACATCCTTGCGTTTGGGGAGCAAGAAATCCAAACGCTCAACCTTCAAATACCCCATCCTAGATTGCAAGAGCGGGCTTTCGTGTTGGTACCTTGGCACGAGGTCGCACCTGAACATGTGGTGGCCGGCCTTGGACAAAGTGTCGCAGCTTTATTGAGGAATATACCTGCCGAGGAAGTGAGTGAAGTCGCTTTATGGAGCTCAAAACCTCAAAACTGATCCTGCCAATCCCTTCGTTTGGTCAGTTTCAAGTCCTTCAAGGTGCTGCTTTTCACGTTGAGGGAGACATTGTAGCTCTTACGGATGCCGAAGGGCACCCAGGTCATGCTCATTTCCCAACAATGCAGGTCGCGGTAGATGGTCACCGAAGTGTAGGAGAAGTCTTTGTTGGAGAAATCATACCCGCTTGTGTACCCAAATTTCCATTTCGGGGAGAGGTTGAAATCTCCCGAAAAATTCAGGGTCATGGTGGTGTCCTTCCTGATTCCTGAGTTGGTATAATTGAGGATGTAATTGACATTGAATGTCCATGGGACTTCGAAGTCTACGTACAAGTCCCTGAAAAACCGTAGGTCTTGATTTGGGTTTCTTGCCAGTTGGCTGTCGGTCTCGGCGGGATCCTGTCCTTTTTTGTTTTTGCTTGTCAGTCTTGTGCCTAAGGCAAGGCTCATATTCGAAAGCCGTCCGATGCGTCCATTCAAATCCATCCGGTAAGTGTCGATGCGACGGCCTTGTGCATTCACCGCATAGGGGTCCAAAGTTCCGTTCCAGTTCAAGGTGAGTTTGTTGTTCAAAAAATTGGTCCTTGCACTCATGGCCACGGGTTGCAAATTCAAACTGTCGGCTGCGAAATTATAGCTGCTGCTGAGGCTGAAATTGTCCAACAAGGTCAGGCGGGTCCAAGGGTCCTTGATGGTGGTGTCTTTTTCTGCTGCTTTGTTTCGATACTTCATTTCCAGCACGTTGCCAATCGAAAATGTCATGGCTTGTTCCGCTCCGGCCGAAGGACTCCCGAAAAGGCTGTTCTCAAAACGGCTGTAAGGGGTCAAGGTGCCAGCTGTGTCGGTCTGCACGGTCCGGTAAACATTCCAACCTGGATTACTGAAGTCCGGCCGGTAACGATAGCCAACCGCGGGCAGGAAGGTATGCCTCACCATGGTCCCTTTTTTGGATTTCAGGTCGAAAATACCGTACAATCGGGTGGAGGCATTCAGGTTGAAATCGAAGTCGCGGGCAGTGAAAAAACCATAGGTGTCATTCAGGTCCACCTTGTTGGAATCCAAGTCCCAGGTTTTTTGCCGCTCTTTGAAATACCACCTTTCCCGGTAGTTGAAGGTGGGTGCAATGTTGATGTATTGAAGCAAGTTGAATTGCGTGCTAATCGGTACCGTATGCATGACTCCGTTGCGGAAAAAGTCCAATCCCCGTTGTGTGGTGGTGACAGTATCCTTTCCTCCAATGCCCTCATTGATTTCCACCATCGTCAGGTTTCCGCCTGGATTCAAAAGCAGTTGCGGAATCAACGAGTCGGGGGCAGTGATTTGGTTTTTCAGGTTCATGGAGTAGGAGGCTCCTACTTTGTGGTACCATTTGTTGCCGACGCTGTTGCGGCCTTTGAGGGGGAAAAATCTTGCCCGGGTCAATGCCACCGTGGGAAGTCCCATGCTGACCTCTTTGTTGCGGTTGTTTTGGGTGTGGTCCAAAGTGGCATTGATGCGCCATCCGCTGTTGGGAAACGCGTGGTTGAAGGTGACGGAACTTTTCAGCGTATTGGAAAGGTATTGTTGCTCGTCGTAGGAGTTTTGTGCCAAATAATTGGTGGATCCGGCATTCACCGAGGCGTTGAGGGTGGTCTGCGGGTCGATGTTCTGTTTATGTTGCCAGGTTACCCAAAAGTTGCTCTCCTTTCGATAAAGCGAGCCATCTGCCGGTTCACCGAACTCCTGCACCCCATATGACAAGCTAAAAGCACCATTGTACTGGTAGCGCTTGTTGTAATTGGTTTTCCCCTCCAAACGCCATCCGCCCTTGGAGAAAATATCACCGGCGAGCAGGAAATCCACGTATTCGTTGATGGCGAAATAATAGCCTCCGTTTCGCAAAAAGAATCCACGGTCTGCCGCCTCCCCATATTGGGGCATGATGATTCCGGACTTCTTGCCGGTTTGGTTAGGAAAAAAGCCAAAAGGGAGAATCAAAGGAAGCGGTAGGTCTTCTATCACAAGTTGCACCGGCCCTGTGATGATTTGTTTGCCCGGAATCACCTTCAAACGTTTGGAGCGGATATAATAGTGAGGGTGGTCCAATTCGCAGGAGGTGAATTTCCCGTTCTGGATGTAATAAGTCTCATCGTTGGCTTTTTTGACCACTTCCGCCAGCACATACTCTTCGCCTTGTTTGGTTTTTGCGCCCTCCACCAAGCCCTTTTGGGACTTGAAGTTGTAGGTCATGTCCTCGGCGTCGTATTTCTGTCCGTTGTCTTCGAATTGCGGCTTCCCAACCCGTTTTCCGGAAGAATCAGTCCTGCTTGTGGCACTGACCGTGCTTGTGTTCCAATCCACCACCACCGAATCGGCCAACAATTTCATCTGCTCGTAGGTCAACTCCCCGCCATCATTCAAAAACAACAATTTTCCTTTCACGTCCAACAACATGTATTGGGTGGCTTTGTAATTGATGGGGCTTTTGAGGTCGGATTTGGGCTTAATTGTATCCCCTTTGACCACTTTCAGGGAGTCTTTGGCCTGATTTTTGAGCGTGTCACCCACAACCGGAATTTGTTCGGGTGCGTATGCAACAGCGGATGCTCCCGGCAGCAGCAAGAAAAAGTGTATGATAAATGCGACGAATCGTTGATGCATGCTGGGCAGAACCGATTGAAATACCGGGCGGTTGTTTCCAACTTTGTGCCAAAGTTAACGCAAGCGAGATAGAATTATGAAAAAAGTGAAGTGGATCTATGTGAGCGTGCTTTTGTTGTGTTGGGGTGTGTCCAGCTCCTTCCACAAACCCGTGCTGCCCTTCAACGATGGCAAGATCCAGCACCTGATGATTGACGCAGGTCATGGTGGCAAGGATCCCGGTGCCTTGGGGTCCGTGGCGCGTGAGAAAGACATCACCTTGGCCATCGCCACCGACCTCAAACGGATTTTGGCGGAAAAAGCACCTCAAATCAAGGTTTCCATGACCCGGGATGACGATACATTCGTGGAATTGCATCGGCGGGGTGCGCTCGTGGCCGAAAAACAAGCGGATTTTTTCATTTCCATCCATTGTAACTCCAATGCAAACAGGGAAGCCTATGGATCAGAAACCTACATCCTGGGTACTCACAAGAGCGAGGCCAACATGGATGTGGTAATGCGGGAAAACAGCGTCATTCTGCAGGAAAAGGATTTTGAATCGGTCTATGAAGGCTTCGACCCCAACAGCGTGGCAGCCTACATCTTCTTCAATTATATCACCAACGTGCACATGGAATCCAGTGCAAAGCTTGCAGCCAAGGTCCAATCCCAATTCGCACAAAAAGTGGGACGCAAAGACCGTGGGGTTAAGCAGGCCGGTTATCTCGTCCTTTGGCGTGCCAGCAAACCAGCCATCCTCATCGAGACCGGGTTCATTTCCAACGCCGATGAAGAAAAATTCCTCAACTCTGACAACGGAAAGTTGTACATGGCCAGTGCCATTTACAGAGCCGTGAAGGAATACAACGGAGATACCTCGGCCTCCGACAACTGATGGTCACATTTTGTTGAAACCCAAGGCCGGCTCCTAACCGGTTTGTTGGCATTGTGTCAAGGCTGTTCGTCAAGCCGATAATCCTTTTAAATTTGTGGCCTCAATCAACACCATGGGACAATACGATTTCAAGGCCATCGAGGCCAAATGGCAGGAAAAATGGGAACGTGAACGCAGCTACGCCATCCAACACGATGCCCGTAAACCCAAATATTACGTGCTTGACATGTTTCCCTACCCGAGTGGTGTGGGTTTGCACGTAGGCCATCCCTTGGGATACATCGCTACCGACATCGTGGCCAGGTTCAAGCGCCTTCAGGGGTTCAA
>Ga0068872_10001046_pt1 | contig 22447 bp, 16 predicted proteins | sample NOAtaG_7_FD_66441 | JGI IMG/M metagenome (GOLD analysis project Ga0068872, IMG submission 66441) | Freshwater lake microbial communities from Lake Erie, under a cyanobacterial bloom - NOAA_Erie_Diel1S_2200h metaG | ecosystem: Environmental > Aquatic > Freshwater > Lake | place: USA: Ohio, Lake...
TCGTCGAGCGGCTCGATCTCGACGAGTTCGTAGTTCACACGCGATGCGAATTCACCGTCGCGGTCGTACACGTAGGCGATGCCGCCCGACATGCCGGCCGCGAAGTTGCGCCCGGTCGGGCCGAGCACGACGACACGACCTCCGGTCATGTATTCACAGCCGTGGTCACCCACGCCCTCGACGACGGCCGTCGCCCCCGAGTTGCGCACGCAAAAACGTTCACCAACGACACCGCGCAGGAATATCTCGCCACCGGTTGCGCCGTAGGCGATGACGTTGCCGGCGATGACGTTCTCTTCTGCAACGAACTTGGCCTTGGTGTCGGGGTGCACGATCAGACGTCCACCCGACAGGCCCTTGCCGACGTAGTCGTTCGCGTCGCCCTCGAGACGCATCTCGATTCCCTTCGGAACGAACGCACCGAACGACTGTCCGGCCGAGCCGGTGAAGTGGATCTTGATGGTGCCATCGGGAAGACCCGCGCCTCCCCACTTCTTGGTGACCTCGCTGCCGAGCATCGTTCCGACCGTGCGGTGCACGTTGTTGATCCGCACCTTCACTTCGACCGACTTGCCGTCCATGATCGCAGGCTGACATTCGGCGATGAGCTGGTTATCGAGCGCCGCGTCGAGTTCGTGGTTCTGGCCGACGCTGTGGTGCAGCGTCTGGTTGTACGGATTCTGCGGAACGGCCAACAACGGCGAGATGTCGAGACCGCTCGCCTTCCAATGGTCGATCGCTTCGACTGCGTCGATGACTTCGACGTGGCCGACGGCTTCCTTGATCGAGCGGAATCCGAGCGCCGCCAGGTATTCACGGACTTCCTCTGCGATGTACTCGAAGAAGTTGACGACGAACTCCGGCTTGCCGGTGAAGCGCTTGCGCAGTTCCGGGTTCTGCGTGGCAACGCCGACCGGACACGTGTCGAGGTGGCAGACGCGCATCATGATGCAACCACTGACCACCAGCGGTGCGGTGGCGAAACCGAATTCTTCGGCGCCGAGCAGTGCGGCGATCACCACGTCGCGGCCGGTCTTCATCTGGCCATCGGCCTGGACGACGATGCGATCGCGGAGGCCGTTCAACATGAGCGTCTGCTGCGCCTCGGCAAGGCCGAGCTCCCACGGCGCCCCCGCGTGCTTCAGCGAGGTGAGCGGCGATGCGCCGGTGCCACCGTCATGACCCGAGATCAGGACGACGTCGGCCTTTGCCTTGCTGACACCCGCCGCAACCGTGCCGACGCCAACTTCGGCGACGAGCTTCACGTGCACGCGTGCCGTGGGGTTCGAGTTCTTCAGATCGTGGATGAGCTGCTTGAGATCCTCGATCGAATAGATGTCGTGGTGCGGTGGCGGCGAGATCAGACCCACACCCGGCGTGCTGTGCCGCGTCTTTGCGATCCACGGATACACCTTGTGGCCGGGCAGCTGACCGCCTTCACCGGGCTTTGCGCCCTGGGCCATCTTGATCTGCAGATCGTCGGCGTTGACGAGGTACTCGCTCGTGACGCCGAAACGACCCGAAGCGACCTGCTTGATTGCCGAGCGCTTCGAATCGCCGTTCGGCAACGGAACGAAACGTTCCGCATCCTCACCGCCCTCGCCGGTGTTGCTCTTTCCCCCGAGGCGGTTCATCGCAACGGCGAGAGTCTCGTGCGCTTCGGCCGAGATCGAGCCGTAGCTCATCGCGCCCGTCGAGAAGCGCTTGACGATTTCACTGACGGGTTCGACTTCGTCGATGGAGACTGCCGGGCGAGTGCCCGTCTTCAACTTGAAGAGACCACGCAGGGTGGCGAGTTCACGCGATTGGTCGTCGACCGCGGCCGTGTACTGCTTGAAGATGTCGTAACGACCGCTGCGCGTGGCGTGCTGCAGGCGATAGACGGTTTCGGGGTTGAACAGGTGAAACTCCCCTTCGCGGCGCCACTGGTATTCGCCGCCCAGTTCCAACTTGCGGTGTGCGCGCTCGGCGGGACGTGTCGGGTGAGCGGTCGCATGACGCGATGCGACCTCGGCCGCGACTTCATCGAGGCCGATGCCGCCGAGACGCGACACGGTGCCGGTGAAGAACTCGTCGACGAGGTCGCTCGACAATCCGATCGCTTCGAAGATTTGTGCGCCGGTGTACGACGCAACGGTCGACACGCCCATCTTCGACATCACCTTCAGCACGCCCTTGCCGGCGGCCTTGATGTAGTTCTTGCGTGCCTTTGCCGGGTCCATGCCACCCAGGCCATGCAGACCAAGCCCACCTTCGTTGAGGATCATGTCGTCGATCGACTCGAATGCCAGGTACGGGTTGATGGCAGCGGCACCGAATCCGATGAGCAGCGCCATGTGGTGAACTTCGCGCGCGTCACCGCACTCGGCAATGAGGCCGACGAGCGTGCGCTTCTTCTGACGGATGAGGTGGTGATGCACCGCACTCGTGAGCAGAAGCGACGGAATCGGGGCGTTTGCCGCGTCGCTGTTGCGGTCGGACAGGATGATGATGCGCGCACCGGCGTCGATGGCTTCGACGGTTTCGGCACGAACGCGGTCGAGAGCCTCGCGCAACGCGGTGCCGCCGCCGGCCACGCGGTACAGGCCACTGATGACGGCGGATGCCAGGTGCGGCAAGTTGCCGTCGTCGTTGATGTGGATGATCTTGGCGAGGTCGTCGTTGTCGATGATCGGGAACGGCAGTTCCAGCTGGCGACAGGCGTCGGGGCCGTCGGCGAGCAGGTTCGCCTCGGGGCCCACGGTGCGGCTGACCGCGGTGACGACTTCTTCGCGGATCGCATCGAGCGGCGGGTTCGTCACTTGCGCGAAAAGTTGCTGGAAGTAATCGAACAACAGACGCGGGCGCTTGGACAACACCGCGATCGGCGTGTCGGTTCCCATCGAGCCGATCGGTTCGGCGCCGGCCTTCGCCATCGGCGCAACGATGATCTTCAGTTCCTCGTGGGTGTAGCCGAACACCTGTTGGCGACGCAGGACGCTGTCGTGGCTGTAGATCACGTGCTCGCGCTCGGGCAGTTCGTCGAGCGACACCATTCCGTCGGCCAGCCACTCGTCGTAAGGTGCCGCGGCTGCGAGTTCGGCCTTCACTTCGTCGTCGTCGATGATGCGACCCTGAGCGGTGTCGATGAGGAACATGCGACCCGGCTGCAGGCGACCCTTCTTCACGATCTTCGCCGGGTCGATGTCGAGCACACCGACTTCGCTCGCCATGACGACGAGATCGTCGTCGGTCACCCAGTAGCGACTGGGACGCAGGCCGTTGCGGTCGAGCACGGCGCCGATGACGGTTCCGTCGGTGAACGCGACGCTCGCCGGGCCGTCCCACGGCTCCATCAACGCACTGTGGTACGCGTAGAAGGCCCGCTTCTTCGGGTCCATGCGATCGTTGTTTTCCCAGGCCTCGGGAATCATCATCAGAACGGCGTGCGGCAGTGAGCGTCCACCGAGGTGGATGACTTCGAGAACCTCATCGAACGACATCGAGTCGGACCCGCCGGTGGTGCAGATCGGATACGCACGGTCGAGTCCCGGCAGGTGATCGCTGTGCATCAGCGACTCGCGCGTGCGCATCCAGTTGCGGTTGCCCTGCACCGTGTTGATTTCGCCGTTGTGGGCGATGAAGCGGTACGGGTGAGCGAGTGGCCACGATGGGAAGGTGTTCGTGCTGAAGCGACTGTGCACCAGCGCAAGAGCAGATTCGACGCGCTCGTCGGCCAGGTCGGGAAAGAACGCTCCGAGCTGGGGCGTGGTGAACATGCCCTTGTAGACGAGCGTGCGCGACGACAACGACGGGAAGTACGTGCGCTGTTCGGCAGGGAGTTCGTGCTCGATGCGCTTGCGGGCGACGAACAACTTGCGGTCGAGGTCGATTCCGGCAGCGGAACCCGCCGCGTCGGCGACGAACAGATGCCGGAATGACGGCATCACCGAACGCGACGTCTTGCCGAGGCAATCTGGGTTGACGGGAACGTTGCGCCACCCGAGCGCACGCAGGCCCTCTTCGGAGAGAATGCGCTCGATCGCCTCGACTGCCTTCTCCGCGTCGTGGGCGTTTGCTGGCAGGAACGCCATGCCGCACGCATAGGCGCCGGCCGCGGGCAATTCGACTCCGGCCACCGCGCGCAGGAACTTGTCGGGAATCTGAATCAGCACGCCCGCGCCGTCACCCGTGTCGGATTCGGCGCCGGTCGCACCGCGGTGTTCCATGTTGCACAGCGCACCGACACCACGCGCGACGATGTCGTGGCTCGCGACACCTTTCATGTTCGCCACGAACGACACGCCGCATGCGTCGTGTTCGAAGCGAGGGTCGTAGAGACCCGTCGCAGGGCGATAAAAGGGGGAATCGGTTTGCGTCGTCACATCACACCTCTTGCTGATTGCTGATAGCTGAGGGCTCTCGACTCAAGGGTTTTCGGTGTGTAATGACTCGGTTTTCGCGACGATTCGCACCGAGAACACTTCACTCCTCGAACTTTTGCTCCGAGAACTGGGCTGATGCCCGGACAAGTCCGGACTATGTAGCCACAGGGGACGACGCTGGCCCGAGCGGTTCGCTCAGGCTACCGCCCTATGCGGGGTCGGCGAAAGCCGTTTTGCGCTTTTCGAAGTTGGCCATCACGGCCTCGACCTGGTTTGGCTTGCCGATCAGGCTGCCGATGATTCGGCGTTCCTCGGCGAACTGCTCGGCCGCCTGCTGCGTGAAGAGGCGGTTGATCAAAGCCTTTGCGCCACGCACGGCGTCGGGACTGCGATCGGCAATCTCGGCCGCCATCGCCAGCGCATCGTCGAGCGGCTTGTCGGAGATGCGTGTGGCGAGACCCATTTCATACGCCTCCAGGCCGCTGAAGACGCGGGCAGTAAAGACGATGTCCTTGACGAGGTCGGGGCGCGCGAGTCGCGAGAGGACGAGTGTTCCGGTCATGTCGGGGACGAGACCCCAATGCACTTCGCGCACGGACATCTGCGTATCGGGATGAACGATGCGAATGTCGGCACCGAGCGCGACCTGAATTCCACCACCGAGCGCATGACCATGCACTGCTGCGATGACCGGGACGGGAATTTCCTGCCACACCCATGCCGACTGCTGCCCCAGGTGGGTGATGCGACCCGGCGCCATGTCGGAGGCCGCGGGCTGACGATCGCCATCTGACTTGGCCCCGCCGGCCATCTGCTGGAACGAGCCGAAGTCGAGACCCGCACAGAACGACGACCCTTCACCCGAGAGGACCACGACCCGGACATCGTTGCGCCCCTTCAGCTCTTCGCCTGCCTCGACCAAGGCAGCGAACATTGCCCCGTCGAGGGCATTGCGCTTGTCGGGACGGTTCATTCGGACGTCGGCGATCCCCCCGCTGACGTTCACGGTGACTCTCTGCTCGAAGCTCATCTCCCCAGTGTGTCACGCGGGCATGAACCGTGACACACTGCCCGAATGAAGTTGAACCTCACCGCAGACGAAGTCCTGACCACCACCCGCAGCGTGCGCAAGCGCCTCGACTTCGACAAACCGGTCGAGCGTTCGATCGTCGAAGAGTGCCTGCACATCGCCCTCCAGGCGCCCACTGGATCGAACAGCCAGGGTTGGCAGTTCGTCATCGTTGAAGATGCAGCGAAGAAGAAGGCCCTCGCCGACATCTACAAGGCGAATTTCTCGATCTACGCGAAGAACCCGCGCAGCGCCCAGTACGAGGATGGCGACCTGCGCGCCGAACAACGCGACAAGATCACCGAGTCGGCGACGTACCTCACCGAGAACTTCCACCGCGTGCCCCTGATGTTGGTTCCGTGCATCACCGGTCGCCTCGACAACGCATCTGTGTTCATGGGAGCGTCGGCTTGGGGTTCGATTCTTCCCGCAGTGTGGTCGTTCATGATGGCGCTCCGCGAGCGCGGCATGGGTTCGGCATGGACGACGATCCACCTCATCGGTGAGGGCGAAAAGCAGGCTGCAGAAGTTCTCGGCATTCCCTACGACACCGTCTCGCAGGCGGGTCTGTTCCCCATCGCGTACACGCAGGGCACCGACTTCAAGGTCGCCAAGCGTTTGCCGCTCGACACCGTGATGCACTGGGACACCTGGGGCTCTCGCTGACGATCGACGTGCTTCTCGGTGCGTAGGTACCCGAAAAGCGGGTAGCTACGCACCGAGAACCCTTGGTTAGTCGATGAGGCGGAGGCCGGTCGGGGCGATCGACGGGGCCGACTGCGGAAGATCGACGACGAACTCGGTGCGGTGACCCGGAAACACGTGGCGCGACAACAGCACCGCGCGGCCCGACGCGTCGGAGGTCGTGCGCTCGCAACGCAGCACGGGCGAGCCCACCGGAATTCGCAGCAACAGCGCGTCGTCATCGCTTGCCGCATCGGCGCCGATCGTTTGCGTCGCGCCTTGCAGCGGAATGTCGAGCAACTCGTAGAACGGCGATTGCTCGACGTCGCGCCGCGACAGATTCTGACCAAGGTCGGCCGGACACCACACGGTGACGATCGCGAACGGTTCGCCGTCCGCCATGTTCAGGCGCTTCACTCGCAGCACTTGCGTTGTGTTCAAGACGCGCGACACGAACTTCGGTGCGCGCTCGAAGGCGAACTCGAGAATGCGCCTCTCGGAGACCACGCCGCTTTCGGCCATCTGTTCTTCGATCGTCGCGAGACGCCCGAGCGGCTGACGCAGAGGGTCACCCGCAACGAACCAACCGAATCCCTGTCGCGCGTCGACCAAGCCCTCGTCGCGCAACACCTCGAGCGCCCGGCGCACCGTCACCCGGCTGGCGGAAAACTCCGCCGACAACTCCGACTCGCTCGGCAGCATTCGCCCTGCGGCGAACTCGCCCGCGAGCACGCGGCCGCGCAGTTCCTCGGCGATTTGCTGATAGCGGATCGAACGCACTTGTATTAGAGTTGTCTACAAGTCGACAAAAAGCAACCCCCAACAGCAACCCCAAAGAATGAAGGAGCCGCCGTGGCCGTTTCCGCAGGAACCCCGATCGAACTCGTGAACAAGGTGTACGGCACCCTCGGCGAGCGCGTTGCACTCGGACGCAAGCGCCTCGGACGACCACTGTCGCTCGCAGAGAAGATTCTCATCAACCATCTCGCCGACCCCGCGAACCAAGAGATGGAACGCGGCCGCAGCTACGCCGACTTCCACCCCGACCGCGTCGCCATGCAGGACGCGACTGCCCAGATGGCACTTCTCCAGTTCATGACCGCAGGTCTGCCCGAGGCAGCGGTGCCGTCGACGGTTCACTGCGACCACCTCATCACGGCAAAAGTCGGCGCAAAGATCGACATGGGCGTTGCAATCGACACGAACAAAGAGGTGTACGACTTCCTGCGCTCGGTCTCGGCGAAGTACGGCATCGGTTTCTGGGGCCCCGGCAGCGGCATCATTCACCAGGTCGTTCTCGAGAACTACGCGTTCCCCGGCGGCATGATGATCGGCACCGACAGCCACACCCCGAACGCCGGCGGTCTCGGCATGGTCGCCATTGGCGTCGGTGGTGCCGATGCAGTCGACGTGATGACCGGCTTCCCGTTCAACGTGCGCTGGCCGAAAGTCATCGGCGTGAAGTTGACCGGTGAACTCTCCGGCTGGTCGAGCCCGAAGGACGTCATCCTCGAAGTCGCACGCCAACTCACCGTCGAAGGTGGCACGGGTGCAATCGTCGAATACTTCGGCCCCGGCGCCGACACCATCTCGGCAACGGGCAAGGCAACCATCTGCAACATGGGTGCCGAAATCGGCGCGACCTGCTCGGTGTTCGGTTACGACCACAACATGGCGATGTATCTGAAGTCGACAGGCCGCGAAGCAATCGCCGACGCCGCCGACAAGGTCGCCGCCGACCTGCGCCCCGACGACGGCGCACAGTACGACCAGACGATCACCATCGATCTCTCCTCGCTCAAGCCGCTGATCAACGGCCCGCACTCCCCCGACCGCGCCCACAAGGTCGGCAAGGACGGCGTCGGCAAAGCAGCACGCGAAAACGACTGGCCGATCGAAGTCTCGGCGGCCCTCATCGGCAGTTGCACAAACTCGTCGTACGAAGACATCACCCGTGCCGCCTCGGTTGCGCGTCAGGCCGCGGCAAAGGGGCTGCGCGCAAAAGTCGAACTGCTCATCTCGCCCGGGTCCGAACAGATCCGCGCGACGATCGAACGCGACGGCCTGATGGCCGACCTCGAAGCCATCGGCGCAACCGTTCTCGCAAACGCCTGCGGTCCGTGCATCGGCCAGTGGGAGCGCGCAGCCGACAAGACGGCCAAGCCGAACAGCATCGTCAACTCGTTCAACCGCAACTTCCCGAAGCGTGCCGACGGCTCCGCCAACACGCTGTCCTTCGTGACCAGCCCCGACACCGTCATCGCGATCGCGCTGTCGGGTCGCCTCGACTTCGACCCCACGGTCGACACGATCACTGCGCCCGACGGCACCGAGGTGAGGCTCGACCCACCCGTCGGCGAAGTGCTTCCCGCACAGGGCTACGACCCCGGCAGCAACACCTTCACCGCACCGCCGGCTGACCGCAGCAACATCAAGGTCGAGGTGTCTCCGACATCCGATCGTCTGCAGTTGCTCGAACCATTCCCCGCATGGGACGGCAAGGACTACATCGAGATGCCCATTCTCATGAAGGCGAAGGGAAAGTGCACCACCGACCACATCTCGGCGGCCGGCAAGTGGCTCACCTACCGCGGTCATCTCGAGAACATCTCGGGCAACCTCTTCATCGGCGCCGTCAACGCCTACACCGACGCCGTCGGCGAGGGCAAGGACATCACCGACGGCGGTACACGCTCGTACCCCGACATCGCCAAGCGCTACTCGCAGGCGGGCATCAAGTGGTGCGCAATCGGCGACCAGAACTACGGCGAAGGTTCGTCGCGTGAACACGCGGCGATGGAGCCGCGCTTCCGCGGTGGCGTCGTGATCTTCGCGCGTTCGTTCGCACGAATCCACGAGACCAACCTGAAGAAGCAGGGAATGGTTCCGCTCACCTTTGCCGACCCGGCCACCTACGACCTGATCGGCGAGGACGACCGCATCTGCGTGCTCAACCTCCCGCCCGTGCCCGACAAGAACATGAAGTGCGTGATCACCAAGCCCGACGGAACCGAGATCGAGTTCGAGGCAAAGCACACGTTCAGCCCCGAACAAGTCGAATGGTTCAAGGCCGGGTCCGCGTTGAACATCGTGCGCCAAAAAGTTGCGGGATCCTCGTCGCCGAAACCGGCGCGCGGTGGTCTACTTGCTCGTCTTTTTGGGCGGCGGTGACGCGCGACGGACTTGTTCCTCCGTCGGCTCGACCCGCCAACGCGACTCATCCGGCAACAGATTCATGATCGCGTTCATGATGCGCGTCGTGTCGGCATCGACGTCGTCGTAAGCCAGCGCAACGGGTGAACCCACCGTCACCCGCACCAGCGGCGGCTTGGCGATGTTCAACACGTTCGGCAACCGTGAATTCCGCGGCCACACGTCTTCGGTTCCCCACAATCCGATCGGAATGACGGGAACACGGACATGCGCAGCAAGACGCGCCGCGCCCCACTTCCCCTTCAGGACGGGATCGAAAAATGCGCGACCACGCGGAATCGTCCCCTGCGGCATGATCGCCACCATTTCCCCGACCGACAGCGCCTCGGCTGCCGCAAGCAAGGGTTCATCGCTGCCGGTTCCTCGATCGACGCGGATGCCACCCATCGCCGTTGCGATCTGGCCGATGATCGGCGCGTCGAACACTTCCTTCTTGCCGAGAAAGCGCACCGTGCGGCCCGACCGTGCCACCACCATCGCGACGGCCGCGACATCAAAATAGCTGCGGTGGTTCCCCACCAGGATCGCCGGACCGGTTCGGGGAATGTTGTCGATTCCCGACAACTTGAACCGGGCGAACGGAAACGTCGTCGGCCGGGTCAATGCCAAGGCGAGCTTCTGCACCTCGAGACCAACCACCGGAACCTTCGAGATGCCGTCGGCAACGTCGAAATTCTTCACGCGCCAGCGTCGCGCGGCCGCGAGCAACGACAAGCGCGCGTCGGGATTCACCGCGAAGGGCGTGCCGACCGCCGACAACAGTGGAGCGTCGTAGAAACTGTCGGAATACGCGGTGCTGTCCGCGAGTGACACACCGTTCGCCGCAGCCCACGACTTGACTGCGTTCAGTTTCCCCTGGGACCACACGAACGGACCGTCGAGTTCACCCGTGTAGCGACCTTCATCATCGACGGCGAACTTCGTTGCGACGACGTCATCGAAACCAAGCTCTCTGGCAAAGGGAAGAATGAAGTCGTAAGGAGTGGTCGTTGCCATGACGATGCGGTCACCCGCAGCACGATGCGACTCCATCACCTGCTCGGCGTACGGCTGCAGCAACGAACGCAATCCATGCACCGCGCTGGACGCGGCCTCGCGCACATCGGCTTGCCGCGTGCCCGCGAGAACACTCGCACCCTGACGCGCGAGCACCATGCTCGGCAACGTCTCACCGACGGTGTTGAAGACCTTGTAGAGCAGAGGCTCGAGCGGGAACTCAGACCCGCCGATTCCCGCGCCGCGCAGAGCGCGCGACAACACCGGACCCGATGCCTCGCCCAAGAGCGTGCGATCGAGGTCGAAAAAGGCAGCGCCGGCCATGGCGGCACTGTACGACCAGTCGCACGCGGGACGAGTCCCGAGAACGGGAAAGGCCCCGCGTGGGGGACGCGGGGCCTCTCAACCTTTCGAACCCTCGGTGGGGGACCGTTTGGGTTCTCGCATCGCCCTTGGGGGGAAGGGCTTTGCTGATGTGTCTCTATCTTGACACGTGAGTGTGTGAACACTCAAGGCGAACGGAGTGATACTTGTCATCATTTTTTGTGATAGGCATTGCCTGTGGAGCTGCGCCAACTCTCCAGCCTCGTGGCCATCGCCGAGCAGGGGTCGTTTTCGGGGGCCGCCCGGGCCCTCGGCACCGTCCAGTCGAACGTCTCGGCCCACATCGCCCGTCTGGAGAAGGACCTGGGGGTCGTTCTGGTCGACCGCCTCTCGGGGAAGTTGACCGACGACGGCGAAATCGTGACCGAGCGGGCACGGCGGATCCTCCACGAGCTCGACGACATCGAGACCGACATCAAGTCGCGCGACAACCACATCACGGGTGACACCCGAATCGGCGTGCTCGGCACCACCGCCCGCTGGCTGATGCCTCGCATGCTCGTCGCACTCGCGAAGGCCCATCCTGATGTTCGCGCGGTGGTCCATGAGGGCAGCACATCGTCGCTCACTCCCCGACTGCAAAACGGCGGTATCGATGCCGCGATCGTCCACCTTCCCGTGGAGGACGCCGAGTTCCGGGTCGAGCCACTCTTCGCCGAGGACATGTTGTTGATCGTTCCGAACAAACACGAACTCTCGTCCCACGAGTCGATCACGCTCAAGGATCTGGCGCGCTTCCCCCTTCTGCTGCCACCGCGTAGCACGGCGTTTCGTCGCATCGTCGACCGCGCGGCCGCCAACCGCGGCGTCGTGTTGCAGTCACAGGCCGAGATCGATGGTGTTCGCCTGCTCGCATCGATGGCCTTCGAAGGCTTCGGGGCTGCCATCGCACCTGCGAGCGCGATCCCCGGCTGGCTGAAGGGTGACTTCACGCGCGTGCAGGTTCCCGAATTGCCGCGTCGGGTCGTCGGCTGGGCGCAGCGATATCGGCCCCAGCCGAACCGCGCAACGCAAGCCGCGCTCGAGGTCGCGCAGGAAGTCGTCGCGCGCAGCGGACCGCGCCAGCCCGGCGTACACGTCGGCAAAGGGGCGTTCCCCTTCGCCCGCGCCTAATCTCGGGTCTGATGTCGATCGCCGCACCGAACTCCACCGTTCAACTGGTCAAGGCGGTCAAGGGTGCGGCACGCGCAGAAGTTCGCTCGTTCGACTCGATCGACCCCGCGGCACCGCGCCGCGTGATGTGGATCGAAATCGAAGAAACCGTTCGACGTGGCGCCCTGTCGGCCGACGCATCGCTCGTCATCGAAACCGGCGCACGAGCGGCCCTCGAAAAGAAGATGCCGCTCGTCATGGTGGTCGGGTCATCGGGTGCCGACATCGTCGAAGGCATCGCCGCCCTCCACGGATGGGGTTCGGCAGCACGGGCGCTTGCCGCATGCTCGGGCGTGGTGCCGACCATTCACATCGTGAACGGACCGGCCGTTTCGGGACCGGCGCTTCTCATCGGTCTCGCTGACTTCGTCATCATGACGAACGAGGCGTACGCATTCGTCTCGGGCCCGACCATGGTCGCCGAGTTCACGGGCGAGGTCGTCAGCAACGACGAACTCGGGGGCGCGACGACACATGGTCGCGCAAGCGGTGTCGCATCGATCATCGTTTCCGACCTCGATGCCGCCATCGCCGCGACCGAACAACTGCTCCAATACCTGCCCGACAGCGTCGACGACCTCCCCGAGGTTCTCGAGTCCGACGACCCGTGGGACAGACCAACCCCCGAGGCCGGCGAGTGCATCCCGGCCTCGTCGACCGGGTCGTACGACGTGCGCAAGGTCATCGCAGCGCTGGTCGACGACGGCGAGTACCTCGAACTGCGCTCGCGGTGGGCCGCGAATGCGGTGACGGCCCTCGCACGCATCGACGGTCGTGTCATCGGCATCGTCGCGAACCAGCCAGTCGTTCTTGCCGGCACCCTCGACATTCCTGCGTCACAGAAGGCCGCGCGTTTCGTCGCGTTCTGCGACGCGTTCAACATTCCGCTTCTCACGCTCGTCGACACACCGGGCTTCTACCCCGGCAAGGATCTCGAGTGGCGTGGAATGATCCGCCACGGCGCCCAGTTGGTCTTCGCCTACGCACGCGCTTCGGTGCCGCGGATCTGCATCATCCTGCGCAAGTCGTACGGCGGCGCCTACATCGTCATGGACTCGAAGACGATGGGCAACGACCTTTGTCTCGCCTGGCCGTGGTCGGAGCTCGCCGTGATGGGAGCCGGTCAGGCGGCTGCGATTCTCCAGCGGCGGGCCAGCCCCGAGGAACGCGCCGCATTCGAAGCCGACTACACCGAACGCCTCTTGAACCCCTACATCGCCGCCGACAGGGGCCTCGTGGACGGCGTAGTCGAACCGGCCGACACTCGCCGTGAGATCGCCTCGGCACTTCGCGCCCTCGAGCACAAGCGCGAACGCCTGCAGGCCCGCAAGCACGACAACACTCCGTTGTAATCCGAGGGACCCTCTCGCCTATCCTTGCCCGCGGGGAGGAAGCCCCCGTTGAAAATTGAAGGGACAAACCGATGGCTGAAACCATCACGATCATTGACGACCGCACCGGCAAGAAGGTCACGGTTCCCATCACGGATGGTGTGTTCCCTTCATCTGCACTCCGCGAGCTCGACCCCGACCTGCGCATGTACGACCCGGCGTACCTCAGCACCGCAGCATGCGGGTCGGCCATCACCTATCTCGACGGCGACGCCGGCATCCTCCGCTACCGCGGTTACCCGATCGAACAACTCGCCGAGAAGAGCACTTTCCTCGAGGTGGCCTATCTGCTCTTGAACGGCGAACTCCCGACCGCCGAAGAGTTGTCGAAGTGGACGTACGACGTCACGCACCACACGATGATCCACGAGAACATGCGCAAGCGGTTCGTCGACGGGTTCCACTACGACGCACATCCGATGGGAATGTTCATCTCGTCGGTCGCAGCGCTCGGCACGTTCTACGACGACGCCAAGGACATCTTCAACAAGCAGGCGCTCGACCGCCAGACGCTGCGCCTCATCGCCAAGGTGCCGACTCTTGCGGCGATGGCGTACCGCTTCAGCAAGGGTCTCCCCTTCGTCCAACCCGAGAACTCGCTGTCGTATTCGGCGAACTTCCTCAACATGATGTTCAAGGTCGGCAACGACGACACCATCGATCCGGTTCTCGCCCGCGCGATGGACATCTTGTTCATCCTCCACGCCGACCACGAGCAGAACTGCGGCACCACCGCGATGCGTGTCATCGCATCGTCGAACGCCGACCCGTATTCCGCCGCCGCCGGCGCTTCAGCTGCGCTCTATGGTCCGCTGCACGGTGGCGCCAACGAGGCAGTGGTGCGAATGCTCGAAGAAATCGGTTCGCTCGAGAACGTGCCCGCCTTCATCCAATCGGTCAAAGAGGGCAAGGGCCGCCTCATGGGCTTCGGTCACCGCGTCTACAAGAACTACGACCCGCGCGCGACCATCATCAAGAAGACCGCGTACGACGTGTTCGCCGTGACCGGCAAGAACCCGTTGCTCGACATCGCCCTCAAACTGGAAGAGACCGCACTGAAGGACGACTACTTCGTGCAGCGCAAGCTGTATCCGAACGTCGACTTCTACTCGGGCCTCATCTACCAGGCGCTCGGATTCCCGGTCGACATGTTCACGGTGCTCTTCGCCATTCCGCGCACCGCGGGCTGGCTCACGCACTTCGCCGAACTCCTCGGCGACAAAGAGCAGAAGATCAGCCGTCCGCGCCAGTGGTACAAGGGCCCCGATTCGCGCGACTACGTGCCGATCGCGGCACGCTGAGCCATCACACACATGTCCCGCACCGCAATCGTCACCGGCGCGGCTTCGGGTCTGGGAAAGGCGCTCGTCGCCCTCCTCGTCGAACGTGGTGACATCGTCTTCGGATTCGACCTCGCCGGCGACACCCGCAAGGCGGAAGTCGAATCCACAGGCGCAACGTTCGTCGCCTGCGACGTCACCAGCCTCGATGCATGGAACACTGCGGCGGCGTACGTCACCGCGCGCGCGGGCGAGGCCGACCTCGTCTTCCTGAACGCGGGCGTGATGACTCGCAGTCCGTCACAGCCCATCGACGACGATCCGGTCGCCCTTGCGGCCGGCGACGGCTACCGCAGGGTCTTTGCGGTCAACGTCGACGGTGTCGTGTTCGGCACGACCGCTCTCGCGCCTCACCTGGCAACCAACGGTTCGATCACGGTCACCGCCTCGACCGCGGCACTCGGCGGCCTTCCCTTCGACCCTTACTACGCGGCAACGAAACACGCAGTCGCGGGCTACGTGAAAAGCCTCGGCTCGGTGTTCGCCTCGCGCGGCCAACGCATCAACGCGCTGTGCCCCGGTGGTATCGACACGAACATCGTGCCCGACCCGCTGCGATCATCGATGCCGGCGACCACCTTCCGTCCCCCGAGCGACGTCGCGCGTGCACTGATCGCCGTGTCGGAAGCGGCCGGCTCGGGCGGCCTCTACACGCTCACCGACGACGACTCGTTCATCGCCTCGGTCAGCTGACGTCGACGACGATCTTCCCGGCGTTCGCGTTTGCGGCCATGTGTTCGTGGGCCTTCGCGATGTCGGTGAATGCATGACGCGAATCGATCACCGGCTTGAGCACACCCAAATCGAACAACGGCAACACCTCGTCGGCAAATCGACGACTGATCGCGATCTTCTCGTCGACGGGCCGCGCGCGAAGAACCGTGCCGATGATGCGGGCACGTTTGAACATGAGCCCACCCACGTTGACCGCCGGCGGTGGACCGGCCATGGTGCCGACCTGGACTATCGAGCCTTTCGTCGCCAGGCAGTTGATGTTGCGGTCGACGTAGTCGCCACCAACGACGTCGAGCACCACGTCGACTCCCCTGTTCTTCGTGAATGTCTTCACCGCGTCGACGAAGTCGGTTTGGGTGTAATCGATGATGAGGTCAGCCCCGAGGTGGCGACAAGCCGCCATCTTCGACGTCGAACACGTGACGATGACCCGCGCACCGATTGCGCGACAAATCTGGATGGCAGCCGTTCCGACGCCCGACGCACCGGCGTGAACCAACGCCGTGCGGCCACTCGTGAGTCCTCCCTGCACGACCAGTGCATCCCAAGCGGTGATGAACACCTCGGGAATCGCGGCAGCATCGTTCACGTTCATACCGTGGGGCACGCGGATCGCCTGGCGTTCGTGGATCACCAACTTTTCGGCGTAGCCACCACCGCTGACGATGCCCATGACGGCGTCGCCGGGCTTCCAGTCGCGCACCCTCTCGCCCACCGACTCGACGACACCCGAGAATTCGAGGCCCGGAATCTGGTGCTGGGAGGGAAACGGGTTGGGGTACATCCCCATGCGCTCGAGCAGATCGGCGCGGTTGAGGGCCGTGGCCCGCACCGACACCAGAACCTCTTCGGGTCCGGGCGTCGGCGCGGGAACTTCGGCGATGCGCAGAACCTCGGGCCCGCCGAATTCGGTGAGCACGACCGCGCGCACGGCGGTTACGCCATCTTCTTTTGCAGGCGGACGTCGAGCGCTTCGAGGAAGCCCTCGGTCGTCAGCCACGCCTGATCCTTCGAGATGAGGATCGACAGGTCCTTCGTCATCTCACCGGCTTCGATTGCCTCGACACACACCTTCTCGAGCGTCGTTGCGAATTCGACGAGTTTCGGGTTGTTGTCGAGTTTGCCGCGATGCTCGAGACCGCGCGTCCAGGCGAAGATCGACGCGACCGGGTTGGTCGAGGTCTTGTTGCCCTTCTGGTGTTCGCGGTAGTGGCGAGTCACGGTGCCGTGTGCGGCCTCGGCCTCGACGGTGCGACCGTCCGGGGTCATGAGAACCGAGGTCATGAGACCGAGCGAACCGAAGCCCTGGGCCACCGTGTCGGACTGCACGTCACCGTCGTAGTTCTTGCAGGCCCAGACGTAGCCGCCCTCCCACTTCATCGCGCAGGCGACCATGTCGTCGATGAGACGGTGCTCGTAGGTGAGTCCCGCCTTGTCGAAGTCGGCCTTGAACTCCTTTTCGTACACCTCTTCGAAGATGTCCTTGAACTGGCCGTCGTAGGCCTTCAGGATCGTGTTCTTCGTCGACATGTACACGGGGTAGTTGCGCTGCAGGCCGTAGCGCAAAGACGCGCGGGCAAAGTCACGGATCGAGTCGTTGAAGTTGTACATACCCATCGTGACGCCGCCGTCCTTGCCGAACTTGGCGACTTCCATCTCGACGGGTGCGCTGCCGTCGGCGGGCGTGTACGTGATGGTGACCGTTCCGGCACCCGGGACCTTGAAGTCGGTTGCCTTGTACTGGTCGCCGTGGGCGTGACGGCCGATGACGATCGGCTTGGTCCACCCCGGAACCAGACGCGGGATGTTGCTGCAGATGATCGGCTCGCGGAAGACAACGCCACCGAGGATGTTGCGGATCGTGCCGTTCGGCGACTTCCACATCTTCTTCAGCTTGAACTCTTCGACGCGCGCCTCGTCGGGCGTGATGGTGGCGCACTTCACGCCGACGCCGTGCTTCAGGATCGCGTTCGCAGAGTCGATGGTGACCTGGTCGTCGGTCTTGTCGCGGTACTCGATGCCGAGGTCGTAGTACTCGAGTTCAATGTCGAGATACGGGAGGATGAGGCGGTCTTTGATGAACTGCCAGATGATTCGTGTCATCTCGTCGCCGTCGAGTTCGACGACCGGATTGTCGACCTTGATCTTTGCCATGTTGCGGCCCTTTCGGTTCGGTTCGAACTTGTACGTTACTTGTAAACGTGACGTGCGGCGAACCCCGTCCGAACCGCACGGGAAAGGGTCGCTGGTGTCCCCCCTGCGGGCCCCGCGAACCTACGATTCCCGCCATGGACTTCGCCTGGACTCCCGAGCAACTCGACCTCCGCGAGCACGCCCGCAAGATCGCCGAGGACGCCGTCGTGCGCTACGGCCGCCACAACGACACCTGGATGAACGGATACTCGAAGGAGTTCTCGAAGGAACTCGGCGAACACGGATTCATCGGCATGACATGGCCGAAGGAATTCGGCGGTGGTGGCCGACCGGCGATCGACCGCCTCATCGTCGGTGAAGAGATGATCAAGGCCGGTGCGCCAATCGCCGCGTCGTGGTTCGGTGATCGCCAGATGGGCCCGACCCTCATGACCTACGGAACTCCCGAGCAGCAGGCCAAGTTCCTCCCCGGCATTCTCTCCGGCGCCGACACATGGTGCATCGGCATGTCCGAACCGAACGCCGGCAGCGACCTCGCATCACTGAAGACGAGCGCCGTTCTCGACGGCGACGAATGGGTGATCAACGGCCAGAAGATCTGGACCTCGTTCGGTGCGGTTGCCGACTACTGCTATCTCATCTGCCGTACGTCGAACGACGGACCGCCCCACGCGGGCATCAGCGAGATCGTCATTCCGATGAACACACCGGGCATCGAGGCCCGCGAGATTCAGGACATGACGACCAATCGCCATTTCTGCGAAGTCTTCTTCACCGACGTGCGCATCCCGAAGGAGAATCTCGTCGGAACGCAGGGCGGCGCGTTCAAACAGACGATGCGCCAGCTCGAACACGAGCGCGGCGGCATCGACCGTCTGGTGTCGAACTACGCGTTGTACGCGATGGCACTTGCGCGAGCCGACATGAGCGACCCGCGCGTACGCCAAGAGGTTGCCCGACTCGAAACCGGTTATCGCATCGGCCGCATCCTCGTCATCCGCGAGGTGTTGCGCCAGGCGCCCGCCGGGTTCTCGGCGGCAACGAAGTGCTTCTGCACCGAACACGAGCAGCGCGTTGCCAACTTCGTCGCCAAAACCTTCGGCCCCGAAGCCACGCTGTGGGACGATGTCACCGCGGGTCTGATGTACGGCCCCGGGTACACCATCATGGGCGGCACTTCGAACGTGATGCGCAACATTCTCGGCGAGCGCGTGCTGGGTCTGCCGAAAGAGCCGGGCAAGTAGACGAACTAGGGTCGGCACATGGCCGACCTGCTTTCACTCTCCACGAAGATCATCGACTCCGGCGTCGTCGACCAGCCGGTCAACCGGATCATCAACGAGATCTCCGAACTGGCACCCGACCTGGCCATCGTCGAGTCGTTCAGCCACGCCGTCACGTGGAACAGCCCCGAGGGTCTCGTCATCTTCGACACCGGGACCTACGACAACGGCCAGAAGGTTGCCGACCAGATTCGCACGTGGACCAATGCCCCACTCCACGCCATCGTCTACACCCATGGCCACGTCGACCACGTCGGCGGTAGCGGGCCCATCGCGGCCACGCTCGGCGCACAGGGCAAGAACATCCGCGTAATCGGCCACGAGAACGTGGAGCGCCGCTTCACCCGCTACCGCGACACCAGCGACTGGAACCGCATCATCAACGCCCGTCAGTTCGGCGGAGTGCGCGAGGAACACGGCTACGGACTCGTCTCGGACACGTCGCAGGTGGGCAAGAAACATCCGACCTTCCTCCACGAGAGCGTGCTCGACGTGAACGAGAGTCTCGGCGACTTCACCTCGATGAAGATCGGAGACGACACCGTCGAGTTCCACCATGCACGCGGCGAAACCGACGACCACCTGTGGGCGTTCTTCCCCGATCGAAAATGGATCGCGACGGGTGACTTCATCATCTGGAACTTTCCCAACGCAGGCAACCCGCAGAAGGTGCAGCGCTGGCCCATCGAATGGGCTGCCGCCCTGCGGCGCATGATCACACAGGAACCCGAACTCCTTCTCCCTGCCCACGGACTGCCGATCGAAGGCAAAGCCCGCATCGCGCGCGTACTCGACGAGATCGCAACCGCGCTCGAAAACCTCGTTCGCGAAGTGTTGGAGATGATGAACCAGGGTGAAACCCTCGACACGATCATCCATGCGGTCAAGGTTCCCGATGCGACGCTCGGCCGGCCGTACCTGCGACCGATGTACGACGAACCCGAGTTCATCGTGCACAACGTGTGGCGCCAGTTCGGCGGCTGGTGGGACGGCGCTGCATCACGTCTGAAGCCCGCGCCGGACGCGGCGGTCGGTGCCGAAGTCGCCGCACTCGCGGGCGGCGCCGACGTGCTGGTGCGCCGCGCCCAGAAACTCGCCGAAGAGGGCGACATGCGTCTCGCCTGTCATCTCGCCGACTTTGCCGGCTGGGCCGCCCCCGACGATCCCGACGTGCACGGCATCCGCGCCGAGATCTACGAGCGGCGGCGCAAGGCCGAACTGTCGTTGATGGCCAAGGGCATCTTTGCTGCAGCCTCGAAGGAATCGCGCCGCATCAACCAGCGCTGACGAGCACCAGCGCAACCAACGCCAAGCCGACTCCGACCCACTGCGCGGGGTGCAACTTCTCTTTGTCCAGCGAGGTTGCGAGCACCAACGTGCTGACCGGATACAGCGACGCGATGACGGCCACCACCGACAACAAACCGTGACGTGCGGCAATCAGGTAAAAGCCGTTTGCGGCGGAATCGAGGATGCCGCTGGTCAGCGCCCACCGGGTGGCCTCGCCCTTCGTCCGCAATGGGTGACGCGTGGCGAGCACCACGCCGAAAACGATCGGCAAACTGACCGAGCGCAACGCGACGAGGGGCCACAACCCCGCGTCAGACGACACGTGATCGAAGGCGATGAAGATCGTCGCAAAGCACGCACCGGCGATGACCGCCAGAACCACGATGTTCAGCGGGGTGCGTTTGTCCTGCACACCCAACGCGTCGGTCACCAGCACGACAGCGAACACTGCGACGACCATCCCGACGTACGAAATGAATCCCGGTCGTTCGCCATCGACGAGACCCCAGATGACGGGGATGGTCGTACCCACCAATGCGGTGATCGGCGCGACGATCGTCATCGACCCCGACGCCATCGCCCGATAGAAACCCAACAACCCGAGCGAACCGGCAACACCCGCGGCCGCACTGATGAAGAGATCGTGGCCCGAGGGCACCGGATCGCCGATGAACAACGCCAACAACAGCGCTCCGAGGAACCCCGCGCACTGACCCACGAACGTCACCGTGAACGACGAAGCGAGACGACTGCCACGACCGCCCGAGTAGTCGGCGATGCCGTAGACGACGGCCGTGAGAAGTGCGAATACGACGGCCACGGGGCTTCAGACTACGGTCAGCGCCATGGAACACGTGAGATTCGGCCGCACCGGAATGATGGTCTCGAAGTTGTGCCTCGGCACCATGACCTTCGGGCACCAATGCAGCGAGGAACAGTCGGTTGCGATCCTCAACAAGGCGAAGGAACACGGTTTCACTTTCATCGACACCGCCGACGTGTACCCCATCGGGAACATGACCGGCGCCTACGGCGAGACCGAAAGCATCATCGGCCGCTGGATGAAGGGCCAACGCGACAACTTCATCGTCGCCACGAAATGCTTCGCACCCACGGGGCCGAACCCATGGGATCAGGGCAACAGCCGCAAGAACATCGTGCGCGCAGTCGACGCGTCGTTGCGCCGCCTCCAGACCGACTACATCGACCTCTATCAACTTCACTTCTACGACCCGCGCGTGTCGCACGACGAGTCGCTCGCAGCACTCGACGACCTCGTGAAGTCGGGCAAGGTCCGCTACATCGGCTGCTCGAATTATCTCGCGTATCAACTGGCCACCGCACTCGGCCGCAGCGACGTCAATCACTGGGCGCGCTTTGCCAGCATCCAGCCGCGCTACAACATGCTTTTCCGTGAGAACGAGCGCGAGCTGCTCCCCTTGTGCGAGCAAGAGAACATCGCGGTCATTCCCTACAACCCGCTCGCCGGCGGCTTCCTGACGGGCAAGCACAACCCGGGGACACCCACCGAGGGCACACGCTTCGCACTCGAGGGCGACGGCACCGCCGGCCGCTACCAAGAGCGCTACTGGCAGGACCGCATGTTCGAGACCATCGATGCCCTGCGCGGGATCGCCAAGGAAGCAGGCATGACCATGGCGCAACTTGCCGTTGCATGGCAGTTCACCCGCCCCAGCATCACCTCGCCGATCATCGGCGCCAGCAAGCCCGAACAACTTGCCGACGCCGTGGCCGCGCTCTCGACCCCGCTCGATGCCGAGCTCACCAAGCGCCTCGACGTGCTCACCCACGAGTACCGCTTCGGAGACGCCGCTCGGTGAAGTTCCTCATCTCGGTCATCGACACAGCGACCAACACCGGGACCGACCACGAAATCGCAGCGATCGACGCGTTCAACGACAGCCTCGTGGCGAACGGCCACTGGATCTTTGCAGGCGGCCTGTCGGCGCCGCATGAAGCCATCCGCTTCGACAACCGCAACGGCGCGGAAATCACGATCGACGGCCCGCTCCACGAACCAACGACGAATGCGGACAACGAATACGTCAGCGGGTTCTGGCTGATTCAGGCCGACAACATCGACATCGCGCGCGAACTTGCAACGGCGGGCTCTCTCGCTTGCATCCGCAAAGTCGAACTCCGCCCACTCTTGGGCGGCTGAACTTCGAAATTCAAACCGCTGGCCGTACAGCCCATTGCTACCTTTCGGGCATGCAACGGGAGACCGCGATCACAACATCTGAGGCAGCAAAGATCCTTGAAACTGATGTGGATTTCGTCGAGAGGTTGATCGACTCAGGACGCCTCACTGTTGTCGGCTTCGAAACTTCGCCATTCCACCTGATTACCCGTTCATCTGTCCTCGCCCACA
>Ga0068872_10001047_pt1 | contig 22446 bp, 14 predicted proteins | sample NOAtaG_7_FD_66441 | JGI IMG/M metagenome (GOLD analysis project Ga0068872, IMG submission 66441) | Freshwater lake microbial communities from Lake Erie, under a cyanobacterial bloom - NOAA_Erie_Diel1S_2200h metaG | ecosystem: Environmental > Aquatic > Freshwater > Lake | place: USA: Ohio, Lake...
CCAGTCGCCAGTATCTGAGGTCAACAATTCACCATTCTCACTGCGGGCCACTTTGCTGCCCTGGATGATGTTGAATGGCTTACCCTCAATAGCGTAGTTACCAGGATCACCAAATCCTGCCACGTTGATTTGCTTGAGACTTTCGCTAAGCTCTTCAACTACACTGCGGAAACGTGTAAAGACACCCGTCACATTCCAGGTAAAGGCACCGACCTTAATTGGAGTAGCTGTGATGGACGCTTCAATACCCTTGTTGTTCAAACGACCAATGTTGATCAGGGTAAAGCCATAACCGGTAGCGTTATCCAGCGGAGCACCGGTGATCAGATCACGAGTATCGCGAGTGTAGAACGTAACATCGAAACCAAGGCGACGGTTCAAGAACTGCGCCTCGATACCAGCCTCATATTCCTGCTGCAATTCAGGCAACAAGTTAGGATTACCCAGGAAGCTTGATGTAGCGTTGGTCGTCAATACGTTTCCGGAACGGTCAACGAACGCACGGGCATTCTGAGCAAGAACACTACGGGTACTGTATGGATCAGGGAACCCTGCAGAGGAACCGTAAGAAATACGCGTTCTGAGGAAGTTCAGGAATTCAGACTTAATGTTGAACGCATCAGTTGGAACGAATGATACGCTCACTGAAGGATAGAACAAAGAGCGATTGGCTTTTTCCAGTGTGCTGGACCAGTCGTTACGAGCCGCCAGATTGAGGTATAGGTAGCGGTTGTATTCCAGACGAGTTTCTGCATACACGGCCTGCCACACCTGTTCTGATTCAAACTGGAACTGACCACCGGTGAAACCGTTTGTAGCCGCATGGTTTACAAAGTTGGCGTGGTTAATAAAACCAAATACCAATTGGTTGGTACTTTCAATACCGTCCTGATTGTAAGTATCCTGACGTACGTTGAATCCAAGTGAGCCAGTCAACGTCAACTTGTCGCTGAGGTCCTTATTATAGTCTAACAGAACGTCGTGGTTCCAGATAGTGTTCGTGATGAAGGTTGAGCGGTACAAACCATTCTTGAAGTTGGAGTTCTGCACACCACCCTTATTCTGCCAGTATTCCTGTGTTTCAGAATAGGTGTCAAGACCTAAGCGGTATTTAACATCCAATGCAGGAGTAATCTGGTAGGTAAGTGTAGTCTGACCATACATACGACGAACGTTGTCGGTAGAACGCGAATATTTGGCTGTCCAAAGTGGATTTTGGATATCGTTACCGCTTCGGTAGTAAACGCTCTGCTTATCGGCAGGAGTTTCGAAGGGTAATCCCAACACATCCACAGAACGTGGCGTATAAAAGAGGTCAGAGAATACTGAAAATCCGTTACCTGCAGGTCCTGAACCACCACCAGCACTGATTGGAGGCGTCTCCATTTCAGTGATAGAGAAGTTCATAGTCGACTGGATCGAGAAGTTCTTAGAAAGGTTTGAGTTGATACCCACAGAACCGTTCAGCTTCTTCAAGAAGTTACCAGGAGTAAAACCATCCTCATTGGTGTAGCTGAAGCTGGCGTTATAACCAGTCTCTTGCTTTGTGCCACGAAGGGAAATAGAGGTAGTGGAGATCTTACCCTTTCTGAAGAATCCCATTGGATCCGGGAAAGCTTTGTAAGGATAGTCAAATCGGCCAATGAACTCAGGGAACTGAGCCTTGATGGCTGCCGGCAAGCGGTCGTATGGATGCTGAACAAGATCAGGGCCATACAAGCCTGGCTTATCAGGGTTGTTTGGATCACGGAAGCGAGGTCCCCAGTTACTGAAGAAGTAACCAAAGTTCTGGTCGAATCCGTTACCGAAATTATTTTGATACTCCGGTGCAGAAGCAATTTCGTTGGTGAAGTTGCTCTGAGAGATATTCACCTCGAAGTCACGCTTTGAACGGGAAGCACTTTTTGTAGTAATAATGATAACACCTTTTTTACCCTGCTCACCGTAACGCACGGTAGCAGCCAAACCACGGAGAACGTTAATGCTCTCGATATTGTTTGGATCCAGATCAAGGAAACGGCTGGAAGTGGCCAGTGAGCCATCCGCGAAACTACCCTGCTGGTTGGTGTTGGTGTTAAAAGGAACACCGTCAATTACGAACAACGGCTGGTTAGAGCCGGAGATCGTCGTGTAACCACGAATAACGATGTTGGTACCAGTTCCTGAAACACCACCAGTATTGGTAATGTTCACACCAGGAATTTTACCGGTAAGAATACGAGCCACATCAGATTCAGGCTTGGATTCGAGGGTAGCACCAGATACGGTGGTAACCGCGTAACCAACAGCCCTTTTTTCTGTGACTTTACCTTGAGCCGTAACGACAACTTCCTGTAGTTGTTCTACATCAGAGGCCAACTGTGCGTCAACAACCGAGCGGTCGCCGATCACTTGTTCAGCCGTCTGCATACCAATGAAGGAGAACACCAGCGTTCCACCGGAAGTTGGAACAGAAAGCCGATAGTTACCGTCTGCGTCGGTAACCGCTCCATTGGTCGTGCCTTTCAGCACAACGTTAACACCGGGCATTGATGAACCATCATCAGCTGAGGTCACCTTGCCGGTCACCACACGCTCCTGAGCCATGGCTGCCATGGCTACAAAAACGAGTGAGCAGCACAAGAGTAAAAACTTCTTCATAGAGAAAGGTTTAATGAATAATAAATACCAAGATAGGAAGAAATACCACTTTTCTCCAATGAGAAATGAATAAAAGGTATTAAAACCTTATGAGGGATATAAAATAACTTTATGAGAGGCCAAAAAAAGCAAAAAAAGAGGCCTGACAAGTGTTTGCCAGGCCTCTTTTGCGTTTCCGAAGTTTAGGAATTACAACTTGGTCAGACGCAGACGAACTCTGCGAACCCAAGTGCAATATCCGTTCCGGCGGCCATACTCATCAGCGTCGTCGTCGAGACCGATGGTCATAACCTGACCGGCAGTTGTTCCTTGAGTGGTCGTGTAAGCACCACGGTTGCTCACAGATGCTTGCGGCAAACCAGGAGCAAGTGATGTGCTACCTGCAAAGGTTCCCGAAGTAGGGAAAGTCCAGTAGATCTCACGCTCAGGAGTACAATCGACACCTGAATTTTGGATCGGAATAAATACTGTTCCGTTTTCCAAGTTGATGAGCAGCTTGCTGGATTCGCCTCTGTAATTCACAGTGAACTCACGCTGACTTGAAAGACCTCCGGAAGGAATAGACAAGGTTACTGTCTGATCCGGGAAGAGTTTCTCATTCAGGTAAGCAGGGAAAGCTGTAGCGTGGAGTGCTGCAGAGTGGTTGGGAGACCAGATCTCAGTCTGAGTGAGGCTATGGTCACCAAGCCAGGAGTTTGCCAACACGGAACGAACTGTCAATGAGTACACAAAAGTAGAGTTGTAGAACTGGCCACTTAAGATGTTGATGTTCGTATTGGTGTTTGAGAACTCCTTACCATTCTTCAACTTAACGATTCCACGGAAGTTGAACACATCACCGGCGATTGGGTTTCCAACCAGAGGGTTGGTAGCTGCTCCCTGCAACGCAGTGATGGCAGCCTGAGCCGAGATGCGGATGTTCTTCCGCTTATACTCAGAGTACGTAGGTTCAGGAACCGGTTGGAACTCAGAACCTGGTACTGACAGAATCGGAACCTCACTGCTGAAGGTAATACCGCGGCGGTAAGACACTACAATATCAAAGGACTCCAGCAAATCACCATTTTCCTCGTCAACAGCCTCGAAAACTCCGTCAAGTCCGGAATTTGCAAGATCGTTAAGGTCTATGATGTTAGAGGTAAGCGTAACAACACGCATGTAGGCACCAATGTTTCTGTCGTTGTACGGCAGAGGATAGGTGCTCTCGTCACGGCAGGACATCGCCAGCACGACGAGAGACAAAACAGCGAGAAGCAAATATCTTTTATTCATGACTTCTTCAATTTTTGGATTAGAAATTAAGGTCTGATGCGTTCTTATCCCAGAAAACCTTCGTAGTCAGATCAGCCTTTTGCTCTGCGTTGCTGTTCAACGTAACATAAGTCTGAGGATACCACCATGAGCGTGGGAAGTCACCAGGATTAGGATCCAGCGTAGGCTGCATGCCTGAAGGCAGACCGGTGCGGCGATACATATTGTACGCCTCAACACCATTACCAAAAGCTGCGATCCAGTATTCGCGGGCGATGAAATTCATCCGGCCATCAGCTGAAGTTTGGGCAGCATAGGCAGCCTGGGCAGCTGCTTTGTACGTATTAACGTTAGCTGTATACGTAGCAGAAGGATAGAACGTATTGATGGTTGAGGTCTCCGTAGGAGAAGCAGCAAGAGCGGTTGTCGCAAAAGTTCCGTTTACTGCCCAGTTACGCACATCATCAAATGAAGCCTGGATACCATCTGCATAGTAATCAGCAGCAGTCTTGGTTGTATTGGTCAAGGTCAGGTAGTTGGCAGCCTCAGCCAGCATAAAGTTCACATAAGAACGCATTATGATGGGATGGAACCCAGCACCTCTCATTCCAAGAGTTTGTGCAACTGAGGTATTCACGTTAGCATCGAAGCGACCGCCTGAAGGGTAAGGACCCCAGGTTGAACGCAGGAATCCATCCGGAGGAATACCCTGATTGTCGACGTGATCACGTCCCCAATAACCTACAGAACTAGGATAGCAGTACGTACGAGCCCAGGCTACGTTGTTGGCATCTGTAGTAATTCCGGGAGGAGGTCCACCTTTACCATAGATAACCGCACCACCTGAAGCGAACGGATAATGCAGCGGAGTTTGCTCCGTTACACAACGCATTTCGTTAGGGTTGGATGAATTCGTACCTGTCTGACGATAGAAGTAGAAGCGCATGCGCGGATCACCTGCAATACCGTAGGTCTCGGCTCCATATCCATGGAGCATGCTCCACATCAGGTGGTTGGACATATAGGTACCACCACCAGAAATATAAGCTCCAGTGAAGTTCGGGTGACGAGCCTCAGGGTCAGCCTGGCTAGTTCCAAAGCGGAAAATGAAGTTTTCAGCAGCTGTGGAGATTATGCCATCAGGGCTTCCTAAAACTGCAGAGATTCCAGCTTGTGCTTGGGAAGCATCAAGAAGTCTCCAGTTCAGGAACATTTTCAGCTTAATGGTGTTAGCCAACTTCTTCCATTTTGCAGCACTTCCACCGTAGTAGTAATCAGCAAAAGGAGGTGTGCTTGGGATCGGTGTAGAGGCCGTGTTAAAGTTAACAATGGCTTCATCCAGCAAATCAAAGGCTGCCAAGTAGATGTCCTGACCGCTATCAGCTTTAGGATTAAAGTTAGCAGAACCTTGAAGCGCCTCAGAATAAGGGATATCTCCAAAGAAATCCACCATTGTTACCAATACATAGGCAGTCATAACGCGGCACATACCAGCGTGGTAGGTTAATCCTACCTCGTCAGCCTTGGTAGTCAGGGCCGCTGCATCACTCAAGAAAGAGGAGTAAGCTGTTCCCCAGATACCACTGAAGCTGTTTGGTGTAAACACGTTGTTGTAGCGGCTGCCGCCGGAGTTCGTCAAACGAACCATTGGAGAAGCAATACCGCTGGCACCTCCGTAGAAACCTGCGAAGGTAGTCTGAACCGCATTTATACTGAGGTTCACATCAATTTGCGAAAGCTGAACGGCGTTCGGGTCCTCCCGAAGGTCGAGGGTACAGGCCGAAGCCATTACCAACGACAAGCCGATTGCTAATGATCTGAATATTTTCATAGTCATTTCAAATTTCAAGGTTAGAAGGTGAGCTTAAGAACAACACCATAGCGACGTGAGCTAGGACCAGTGAGGTAGTCGAAGCCAATGCTATTACCTACACCAAGACTGCTGACCTCAGGGTCGAAGTTGATGCCAGGAAGAGTGTTGACAGAATTAAACCACAGGTTGTTACCATTCACCTGGATGAATCCAGATTTGAACGGAGTCTTGCTCATCACAGCCTTAGGGAACTGGTATCCCAAAGAAACCTCGCGCAAACGAATAACGGTTGCATCGAAGATCGCTGTCTGAGAGTTTCCGAAGAACTGAGTGGTGAATCCGTAGTCAGATGCAGAGATCTGAATATCGTTCGGGATGTACACAGGTGCACCGTTACCATCTGTTCCGTTCTGGCGTACGCCAGGAAGAATGAAGGTCAGGTCACGGTTGAAGTTGGTATCTTCTGTAACACCACGGCCGAGGAGAGCTGATACCGTGTTTGCAGACATAACACCACCCTGGCGGTAATCAAACTGGAAACCAAAAGACAGCCCCTTCCAAGTGATCGAGTTGATCAGGGAAGTGGTGAAATCAGGATTAGGGTTACCCAATTCCTGGATATTTGGATCAAGTAGATAGTTACCGTCGCTACTTACAATACGCTCACCGGTAGGTGATTTCAATACGTTAGATCCTTTGATCAAGTTGTAAGGCTTTCCTGGTACTGCAAAGTTGCCAAGGTCGGTGAAACCAGAAAGAACAACTTCCTGAAGACCAAGACCAAGCTCTTCAACCAGTGGCTTAACCTGAGTAAAGTTCCAGGTCAAATCCCACACAAAGTCTCCCACTTTCAAAACCTGACCTGTTACACCAATTTCCAAGCCCTTGTTAGAGATTCTTCCAAGGTTAAGGAGGGTAACAGAGTAACCGGTTGCACGGTCGATAGGAGCGGCCGTGATCAGATCGCGGGTAGAACGGTTAAACACTGTAAAGTCGATACCGATGCGGTCATTAAAGAGTTTGGTTTCGAAACCAGCCTCCAATTCCTGCTGAAGCTCTGGACGCAAGGTAGCGTTACCGAGCAGGTCACTGATGGTGTGGGTACCGTAAAGGCTACCTGCCACATCAAGGAATCCACGAAGGTTCTGACCAACAGTACTACGTGTGCTGTACAAGCTTCCGAAACCTGCAGAGGTACCGTAACCGGCACGGAACTTCAAGTAGCGAAGCGTGTTAGACTTCAAACCTGGAAACGCGTCCGTAGGAATGAAGGCTACGCTGGCAGAAGGATAGAACTGAGTGTTGTTTCCTTTTTCAAGGTTAGAAACCCAGTCGTTACGACCAGCAAGGTTAAGGATTAGGTATCCTTTATAATCTGTAGAGATGTCCGCATAAACTCCATAACGCTGTTGCTCGGCAGTACCATATAAGCTGGAACCACTGAAAGCAACTGAACGGGAAGACGCAGAGGAGAAGTTGGAGTGACGCATCAGACCATAAACAACCTGTCCTTCAGAGTATACACCATCAGACAAGGAGAAGTCGTTACGGGCGTTAGCACCGGCACGAGCAAAAATCTTGAATGAAGGAGACAACTGCTTGTTAATGGAAAGGATCAAGTCGTGGTTCCAAATCGTCTGGTTGATGTTTCTGGTTTGCAGAATACCATTGTTGATGTTGGCACCAATGTTGGCTCCTTTGTTGTACTCACGAGTTTGAGATTCCGCAGTAAAGTCGAAACCAACACGATACATCAAGCTAATGTCTTCGTTGAAGTCGTAGCTGATGTTAGCTGCGTTAAAGAAACGGTTTGTTGAGCTGGTTTCACGGAAGTTTTTGTACATCCAGATCGGGTTCGGGATGTCGTTACCGCCACGGAAGAAGATACTCCGCTTGTCGGTAGGGGTTTCGTAAGGCCAGTTCAACACGTCCACACTGCGAGGAGTGTAGAGCATGTTAGCAAACAATGAAGGGATACCACTAAAGGCACCACCACCACCTGTTGCGCCGTTAAGCGGAGGGGTAGTAATATCTGTGTTGGCTACCTGCAAAGAGTACTTAAAGGTGATCTTATCGGTTACCGCTGCATTGAAGCCGGTAGAAATGTTGATTCTCTTTAAGTTGTTTTCAGGAATAAAGCCGTCTTCATTGGTGTAGCTGACAGAGGCGTTGTAACCCAATTTGTCAGAACCACCTGAAATGTTGAGGGCAGTATTGGAAACCAAACCACGACGGAAGAATCCACCAACATCTGGTTGTGCTTCGTAGGCATATCTCTTGAAATAATATTCAGGATAAGAACCACGCAAACCAGCATCAGAAAGAAACTGGTAAGGATGACCTACAGAGTCAATTTCATCAAAATGAGGGCCCCAGTTACTGAAGAACTGTCCGAATAACTGTTGGAAACCGTTTCCATAGCTATCCTGGAAATTGGGCAATGATGCGATTTCGTTATAAGAAAGAGACTGCTGAATGCTGATCTCTGACTCTCTCTTCTTTGTGCTACCTCCTTTGGTAGTTACCAGAATAACACCATTACGACCCTGGTCACCGTAAAGAACGGTAGCGGCAAGGCCCTTAAGAACGGTTACGTTCTCGATGTTGTTCGGGTCAATGTCAAGGAAGCGGCTGGAAGCTACTGCAGCACCACCAGTTGTAAAGCCTGATCCGGAGTTGGTTGAGGAGTTAAAGGGAACACCATCAACAACCCAAAGAGGCTGTGAAGAACCAGTCAGTGTGGAGTATCCACGAATGTTGATGCTGGCACCAACACCAGATGTACCACCGGTAGGTGTAATGGTTACACCAGGGATCTTACCCATGAGGATACGACCTACGTCGTTAACCGGGCGGGCAGCAATCTGGCTGGAGTTTACCTGTGACAAGGCATAACCGATAGCCTTACGATCACGTTGGATACCCTGACCAGTAACGATAACCTCGGCGAGCTGAGTAATATCAGCGGCCAGGGCAACGTCAACGATGGTACGATCTCCAATTGCTACTTCCTGAGAGATGTAGCCGATAAAGGAGAAAACTAGGGTACCGCCGGAAGATGCATTAATGGTGAAGTTACCGTCAATGTCGGTAACCGCTCCGTTCGTGGTGCCTTTTACCACCACGTTCACACCAGGCAGAGGTGCTCCGTCTTCCTGCGCGGAGACCTTACCTGTAACGGTCCGTTCTTGTGCCCAGAGGCTGGAAATCACAAAAACGAATGAGAAGCATAAGAGTAGAGACTTCTTCATAGGTTATGGTTAGTTGAATAAAATTTAGGGGTTCAATATGCATACGTCAGCCATCATTTAAAAGCCCTGAAAGGATTTTTTTAATTATTCAAGGTTTTCAGGGTCAAAAAAGGGTAGCCGACAAAAAGATTTATTGACTCAAAGGGCGAAAATAATGTTTAAACGGCTGTTCGGAAGGCAGTTTTGGCAAAACCTTGCTATTTCAAGAGCATAAGTATCCTTTATACTATCGATAAATATTTTTCAGGTTTTTAAGCTAAAATCAAGACCTGGCTAAACAAAAAAAGGCGGGATAACCCGCCTTTATGCTTCAGTATTTTTGTGTTCGTTTTTACGCCTCAGCGACAACGCTCACGAAAGAACGATCCTGACGACCCTTCTTGAATTGGACTACGCCGTTGGTCAATGCGAACAAAGTATGATCCTTGCCCATTCCAACGTTTACACCAGGATAATGGCGGGTACCGCGCTGGCGCACGATAATGTTTCCAGCCACTACTTTCTGGCCACCGTATATTTTGATGCCGAGGCGTTTGCTTTCCGACTCACGGCCGTTCTTTACTTTACCTTCACCTTTCTTATGTGCCATGGTATTTTCCGATTAAGATTAGTTAGCTGAGATTATTTAGCTGAAATAGATTCGATCATTACACGAGTGTACTGTTGACGGTGGCCATTTTTCTTGGCGTAACCTTTGCGACGCTTCTTCTTGAAGACAATTTCTTTATCACCTTTAACATGCTCCATAATTTTTCCAGAGATGGAGGCACCTTTTAAAACCGGTGTTCCAACAGAGACAGAGGAACCATCGTCGATAAGTAGAACCTTATCAAAGGAAACCTGAGCTCCGGCCTGACCGTCCATGAGAGGGGCATAGAGGTATTTGTTGGCCTCTACTTTAAACTGCTTTCCGGCGATATCAACAATTGCGTACATAATCGTGCTTTTAAAAAAGGACTGCAAAAGTATAGAAAGAGCCGGAATTAACAAGTCAAACACTATAAAAACGATCAAAAATCGCCCATTTTTCCCAAAAATGGATCTCTACATCGCTCAATAGTCCTCCGGAAAGGAAGGCCCTTGAATACCTTAAACTGCCAAAAAAAGGACCTTTAGCAACATCATGAAAAGTCAATACCCAGACTGAAAAAAAAATTAAAAAAAATTCAAGTTGAATGTTCGCTTGGGGTAAACCAAAATAAGTCCATGAGAATGAAACGCTTTCAAAAATAAAACACCAAGTGTTAGCCTCCTTTTTATCAACTTATCCAATTCTTGGGTGTTTGATTTTGATGCTCCATTTCAAATCTTTGTCAGCTATATCAAACAGGAGTGACGTAAGACGCTCCTGTTTTTTTGTCCTACGCTAATCCATCAAAATATGACTGTTACAAATACCTCTACAGAGCCTATTCTTATCGAGAACAAAGACCGGTTCGTTCTCTTCCCAATCCAGCATCATGACATTTGGAAATACTACAAGCAAGCAGAGGCTAGCTTTTGGACGGCAGAGGAGATTGATCTCAGTCACGACCTCAAGGACTGGGCTAACCTGACAGACGGAGAACGCCATTTTGTTACGCATGTTTTAGCCTTTTTTGCAGCCAGTGACGGTATCGTGAACGAGAATCTGGCCGAGCACTTTGTGGCTGAGGTACAGTATACTGAGGCTAAGTTCTTCTATGGCTTTCAAATAGCCATTGAGAACATCCACTCAGAAACGTACTCCCTGCTGATCGATACCTACGTAAAGGATCCCAAAGAGAAAGACCGCCTTTTTCATGCCATTGAAACCATGGATTGCGTTAAAAAGAAGGCCGATTGGGCGCTTCGCTGGATCAATCAGGGTTCATTCCAGGAGCGTTTGATTGCCTTTGCGGCTGTTGAGGGGATCTTCTTTTCTGGATCATTCTGCTCTATCTACTGGCTTAAAAAGCGTGGTTTAATGCCTGGTTTGAGCTTTTCGAATGAACTTATTTCCAGAGATGAAGGACTCCATTGCGATTTCGCTTGTCACCTGTATACCAAGCACGTGGTAAATAAATTACCGGCCGATCGCATCATCGAAATCATTAAAGATGCCGTAGCTATTGAACAGGAGTTTGTTACCGACTCACTGCCTGTAAACTTAATAGGAATGAACTCCCAACTCATGTGTCAGTACATTGAGTTTGTAGCAGATCGTCTGCTCAATGAGCTGGTAGGACAAAAAATATACAATTCCACCAACCCGTTTGATTTCATGGAAATGATTTCTCTCAGGGGTAAAACCAACTTTTTTGAGCGCCGCGTGGGTGAATATCAGAAAGCCGGTGTGCTCAACAACAATGGGGAAAAAGAAGCGGCCCAAAAGTTTTCACTCAACGAAGATTTTTAATACCTTCATTTTCCATTTTTTAAACTGAAGAACCACTAAAACAACCCTTTTTTTAAATGCTAGTCGTCAAGAGAGACGGTCATCGAGAATCCGTCAAATTTGATAAAATCACCGCCCGAATTGAGAAACTCTGCTACGGCCTTGAGCCGAAGTATGTGAATCCAGTGGAGGTTGCCATGAAGGTCATTAATGGCCTTTATGATGGTGTTACCACACAGGAGCTCGATACGTTAGCCGCAGAGGTAGCTGCCACTATGGCTACCCGCCATCCGGATTATTCCAGACTGGCGGCACGTATCGCCATCTCCAATCTTCACAAGCTGACCAGCAAGTCTTTTTCCAGCACGATGAAAAGACTTTACCAGCATGTGGACTCCAAGACCGGCCAAAATGCGCCGATGATTTCGAAGGAAACCTGGAAAATCATTCATGAACATGCGGCCGAGCTCGATGAGGCCATTATTTATGACCGTGATTTTGGATACGACTATTTCGGATTCAAAACTCTTGAGAAATCCTACCTGATGCGCCTGGACGGCAAAGTGGTTGAACGTCCTCAGCATATGATCATGCGGGTAGCTGTAGGTATTCACGGTGAAGATATTCCAGCTGCGATTGAAACCTACAATCTGATGTCAGAGAAGTGGTTCACGCACGCTACCCCTACCCTCTTTAACGCGGGCACTCCGAAGCCTCAGTTATCCAGCTGTTTCCTGCTGACCATGAAGGACGACAGCATTGATGGCATTTACGATACACTCAAGCAGTGTGCTAAAATTTCTCAATCTGCCGGCGGAATTGGCTTAAGCATTCACAATGTCCGCGCTAAAGGTTCCTACATCAAAGGCACTGGCGGAACATCCAATGGTATCGTTCCTATGCTGCGCAACTTTGACATGACCGCACGTTATGTGGATCAGGGCGGAGGAAAGCGCAAAGGAAGCTTTGCCATGTACCTGGAGCCTTGGCATGCCGACATCTTTGATTTCCTCGAACTGAAAAAGAACCATGGAAAAGAAGAGATGCGCGCCCGCGATTTATTCTATGCGTTGTGGATCCCGGATCTGTTTATGCAACGCGTAGAGAACAACGAAATGTGGTCTCTCTTCTGCCCCAACGAAGCACCTGGCCTGGCCGATGTTTGGGGAGAGGACTTTGAGCGCCTCTACGAGAAGTACGAAAAAGAAGGAAAATTCCGTCGTCAGATCAAAGCACAGGATTTGTGGTTTGAGGTTCTCGAGGCTCAGATTGAAACCGGAACGCCATACATGCTCTACAAAGACGCGGCCAACCGTAAGAGCAATCAAAAGAATTTAGGCACCATCCGTTCAAGCAACCTATGCACGGAAATTCTGGAATACACCTCAGCAGACGAAGTTGCGGTGTGTAATTTGGCTTCTATTGCATTGCCTAAGTTCGTTACCGAAGAAGGAAAGTTTGATCACCAGCGTCTCTACGAGATTACTAAGGTGGTTACTAAGAACCTCAACAAGGTTATTGACATCAATTATTATCCAGTCATCGAAGCGCAGAACTCCAACATGCGCCACCGCCCGATTGGTATCGGTGTACAAGGACTCGCTGATGTCTTCATTATGTTGAAGATGCCGTTTGATTCACCGGAGGCCCGTGTGCTTAATGCTGAGATTCACGAGACCATCTATTTCGGTGCCATGGAATCTTCTATGGAGTTGGCTAAGGTTAATGGTCCTTATGAAACCTTCAAAGGATCACCCGTTTCAAAAGGAATTTTCCAGTTTGACATGTGGGGCGTAAACCCTTCCGAGCGTTGGAATTGGATTCAATTGAAGCAGGATGTTAAGCAGTACGGTGTTCGCAACTCGCTGTTACTGGCGCCGATGCCGACCGCTTCTACTTCGCAGATTCTGGGTAACAACGAATGTTTTGAGCCATACACCTCTAATCTTTATACCCGCCGAACTCTTTCAGGAGACTTCATTCTGGTGAATAAACATCTGATGAAGGATTTGATGGCGGAAGGGTTATGGAACGAGAGTATGCGTCAGAAGTTGATCGCATCAAACGGATCTATACAAAACATTCAGGAAATTCCTCAGAACCTTAAGGATATCTATAAAACGGTTTGGGAAATTTCTCAGAAAGCCATCATCGATATGGCGGCCGATCGTGGAGCCTTCATCTGCCAGAGTCAGAGTCTGAACATTCACATCAAGGATCCTAATTTCGGCAAGCTCACCTCCATGCATTTCTATGCGTGGAAGAAAGGACTAAAGACAGGAATGTACTATCTGCGCTCCACTGCGGCAGCTGATGCCATCAAGTTTACTTTGGACAAGTCGGCCATTCAACAGCCTGAACAAAAAGAGGTTGCTCAAGAAGTTGGAGCACCTCAGCAACAGGCGCAACAAGTAATGGATTATGACCAAAAGCGTTCCGATATGGCGTGCTCGTTGGATAATCCAGAGGCTTGCGAAGCTTGCGGCAGTTAAAAATAACCAATCCTTTAAATGCAAAACGCCAGAGAATAATCTCTGGCGTTTTTTATTTAGGCGCCTAAAAGAAAAACGACCTATTCTTTCTTCTCTTTTGATTCTTTTGAGGCTCTCGGCTTTTTAATTTTTATGGTCAGTTGTTCTGACTTTCCATCGTGATCTGCAAGGATTACAGAACCCTCTTCGATTTCGCCTTTGAGAATTTCTTCTGCAACCGGATCCTCCAGATATCTCTGGATAGCCCGATTCAGCGGGCGGGCTCCGAACTGAGGATCGTAGCCTTTTTCGCTTAGAAAGTCTTTGGCTTTTTCCGTGAGTTCAACCTGGTAACCCAGTGCATTAATTCTGGAGAATACCTTACCAAGAGTAATGTCGATGATTTTGTGGATATGCTCCCGCTGAAGTGAATTGAAGATGATGACATCGTCGATTCTATTGAGGAACTCTGGAGAAAACGCTCGCTTAAGAGCAGTTTGAATGGTGGACTTCATCACCTCATCTTCATTCTGTCGTGCACGGGAGGCAAAACCAATACCGGCACCAAAATCCTTAAGATCACGAACACCAATATTAGACGTCATGATGATGATGGTATTTCTGAAATCTACCCGACGACCAAGACCATCGGTTAGGATACCATCGTCCAGGACCTGCAACAAGATGTTGAATACATCGGGATGGGCTTTTTCAATTTCATCCAGAAGAACAACGCTGTAAGGTTTACGGCGAACTTTTTCTGTCAATTGACCACCTTCCTCATAACCAACATAACCGGGAGGTGCACCTACGAGTCGGGACACGGAGAATTTCTCCATGTATTCACTCATATCGATCCGCACCAGGGAATCCTCCTTGTCGAAGAGATACTGTGCCAAAACCTTGGCTAATTCAGTCTTACCTACTCCGGTCGGGCCGAGAAAAATAAACGAACCAATCGGACGCTTAGGGTCTTTCAATCCTACGCGGGTGCGCTGAATAGCTCTAGTGAGCTTTTTAATGGCCTCATCTTGTCCAATGACTTTTCCGGACAGTTCTTCCGTCATACCCAAAAGCTTATTACTTTCTTTCTGGGCAATACGTTTGGTGGGGATTCCGGTCATCATGGCGATAACATCAGCCACATTATCCTCATCTACCGTATACTTTTCGGTCCGGGTTTTCTCTTCCCAGCGGGTTTTAGCAATATCGAGCTGCTCAATAAGCTTCTTTTCCTTGTCGCGTAGCTGAGCCGCTTCCTCATACTTTTGGCTGCGGACGACCTTATTTTTTTCCTTTTTGATATCCTCAATAGCTTCTTCAAGCTTCAGAATCTCTTCAGGAACGTGGATGTTATTGATGTGCACACGGGCACCGGCTTCATCAAGCACATCAATGGCCTTATCCGGCAAGAAGCGATCACTGATGTAGCGATCGGAAAGCTTAACACAGGCAGCCAGGGCCTCCGGCGTATACACCACATGGTGATGTTCTTCGTATTTTTCCTTGATGTTGGTCAGAATCTGAAGCGTTTCCTCTGGAGTGGTGGAATCAACCATAACCATTTGGAATCGACGGGCCAGAGCGCCATCTTTTTCGATATACTGACGGTATTCATCTAGTGTGGTGGCGCCGATGCATTGGATTTCCCCACGGGCCAATGCAGGTTTAAACATATTTGATGCGTCGAGGGATCCACTAGCCCCGCCGGCACCTACGATGGTATGAATTTCATCGATGAACAGGATTACATCCTGTGATTTTTCGAGCTCATTCATAACAGCCTTCATTCGTTCTTCAAACTGGCCGCGGTACTTAGTTCCGGCAACCAAAGAAGCCAGATCAAGTGTTACCACACGTTTTCCGAAAAGAACTCTGGAAACTTTTTTCTGAATGATGCGAAGGGCCAGACCTTCCGCAATAGCTGTTTTACCTACACCAGGCTCACCGATGAGGATGGGATTATTCTTTTTACGACGACTTAGAATCTGAGCTACCCGCTCGATTTCTTTTTCTCTTCCAACGATCGGGTCTAGCTTACCGTCTTCACCAAGTTTGGTAAGATCTCTTCCAAAGTTATCAAGAACAGGGGTGCGTGATTTCTCAGCACCTCGCTTCTCGGATTTTGAAGATGAGCTACCAGGTCCGGAAAACATTTTTCCAGAGTCTTCGTCACCATCATCAGTATCTGAGGATGCGGAAGGCTGGTCAGTCTGATACTCCAGCATCTCCCGAACCGTTTGGTAGGAGACCTCAAATTTGTTCAAAATCTGAGTGGCCAGATTATCCGGATCACGCAGAATGGATAAAAGAAGGTGTTCTGTACCAATGAGTTGGGCCTTAAAAGCCTTTGCTTCGAGATAGGTAATCTTCAGAACTTTTTCAGAAGCTTTTGTGAGTGGAATATTGGCTAGGCTTTTCACATCCTGATTACCGGTAGTTCTGGAAATATTTTCAATTTCCGTTTTTAGTGTGTCGAGTTGCACTCCAAGCTTTTTTAATAAGCTCATAGCGACACCTTCGCCTTCACGAATCATTCCCAATAAAAGATGTTCTGTTCCAATGTAGTTGTGGCCCAATCGAAGCGCCTCTTCCCTACTCAACGATATCACTTCCTTAACTCGATTCGAAAACTTTGCTTCCATAGATTTTCAGGGCGGTTAATTGCAGTAAAAGTACTTTATTTCAAGGTAAAAACATTCTACCTGTATCCTTGGTTCCCGGGAAGACTGATCTTTATTATTTATTGTTTAAACGTTCAAATCCCATAGTCGACCTCTGTAAAATTCCAGAAGCCTCCGGACCGGTACAAAATACCAGATCAAGTACACTCATGTTCTCTGCAAATGCATTGCCAAAAACCTGGCGGTACGGAATAGGCTGGAGGTAAGGCCGTTTTTCAAAGGAAACTTTAGACTCCAAATGGTCTCTGAGGTCGATTCCTTCAAAATTTTCAATAAAACTGACTGAGAGCTTAACCTTTTTATTCCAACCAAGCCAATTGAGACAAATTGACAGAATGTTTTGATTGATCTGATGTAGACTGGTTTCGGGGCCCAGAATTAATTTTTTCAATTCATCGGAATAGTACTCAAAAAAGGGAGCGTTGCGGTAGGCCGATTCTATGGTTCTCCAATGGTTTAACCGCCATCGGGTATTTTCGGCGGTGATCACTTCGTGGAGAGGTGTTCGATTTCCTTTATGAGTTACCGGAACAATGAGCATAAGCGGACCGTTAGCTGAAGCAACAATTGATCGACTGCGCCACGATTGTTTCACAAAATGACTATGGACATCCAGCACAATATCAGCATAAGGAAAAATAGCAGCAAAGAATTCCAGGTTAGGTAAATAATGAGGCTCAATGAGTACGGAAGTTCCAGCTTTAGAAAGAGTATCCTTTGAATTCATCAGAACAAAGTTCAGCTATTGAGGATTGAGATAAAAGCTTCTGTTTTTGGAGTGAGAGGGAAGTAACTCGGTTTTTCTATTTTTGAGGTTCAAAAAATGAAAAAAGAGGTTTCAAAGACCAAGCTCGCCGTTTTTCTGGTAGCCTCCACACTTACCATCACATTTACCTTTTACTTCTATCAGGTTTTTTTTACCCCCAATGTGCTGGTTGACAAAACGGACAGGCTGGTGGTGATCAAATCTGGAACCAACTTCAGGGACCTTCGGCGGCAACTGGCTGAAGAAGGGGTTATTAATGACATGGTTTCATTCAGCTTTGTTGCGCGCATCATGAACTACGATCGAGCGATCAGGCCTGGTCGTTTTTTGCTCCGCGGTAATATGTCGAACCGGGAGGCGGTGGTAGCCTTAAGAAACGGCCGAAGAGAGGCCGTGAAGGTAACCTTCAGTCATGTCCGGTTGCTGAGCGAACTCAGTGAGAAAATAACAACCAATGTTGGCATATCACCTGATGAATTCCTGGATGCCACTTATCGGTTTGCCGAAAAAGATACCGTACACGGTTTCACGAAGGAAAATATTTTATGCTTATTTATTCCGAATACATACGAAGTCTATTTTAATCTTACCCCGGAAGATTTAGTGGAGAAGATGTATCGGGAATACCGGTCTTTTTGGAATGAGGACCGCATGGCCAAAGCGAAGGTGCTTGGGCTTACTCCAATTGAGGTGTCCATTTTAGCTTCCATTGTTCAGGCGGAAACAGTAAAGGCGGATGAAGCACCGGTTATTGCTGGTCTATATTTAAATCGTCTGAAAAAGGGGATTGCACTTCAGGCAGATCCAACCTTGGTTTATGCTGCAGGTGACTTTACCATCAAACGTGTTTTAAACGTTCATAAGGAAATCGACTCACCCTACAATACGTACAAATATCCTGGATTACCTCCCGGCCCCATCAACATGCCCTACATTCAATCTATTGATGCCGTGCTCAACCATCAGCAGCATGATTATTATTACATGTGTGCCAAAGAGGACTTTTCGGGTTACCATAATTTCGCACGGGATCTTTCGGCACATCAAATCAATGCTCGTCGTTATCAAAGGGCGCTGACCGCTGAACTGAAAAAAGCTCAACAAAAGCCTTAAGTGGGGAATGTATACTTCTGAACATTTTCTCAGAGCACGTTACGGTGAAACAGACCAGATGGGATTTGTGTATTACGGCAATTATGCCTCGTGGTATGAAGTCTGCAGAGTGGAAAGTTTGCGACAATTGGGAATGACCTACCGGGAAATGGAGGCTATGGGTGTGATGATGCCTGTACTTGAAAACCATTCCAAATTTTTGTCGCCTGCTAAATACGATGAGCTCCTGAAAATCGTAACCACCATCCGTGAAAAGCCCGGAGTACGGATTCGTTTTTTTTACAACATCTACAATGAGGATGGAAAGTTGATTCATGAGGGAGAAACACTTTTAGCCTTTGTGGATATAAAAAGCGGGAAGCCGTGCCGTCCACCGGTAAGATTCATGGATTGTCTTGAACCATTTTTCAAATGAAGATCAATAAGAGGAGAAAACTCTTGAAGAACTCTTTGTTTGCAAGGTTCAGAGATGGCCTAAAAAATATTCGGTTTTCCCATCAAGGCTCCGTGTCCTTATATCAATTCGGTTCGCGTTTCATAGATAATTTTCAGCGACATGAAGTCTTTGAACGATCCAATGCTGTAGCCTACAATCTTATACTAGCCATTTTTCCGGCAATTATTTTTCTATTTACGCTGACCCCTTACATCACTCTTTTGTTCCCCAGTCTAAATCAGGATAGCATCATGGAGTTTTTGTCAACCATGTTGCCGAAAAATATGTATGAGACCATAGCGGAAACGGTACTCGATATTGTCAGTAACCAGCGCGGTGGATTGCTGACATTTGGTTTTGCAGCTGCCTTGTTTCTGGCTACCAACGGCATGACGGCACTCATTCATGCTTTTAATGCGTGTTATAAGACAACGGAATCAAGAAGTGCCTGGCGTGTACGGCTCACCGCAACTTCCCTCACCTTAATACTGGCACTGGTTCTGTTACTTACAGTCATCATGGTTATCGTTGGTCAAATTGTGCTGGACTACTTAAGTGCCAACCTGAGAGCATTCAGCTATATGGAGGTAGATGAGTTTACCCTGACTATGTTCCAATTGATGCGCCTGTTTATTGTTTTTATCGGATTTTTTCTGGCTATATCGTGCATTTACTACTTCGGGCCCTCCGTTCATTACAATTGGAATTTTTTTTCCACCGGTTCACTGTTGGCCACGCTCGCTTCGATGGGGGTATCTTACGGCTTCTCAGCCTACGTGACCAGTATTGGAAGTTACAACAAGCTGTACGGGTCGATTGGCGTTCTCATTGCTCTGATGGTCTGGATTCAGCTTTTATCGGTTGTTTTGCTTGGTGGTTACGAAATCAATTCGACTTTGCACCAGCTTCGGTACCGCACCAATAAGGGGAGCAAAAAAATTTAATTTTTTGGGGCGTAATCCTCAATTTTGCCGTTATCCAATTTTATGACAGATCATGATATCCTGAGCGCTTTATCCACTGTGATTGAGCCAGACCTGAAAAAAGACCTGGTCAGTCTGAATATGATCAGGGATTTGAGCCTGGAGGGTAAAAAGATTTCGTTCACGGTCATGCTCACCACGCCGGCGTGTCCGCTAAAGGAAAAAATCAGGAAAGACTGTATCGACGCAATTGTTGGTGCTTTAGGAAATGATTTGGAGATTGAAATTACCATGAGTGCCCAGGTTACAACATCGCGTAATTCAGAGCCTGTGTTGCCGGGAGTAAAAAATATCATTGCCATTGCGTCGGGTAAAGGTGGTGTTGGAAAATCTACTGTCACGACAAACCTGGCTGTGGCATTGGCCAAATCCGGTGCTAAAGTCGGATTAATCGATGCCGACATTTATGGTCCGTCCATACCCACCATGTTCCATTGCGAGCATGAGCAACCGGAAATGAAACTGATCAATGGGAAAAATTTTATTGTTCCTGTTGAGCATTATGGCGTAAAGCTGATCTCTATTGGTTTTTTGGCACCACCAGATTCCGCAATTGTTTGGCGCGGTCCAATGGCCAGCTCGGCCCTCAAGCAATTTTTTACGGATACGCTGTGGGGTGAGCTAGATTATCTCCTTATCGATTTACCACCCGGAACGAGCGATATTCACTTAACCTTGGTGCAAACCGTTCCGGTGACCGGAGCTGTAATCGTTACGACTCCACAAAAAGTTGCCTTAGCCGACGCTACCAAAGGCATGGCCATGTTCCGGCAAAAGCAAATCAACGTACCGGTACTTGGAATCGTTGAAAATATGTCCTGGTTTACACCGTTAGAATTACCAGATGCACGGTACCACATTTTTGGAATGGATGGCGGAAAGAAACTAGCCGAAAAGTTTGAAGTGCCGTTACTTGGGCAAATACCACTCGTACAAGGGATACGGGAAAGTGGCGACAGTGGTCTCCCGGCTGTGTTAAAAGAAGATATTTCAGCGGCTGCTTTTAGTGACCTGGCTGAATCTTTAGCACGACAGATTGCCATCAGAAATGCTAATTTTGACAAAACACAACCCGTAGAGATCACTATTCGCTGAAGTATGGGGCAGGAAGCACAACAGTCCGAAAAGGATTTAATATCGAAGGTCGAACAAGCTCTTGATTCGATCCGACCTTATCTTGAGGCTGATGGGGGTAATATTGAGATCGTTGAGATTTCAAACGACGGTCATCTTAAGCTGCAATTCCTGGGAAATTGTGCAGGCTGCACCCTTTCGTCCATGACTTTTCGCGCCGGAGTGGAAGAAGCTGTACGAAGAATGGTGCCAGAGATTCGGGCTGTAGAAGCCATTAACTAATGTTTCAAACCAGCCTAACTGCTCGGTTCAAAATAAACTTTAGTCTTGTTGATATTCTTCATGATTGGATAGGACTTTTCCTAAGGTTAACTTTTATTTTTTTCTTTTTTGGATTGATGTGGCCATCGTCTGAAGCACTTGGACAGGATCGATGTTCCATCACTCGTTACGAGGCCTTGCTGAATAAAAAATATCCGAATCGAGAAACTCCGGATGTTTTTGAAAAATGGATGAGCGGGCAATTACGGCAGAGGCCTTTACGTACAGCTGAAGAAGCCTCAGAAGTTTATACCATTCCAGTAGTAGTACACATCATCCATAACGGAGAGCCTGTCGGTACAGGGACCAATTTATCAGAAGCGCAGATCCTATCCCAGATCACGGTACTCAATAATGATTTTCGGAGGTTGAATGGAGACGCTGTAAAAACGCCGTCTGATTTTTTAGGTGTTGCCGGTTCGTTATCGGTTGAATTTGTGCTGGCCCGCAGAGATCCCGAAGGCTTGGCCTCGTCCGGTATTGTCCGAGTAAACGGTAGCCGAACGGCGTGGGATATCGATGAAGAAGGCATTTTTAAATCCTTGAGCTTTTGGCCATCCGAGGATTATTTGAATATCTGGGTGGTAAACTTGAGTGGTGGTGATATTGGTTATGCATCATTTCCGGTTTCTTCCCTTCCTGGAATGGAAGATGCTGTTGATAACCGACTGATCGATGGGGTCATCGTTGATTATAAAGTTTTTGGTTCTAAGGATTTTGGTTCTTTTGATTTGGATCCACGGTATAGTGTAGGGCGAACAGTAACGCATGAGGTTGGTCATTACCTAGGACTTCGTCACATCTGGGGAGATATCAACAGTTGTTCTGGAACTGATTTTGTAGAAGACACCCCACCGCAAAACGGAGCAACATTCGATTGCCCGTCAACACATCCCATCATTTCCTGTAACAATACCGGGAAGATGTATCAGAACTTCATGGATTACACACAAGATGCCTGCATGAATTTATTTACCCGAAAGCAGGTGGACCGAATGATTGTGGTGATGGAGAACAGCCCAAGGAGGAAAACGCTTACATCCTCCTTGGGAAGTATTGCCCCTGTTTATGGCTTGGAATGTGCGCTATCCATCAGCACTCCCCAATCATCGGCTTGTCCAGGTGAGATCATTCCTCAGGTGCTTATTCGAAATTTGGGAGATCAATTGATTCAGACTGTCAAAATTTTACCAACGCGCAACGGAGTTCCGCAAAACGTCATCACCTTTTCGGTAAATCTGGCGAAGGGCGCTTCAACCGTGCTCAATTTTCCTGGGATTACGATTT
>Ga0068872_10001048_pt1 | contig 22408 bp, 18 predicted proteins | sample NOAtaG_7_FD_66441 | JGI IMG/M metagenome (GOLD analysis project Ga0068872, IMG submission 66441) | Freshwater lake microbial communities from Lake Erie, under a cyanobacterial bloom - NOAA_Erie_Diel1S_2200h metaG | ecosystem: Environmental > Aquatic > Freshwater > Lake | place: USA: Ohio, Lake...
CCCATGAAGGACGGCGTGGCCCTGCTGCACGCGGTGCAGGATGTGTACCTGGACAAGAGCGTGACGGTGGCGTGAGCCGCGGCAGACGCGGAACAACCGCAAGCGAAACCCACGGGCCCTCGGCGCGCAGCCGGGGGCCTGTGTGCTTTTGGGGGGCGGGGTGGGTGGCGGGGATAATGTCTGACCGGATGAACCACCACACGGATGGTGATTGTGCGCCGACCTGGGACCTGCGGGCGTGCCCCAGCGCCCGTCTGGCGGACCTTTCGGCGGAGTTGTTCTTACTGAACTACCTGCCGCGTGCGGTGTCGGGGGAGGTGCTGCGGGAGAACGGGCGGAGCGTTGAGGAGCAGTTGGGCTCGCTGCGGCTGTTCCATCGCAAGTTGGGGGTGCCGACGAACGCGGCGGTGCTGCTGTTCGGGAAGGATCCTCTGTACTTCGTGCCCGGTGCGTACGTGCAGTATGTGCGATACGCGGGGGAACACAAGAGCGACGAAGTTGAGCAGGAGCGGCGGCTGAGCGGGGACCTGGTGTTCGTGCTGCGCGAACTGGATGCGCTGGCGCGGGCTGTGGCGCGGGTGCGGCCGGTGCGGCGGCCGGATCTGTCAGAGGATCTGGTGGCGGACTATCCGGAGGTGGCGCTGCACGAGATCTTCGTGAACGCGGTGATCCATCGCAACTACGAGGGCTCAACGACGCCGGTGTTGATCAACCACTTCAGCGACCGCATGGAGGTGCACAACCCCGGCTCGCTGTATGGCGATCTGACGCGGGAGGAGTTCCCCGACGGAACGGCGTACCGCAACCCGGTGTTGGCGGAGGCGGCCAAGGTGCTGGGCTTCGCCAACCGCTTTGGACGGGGGATCGCGCTGGCGAACGTGGCGCTGGAGCGCAACGGCAACCCCAAGGCGGAGTTCAGCCTGACCAGCCCCAACCACCTGACGGTCACGCTGTGGAAGCGGCCCTAGAACCCCCACAGTCACCGCTCAGCCCGTGCTCTGCATCGCCGCCGCCAACGCGCTGACGCTCTGCAGCAGCAACGCGTCCAGCACGGCCACGTCATTGCCCGGTCCGGCGGCGCGGCGGCGGGCCAGCAGGTCGATCTGCACCAGGTTGAGCACATCCGTCCACGGGTTGCGCTCGCGGATGGAGCGGGCGATCAGCGGGGACTCCTGACCCAGGGCGGCGCGGCCGGTGATGCGCAGCACGCCCCGGCAGGCCAAAGCGTGCTCGCGGGCGATCAGGTCGATGATGCGCTGCGCGTCGGCGCTGGCCGCGTCAGGAGCCATCGCGTAGCGGCGGGCGATGGGCATGCGGGCGCGGAGGAGTTCCTGGGCGGCGTTGTCGATCACCGTCGCCAGCCACGCGCTGCGGCGGTACTCGGCGGCCAGTGCGTCAAGTTCGGCCGGCGTAGCCGAAGCGAGCGCCGAGCCCAGGCCGAACCAGCCGGGGGCCAGGCAGCGCATCTGAATCCAACTGAACACCCACGGGATGGCGCGGAGTTGGTCGAAGCCGGTGGAGGCAGGGGGCGTGGCGGCTCCGGCGGGAGCGCTCGCCCCGGCGGACACCGCATCAGCACTGGCCACCGCCTGCGCCGTCAAGGCCCGCATCATCGGGCGGCTGGCGATGGGGAAGCCGGCGATGGCGGAGATGGGGCTGGCGGAGACGAACCACGGCCAGAAGGCGGGGTCATCGATCAGGCGGCGGTATTGCGCCATGGAGACGGCGGCCAAGCGGTCGAGCAGATCGGGCGGCAGGCCGGAGGCATCGCTCCGGGACGGCGATGGTGATGACGACGGCGGACGGGCCGAGGCCAGCAGCAGCGCGTGGGCGATCTGTTCAAGGTGTCGCTGCGCGATGGCGGGCAAGGCGTAGCGGAAGGAGATCACCTCGCCCTGCTCGGTGAAACGCAGGCGGCCGTTGCGGGCCGGCTCGGGCGTGGCCAGGATGGCGCGGCCGGCACGCCCACCGCCCCGGCCCACGGTGCCGCCCCGGCCATGAAAGAACCGCGGCAGCACGCCCCGGGCGCACACCGTCTGGGCGAGGCGGCGCTGGGCGCGTTCCAGAGCGAGGTTGGCCATGAAGAAGCCGCCGTCTTTGTTGGAATCGCTGTAGCCGAGCATGATTTCCTGCATGGGCATGGAGCGCTCGGGGGGCGGAGCGAAGGCGGCGGCGCGGCCCGGCTCGGCCGGGGGCACCAGCGAGCGCATGTGGCTGCGGTAGAGCGGGTCGTCGAGCATGGCGGCCAGCAGGGCCTCGCCCCGCTGCAGGTCGTCGATGGTCTCAAGCAGGGGCACGACGTGGAGCGTGCCGCGGAGTTCGACCTGGCCGTCGGCCCCGCGGATGGCGCGGGCCAGGCCGGCCTCTTTGAGCAGCAGCAGGACCTCGAGCACGTCGCTGAGGCCGTGGGTCATAGAGATGACAAACGAGCGAACGGCGCGGCGGTCAGCAGCGACGGCGGTGCGGACGACGTCGAGCGTGCGCATCAGTTCGGCGGTGTCATCGCTGAGCGGGGCCTCGTGCGGGCGCAGGGGGCGGGGCTGGGCCAGTTCCGCACGCAGCAGGGCGACGCGCTGGTCTTCAGGCAGGGCGCGGTAGTCGGGCGTGACGCCGGCGAGGGCGAGCAGTTCGGCGACGGCGTTCTCGTGCACGCGGCTGTGCTGGCGGATATCCAGCGTGGCCAGGTGCAGGCCGAAGATGCGGGCGCGGACGATGGCGTCGGCCAGCGGGCCGGTGTGGGCGGCGTGGGGCAGGCCGGCGAAGGAAACCGCGTCGCGGATGGCCAGCAGGTCGTCAAGCAGGGCGGCGCCGTCGTACGTGGTGTCGTTGCGGAGGCGGCTGCGCATCTGCATGAGCATCAGCCGCACCGGCTCGTGGCGGCGCTGCTCCAGCCAGGCCGGGTCGGCCGGCAGGTGGGCGACGCCGGCGGCGACGCGCTGCAGGAACGCGGGCGGGAACTCCACGCGACGCTGCGAGAGTGTGATCTCCTGCTGCAGGTCGGCCAGTTGCTGGTCCCACAGTTCCACCGCCTCGCTGCGGAGCAGGGCGAGGGTCTGGGCGGTGACGGCGTGGGTGACGCGGGGGTTGCCGTCGCGGTCGCCGCCGATCCACGTGCGGTAGCGGATGAGCGCCGGCAGGTCGGTCAGCGGCAGCGTGCCGGGGCCGAACTCGGCGTCGGCCGCTTCGGCCAGTTCGCGGATCAGCCGCGGGGCCACCTGCCAGATCGACGAGCGAAGGAAGTACAGGCCGTTGCGGACCTCATCAAGCACCTCCAGGCGGCGGGGCCGGACGGAGTCAGTAGCCAGCAGGATCTCCACCAGCCCCTGCAGGCGGGCACGATCAGCGGCCAGGGCCGAGGCGGGGGCAGCACTGTCGGCCAGGCGGCCCAGCGGCTCGGCAAGGCGCACCAGGTTGTCCAGCACGCTGCGGCGCTTGGCCTCAGTCGGGTGGGCGGTGAGGGTGGGCTGCACGTCAAGCCGACCGACCAGGTCGCGCACGTCGGCGGCGGTCAGGCCCAGGGCCTTGAGGCGGGCGAGGGCATCGGGCAGGGACTCGCTGCGGGGGCGGCCGGGCCCGGCGTGCCGGGCGCGAAGACGGTTGACGCGGACGATGTTGACCTGCTCGGCCTGGTTGAGCAGGTGGAAGCGGGCGGTGATGATGCGGAGCAGGGCATCAAGTTGGGCGGGGTTCAGCGCGGCAATGCGCTGGGCGGCGGTGAGGCGTTCGGCGGGGTCGGATGAGGGGGCCGGGTCGGAGGATGGGAGCGGCTCGGAGGCCTGCGGGGCGAGATCGGCCTGGGCGGCTTCGCTCTCGGCGGCGCGGGCGCACAGGGCGTGCAATTCGGTGGCCAGGGCGAGGCCCTCGTGCAGCGGGCTGGCCGGGCCGGAGGCGGCGACGGCGAGGGTGAGGGCGTCGTCAAGCAGGCTGACCAGCGGGGCGAGGGAGACGTCGGGGGGAGCGGGGGGGTCGGGGGGTGGGTTGGGGGTGGGGGTGGGGGTCACGGGGCCCTCTCCTGATGGCGGCGGCGCTGGCGGTGCCCGCGGCGGCGTGGTGGGCTGCCGCGGGGGGTCGGATGGGGCGATCATTGGCGGAGGGGCGGGGGAGCGGAGCAGGGGGTGGGCACACATCACTGCGGAAGCACGCACACTTGGGGGCAACGTTGTGCCACAGCGGGCGCATGGGCTTGCGGTGTTGGCCGTCGCTGGGAGAGGCGAACGGAGGCACTGGCTGGCGGCGGGGCACAGAACGGCGAAGGCGGCAGTGAGCACGGCGAGTGTGGGCGGAAGCCGCACACCAAGTGGGTGGTGCTGCTTGGTTGGCCCGCGCATGTCAGGGGGAAGGGGGTGGCGGCCGCGGCTCCTAGACTTGATCTGCGGTTGCGGAGTCTCCGCACTGCTTGGCTGAATTGCCCGGACGGATTCCGCATGCTGACCTCGCTGAGCCTCACGAACTTCAAGGCATGGAAGAGCATCGACAGGATGCGGCTCGCGCCGATCACGGCGTTGTTCGGCACCAACTCGTCGGGCAAGTCGAGCGTCTTGCAGTATCTGCTCATGCTCAAGCAGACGGCGGACAGCGCGGATCGGAGCGTCGTGCTGCACCTGGGCGACGACAAGACGCCGGTCAATCTTGGCACGGTGTCCGATGTTTCACACGCCCACGCCGACAAGATGGAGTTGAGCATTGGCCTTGAGTGGACGCTTGCCAAGCCGCTGGACTTGAAGGACCCGGACACTCAGAACACGTCCTTGGTGAAGTCCGACCGGATGTCGTTCGCTTCGAGGGTGGTGGTCAACGGCGGCGGAAAGCTCGTCGTTCCCGGGATGGAGTACGGTTTGGGAGGCACCACCTTCGCACTGGCAAGGCTGGAAGCGAAGGATGCGTATCAACTGTCGACGAATCTGGACGGGTTCGCGTTCAGGCGGGCCGACGGCCGCCGCTGGCCGATCCCCGGGCCCATCAAGTTCTACGGCTTCGCTGACGAGGTCCGGACGTACCACCAGAACGCTGGCTTTTTGTCCGAGTTAGAACTCGCCTTCGAGCGGCTGCTTCGCAACGTGTTCTACCTCGGGCCGCTTCGTGACTCTCCCAAGCGCGAGTACACCTGGGCAGGTGGGGATCCGGCCGATATGGGGCGCCGCGGCGAGTACGCGGTTGCCGCCATTCTCGCGGCTCGCGAGCGCGGCGAGAAGATCTCGCGCGGCGCGGGCAAGAAGAGATACTCGCTCGAGCAGTACGTCGCCCACTGGCTCAAGGAACTGAAACTCATCGACGAGTTTCGCGTCGAAGAGATCAAAAAGGGAACAAACCTCTACCGGGTCCACGTGCGGCGCTCGCCGGGCTCGTCCGAAGTGCTCATCACCGACGTCGGGTTCGGCGTCTCTCAGGTCCTGCCCGTGCTCGTCCTGTGCTACTACGCCCCGGAAGGATCGACCATCCTTTTCGAGCAGCCCGAGATCCACCTGCATCCGAGCGTACAGCGCGGGCTTGCGGACGTTTTCATCGACGCCATGAAGGTGCGCAAGGTCCAGATCATCGTCGAGAGTCACAGCGAGGATTTTCTCCGTCGGCTTCAACGGCGCGTCGCCGAGGCGCAGGAGATTGACGAGAAGAAGGCTGCGATCTACTTCTGCGACATCGAGGATGGCGAAGGGAAGTTGACCGAACTGCAACTTGACACCTACGGCAACTTTCTCCAGTGGCCCAAGGACTTCTTCGGCGATCCGATGGGCGACATCGCTGCGATGCAAGCGGCGGTCATGAAGCGCAGGGGCATCCCGGAGGAGTGAATGGGTGTTGTTATCGATACCAACGTGGCCATGGCTGCCTCCCGCCTGTCACCGCAGGCTGATGAGCGTTGCGTCGCGGGGTGCATCAAGCGGCTGTGCGAAGTGCAGACTTCCGGCGGGCTGCTGATCGACGACAAGGGCCTGATCCTGCGCGAGTACATCAACAACCTCGGCCTGAAGGGGCAACCCGGGGCTGGTCATGCCTTCGCCAAGTGGGCGCACGACCATCAGGCAATTCCGGTCAGCGTTCGGCAGGTCGCGATCACTCCAAGGCCGATGGGCGGTTGGCGCCGGTACGACGAGTTCCCGGATCGAGACGAACTGTCAACCTTCGACAAGAGCGACCAGAAGTTCGTCGCCGTCGCCGTCGCCAGCGAAGAGAATCCGGCCATTCTGAATGCGGTTGATTCCGATTGGTGGAACCATCGCGCGGCCTTGACCGCCGCTGGTGTTCACGTCGAGTTCCTCTGTCCGCAGCGTGCCCCGCCAGGTTGAGTGCTTCGAACGGTCAGTCCCCGGCACTCCCTGCCGATGCTCTCAGGAACAGTGTGTTCGCGTCCGCCTCAGCGGTGCTGGATCGAGCGGACGAGGTGGCCGATTGCCTGTGCCCACCTTGGAACGATTCGTCCTCACCTCCCCCCCGCCCGCAACCCCCGCCAGAATCCCACGAACGCCCCGAATCCGCTCGGCAGCAGCGGCCGCAGCCTGGCCCAGCCGCTTTCGGCCTGGGCGACGGCGTCTTTGGCGGCCTGCTCGAGCTCGTTGGGCAGGTTGCCCACGTCCTGCGGTTGCACGCCCAGGCCGCCGAGCAGGTAGGCGATGCCGCCGGCCACCACGCCCACCAGCAGCGCGAGTTTGATCGCCTTGCGGAGCAGGAAGGCCACCAGGAAGGCGACGACGAAGCTCATCGCCAGCAGGTAGCCGCCGTTGACCAGGCCCGCGGGCACCGGCAGGGTGGGCAGGCCGTCATACCGCAGGGCCAGCACGCCATACAGCGAGGCCAGGCCGATCAGCACCGCGAGCTTGAAGCTGGTGCTTCGGAGCGGGGCGAACAGCAGCCCAATGGTGGTGCCGCGGCGCGGGGCGGCCTGCTGGGGTGCGGGGCCTGAGGGCACGGCCGTGTTGCGGGGTTGAAGGTCGGGGTCGGGCACGGGGGGTGTGGGGCGCGGCGGTGTGGGCTGCGGGCGTGGGCCGCGGGCGTGGGGTTGCAGCAGGCTCAGTCGCCGGTGGGGCCCGAACCGGAGGAGCCACCGGCGGGGGCGGGGTTCTGGGGCAGGGGCCGCACCAGCGGGCGGCGGCCGGGCTGGGCGCCGGGGGCTGCGGGGTTGGTGCCTGCGGGGCTGGCTGCGGGGTTGCGCGGGTCGATGGGCCCGGTGGCGGGGGCGGCGGCCTGGCCGTCGGCCTTCATGGCGGCCTCGCGTTCCTGGGCGGCGAGGCGATCGGCCTCGGTGGCGGGGCGTTCCTCTGCGGGCGGGGCGGCCTCGGCGGCGGTGATCTGGGCGGCGAGGCGGTCGGTCTGGGTGGAGAAGGCCCCGCGGATGGCGTTCTGCCGCTGCATCTCGTACAGGGCGCCGATGATCTCGGAGTAGGTGAGGCTGAGGCCGCGCTCGGGGTTGGAGGGGGATGGGGTGTGGGCCATGAAACGGATGACCGAGCGGATGTCCTCGCTGACGGTGCCGCTGACGACGGCGCCGGTGCGGTAATCGGTGTAGCGGATGCGGACGGTGTCAGCCCCGGCGCTGTCGGAGGCGAGCATGAGGCGGTCGGCCCAGGCGCTGACGATGGCGGGGCGGCTCACGCGCAGGTCATCACCGAAGATGACCAGTCGGGGGCGGCCCTGCTGGGTCATGTAGATCAGCGGTTCGCCGGCGGGCAGAAGATCCACCGGGAAGCCGCCGGCGGGGGAGCGCGGGTCGCCGACGACCACGGTGGTGATGGAGGCGTCGGCCCGCTCCAGCAGGGCCTCGTACGCGGCGATGCGGATCTGCAAAGAACCAGCGGAGGCCAGGGTCCGGAGCTTGTTGTTGATGATGGGGTCGGCCCGCATCTGGCCGAGCAGGGAGATGGCCTGGGTGCGAAGGGCTGTGGGCTCGCCGGTGGTGCCGTCGGCGATGTCGAGCAGGAAGGGGGTGGCGCGGGCGTCGCCCAGGAAGCCGCCGACACGGAGGGCGGCCCAGCGGACGGGCTGCTCGGCGGAGTCATACAGCGGGTAGACGAAGGGCACGGCTGTGCGGCCGATGGCGCGCAGGGCCCAGGAGAGTTCCTCGGCCAGTTCCGGCTGCTTGACCAGTTCTTCGGCGTAGCGGCGGGCGTAGTCCTCGGGGAAGGCCAGGTCGATCTGGCCGAACTCGATCAGGCGGATGAAGTCATCGGGCCGCTGCGCGAAAGCGCGGGGGATGCGCAGGCCGACGGTGGTGGCGTTGCGGCCCCGCGCCGTGGGGCCGTCGTCGCCCGGGCCGGGCGGGAAGCGCGAGTTGATGGCGGCGACGATGGAGCCGGCGCGGGTGTGGCTGGGGTTGTCCAGCACGATCTCCAGCGCCGAGGGGTCGGTCACATTGCCGCCGCCGAGCACGCGGCCCACGTCACGCCGGAAGGTGTCCTGCCCGGCGGGGGGCATGCCCGCGGCCACCAGCCCGGCGCCGGCGGGGTCGGCAAAGGGGTTGATGAAGACCGGGCCCCGGGCCTCGGCCATCTTGCGGGTGCGGGCGGAGCCGAAGGGCGTGACCGGGCCCATGCGCAGTTCGGTGGTCCAGAGCGTGCCGCCCTCAAGGCTGGTGACGGCCGAGCCGGGCAGCGGCCGGACGCGGACATCAAACGGGGTGCCCCGGGGCATGCCCGAGGCGATGACACCCTCGACGATGACCACGGCGACGTTGGGATCGGCCAGCACCTGACGCGGGGTGCGTCCGGCCAGCGGACCCTCAGAGAGCGGGCCGCCCCGGCCGATGCCGCCCCGGGCCAGTTCGCGTTCCATGGTGGAGGCGATGGCCTCGGGCAGGGCTCCGCCGCCGGTGCCGTTGAGACCGACGACCAGCCCGTAGCCGCTAACCAGCAGGGGCTGGGTGCCCAGCAGGCGGGCCTCGGCACCGATGGTGCCCCGCAGGGCCGGGGGCGTGTCGCGCACCACCGGCTCAACGGCGCGGGCCTCGGGGGGCTTTTCGTTGCTGCAGCCGGCCAGCGGGGCCAGCGTGAGGGCCAAGCCGGCCAGTGCCAGCGAGAGGACACGCACGGCGCGGGTGGGGGAGGAGATGGGCGAGCGGCAAATGGCCATAGTGATGGAGGATGGTTGCAGGGCTGGGCAACGCACGCAGTGGGGGAGGTGGGGGGTGGGCCCGGAGGGGGGTGGGCCGGCGGGGAGTGGGTTGCTGGTGTGGGCGAGGGTTATCCGGCGGCGGGGCCGCTGGGGTTGCGGGGCGCGGCGGGGCCGGGGGGCTGTTGGGGGTGTGTGCGGGGGGCGGGCTGGGAGGCGTGCAGGATCCGGCCGCATTCCGGACAGGGCTGGGCGGCGGGCAGGCCTTGGAGGTTGTACCCGCAGTTGGGGCAGCGACCGGGGCGGGTGCGGGCGGCGAGGTACCACATCAGCCCGGCGAGGGCGGCGAAGAGCACTGTGGGGAGCCAGAGCGGCGCGACGGCGTAGCCCATGCCCATGATGCCGCTACGTTCAAACCACCAGAACATGTCGCTGGTGGCGTGGGTCGGCTCGACACGGATTGCGGTGGAGTCCAGCCCACCAGGATTGCCAAGCAGGCCGAAGGCCCCATGACCGACGACAAAGGCGGTGGTGGCGTTGATCGCGAGGTAGAAGTTGAACCAAACGGTGGCGATGTGGGTGAGCAGCAGCAGCCCGGCGAGCAGCGCGAAAACCCAGGCGAAGCGGCGGCGGATTGGGTGGATGCGGGCGGGCATGGTGGCCGCGGGACTGCTGCGAAATGGTAGTGGCGGGGGTCTCGGTCAGGTCACAACCGATGGCCGATGGAGCACGGTTCCGGGGGTCAGGCCGGAGATTCCAGCAACGCCCGCACGGAGGCGACGGTGTCGGCCTGCTCGGCGGGCTTGTCATCTCGGATGCGGGCGATGCGCGGGAAACGCAGGGCCAGGCCCGCGGCGTGTCGGCGGCTTTCCTGCACGCCCTGGAAGGCGATCTGAAAGACCATGACCGGCTTGACCGAGACGAACGCGCTGCTGCGGGCGCCGGGCAACTGGTTGGCGCGAATAAAGGCGTCCACGCGCGCGATCTCGGCATCGGTCAGGCCCGAGTAGGCCTTGGCGATGGGCACCAGGCGGCCCTGGCCGGGATGGGGGCCGGTCCACACCGCGAAGGTGTAATCGGTGTACAGCGCGGCGCGGCGGCCGGAGCCGCGCTGGGCGTGGATGAGCACCGCATCGATGGCGAAGGGGTCGAGCTTCCACTTGTACCAGCCCCGGGGCGTGGAAGATGGTGCCGCGTCGGGGTCGGTGGACTGGCTGTGCGTCTGCGGCTCGGAGTCGGCGTGCTCGTCGCTGTCGTCATCGTCGCCATCGGGGCCCAGAGCCGAGCGGCCGATGGTGTACGGCGCCTCGGCGTGCTTGAGCATCAGGCCTTCTGCACGCAGGGCCCGGGCGGTGGCGCGGCGCTCGGTGAGCGACGGCCAATCGGGCTCATTCAGCAGCGGGGAGAGCCGCAGCGGGCGGCCCGGGCTGGCGGGCGTCGCGGCCAGCAGATCCTCCAGGGCGGCGCGGCGGCGGCGGAGCGGCCAGGCGCGAAGGTCCTCGCTGTCGAGTTCCAGAAGGTCAAAGGCCACGAAGACCACCGGCACGTCGTAGAACAGCAGGCCGCCGCCTTTGGCCCCGGCGATGACGCGGTTGATGCGGGTCTGCAAGGCGGCGAACCCGAGCGGGCGGTCGCCGTCGTACGCCAGCAGTTCGCCGTCCAGCACGCACGGGCGGGGCAGATCGCCGGCGGCGGCGAGCACATCGGGGAAGTTGTCGGAGATGAGTTCCTCGCCGCGCGACCAGATGGCGATGCTGCGGGGGGTGTGGCTTGCGTCGCGGGCGATGAGTTGGGCGCGGATGCCGTCGAACTTCCACTCGGCCAGGAACTGGCTACGGGGGCCGAGGGTTTCGATGCGCACATCCGGCGGCAGCGGGCGGGCGAGGCAGAAGGGGTAGGGGCGGTGCGGCGCGGTGCTCGTCGCGGCGGTGTCGCCGGCGGGTGCACGGTCGGCGGCGTGTTCCGGAGCGGTCAGGCGGGCGAAGTCGGCGGGCGTGGGGTCCCATCGGCCGGCAGCGCGGGCCTCAACAACGGCGCGGGGCAGTTCGAAGGCCTCGGCCAGCGCCCGCAGCGCCAGCGTGCGCGACACCCCGACGCGGAAGGTGCCGGAGATGAGCTTGTGAAACAGGAAGCGCTCCGCGGCGGTGGGCAGCGTGGCCCAGGTGTCGCGCAGGCTGCGGGCACGGGCGGCGGGGCCAAGCCGGGCCAGCGGCACGATGCGGGCGGTGATCAGGTCGGCGAGGTTGTCGGAGACGGGCTGGGCGGCGGTGGGCTCAGAAGCACCACAGGCCGCAGGCGGGTCGGGCAGCAGCAGGGCGAGGGTCTCGCCGAAGTCGCCGACGGAGGCGAGGCATTCGTCGATGAGCCACTCAGGCAGGTCGGCCACTTCGGCGGCGGCGGCCCGCAGTTCGGACCGGGGCACCACCCGCTTGAGGCGGCGGCCGGAGAACAGCCACAGGGCCCACGCGGCATCGGCCGGGGCGGCCTGACGGAAGTAGGTGCGCAGGGCCTCGGCCTTGGCGGTGGTGCTGGTGGTGGTGTCCAGTCGGTGATAAAGGGCGGCGAAGCGGCGCATACGCTGAGATGGATGGTTGGAAGGCCCGTGACAGCACAGCGGCAGGCAGGCCGGCAGCGCAGCAGGGCGGCGGGCGCGGTGGCGTTGGCGGCCGGGCTGGGCGGCGGGGTGGTCTGGGGGCTGGTGGTGGCGGGGCTGAGCGGGTGCGACAAGGGCCACACGGTGGTGCCGGGGCTGGGGGCACAGAGTGCCGCGGAGACCTTCACGGCTTTGGCACCGGAGCGGGTGCGGGTGCATCCGCTGTCGCGCGTGGGGCGGGCGGTGGGGATGGGCCCGGCGTCGGACGCGGACCTGCGCGATGAGGATGCGCGGCCCAAACTGGTGCTGCACATCGAGGCGGTGGACGCGTGGGGCCGGAGCGTGCAGTGGCCGGTGGAGGTGGAGGTGCGCTGCGCCGGCGTGCGCGGACGGCCGAGCGGCGAGGAAGCGGGTGAACGCGGGGCAGTGGTGAACGCGGACGCGGCGGTGGTCTGGCGGCGGTCGCTGCTGACAGGGGAGGCGAACGCGGGGGCGTTTGACTGGATCTCACGCAGCTATGTGCTGGTGCTGGAACTGCCGGCCGAGTGGGGCGTGGGGCTGTACAAGAGCGGCGGGGCCGGCGGAGGTGGGGCCGATACCAAAACAACAAGTGCCGATGTCCCTGCGGGCGCAGACGCAGATGCGGTACTCCCGCTCTCGGTGACGGTGGACGTGCTGCTTCCGGACGGCACGATGCGGCGTCTGGAAGCGGGCGGCGAGGTGCGGGCGGGGGAGTGAGCGGAGTCCGGGCCGGGCGGCCTCAGCGGGCGTTGACCACGACGGTGCCGGCGAGCATGTCGTGCAGGGCCTGCTTCTTGGGGGTGAACAGGGCCATGAAGTAGCCGATCAGCAGGATGACCGCCGAGAGGATGCGGCCGAAGAAGCGGCCGGTGGCCCGACCGAAGGAGATCCGCTTGCCTTCAAGGTCGGTCACGCGGGCGCCGACGGCGAGCTTGCCGACGGTGGCCTGCAGCGGCGAGGACTCCATGAGGGCCCAGTAGAGCCAGGCGATGACCAGGCCGAGGAGCCGGAAGAACAGGTCGAGGCTCTCGGCCTGCTCGGCGGAACGAAGGAACAGGCCGAACACCAGACCGATGACAAACGCGGCCACATTGATGATCACGGCATCAATGATCGCGGCACCGCCCCGAAGCAAGAACCCTGTGTACGTCATGACGAACCCCTTGAAAGCCCGAGCAAGCGGGCCGACGTGAACGAAAAGCCGCCCCGCTACACAGCGGACGCGTGGCCTTGAGACTACCAGATGGGGCTGCGGCTGTCAAGGGGGTAGCGGGCAAGGGAGGTCTTGGGCAAGGCGGGTCGCCGGTCAAGGCGTCAGCGGCGCATCCGGGTCGGCCAGGCGATACGACGTGCTGCGGCCGCCGGCGTCGTTGCGGACCAGCACGCCCCAGGTCAGCAGTTCGCGGATGTCACGCAGGGCGGTGTCGGGCGAGCACTTGGCGAGCTTGCCGTACTTGGATGTGTTCAGGAAGCCCTCAAACGGGCCGAGCATGCGGGTGAGCACAGCGCGCTGGCGGAGGTTGAGCGGCAACGTGTTCAGGCGTTCCCAGTGATCGGCGGCCTGCCGGGCAGCGTTCTGCGCATCATCCGCACGCCGGATGGCGCGGAGCAGACAGGAGAGGAACCAGATCAGCCAGGGTGTGATGTCGGTGCTGGGGGCGCGCTGCTGGCGTTCCAGCACCAGGTAGTACTCGCGGCGTTCGGCCTGAATCTGCGCGGACATGCTGTAGAAGCGGTCGGGCGAGCCGTCGGCGCGGGCCAAGGCCAGGTCGGCGATGGCGCGGGCGATGCGGCCATTGCCGTCAGCAAACGGGTGGATGGTGACGAACCAGAAGTGGGCGATGGCGGCGACGAGCAGCGGGTCAAGCTCGGCGGCGGCGGAGGGGCCCGCGGGCTGGGCCGCGGGCGGCGGCCAGCCGTTCAGCCAGGCCAGGAAGCGCTCCATCTCGCCGGGCAGGCGCGCGGCGTCGGGAGCCACAAAGTGCACCCGTTCGGAGCCCATGGGGCCGGAGACCACCTGCATGGGTCCGGCGGAGGCGGGCCGCCAGGCGCCGACGGTGAGCGGGCGGTCGTGGCTGAGGCCGGTGGGGAACAGGGCGGCGTGCCAGGCGAGCAGGCGCTGGGCGGTCAGGGGCTGATCGGCGTTGCGGGTGGCATCGAGCGTGATGTGGACGATGCCCTCGACATCGCGGGAGGGTGCGGGCAGGCCGGCGGTGGGCAGACCGAGCCGCGAGGCGACCGAGGAGCGGACCTGGGCGGCGTCCAGCCGCTCGCCCTCGATGGCGGAGGTGGCCAGCGCATCAGCGGAGAGGGCATCAAGGGTGGCGGTCTGGCGGAGGTCAAAGCCGAGCTGGTTCATGCGACCGAGCAGGCGGCCCTGCTGGTGGCGGACCTCGGGCAGGAGCCTGGCCAGGGCCGGGGCCTGCCAGGTGAGGGCGGGCCAGTCGGGGTGAAGATGGATGAAGTCGATTCGCCGCATGTTTGCGGTGATTATGGCAGACGATGCGGCGAATAGCACGTAATCGCCGCAGATTTGCGGCGAATAACGGCGGGAATCGCCGCTTTGTGAGTATTTTGTTTGGTGTTTTACTGGATGAACCGCATGCGGCCGAAGTCGGGCATGAGGTTGGGGAAGTTGATGGCGCGGTCGAGCACGGGCACGGGGCCGCCGGCGGGGAAGTAGACGAAGAAGGCCTTGCCGATGAGCAGGTCGCGCGGGATGATGCCTTGGCGGTTGTCGGCGTTCATCATCCGGCGGTCCATCAGTTCGCTGACCCACGGGGCGGGCGGGCCGAGCAGGCGGGAGTCGACGGAGTTGGGGGAGTTGTCGCCGGCGACAAAGAACTGGTCGTCACGCAGGGTGACGACGCTTGCGGGGCTGGTGGCGTTGGCGGGCAGGCCGACGCGGGGGCCGCTGTTGTACGTCGCGGGCTGGTAGTGCAGGTCGCGGTCGATGGCGACGTGGGTGAGGGTGACGGGGCCGCCGGCCAGGTCCCACTTGACCGAGGGCTTGCGGTACAGGTCCGGATCGGCCAAGATGTTGCCGGAGGTGCCGCTCTGCAGTTCGGCCAGTTCGTTCAGCGTGCGGCCGGTGGCGAAGTTGATCCGCTCAGCGGGGGACCAGTTGTAATTGGCCTGGGCCACCTGGCGGCCGTTGATGATCAGGCGGAGGGACTGGTCCACATGCCAGAACTCGATGGCGACGGGCTTGCCGGGGGTGAGGATGGTCTGGGTGTTGGCCAGGTCGCTGGCCAGTTCGTCCCAGGAGGATTCGGTGGCGTCGGCGGAGGAGGGGGCTGTGGGGGCCTTGCGCATGAGCAGGCGGGCGACGTGGCCCCCGCTGATCTCGGCGGCAAACTGGTGGCCCCGCGCGGTGATGACCGGACGGATGATGTAGTTGCTGGGGTCGGCGGACTCGGGCAGGATGACCGCGGCACGGACGCGCAGGTCAGCTATGGGGTAGTGGCGGAACTCGCGCCCGGGCGGGGACTGGTTGTACGCGTAGCGGTCGACCAGAGAACGGTCGGTGGCCTGGCGAACGCCCCGGCCGAAGGTGATCTCGCGGGTGAACGGCGCGGCGGAGTCCCAGTACAACTGGGTGGGCTGGGTGCCGCTGTAGCGGAAGACGCCGATCTGGCCGTCGGCGGGGCGGTCGGCGGTCGGCGCCGCGGCGGGATCAGAGACGGACCAGTTGGGGCCGTCGCCCCGCCAGGGCATGCGGAAGCCGGAGACGAGCTTGCCCGGCCCGCCTTCCAGCGGGGCCATGGCCGAATCAAAGATGGGCTGCCAGACGGCCTTCTCAGCCCGAACCGGTTTGCGGGCGATGCTCCAGCCATCGCCCATCCACGGGTTGACCTCATCGGGCTTCACCGCCGAGAGCGGGCGGGTGAACACGTCGCCGTCGACGATGGCCAGTTGCTCGCCGGGCAGGCCGATGAGCCGCTTGATGTAGTTCTCGTTCGGGTTGGTGGGGTTCTTGAAGACCACCACGTCGTAGCGGGTGGGGTCGCGAAGGGCGTAGAGGTACTTGAGGACCAGGATGCGGTCGCCGGCGAGCAGGGGCACGTCGGTCCGCCGGAGGTCCTCGCCGGAGACGGGGTCGGTCAGGTCGACCGGGGGTTCAGACCCGGTGCGGCCCTGGATGGAGCGGGGGATGCGGGTCTCGGGGGTGACGGGGTCCTCGTACCATGGGCCGACGGTGAAGGTGGCCCCGGTCTGCGGCGAGGTGACACGCATGTGGGCGCCCAGCAGGGTGGGGGCCATGGAGCCGGTGGGGATGATGAAGGCCTCGATGACGAAGCCCCGGAAGACGAAGGCCACCACGAAGGCGATCAGGATGGCGATCAAGGTGTCCTTGATGCTCTCCTTGGGCGGATGAGAACGGGTGGCGGCGTGGGCCATGGCGGAGGAGGTTAGGGAACAGTGATGCGGAAAGAGGTGTGATGGCGGGCCGATTGGCGGGAAGATGGGGTGGTCAACGGGTGGGCGGGGGCAGGCGGGGGGAGGTGTCGGCATCGCGCTGAGCGGCTTGTGGACAACTGCGGGAGAGTCGCGCGGTAGCCGGCGGCGCAGCCGACAGGGGGTGCTGGATGTTCGGGTGCGTGACGGTGGGTCGGGCTGTCAGTTGCGCGGGCTCAGAGGGGGAGGGATGTCGGTACGCGGGCGCAGATGACAGCAGGTGACAGGGCGTTCACCCCGGGTTCCACATCGGCCCGAGAGGCAATCGGAGCGGCATTTCTCGGGCCCCGCACGGGGTGTTGTGGGGGGAATGCACCAAGCGACAGCGCTCTGTATCTCTACGACGAGTCTTTCTCTTCTGTATTGAGATAAAGAAGACCGGCCTTGCAGACCTGAGCACGCCCCGGCGGGGACGAATCCCCGACGGCCCGATGTCATGGGGCGATGACCCCAGCGGGCAACGCCGGCACAACCGGAACCGAACAGCATTCGGGCAGGGAGTGGGTGGCCCGGAGGTTTCCACAGCGGTGTGCATCATGTGGGGATAGATGGGCTGGGCGGGATGGTGGGGGGTGCGGCGAGTGTGGCGGGTGTGGGGGGTGTGGGGGGTGTGGGGGGTGTGTCGACGGGCGACGGGCGGGGCGTGGGGAAGGCCGTCCCGCACTCGGGGCAGACCAGCAGGCCGCCGACGCCCAGGGCGTACTGGCAGTTGGGGCAGAGGCCCTGGGCAAGCAGGTCCGGCCTTGGCGGCAGCCAGGGGCGCTCGGCGGTGCGGAGCATCGCGATGACAAGGGCGGCGAGCAGGGCCGGAACGAGGAGCCAGCGTGCGAGGGCCTCAGCGACGGGCGGGATGCTGGCGATGAGGGTGCCGGAGGAGGCGGTGAACGGAGAGGTACCCCAGCCTTGGGTGGAGGTCGGCCAGGGGTTGGTGCGCAACAACCACAGTACATCACCGGTTGCCCGGGAGCGTGCGGCGGCAAAGTGGTCCATGACGCTGGGCGAGGGGTAGTCCAGCGTCCACTCCACGCGCACGCGGCGGGCTGTGCCGAGCGCGGTGGTGACCTTGCGAGCGCGGACGTGCAGCGAGTAGCCGCCTTGCTCCGAGGTGTAGGCGGTGCTGCTGCCCAGCCAGCCGGAGTCGTCGGTTTCGGTGAGTACCGATGCGAGGGCGAGCAGGGCGAGGAGCATGGGGATCCACACCCGCATCCTGAACCAGCGCGGCGCGGAGGTGCTCAGGATGAGCGAAAGAACGCGGCGCATGAGTGGGGGACGGCCAAGCCGGCGAGGGGCGTTACAGGTACTGCACACTGATACGGCGATGGGCCGTCGCCGGGTCCACGAACTTCAGGCCGACGGCGACAGTGGGACGGTGCGGAGATGATGAACTCGTGTCAGCGAGCTGGTCGGGCGAGAATCACGGCGATGGTTCCATATGCCGGGCCGTCAAGAGCCGTCAGGTCATGCTCGATGTCGATCTGCGGGCCGAGCTTGCTTGCCCACCAGCCATCTGGGAGTTGGCGGGCGGCGTGGGTTGGTGTGCCCTGCGCGTCGGTATAGATGGCAACCTTCTGTGTGCTTGACTCAACCGAGGCGTTGGTGCGATGGACGTATCCCATAAGTCCATAGGCACGAACGAAGGCATCGATTGTCTCGCTTCGCTCGATGTCTGGGGGCCAATAGAATTGGCCCTGAGCATCGGGCCACCACCAGCGGTCGGTGTCTTCCGCTGCCCAAGCGATGCAGTTGTACCCCTCGTCGTATGGACTGGTAGGACGACTGTTTGCCTCGGTGAGACGAGGAAAGGGCACCTGAAGCGCACGCACCAGGTCCTGAAAGGTCATGGCTGAATGAGGCCCTTGATCTCTCCCCAGCGAAGCCACGCGGCCCTCATCTTCTTGATGGAGCCCCGGTCGGCCGGAACGACGGGGTCCTGATTGGAGATGGCCTTGAGGGCCCAGTACCAGTGACCGGAGTTCTGTCGAAGATCCTCGAGGATCAGCGGCAACGCGTCAGCGCCCATCCCGATGATCGCCTGATAGGCCGGATGCATGGCGGCCTGCGACGCGGAGGAGAGCCACTGGGTGTCCGCGCGCCACTGCTGGGCGAGCAAGCGGAAGCGTTCGCGGCGCGGGTCGGGTTGGTTGGAGGCGGGGAGTGTGTAATGAACGTTGATGTCGCGAAGATGCTGCTCGAGTCGCATCGACTGGGGGCTGGCACCCGCGGCCGAGAGCGTCAACAGGAGACTGGTCGACCCTACCTGTGTTGGGGTGCTTCGGGCTGACGGCGCCCGGCGGGCCGGGGAGACGGACGCTGTGGTCATTTGAATCGCTCCAGAGCGGCTTCGGTGAGACTTCCGAAGAACAAGCGGTTCTTCACATCCCGCAGGTTGTCCAGCGTCTTCCACAAGTCCTCGTCGTGGACGCCATGGGGTCGCTCAGAGAACGCATCCAGATCAAAGAGGCACTCGCCGGCGTTGCCCTCCATGGACTGCGTGACGATCGCAACAGCCTGGTGCTCTTCAAACGGGATGACGACGCGCAGCAGGTAGCCGGCAACAGCTTGCGGGAGAGCTTGGCCGATAACGAAGTTGGTCAGGAAGGTGTGCTCGAACGGCTCGCCGACGGGGATCTGCACTCGGTTGATGAACCTTGAGGCGACGCGGGTGACCTTGGTGGGGTTGGCGGCGGCGACATACCGCGTCCATAGGTCGGTGGCTTTGGCCTTGAGGTCGACCCATGTGACGTACGGCTGAAGTCGGGAGACGGTGAATCCATCCAGTCGGAACTGGACGACCCACTTCTCGTCTGTGGAGCGGAGGAGCAGACCGTCGGGTTCATGAACGGCGGTTGAGATGCTGGGCGATGCTTGGGGGGGGAGGTGGATCTGGCCGGACCAATGATGCAGAACTGTTCTCGAGGGAAAGTCGGCGGCGAGTTCGTCACCGGCTGATTGCAGGGCAGCCATCGTGATGGCTGGCGACCGCTCGACCCGGATGTCGATCAGGCCCTCAACGATGGGGGCTTTGGTGAGCTTGGGCCAGGTGCTGGTCGTCATTGCGGGAACTTCCGGGTCGATCGCTGCCACTGGATAAGGAACGATAGCCGGTCGCGGTAATCAGGGCCTGAAGCGGGGCGCGACGATGGTCGGTGAATGCGGCTTGGCGTTACAGGTACTGCACACTGATACGGCGATGGGCCGTCGCCGGGTCCACGAACTTCAGGCACACCACCATGTAGCGCAGGGCGTCGGCGAAGTGGTCGGGGCCGTCCTTCACCGGCGTCTGGCTGGTCAGCGAGCGGAAGCGGTAGCGGCCGAGCGCAGAGATGAGCCGCGGGCAGCGGGGGTGGATGAGCAGCCGGGGCGGCAGTTGTGGTGCCCCGGACTGTGGGCCCGGTGAAGCGCTGGCGGACTCCATGAGCAGGCGGACGCGGTCGATGCCCCGCAGGATGGCGAACTGGTCATCCTCGGGGAAGACGAACGGGATGCCCAGGCGTTGCTGCATCCGCTCGACGGTGGAGCCGGGGGCGGCGACGGTGTGCTGGCTGCAGGCGCGGTCGATGTACACCGTGGAGGGCGTGGGGAACGCGCCGGAGGCGAGGACCTGCACGTAGTGCTCGTCGGTGGTGCCGTTGTGGGCGTACTCGTGGGTGATGCGGACGTTCCAGCCGTCGGTCCACGCCCAGAGGATGACCGTCAGGCCGGCGAAGCCCGAGTCCATGCCGGCGACGATGCGGACGTGGGACGGGGCGAGGTCGGCATCGGCGCTGACGTGCACGGCGGGGTCAAACGCGGGATAGACCGACAGCGAGCGGCTGGTTCGCAGGCAGAGCATCTCGGCCTCCCAAGTTGAAAGAGGCACGCGGGTGCGCATCAGGGGCAGATCCTCGGCGAGGACGTGCCCGGTGTGGTCGGGCGGGCGGTGCTTCAGGCGGCCCTGGCACCAGGTGACGACCACGCACGTCTCGCACGGCACGTGGGCCGGGCAGACGCCGGCGACATCAAGCACGCCCCACTTGAAGAGCGTGCGGGCGGTGAAGGGTGCCGCGGGGTCGGGCGCTGGCGATGGCTGCAGGATGGGGAGCGGGTGGCTGGGGGGTGCGGAGGATGTGGAGGGTGTGGGAGGTGTGGAAGTTTGCGTGCCGGCGGTGCGCTGGTGATCGGTCGTGTGGGCGGTGGAGATCAGGTCGTGCATCAGGCCGAAGGGGTTCTGCATGGTGGAGAGGGCGTGGATGGCGGGGCGGACGCGCTCGCCCCAGGGGCCGCGGAGCGGCAGGGATCGGGTGGTGAGCTGGGCGGCGTCCCAGAGTTCGGGCTTGAAGAGGTCGACCTCGTCGCAGTAGACCTTCTGCACGCGCACGCCCCGCACGGAGGTGTGCGACGCGGCCAGCACGTGGGCGAGCGAGCCGTTGGGCAGGGTGAGGCTGTGGAGCGTGAAGCGGGCGTCGGCCGGCGGCGCGGCGCTGCGGGCACGCTGGTAGCCGAGGCGTTCGGTGAGGTCGGCCAGGTGTTGGAACAGGCGGCGGGCCTGCTGCAGCGAGCCGCCGAGCAGGGCAAGGGTGATGCCGGGCTTGAAGTGCATGTCGAGCAGGGCTGCGAGTGCGGCGAGGAAGGTCTTGCCGCCTCCGCGGTTGGCCCAGACGACGCTGTCAACCGCCCAGCGGGCGCCGGAGGCGGGCGTGGTGTTGGTGTTCTGCACAGCGGCGGAGAAATCCACACCTTCGAAGAACGTGTGGACAAGAAAGGCGAAGGGCGCGGTGTGCCCGTCGATGAGTGGGTGGGTGCCGGGGTGGATGTGCAGGTGGGTGCGGATGAAGGCGAGCAGTTGCGCGGGCGTGCTCGGGACGGGGTGGGTGAGGGGTTGAGCGGCGGGTTCGGTGTTGTTGTTGTGATCGTCGGGGTCATCGCGGTTGGGGTGGTCGGCATGGGGCGGATCGCTGAGCATGGGGCGCTCCGGTTGCGTGGGGGGTGGGGGGGGTTGGGGTTGGGTGGTGTGTGCGTTCAGGCGGTGGTGTCGGCTGGTGGCAGCGGCGGCAGGCTGGGTTTGGGGGCGACGAAGACCGGCCGGTGGATGGGCGGGCGGTGGGCCAGGGCGTGCAGCAGCGTGAACAGCGGGGCGCGGGCGTAGGGGCGTGTGGCGCTGGAGGCGGCGGCCCAGGTTCGCAGCGCGCTCTCGAGCGTGGGGAGCACGCGGGGGGCCAGCAGGGCCGGGCAGGCGAGCAGGTGCAGCGGGATGTCGTGCTCGGCGAGGGCAGTGCGCAGCGCCTGGTCGTGCAGGGGCAGGGGCGTGGGGATGCGGGCGAAACCGGCGGCGAGGAACAGGGGCGAGAGCGAGCCCATGGCGGCGACGGCCTCGGTGAGCTCGGTGAGGGGTTGGCGGAGGTACGCCCGCAGCAGCGCGGTGGCGACGCCGGCGCCCCGGTACGCCGGGTGCACGATGACGCGCGAGACGGTGCGCAGCAGCGCGTTGGCGCGGGCGGCGGCGGTGGGGTTGTCAACCCCGGCGAAGAGCGCCGGCCAGGCACGCTGCCGCCAGGGGGCGTTGAGCACGGGGAATGAGACGGTGAGCACGGCGACGACGGTGCGGCGGTGGTCGTCATGCGCAGCAATGACGCGGGCGAGTGTGGCTGGCGGGTGGGGCAGGTAGTGGTACGGCGCCAGTTCGGCGAGCGCGTGCGGATCGGCATGGCTGAGGCGCAGTTGCAGATGGGGGAGGTTGATCAGCATGGGCGGGACCTTCCGTCTTGGGTGATGTGGATGTGCAGATCGGGCTTGAGGGCGGGGGCGATCTCTTCGCGGCCGGTTGCCAGCAGCACGCGGACGGAGGTTGCCTGGGCGGGTGCGGTACGCCAGCGGGCCAGCGCTGCGCACAGCGAGAGGGCGGTGGGGGTATCGAGCGTGGAGGTGAACTCATCAGCAACCAGCAGCACGGCGGTGGTGGGGGCGAGTTCGGCGGCGCGGTGGAGGGCCAGCGCAAGATCAAGCCTGGCGCGCTGGCCGACGGAGAGCATGCCGACGCGGGCGAGAACGGCGCGATGATCCGCCAGACCTGCCGAGGAGAGGCAGGCGAGCCAGGCGTGCAGATCGGGCGGGCCCAGATCGGCAACAAAGGCGTGGCGCGATGGCCGGGCGGCGCCGGTGCGAACGACGGCGCAGGCACCTTTGGCCATGGCGCGGGCGATGGCGCAGCAGCGGGCCAGCAGGCGCGACTTGCCGCCCCCGGAGGGGCCGGTGATCAGCGTCAGCGTGCCGGGGTGCAGGTGGCGCAGCAGGGCGCGGGCGTGGCGCGAGGCGGGGGCG
>Ga0068872_10001053_pt1 | contig 22374 bp, 23 predicted proteins | sample NOAtaG_7_FD_66441 | JGI IMG/M metagenome (GOLD analysis project Ga0068872, IMG submission 66441) | Freshwater lake microbial communities from Lake Erie, under a cyanobacterial bloom - NOAA_Erie_Diel1S_2200h metaG | ecosystem: Environmental > Aquatic > Freshwater > Lake | place: USA: Ohio, Lake...
AAGAACATCATACAGTAGATATCTAAATCCAACCCAAATCTCAAAAATAAACAGCCTAATAAATGTCCATTAAAGACTATCGTCTAAAAACCAGCCTAATAAATGTCCATTACTCCTCATAAGGCATTGGAGAATATCCATTTTCAGACAATTGCTTCTCAATGATTTCTATTGATCTTTTATTTTCACCTAGTGCTTTATAACATAACGCTTTTACGACATTAAGGTGATAGTCTCCATTCCGTGAATAACCTATGTCAAATTGGGTCATAGAATCCAATTTCTCAAAATCATCGATAGCCCCGAGATAATCTCTAAGAAATTGATAGCGGCACCAACCTCTATATCCCAATTGTCCAATTGGATTTAACTTTACGGCTTTATCGATGATTTTTTTCCACTCAATATAGTAACCACGCTTTAGATAGGGTACAGATTTCTCTACAAGTGCATACTCTAAATTTGGACAAAGTGTTATAGCGTTATCAAATCTAATCTGCGATTCTCTTGTACCTTGTTTACTACTTCCAGTTGTTGCCAGAAGACATGCTTCATAACATTTTTGGTTGCCTTCCATTTTATATATGTTACAATTGGGTTTACTTAGACCTACCAATGGAATAGCTAAGAGGAATATTGTGAAATGCTTAATCATGGCATTATCTCAATTAACTTACCTTTTTCAATTTTAAATGTTAAGTACTGATAGTAATCGACTGACCTACCAGATTTTTCATGTGTAATCCAACCGTCTAATTGTTTTGTAAGAAGTAAAAATTTTTCAAGTAACTCCACATCAAAAACGTTTCTGTTGAAATTGTTGTCCATTTGTTGAACTCTGAAATATCCTGTTTTACCTTCACAATTTATGATAAATCTAATTGTTATATATCCTGATTGCTCGTAAGCAATTTCAGAAGTTTTGAGTTCATTAAAGTGCTCACTAATCTTTGGTTTCTCTCCTTTGTACCGAAGGCCAGTATTAAGATTATAATACTGAAAAATTCTATCAGGGTTACAAATTTTGAAACTTGGGTCATCAAGATTTTTGTCGAACACAATATCCCCTATATTCTCTGGATAACAATCTTTACATTCTTGTTCATCTCTCTGCTTACAATTAGAAAAACTTATTAGTAAAAATGCAATTTTAATTATCTGTTTCATGTTATTCTTTCTAGGGGCTCAACTATTACAGGGGAGGGCAATAGCTTGGGATGACTTTAGTTTTCAAAAATCGCAATTTTATCCTTTTTTTAAAGTGTTTACAAGTCTAGTTTGCGGTCATTGATTTCTCCAAATCTTCAAATGGAATAACTGTTTTGACTCCATAATCCTTTACTGGCCATGATTGAATAATAGTTTTAACATCTAAATTAAGGCGCTTAAGAGCTTTATACAATCCAACTTGTCTACTCTTAGCTCTTTTTATGCTGCCCTCTTTCTCAATCCAAACTAAATCATCTTCAAACAGTAATTTTTCTTGCGGGAAATAGTAGATAAGATAATCTTTTGTGTGCATTGATTCTTCACCTATAAAATAGATTTTCATTTCAATTTTCCCATTTTCAATTACCAAGCTATCTTTTATCTCTTTAATTTTCAATTGCTTAAATTCAGAATGTAAACTATCAGGTGCTAACGTATGTGGTGCATCTGTCAAATATCGTACGTAATCCTCGTCTATTTTAGAACAAATTATTTCTGCTCCTTTGTGTACAAAGGGTCGTATTCCTCCAATATAATGTGGATGGTAGTGTCCAAAAACGAAATATCTAATTGGTTTAGTTGGTGCAATTTTTTTTACCTCTTTTATTATTACCTCTCCATTTTTACTATTCAAAGGTGCTTCAGCTACAAGCATAAAATCTTTAAATTCAACTACCAATATCCTATCATCAGTATGCTTTAACTCAAGAAAATAAATATTATCATTATATTTTTCAAGTGTAATAGCGGGTTTTACTTCTATATCCTCACTAAATTCAAAATTGCTTGGTTTTATAAGAATACGGGAGACGTTTGTTGATAATTTTGGTATTGAAATTTTAACTTCATCTTTGACTTTTCCATTGTACTTTTCGATGGAAATAGATTTTGAATAGTGTATGTTTTCAACAATATTATAATCTTTAAAAATAAAAGTAGTCAAGACATCTCCAAATAACTCGTCATAGCTTAGGGTAATAATTTTATTTAGTAGATAGTCTGACTTACGAATCTGAAGTGTGACGTTTACATTATTAATCGTAGTTATGTAAAGTGCATACTCCTCATTAGAGCCTTTGTTTATAGCTACTTTATTTTGAAAGAAATAATCAATGATTGCTAAAGGTGAATATCGTGCTGATTTAATCAATTGATCAAGGTACATACCTTTTGTGACTGGAGACAATTCTTTTTCTCCATAGTTTACAAATAGAAAATCAGTTTTACTTAATTCTGTATTGGAAAAAGAAGTGCGAAAGCCATTTATTAATGTGTCTCGCTTAATGAAATTATTTACATTACACGAAATAATTCCTTTGCACATGTAATTTGTCTGTTGCCACGGCTCAAAAGTATGCTCTAATCGATTAAGATTCTCTTCAAAATGAAAAGTTAAATATTGTTCACTTATTGGTTTGACTTGTTTATTCCAACACCTACTTAGATAGTCAATCGGTTTCCCAATTATGCGATTCGTGACTAGAACTAGAAACATAGAAATTATTATCTTTATCTTCATATTTGGTAAATGTTTTATGTTCATTGCTAGGCAAAGGAATATTTAAAAATTGAATATCTGTTTTAATAGTTTGATTGCTATGGAATTGACGATTATTGATTTTAATCTTCAAAAATGAAGCTCGTAAATGCTTTAATTTTTCAATTATCAAAAATAGTAAAAAAACTTGTTTCATGCATTCCCCCGCAGGTAGGTAAGTCAAAGAGATTGCTCTCTTTGACTCCCTGAAGAACCGTACGTGCGGGTTTCCCAGCATACGGCTCAGGCACTTGTACATTCACTTTGATACGGGTGAACGGGGCACTTTGCGAATTGGATTTTTCCGTTTCAGGAAATAAGCATGCCAAGCTTGGTCATAGGGGTTAGCTATGCCTTGATCTTGAGGTGCCTTTTGATGGAATTGATTGGGCTTTTAACAACCTGATGGGAGAGCCATCAATGAAGCAACAGAATGTCCATTGATCGGACCCGAAAGTGTGAAAGTATTTCTCCCTCACCCAAGATTTCGGTTTTCGGGTGTGCTTTGCGCGCCCAATACCAGAGCAACTTGAAGATATAGTGATCTAAATCTTTGAAGGTCTGCTTTGCCACTGCATGGCAGTGGTAGTTTGACCATCCCCGGATGATGGGATTAAGTTGACGGATGAGGGCAGCTTGTGTTGCCGCCCTGTTTCTCATGACGATTTCCCTGATCTTCCTTCATCGCAGCTTTCACATTTTTCTGCGAAGGTTTGATGAGCAGTTTGCCTCCATACTTCTTGGCATTCTGCCCGAGAAAATCAAAGCCCTGCTCAAAGAGAGGCACAGGTTTACCAGGTTCCCCACTGTTCACCCGAATGGGTTAGAGCCTGCCTTTTGATCGGAGAGTGCTTTTAGTTGCGTAATGTCATTAACCAATACATTAGCCGACTCTCGCACAATTTTGGTTCAAGCCTGTCAGTGTCTTTGGCTTGTTACACCTAACGGTCTTTAAACAGCAGTTCACATCCATTGCCCATACCATTCTTTCCTTGCACCTTACCGCCTGACACTGGCAGTATCCGACTCCCTTCACAGATTGTCGTTTTAGGTTACGTTGTCGTCCGGGCTTCACACACCATCGTTGCCAACGATGCATGCCGGAGTAGGAAACCTGTGGCAACACACAGGGTTGACTACTTTCAAGGGAAGTGTCAACAGTGATCAGCGCGACTTCCTGTCGCACGGTTATATGGTGTTCGTTCCAGCCCTGTGAGCAAGGCCCGTGCCAGGCCAGTGCAGCAGTGTGCAAAGTGAACTGATTTTTAAAGGCGTTGCACACCACTGCACTGCCAAAGGTGCGAGGCGCAGCCTGTCACGTGCCTTGCTTATCACAGGGCTTCCACTCACGGCAGCCTACTTTGTCCTGCAAGCCTCTTCATTCACTTCATTGCGGTAAGCCCGCCCATGCATAATTCAATTTAATTTAAAAGGTATGCATGGCTGGGCTTATCCTCATTACGTTCATTTCAGAAGCTTGCAGTCCACCGGCTGCCCTTGTTGTGCTCGCCTGCGCTGTCGTCCGGGCTGCGGGCTGTCATGATTTTTGCATCCCGCTTGTTGGCCATCGCTCGACCAATCGCTTTCAACAACCCATCGCGCGCAGCAAAAAATCACGCCAGCCCTTGTTCGTTCCGTTCGTGCCTCACTTCACTCATTGCTCGCTCCCGCGCTTCTTCGTTCCTCAGTCGCGCTCCTTGCTCACACCCTACCTCCTGCTCGCGGACTCACTCCGTGGAGGTCACTTCGTTCGCCTAGGCGGCTCGCTTAGTTACAAATAGCCAAAGCACTTCTGGCACACAGATAGACTTCACATTAAGATTTAGTGGCCTTATAAAATATTTGATGCTGGTTTTTCGGCATCAGCAAGATGTATTTTTGTCTACAAAAATTATTTTGGTCGGCTGCGGAACTTGCCTTTCCCAAAGAATAAATCCCGTATGTTTATTTTTTTGAATAGTGCCAGCGAAACCCACGCCACTGCGAATACCTTCCTTTCGCAACTGAAATAATCCCCTTTTCATCAAATCCCGTTTTCTCTGAAGCTTCCCTTATGCTTTTATATTTTGCAACAAGCTTTCCTTTTAAATCGTATTGCTTGATCGGTTTCCTCCTTGAATAATTCTTTTTCCATGTTGAGCGGTCAATAGTCTTAAGGATACTAAAATCAATTCGGCCACGCGCAATAGCCCTGTTCTGTTTTTCGGATTTTGTTATGAGCTGAAGGTTCCTGGCACTGCAATCAAAACCATCACCATTTTTATTGATCACATAAAGGCCATCTTTTTGGTAATCAATTTCCCTTATGAAAGCACAATAAACCAGTCTCCTCGAGTTGAAATAGTATTGAGCATTGTCTCTCGCGAGCGTGACCCTTAAATCAATTGAAGCTTCGCCCGTAAGGATATTTTTATTCCGCGCGATCGATTGGCTCAGGATTTGTCCCCTTACAAATTGTTTATGTAAACGTGGGTGAGGGATTTCGCGATCCAGTGATTTTATGCGGCCATAACTGGAAACTTTATAGTAACCCTCAAAGCCAGAAATGTCCTTCCACTTTTCACCTTTCATGTTGGCCAATGATTTATTCTGATATGGATATATTTTGGTACTCACTATTCGGAACTTGGAACGTAAATCAAACAATAATAACCAAGCTTTGAAAATGTAAATCAAATTGGAACTATGTGATTGATATCTAAACATAACACATAGTTACGGGCTTGCGGTTCGTAAGCCGCCAAGGGTGCGCTGCGCCTGCTCAAAACAAAATCTCCACCTTCTGTCAGTTGTTCGTGCCTCACTTCTTCCACCAGGTAGTATTTTCTTTTGGCAGCCCTTGCACCTTACTTACCGTTCCCGTGGTGGAGCATTATGTTTAAATATATATTTCGTTTCCGCATCGGTGGCTGGTGGCTATCGTTCGGGTTCAGGTTTGGCGTTAGGCCATTCATGGTTTCGGTTCTTCCCTGCAGTGTTAGGGAGGTTTGTCTCAGGTTCTTCTGGCTTGAGTGTTCAGTTTCAGAGCTCCCTTTTTAGGGGGCTTTTTTTCCGCGGAAAGTGGGGTTATGAATTGAATGTTGGAAGTAATACCCCAAATCTGCAACTTTCGCTAAAGATAGTTGGCCACAAAAATATGGTGATAGCTTTAGTAAACGGGCAGCGGTTGAGAGCAGAACAAGCAGGTTCTGGCACAGTTGGAGTTTGCCCATGGACACGTCTTAATGTCAAAGCAAAAGTTGGAGAGATCAGACAGTATTGGGCATATGAGGGAGGGCAACCAAATTTACCTGAAGGTTACGAAATCGAATCGGAGTGGCATTACAATTGGAAATTCCCAGTCAAGGATGAACATTGTGAAGTTGTTTGCGGTCAAAATAACGAGCATCGAGCTGACGTGATTGGTAATAATGAAACTGTAATTGAAATTCAAAAAAGTGCGATTGATATAAGAGTTGTTAGGGAACGAACGAATTTCTACAGGGACTTATCCAATAAAAGAGTTATTTGGTTGGTAAATGCAACTGATTATTGGCAAACAAGATTGAAAGTTCAATTTGACAAAAGAAATGGTAAAAATTATCCAATAGAATGGAAACCCGTAAGACAATGGGTAATTGAAATAGCCAGAACCAGTAGTACCAATTTATTTCTGGATTATAATCCGAAGTCAGATAAACTATTACAAATGTGGATTCACGATAAAAAATTGATGGGGTCTTTCGTAACTAAGATTGACTTTTTTAAGCGATATTATTTTGCAAATGCAAAAGATGAATTTAAAATTAATCCGAACAAAGTATTGGAGTTGTGGCAATAAATTAAACCTTTGAAATTTTTCTTCATCTCTCAAACAAAAAGATTCAAGCAAAGATAGGCTGGCTCGCACATGTCATCGCGCTCGGTCTGTCAAGGTCAAGCCCTACGGGTTTTTAAAAAAATCTCCACCTTCTGTCAGTCGCTTGTTCCGCGCTCCTTCCGCCAGGTAGTATTTTTTCAAAAAACCTTGCCATCCCTTCTATCGCCAGCCTGATGGATTGCTTTCTCTTTTTTTTTCTTTTTTTTTCTCTTTTGAAATGTCTCTGTGGGCGGTGCTTAATTTTTTAAGCATCACTATGAAAATTCTAAAGATCAAAACATACCAAATGAAAAATGTTTACACAGAAAATCATTTCTTCATCCTCTCGAAAGGACTCAACGCTGGCAAGCCCATGGAAAAACCTTGCCCGAATTGTTTTGTGATGTTCGCGAAAAGCGAAGAAGAAAAGAACAGGCTCTACTGGCTTTGCTTTGGCTTATGGCAAGGAAATTTCTTTCGTCCGTTTTTAACTGGCTCGGTAATCCCTTTCATCCGCTTGGATGATCTCAAAACTGTAATCCATGAAGCTCTTTCAAAAATCAACTCAACTGAATTTGAGAAATCAATATCTGTCATGCAGGATTTGCAAAAGCATCATGAAAATATTTCCAAGCAATTGGAGCTTATCAGACAAACAAAGAAGTCGCTTATGCACAGGATCTTGAAATAATGATAATGAACGACTTCAAGAATACCAGCTCTGCGGAAACCGCCACGGGTCACAGACAACAAATCTGGATGATAGATGAAACAGATCTATTCTCAATGATTGAGGACAAAGGAAAAGAATGCTTTGGCGAAAAGTTTTTTCTGTGGAAAGAGGACTATCCTGTGCTGAGAAAATTACTCATCTACTTTTTCGCTGATAGCGAACGTGCTATTAATGAAGGCTTGGATTTGAAAAAGGGCATTATGCTATCTGGGCCTGTCGGCTGTGGCAAAACGAGCATCATGTCGTTGGTCAGATATTTCCAAAATGAAAATGCACGGCACACATTGAAGCCTTGCAGGGAAATTATTCCTGAATTCCTTTCCAAAGGATTTGAAACGATTACGAAGTACGGCAAATCATTTCATAGCTTGGAAGGGGCATTGCTACCCAAGACTTATTGCTTTGATGATTTGGGGTTTGAAAAGGAAGCCATCTACTATGGCAATGAGTGCGATGTGATGAAGGAAATAATTTTGTCGAGATATGATTTGTTTGAGAGTATTGAAAAGCTCACGCACTTTACTACAAATCTTACTCAGGAAGAATTGGAAACCCGCTATGGCGAAAGCGTGATGAGCCGATTGGAGGCAATGGTGAACTTTGTTGAGTTCGATAAGGCTACACCTGACAAGAGGAGACATAGGGTGAAGATAAGTTGAATCGAGTAGGAAGGTAGCGATTAGTTCGCTACCTGTCCTCTCACACCACCCTGCGTACCGGTCTGGTACAGGGCGGTTTGTTAGAATAATAATGGTTGTCTTTCAGCTTGCCAATAATTGTAAAAGCCAATGTAGCCACGCTTTCTAAAGTATTTTATTTCCAGCGTTCGTTTTAGTATTGGACTATGTGCTACCCGACATGCTCCTTTGCTGGTGTTGCCCCACATGTATGCTCGCGATTTTTCAATCCCTAATTTTAACAGGTTCGTGATTTTTGTCCCTATTCGTTTCCATCTTCGCCACGTACTGATCCTAAGTCTTGTGCGGATCATTTCATCAAGCTTTTCCATAATGCTTTTGGCATTGGCTATCTTAAAATAATTTACCCAGCCGCGTATTATACTATCCAGCTTAGTAAGTTTTACAGTTTCGCTTTTTGGATCGCTTGACCGTGTGATTAGTTTACACTTAGCTTTTACACGGTTGACCGATTTAGGGCTTATCCGTATTTCATATCTTCCTTTCGTTTGATAAAAAGAAAATCCCAGCAGGTAACTTTCATGGGCACGACTGATCTTGGTCTTTTCCCTGTTTACCTTTAGCAGTAAATTGCATTCTATGAATTTGGTAATACTCTTTGCTACTCGGATAGCCGATTTCTTACTCTTTACATAGATGCTGCAATCATCTGCATAGCGTACAAACTTATGTCCGCGTTTGTTCAGCTCCTGATCTAATTCATGTAACATGATATTGGACAGTAGCGGACTTAATGGGCTGCCTTGTGGCGTACCTTCTATTCGTTGGCTTACCACTCCGCCTTCCATTATACCAGTTTTTAAATAAGAATTAATGAGCAGTAGGGTGCTTTTGTCCTTTACTTTCTGGCTTAGTAAATGCATCAACTTCTGATGGTTCACCTTGTCGAAGAACTTCTCTAAGTCAAGTTCTATTATCCAACTGTTCCCTTCGTTTAAATACCCCTGAGCTGTGAATACTGCCTGATGGGCATTCTTACGTGGTCTGAATCCATAGCTGTGCTTATCGAATGCTTCTTCATATATCGGGCTTAACACCTGATAGATGGCTTGTTGAAGCATCCTGTCCAAAACGGTCGGGATACCCAACATTCTTACCCCCCCTGTATCTTTCGGTATTTCTACCTTCCGAACTGGGCTTGGTTGGTAACCGCCTTCTCGTACCCTGTTCACTAAACTTTGGCAGCTGGCGTTGACGAAAGGGCGAAGTTCATCGCTCTGCCGATCGTCTACGCCTCCTGCTCCATGATTGCGTTCTACCGCTTTTATGGCTCTTTCAATGTTTCGTCTGTTCAGGATCTTCTCCAGCATATTACCTTTAACTGATCAACGGGAACATCTCATCCTTTCTTCTTATCTCGGCTAAGCTCCTCTTGCCTTTTACTTTCGGGTACTGCCCTATCCTCATGCAAGTAGTTCTCTTACGTGTTTCGGCTTTACTTTTTTTTTCGCTTCGATAAGTTCCTTGATGTTGTTTCCCAATCCCAACATTCAGTCCTTCGTTTGTGCGTGAGGCCTCCTACTTTTTTTTTTCGGCTCGTTTCCCAACTTACTATGACCTCTGCTGACTTCTTGCAGTGTCAGTCTATATCTCTATAGCTGTTGTCGCTTTGGGATGCGCTTCTCTCGCTGCCAACCCATCACAAGATCTCTCAGGGTAAGTCTACTTGCTTTCTCTTCATGTGGCCTCTGCATTTACATTATTACCTTCCGTGAAGTGGGGGGCTTTTGTTTCTATTGCAACATCGCCCAGGTAAAGTATGCCTCTCATACAGTTCCTGTTCGTAGGCCCGAAGATTTGCCTTAAGCTTCCTTCAGATTCGCAATCACTCGCGACACCCTTGCTCTTAGCTAATGATACGCACTTCAACGCTCATTCAGGACTTGCACCCTATAGACAGTAAACATGCCTGACGCACAATGAAAGAAGGCCTCTCTTTCGAGAAGCCTTCAATTTTTAATTGGATGATTTCCTCTGCAGTCTCCGAGAGATCCATTTCAGCGCAATTGAAATCGTAAAGCTTACCACTGCACCGATACACGCCAGCACTGCGGTTTTTACAATATCTTCCGAGTGGATGTTCGCGAAGATGGTGAGGAGTGTGCCACCTGCCGTTCCGGCCACGGTGCCACCATGGTTGCTATGGGCTGCCATTGGTATTGATGTTATCAGCTTCACCGTCCACTGCCGTCTGGCTCACTGCCGTCATCACACCACCGGCCACTGTGATGTAACCCGCGACAGTAATCACGGCAGCTGGCAATGCAACAGGTGCAGCAAGCAGCGCACCACCTACTGCAGCGAGTGCAAGCCCAATGTTCCTGAGCACACGAAAAAACTTCGGTGTCGGTGCTTTCATTCTTTCCACTATGTTCATTTGATTTTTGGTTTGATTGTGATAAATACTTTTTCTTTTCGTTCCAAAGCTCCTAGCACAAGTGCTTTCAACTTTTCGTTTGCCAACCTCGATCCGCTTCCCTTTCCAGACGTGACCAAGTTTGTGACAGGCGCAATGCATCCTTTTAGTTGAGTCGTTGCATCATTAGCAGGATGGATCAGTATCCAACTCCTGTCAGGTACGTTTACAACCAACAAGTGCAACCCAAATTTTTGTACAAATCTTTTCTTCAATTCATATCTCCCTTCGGGTATGCACGAGATGTTGCGTTGGTTCTGAAGCCAAGGGAGCTCGATGGTGAAGCAAATTGTTTTTCCATCACACCGAAGCTCCCCGTTCGTTCCGTCAGGGTCATAAGCCCTGATCAACTCAAGCTCCATTATACGCCACCATCCACGGCCACCAGTTGCAGCGCATTGAAAGCCCCGTTCTTCAATGGATAGAAAGCGCCATTGATAAACTGTAGGAACTCAATACCGAATGCCACGAAGAGTGGTTTCGTGCTTGCCGGTGTAACTGCATTGGCCAACGCAACCGCAGCTTCGTTTTGCGGCCCGAGGATAATCTCTGGCGTTGCGGAAGTGTTCACCACATAACTGCCCGCTTCAAAATCAACCTCCACACCTGCGGCAATCAACCTGCAGTGTGTTGCTCCCTGCGGTGCACCGATCATGTTTCCGGGGATGAACGCAGGAACATCAACAGTAAGATTACCCGCTGCACGATCAATTGCAGGAGTGAAGGGAGCAAAAAATGTGCTTCCCAACTTTCCATCCAAATTGAACTCAAAGCCTTTCAGCAACTCCGCTTCACCATCGATCACGTTTCGAAGACCGCGTGTGTTGGTCGCATCCGCTTGGATCACTTTCACCATCTCTCGCGTCAAGCGGCTTGTCATCCTGCTATCTGCGATATTGATGAGCAACGCACGCAGTGCAGTCCTCAACAGTTTTCCCGCTGCGCCCGCACGCCCGAACTCTGCACCGTTCTCACGGGTCCTCACAAAGTTCGGATCGTTTTGAATACGGCTTGCATCCACACCGCCTTTCTCTCTTGCAAGAAATCCATCTTGCTGCGACTTGTAGAAGCTCACGCCTCCCATTTGTCCTTGGAGTTTTATAACCCCTTTTTGTCTTGCCATTAGTTTAAAAAATTAGTTGTCCAACCTGTTCACGGCACAGTCTGGTTAAGCCCTCATTGCAATGAAGCCCAAACTTATTTGATGAAATGATGAAGACATAACAAGCACTTCCGCGTATGAATACTTGCGCAACTTTGTTCCGTTATTTCCAAAAATGGCTTACCTTAACTCCAGAACTTTGCGTTATCAAAGGCATAGATAAAGCATGGATGAAGCATAGATAGTGTATGAGAATGGAAAGGATCATCATCTACCCCAAAGATATTCAGCGCATCACGGGCAAGAGCGAACGTTATGGAAGGCTTTTGCTAAAGCGCATCAAAGACCATTTGAAAAAAGAGGATCACCAGCTGGTAACGATAGAAGAGTTTTGCTCTTACACTGGGATAAAAATCGAAGAGGTAAGTGGGTATCTATATGCTTAAAATAGCAGTTCATTTTTTAGTCTGCTCTCTTTGATAACAAGAGTTATCATGTTATCTTTAAATATCATTTGATGCTCTTTGCAAGAATTTAGTCGTTGAGTAATTCGGGAGTCAAGTTGCCGAGTTTACTTAAACTTATTAATAACCAATCAGTTAGGAGGAGCAAGATTTCTCCCAGCGGGGTCACAAAACACTAATCCAAGGAATATTCTTGGATTTTTTATTTTTAAGTCAATTCTCACGATCTCTTTATCGGTTGCCGGCAGTCAGAAAAATATGCTATTGCGGCAGCTCATTTGTTTGTATAAACAGTATAAAAAACTACTTTTGCGCTTCTAAATTTAGGGATTCAACCATTTACCAAAAACCTCATTATCAGTTCAATAAAAAAATAAATAACCTATACATGGCGAATAACGGAAAAATCACTCAAGTAATCGGCCCGGTAGTAGATGTGGCGTTTGATGAACCCGGCACAAAACTCCCCAATATCCTAGATTCTTTGGAAGTGCGGAAAGCAGATGGAACACTAGTGGTGCTCGAGTGCCAGCAGCATTTGGGCGAAGACCGTGTGCGCACTATTTCGATGGAGGGTACCGAAGGGCTTGTTCGTGGGATGAAAGTGACCGACACTGGGTCTCCTATTCAAATGCCGATTGGCGAAGATATTAAGGGTCGTTTGTTCAATGTAATTGGTGAAGCTATTGATGGAATTCCTCAGCCATCTGGCAAACAATCTTTACCTATACATAGATCCGCTCCTGCATACGAGAACCTTTCTACTTCGTCTGAAATTCTTTATACTGGAATTAAAGTAATTGACTTGATCGAACCGTATGCCAAAGGAGGTAAAATTGGTTTGTTTGGTGGTGCCGGTGTGGGTAAAACCGTTTTGATTCAGGAATTGATTAATAATATCGCAAAGGCCTATTCAGGACTGTCTGTATTTGCAGGTGTTGGTGAGCGTACTCGTGAAGGAAATGATTTGTTGCGCGAAATGATTGAGGCGGGTATCGTTGATTATGGTCCTGAATTCATGAAATCTCTTCATGCCGGTGGCTGGGATTTGTCAAAAGTAGACCAGAACAAACTGAAAGATTCAAAAGCAACGTTTGTGTTTGGTCAAATGAATGAGCCACCCGGTGCACGTGCGCGTGTTGCGTTGTCTGGATTGACGGTCGCAGAGTATTTCCGCGATGGAGATGGCCAAGGAAAGGGCAAGGATATTTTGTTCTTCATTGATAACATTTTCCGCTTTACACAAGCAGGATCTGAAGTGTCTGCGTTGTTGGGTCGGATGCCATCGGCCGTAGGTTACCAGCCAACGTTAGCGTCAGAGATGGGTGCGATGCAAGAGCGAATTACCTCAACCAAAAATGGTTCGATTACATCCGTGCAAGCGGTTTATGTGCCTGCCGATGACTTGACTGACCCGGCACCAGCAACTACGTTTGCTCACTTAGATGCAACTACTGTATTGTCGCGAAAAATTGCTGAGTTAGGTATCTATCCTGCAGTAGATCCGTTGGATTCAACATCTCGTATTTTACGTGCTGATATTGTTGGCGATGAGCATTACAATTGTGCGCAACGTGTGAAGTTGATTTTACAACGTTATAAGGAATTACAGGATATTATTGCGATCTTGGGTATGGACGAATTGTCTGACGAAGACAAGCAGACTGTTAACAGAGCAAGACGTGTGCAACGCTTTCTATCTCAACCTTTCCATGTTGCGGAAGCATTTACCGGATTAAAGGGAGCTTTGGTTGATATTAAAGATACTATCAAAGGCTTTAATATGATTATGGACGGTGAGTTAGATCATTTGCCTGAGATGGCCTTTAACTTGGTTGGTAGCATTGAAGATGCTATTGCCAAAGGAGAGAAGATGATCGCGGACGCTAAGTAATTTGAAAGTGAGTTGGTTTGAAAATTTGAAAATGAATTCTGTGTTCAAATTATTCGGCAACAAATCTTCAAATCTTCAAATTGGTTAATTTTCAAATTGTTTTTATGTATTTAGAAATAATAACACCAGATAAAAAAATCTTCGAAGGAGAAGTAAGCTCGGCTTCCTTTCCCGGAGCTGACGGTTCTTTTCAGGTGTTGAACAATCATGCACCTCTTATCAGCCTACTGAGAGATGGAATAGTGGAGTATAAGTCAAAAGAATCAACACATCGACTAAATATCACCGGGGGCGTTGTAGAGGTGCTGGCAAATAAAGTGATTGTACTTGTGGATGGAATAGAATCTTAAGAGCGAATTAAAAAAGGAATAAAAAAACCCATTCAAAAATTGATTGGGTTTTTTATGATAAGTGTTAGACGATAGTCTATTGTGTGAGTAGCCATTTCACAAAAAACACAACCCCGATAATCAGCGAAATAGCACCAATTACAACAAAGAATTGCCCGGCCGTACCAAGTAGAAGCCCAACGATTCCTACAGCACCAAAAATGGCGGCTAACTTTAGATTTTGATCTAACCCCGCGGCTTTTGTAGAGCTTACCGACATTTCTTTATTTTGATTTTTGGAAATGGTTTTTATCTCTTTTTTTAAAAGTTGACGCACTTCTTTTCTCTCAGGTGTTGACAACTTCACGTATTTATTTCTGAAGTCTTTTTTTACTTCAAGTAAGGAAAGTGAAGGCGTAGACTGTGTGCTGGCTTCCAACTGTAAAACATCAATTTGTGCAGGCGTGGCTGCTAATGGCTCTCTTTTTGACGATTTGGAGTTTTCAATAGCGTAATAATTACTAGCTCGGGGCGGAAAGCTCGCTGTATACTTTGAGCCAGAACAAGCCGCCAGAAAACATATTGAAATAAAACAGAAAAGATTTCTCATAGTTTATTATTTTTTTGTTTTGATAAATATAGAAATAATTCGGTTAAGAAAACGTTTTTCAAAAGCCCAGAAGAATTGAAATTGCCCAAACAAAAAGCCGTACAATAACAGGAAGATATTGTAGACAGGAAGAATCAAGATATAATAGAGAGTCGAAGCCCAAAGGGGCATTTCTGCCTCGGCAAACCAATATTGGAATAGCGGCTTCTTGAGAAACAAAACAGTGAAACCAGTACACGCAAAAACAACCAGTATGATGATGACTTGGTAAAGGCTATTTACTTTCCACCGTACCTGGAGTTTTTGCAGCCAACTCATTACCCAAAATTTTTTGTAAAGAACGGAATCAAAAAAAAGGTTTCCAAAATTGATTTTCGGGCAAGTTGGCAATTATCGTTAAAGGTTCTTTTTTAACCGGATGAACGAAATGCAGTTCGCGCGCGTGCAGACAGATGCTACCATCAGAATTAGGGGTTGGGTAACCGTACTTGACATCTCCCACGATTGGGCAGCCCAGAGTAGCCAACTGCACTCTAATCTGGTGGGGTCGTCCCGTAACTGGCTTAACTTCGAGTAAAAAAGCGCCCGCTTTTTGCGCAAGCAGCCGATAGCTCAGCTCCGACCGTTGACCGGAAGGGTTTTCTTTAGCGTAAGCGGTTGTCTTGTTTTTTTTCTCGTCTTTAATCAGCCAGTGAATAAGTGTTCCTTGCGAGTTGGAGGGTTTTTTGGCAACCAGCGCCCAATAGATTTTTTGAGTATCTCGGTTTCTAAAGAGTTCATTCATTCGCTCAAGTGCTTTTGAAGTTCGAGCAAATACCACCACACCAGTTACGGGGCGATCCAATCGATGCACCACTCCTAAAAACACATCGCCAGGCTTTTGATACTTTTCTTTAATGTAATCTTTACAAATATCAACGAGTGGTTTATCCCCCGTGGCATCGCCTTGCACCAATGTGCCAGATGCTTTGTTGATGGCTAATAGATGGTTGTCTTCGTAGAGAACAGAAAGCATTGCCCAAACTTGAGAAAATTTTATAACTTTAAATATGCAAACCGCAACAATTGATCGAACGAAGGAGTGGACGGTGGAAGATTTTCTGCGATTGGAAGAATCAAATCTGCCCTGTGAATTAATAAATGGAGAACTATTTATGAGTCCAGCACCGAATTTTACACACCAAGTTGTTTTAAGTAATCTCAATGATATCCTGAAAGGTCATGCACGAACAATTGGAGCGATTGTGGCTTTTTCACCAGTTGATGTTTACCTCGACAACAAAAATGTTTTTCAACCCGACTTGCTATTAGTAAAAAAAGAAAATTTAGCGATCATTACTGAGCGAGGGCTGCAAGGCGCCCCAGATTTGGCCGTAGAAATAATTTCTCCTTCCAATGCTTTTAAAGACAGGAATCAAAAGAGAAGGCTTTATCAAAAATTTGGAGTGAAAGAATATTGGATTATAGATCCTGGAAATAGAACATTGGAAATTTATGATTTCTCTTCTGAAGAGACACCCATTCTATATCTAGTTGGGGAGGGGGAAGTGACTTCCAATCTATTGCCCGGGCTATCGTTTTCCTTCGCAGATTTATTTACACGCTAGCGGCTTCAATCCTTAAACTCCGAAGTAAAATGAAAACTGATTTCGGGGAAATTGTCTTGCACCATTTGCAACCAAGCCTTCGACTCTGCCATGAAAACAATTTTGTCATCTTTATCTCGTGCAATATGGCGCTGTTTTGAGTCGATAAATTCAGCCAACTTTTTGGGATTTTTACTGCTGATCCAACAGGCTTTGAATATATTTTGACCTGCAAACTCAACGGAGGCGCCATATTCATTTTTTAGTCTGAATTGAATGACTTCAAACTGCAACGCACCGACTACACCTACTACTTTCTTCTTACCCAGTTCATAAGTGAACAATTGAGCAACGCCTTCTTCCATCAATTGCAAAAGGCCTTTCTCTAATTGCTTCGTCTTCATCGCATCTTTGTTGATTACCTCTTTGAAGATTTCGGGTGAGAAACTCGGAATTCCGGTGTACACCATTTTCTCACCAGCAGTGAGCGTGTCGCCAATTTTTAAGTTCCCAGTATCGTAAAGACCTACAATATCGCCAGGCCAGGCCTGCTCAACCGTTTCCCTGTCCTGTGCCATGAAAGCAGTTGCATTTGAAAAACGAATACTCTTGTCTTGACGGACATGATAATAATTGCTTCCACGCTCAAACATGCCAGAACACACTCGAATAAAGGCAATACGGTTCCGATGTTTAAGATCCATGTTAGCATGGATCTTAAAAATAAATCCTGAAAATTTTTCTTCTTCCGGTTTCACTACACGCAAAGTAGTTTCACGCGCGATAGGAGGAGGGGCAAACTGAATAAATGCATCCAATAATTCCTTCACCCCGAAGTTATTTACGGCACTTCCAAAAAATACGGGAGCAACTTCACCATCGAGGTAAGTTTGCACATCAAATTCAGGGTAAACTCCTTCAATAAGTTCTACATCAGTTCTTAATTGCTTCGCGTAGTTTTCGCCCACCAACCGGTCGATCTCTTCACTATAGATGTCGGAGATCTCTACACTTTCCTGTATTGTGACTTTGCTTGGTGTAAATAACTGAAGGCTTTTTTCATACAAGTTGTACACGCCTTTGAAAGTTTTACCCATGCTGATTGGCCAGCTGAGTGGGCGGACTTTGATGCCGAGCTTTGCTTCAATCTCATCCAGCAAGTCAAACGGATCTTGCCCTTCGCGATCAAGTTTGTTGATAAAACAGAGCACCGGTGTATTCCGCATACGGCATACTTCCATCAACTTTTCAGTTTGTATCTCTACACCCTTTACGCAGTCGATCACCATAATTACACTATCAACGGCAGTAAGCGTTCTGTAGGTATCTTCGGCAAAGTCCTGGTGGCCAGGTGTGTCTAGCAAATTGATCTTGATTCCTTTGTAGTCAAATCCCATTACTGAAGTGGCTACCGAAATGCCCCGTTGTTTCTCGATTTCCATCCAGTCGCTGCGCGCATGGTCTTTAATCTTCGATGATTTTACAGCTCCTGCCTTTTGTATGGCACCACCAAATAGCAGCAACTTTTCGGTTAGTGTAGTTTTGCCGGCATCCGGGTGACTTATGATTCCGAAGGTTCTGCGTTTAGCTATTTCCTGTTCCAGCGTCATGGGTTGATTCTAATAAAAAAAGGGATAGAAAATCTACCCCTTCATTCTGTTTGCTTATGTTATTTGCAATTCAATATTCCAAATTCAAGAAAGCAGGGTTTCAATTTTGAACTTTGAATTTCAAATTGGATTTACGAATTGGACTCCAATTTTGCCTTGAATTTTTTGGCATTCTGAAATTCGCTCGACTCCCAATACTTATCGATGATCTTTTGGTATGTGGCCTTTGCTTTATCCGTATTGTTCAGTTTTTCGTAGGCCAGGCCGGCTTTCATCAAATAAACGGGGGTAAACTCCTTGTTAGGCTTATAGCCGGCCGCTTTTTCGTAGAATTTAGCAGCATCCTCATAACTTTTTTGCTCCATATAGGCATCGCCAATCAAGCTGTAGGCGCGGGCTTGCACTAACAAATCGTTTGCCTTGTAGTCTTCCAAATGAAAGATTGCCAGAGGGAATTTTCCTTGTTTCAGATAGATTGCTCCTGCGTAGAAGTTGGCCAAGTTGCCGGCTTCGGTTAAGCTATAATCATCAATGATTTGAAGAAATCCTAAGTTGTTACCATCGCCATTCAATGCGAGATTCAAGCTATCTGCTTCAAAGTATCGAACGGCTTGAAACATTTCCTTTTGCGCTTGAGCATCTTGATTACCAACCCAGTAGCGATATCCGAAGAACCCACCTACTGCGAGGACGATTACACCAACTACCCCAATAAGAAGTTTCGGGTTTTTTTCCACCCAATGCTCTATTCCCTCCAATTTCTCCTGGATGACTTCTGGGTTTTCTAACAGATCTTTGCCTGCCTGTCCGGTAGGCAGGCTTTCTTTTTTCTTTGCCATGATAATTATAAAAGTATAGTGCCGTCCCGATAGCTATCGGGAAAATCGGGACGCAAAACTAAGAAATCTGTTGGGTAAACAAAAGCCGGATTAGTCCAATATGAACGGATAATCCTGTTGTTCGTAAATGTCCTTCAGTGCTTCGGACGGATCTGGGTAAGCCGACTCTTCAGCAAACCTTACGCTTTCTTCCACCTGAGCATTAATTTTCTGCTCGATGGCCTCTAAATCTTCGGGAGAAGCAATCTTCTTTTCCAAAATAGTTTGGCGCACCTGCTCGATGGGATCACGATGTTTGTATTCCTCTACCTCTTCTTTGCTTCTGTATTTTTGTGGATCGCTCATGGAGTGCCCTTTGTAGCGGTAAGTGCGGAACTCTAACAAACTCGGCCCTTCTCCTGCCCGCGCCCTTTCAGCGGCCCGTACAACAGCTTCATGTACCGATTCTACGTTCATGGCATCGACTGGCTCAGAGGGCATATCATATGCTTCGCCCAAGGTGTATAGTTCGTGTACATTGGATGTTCGTTGCACAGAAGTGCCCATTGCATAGCCGTTATTTTCGATCACAAAAATCACCGGTATTTTCCACAGCATTGCCTGATTCAGTGCCTCATGAAATGCTCCTTGGCGAACTGCGCCATCACCCATATAGCAAATACATAGATTTCCGGTGTTGTTGTACATTTCTGCAAAGGCTATTCCCGCGCCAAGCGGTACTTGTGCCCCAACGATACCATGTCCACCAAAAAAGTGATTTTCCTTATCAAAAATATGCATAGAGCCACCCTTTCCTTTTGATGCGCCTGTTTCTTTGCCATAGAGCTCAGCCATCACTTTGTTAGGGTGAGTTCCCAGCGCGAGTGGATGGGCGTGATCGCGGTAGGCAGTTATGTACTTATCGCCTCTACGCAAGGCTGAAACTGAACCGGCAGCGCAGGCTTCCTGGCCTATGTACAAATGGCAGAAACCACGAATTTTTTGCATTCCGTAAAGTTGTCCAGCCTTTTCTTCAAATCTTCGCATCAGCATCATGCTCTCAAACCAGAATAGATAGGTTTCTTTTGAGTAGGCTACTTTTTCTTTTGTCTTGTTCTTTGCAGGAGTTGCTGTTGCCATAGATTCAACAATTATTGAGTTGCGAAAATACATCACAGCCAAACAACCGCCAAACGGGCATTTGTTAAGATAAGAGTATACCTAACCACAAGCTTGAGCGTCTTTTGATTGTTACTTCCAGCAGGCGAACATTTTTAGTTCAAACTTTTCTATCAAATCACTTCCCATTCGCTTTGCTCCTTAGCGCCTTTGCGTGAAATTGCACCAAAATCAATTTGTGTTCCTTCACAAACTCAATCTCTTTCATTTCAAAAATATTGAGGAGGCTCGTTTAGAGTTTCACAGCGATGTCTTGTGCTTTTTGGGCAAAAATGGAAGTGGAAAAACCAACCTGCTTGATGCGATTTACTATTTATCGTTTACAAAAAGTGCAATTAATCCGTCAGATGCTCAAAACATTCGGCAGGGACAGAGCCAGTTTATTAATAAGGGGGAGTTTGATATGGACGGACGAACAAGAGAAGTGACTTGCTCCTTTCAACTCGGCCAGAAGAAAATGATTCGAGAAGACGGCCAGGATTACACCAAGTTCTCGGAGCATGTTGGAAAATACCCGGTAGTTCTGATAGCGCCTCAAGACATTGAACTTATTTGGGATGGGAGCGAGATGAGAAGGAAATTTTTCGACACTCTTATCTCTCAACTTGATAAAATTTATTTAGAGAGTTTAATTACCTACGGTAACCACCTCAAGCAACGAAACAGCCTTCTTCGCACATTTTCGGAAACAGGAAAGATCGACCATGATCTGCTAGCCAGTTACGATCAAAAAATAATCCCGGCAGGAAACTACATAAATGCGAAGCGAGATGAATTTGTCGCAGGCTTTCGCCCTTTCCTTACCCGGCACTACCAGTTTCTGAGCGAGTCAAATGAAGAAGTCGACATTCAATATCGTTCGGATCTTGAAAAGGCAAGCTTTGAAAGCTTGCTTCAAACACATCTCCAGCGAGATATTTTGTTGCAGCGAACTTCTACTGGAGTGCACCGCGATGATTTTGACTTCTTAATGAACGGTAATGAGCTAAAGAAATTCGGATCACAAGGGCAGCAAAAATCTTTTTTGATTGCCCTTAAATTAGCCGAGTTTCAGTGCATTGCAGAAGCAAAGCAATTCAAGCCGATTTTACTACTAGACGACATTTTTGATAAACTGGATGATCAACGCATCCGACAGTTAATGCGCTTGGTGTCGCAAGGCACTTTTGGCCAACTGTTTCTAACAGACGCCAGGCAGGAACGAAGTCAGGAGATTTTAAAAGAAGCTAGTGTCCAGACGCAGGTTTTTAAAGTTGAAAATGGTACTTTTAGGCATGGCTAAATCAACAAATGAAGAGGGCAATACCCAGCATATTGGCCAGGCCATTCAGCAATTGCTCAGCCGCTATCATATTAAAGCCAAATTTGAGGAAGCCAATTTGTTGAATTCCTGGGAGCGGTTGGCAGGTAAGCCCGTTGCCAAACGAACCAAAAAACTATATATAAGAGGAAAAGTACTTTTCGTGGAACTGGATTCGCCCGCCATGAAAAACGATTTGAATCTTCACAAAGGACAAATTGTTGAGATTCTCCAAAAGGAGTTTGGAAAGGACGTGGTGAAGGAGATGGTGGTTATGTAGCTCATTGTGAAACAGACTTAGGCTCCAAGCTTCAGGCAACAAGCTACAAGCTGTTTTGAGTACTCAAAGGCCTTCATCCCATATTTCAGATTCTGAGTTCAAAGTTTGTTTATTACACAAATTAGCTTGTGGCTTGTAGCTTGCGGCTTCCAGCCTTACACTAAAATTAATGTAGAACCTTCTCCCAAAGGTTTGTCTAAACCAAAAAACCGTATAATTTTGCGTTCCCGTTTTTTAGGTGAAAGCCAATTTCGGGCAAAAAGCTTGAATTGAACGGATTACAGGCTTTTTTCAATCGTTCTTAGAAAATTTAACAATCGTTGGGGGAGATACTCAAGCGGCCAACGAGGACAGACTGTAAATCTGTTGACTTATGTCTTCACAGGTTCGAATCCTGTTCTCCCCACGAAAGCGATTTAAGATGTGAGATTTATGATCTGAGTTTTTTGGTGTGATACCTTGGAATCAGAAAATCCTAAATCGTAAATCTGAAATCGAATTGCGGGAGTAGCTCAGTTGGTAGAGCGATAGCCTTCCAAGCTATAGGTCGCGAGTTCGAATCTCGTCTCCCGCTCAGATCGTTGTTTGTTATTCGTTATTCGTTGTTCTCATTTCGAATAACGACAGACTAACAACCAACAACGGCTACAAGCTGTTGTAGCTCAGGGGTAGAGCATCCGCCTAGGCGGAAGGTCTTGGGTTCAATTCCCCTCAACAATCAGCAAAGTATGCTGTTGTAGCTCAGGGGTAGAGCATCCGCCTAGGCGGAAG
>Ga0068872_10001058_pt1 | contig 22330 bp, 12 predicted proteins | sample NOAtaG_7_FD_66441 | JGI IMG/M metagenome (GOLD analysis project Ga0068872, IMG submission 66441) | Freshwater lake microbial communities from Lake Erie, under a cyanobacterial bloom - NOAA_Erie_Diel1S_2200h metaG | ecosystem: Environmental > Aquatic > Freshwater > Lake | place: USA: Ohio, Lake...
TCCCTGCACCAACGCCGGGATCGTCACCAGGGCGTTGCACTGGTTCGCGTCGTTGCTGATGCTCACGTTCGCAGGGCAGGTGATCTCGGGCGACTCGTCGTCGACAATCGTAACCGTATAGCTGCAAGTAGCCGTGTTTCCAGCAGGGTCAACCGCCGTGAAGGAAACCGTGGTCACACCGACGTTGAAGGTCTGGGTACCAATCTGGCCGTTGCCACTTCCCGTGGTGACGCCGGTCATGGTCCAGCTGATGGTAGCACTGCAGTTATCCGCAAAGACAACGGGGGCAGGCGTTACAACTGCATTACAAGCATTTGCATCATTGCTGACAGTGATGCTTGAAGGACAAGTGATGGTGGGATTGATCAAATCCTGAACCGTTACCACCGCAGCACAAGTCGAGGTGTTGTTGCTGTTGTCCGTTACCGTCAACACAACAGGGTTGGTACCCAAGTTAGAGCAGTTGAAGGAGGTCTGGCTCAGGGAAAGCAGCTGAATACCGCAATTGTCCGTGCTGTTGTTGTTGACAGCGGCAGCAGTGGTAGAAGCAGCACCGGAGGCGTCAAGTTGAATGGTAACGTTCTGGCACACGGCGATTGGAGCCACAGAGTCGATCACAGTCACCACGTAGGAAATGCTACGGGTGTTGCCGTAGATGTCCGTGGCAGTCCAGGTGACAGTCGTGTTACCTAAGTTGAAGACAGCACCGTTCAGGGTGGTACCAGTGGCAGGCGAAACACCTGCACCCGTTACCGAGTAGGAAGGTGAGCCAGCAGCCAAGGAACAGTTGTCTTGTGCAAATGGGTTCAGGGTGTTGTTGGTGATGGTGCGGCTACAAGCGTTCGTATTGGTATTGAACGAAAGCGGCACTTGACCACAAGGCGTGATGGCGTTTCCGTTGGAGGTTTGACCACCCAAAACAGTGCCAGAAGCCAACACTGCACCATTGCAACGGATGTTCCAGTTGGCAACGTTGTCGTTGTTGCCGGAAGGACCACCAACGGTGTTGATGTTGAAGGTGTAAGGGGCAACGAAACCCGCCAAAGCAGACTGACCCAATACCACTTGATTGGTAGTTTGTGGCATGTAACCACCACCGGAAGCCATGACCTGGTTGTTGTTGTCGAGCAACTGCCAAGAGGTCTCAACCAAGTCGCCAGCGCCACTCACTGTGATGAGCAAACCGTTTGGACCCACGATGGTAGGAGCTTGGGTATCAGCAACCACCACGTTGTAGGTGAGGGTGCTCGTGTTGCCACAAGCATCGGTTGCGGTGTAAACGACCGGAGTCGTGCCAACAGGGAAGAGTTGGCTGAAATCCCTGGTCGTAGTTGGGATGATGTTTACATCACAAGCATCGGTGACCAAAGGCAAGATTTGCGGGCGAAGGGCACCACAAACGCCTGGGTCGGTTCCGGTGGTATCATTGGGAAGTGCCGTCATCACCGGAGCCGTCACATCTTGGATGGTGAAGGTGGCGGTGGTGGTCACGATGTTTCCAGCCACGTCGGTAGCAGTGAAGGTCACAGTAGCCGCGCCGGTTTCACCACAAAGGTCGGACAGAGCAGTGAAGTTGTTGGTCCAAGTAACGGAACCACAAGCATCAGTTGCAACTGCTCCACCATTGGAAGCCAACCAGTTGTTCAGGTCGTTGATGTTACCTGCGCCATCACAGTTAACCGTGAGGTCGGATGCAGGAGTAACCAAAACCGGAGTAGAGTTGTCGTTCACAGCAAACACACAAGAAGCACTGTTTCCAGAAGCATCGGTTACAATCAAGGTCACGTTGGCAGAAGGACCGGAAACCACGCTACCGGGAGCTGGCAATTGGGACACGGTGAAGCCCGCGCAGTTGTCAGAGTTGGAAGCGAGTGAACGGTAGTCAGGCAGGGTAGCCTCACAGTTACCGCTGAAAGCCAAGGTTTGAGCAGGAGGACAAACAATGACCGGAGGCTGGTTGTCGATGACCGTGACGGTTTGGGTACAAGTCACCGAGTTGTTGGCTGCATCGGTAGAAGTCCAAACCACGTTGTTGACACCAACTCCGAACACAGATGGAGCTTGGCTCGTGATGGCGGGAACTCCACAGTTGTCGGAACCAGTAGCAACACCCAAAGCCACAGCACTGACGCTGCATGCACCGGGATCGGCGTTGAGGGTCAGGTTGGCAGGACAGGTGATGGTCGGATTTTCCTGGTCTTGGACGGTGACCGCGAAAGAAGCGGTGGAAACGTTTCCAGCAGCATCGGTGGTAGTGAAGGTGTTCACCGTGGTACCTACAGGGAACACAGATCCGGAGGCCATGCCAGCCGTTTGGTTGATGGTGAAGCCAGCATTGTTGAAGGAAAGCGACCAGTTGGTCAGAGTTCCTGCGATGGTGGCATCCATGTCACTTACACGGAGGGTCCACGTGCCGTTGGGGTCCTCGCCGTTGAAGCTACCAAATCCACCTGCACCTTGTGGGATCCAAGTTCCGGAGAAAGGAGCCACACCTGAGGTGATGTTGTTGGAAGCTGACATGCTGAAGCAGGCGTTGGTGTAGTTGTCGCCCGAGCTGCCATTTTGGTTGCTGAGGACATACACCGTGCCTTGTGGGGAAATCAATTCCAATTTGAGGTCACCTACCCAAGTGTGGTTGATGTTAACACAAGCAGACTGAAGGAAGGAGTTTACGTTCAATTGGTTTCCGATTCCCGACACAACGATGGTAGAAGTGGCGACTCCTGGCTGTCCGCCCGAGAAATCCGGGATGCTGACCGCGTTGGAATTGTTGAGACCAACTGGCACGGAAGGGGCAGGACAGTTGTCCGATGCGGTTGGAGCCGCGTAGGTAACAGTCGCACCGCAGGTGCCGGGCGTGTTGGCCACGGTGATGGCAGATGGAACGGTCAGGACGGGGTTAGTATTGTCCACCACGGTCACCGTGAAGGAGCAAGAGCCCGTGCAGTTGCCGTTCGTAGCCGTAACCGTAACGGTAGTGACACCGCGGTTGAAGGTAGCACCCGATCCGGTACCAGACCCTGAACCCGTGGTGGCCCCGCTGAAGGTGTAAGCCATGGTTCCGGAAGAGGTGGTTACCGTGTAGGTACCGGTTGCAGAACAGTTTGCATCGGCGGTGAGGGTCATGTTGCCAGGGCAGGTCACAACTGGGTTTCCTGGACCTTGAGCAATCGTGAAGCAGTAATCTTCCGTCTCACCATAGCCGTAGGAGGAATGGGCGTAATTGGTGGTGGAAGCAGTGCCTTCAACGTTCACAATCCTCATACGGGTAGTGCCTACCGATGCATTGCAGGGCACGTTGAACGAGCCGGTAACGGTTTGGTTACCCAACGCGGAGGTGGGTTGGGAGTAAACTTGTTCACCAGCGTCCAAGAAGTCACCGTCACGGTTGAAGTCAACATAAATCTGGAAGAAGTTGTTGAAGTTTCCGCCGCAAGTGGTCTGGGTCAGGCTGAAGTTGACAGAGGAGTTTTGTTGAACGGTTGGGCCGGTCACAAAACCTGCATAGTTGCTGTAACGCTTCAAAACCGAGCCAGGACCAGGTGCGACCGTGGCACAAGTAGAGCTGTTGTTCAAGCTGCCAACAGTTACGTTGGTGATTTCTTCATCACCAATGAAGTTGGCGTAAAGAGCAGGATATACCAAGCACTCACAATCTCCGCCTTGTGTGACCAAAACGGGAGCAGAACCGCTGCTTTCACCGCTGTTGGAGCAGGAAGTCAGCAAACGGTAGTAGGAGGAAGCACTTTGGGTGGTGCTCAGGTCGCTGTAAACGGAGGAAGGCGAGCCGATGTTGGTCCAAGGGCCAGTGGCCGAGGGAGCGGACTGCCAAACATAAGTCAAACCGGTCTGACCGCTGGACTGACCGGAGTTGGTAACATTGAATGAGAAACCGCTACAAACCGTGGAAAAATTGGAGGAAGAGGTACCAGCCACAGGAATGCCAGAACATCCGGCGGCGGCAGTAACCGTGAAGCAGTAGTCCTCTGTTTCACCCCAAGTGTAGGAAGTGGAGGCGTAATTGGTAGCAGTAGGGAAGGAAGTTTCCACGTTCACCACACGCATGCGGGTCGTACCTACTGTTGCGCCAGCCGGAACCGTGAAGGTGCCAGTCTTGGTGTGGTTACCGTTTGCAGCTACAGGTTGGTTGTACACCTGTTCGCCGGCGTCTGCGAAGTCACCGTCTTGGTTCCAGTCCACATAGATTTGGAAACCGTTGTTGTAAGCACCACCGCAGGAGGTTTGGGTAACGCTGAAGCTCACGATCGAACCCTGCGCTTGGCTGGGTCCGGAAACAAAGCCCACATAATTGCTGTAACGGTTTTGGATGGATCCTGGGCCAGGAGCTACGGTGGCGCAGACCGAGGAGTTGTTCATCGAACCAACCGTTACGTTTGAGATATCTTCATCAAGTGCGCTGCTTGCAGAAACAGAAGGATAAGCGGCGCATTCGCATTGACCTGTCAGAAGGGTGAAGGAAACCGCATTGGAGGAATTGGACAAACCACTGCCTGAACAAGTGGTTTGAATTCTGTAAAAGGACGAACCACCCGGAGTGGTGGTGTAGGAGGAGGCGGTAGCACCCGCGATGTTGGACCAAGGACCCGTTGAGGACGGAGCAGACTGCCACTGATAGCTGATGCCGGGCGTGGAGTTGCTCGTGAGGCCTGTGGCCGAAAGCGTGATGCTTGTGCCTGAACAACCCGAAATGGCTGAGATGGAAGCCGTACCCGCGTTAGGCGTACCAACACAAACGGGGGACCAAGCGAAAGTGGTTCCGCTGGCTGGCATGGAGCCGGAGCTGTAACGCATGGAAGCGGTGTTCACCGATCCCGCCACGTTGTTGCCCAACCAAGCCGCATTCGCACTCATGCTCCGGTTGTTGAAGTCCGCGTTGGAAGCGCCCTTCAGACCGACCTGAGGATTGAACAGACTTGAGTTGGTATTGGAGCTTGTTCCATAAACCACCTGAATTTGGTTGGAAGTCTCAGACAAGACGATTTGAAAGTTGATGGAGTTGTTCGCTTGGTTTTTCACGGCGAAGTTCGTCCACTGCACCACCAAGGTCCGGTTTGGAGCCGTTCCCAGTGTTTGGTAACGGATGTTGGAACCGCTGTTGGTGTTGACTGCCCAGATGTCCATCCCCAACGCACTGATGACGTTGCTTGAGGTGGTGGAAGAAATCGGAAGGAAATCGGTGCCACTCGGGGTACCAAACGTTATGAAACCATTGGCGCTGATGCCAAAGGTTGTATACGTGGTTCCGTTGTAGACAAATGAGAATCCGATTGGCCTAGAAGTGTAGGTCTGGTTGTCCAATCGACTCGCGTTGTTACCCGAGTTGTAAACTGTACCGCCCGATATCGCTGAGTAGGTTCCCGACGATTCGGAGAACGATAACCCAGTTGCTACCTGGCCGTAAACCATCCCCATGGAGAGGAACAACAACATCCCCGGCACCAAGTGTGTCAGGAACCTCGTCGCTCGAACCCTCGAACTCGGGGTCAAAAAACCCATTGTTTTGAAACATCTGACAGTTAAAACATTCATAAAACCTCCGTTTTAAGCGGTAAAAAGCGGTTTGTTTGTTTAAAATCTTGAGGAGAGTGTTTAGGAAGACTTCCTCGAAAAAAAACTAAAAGTCACTTCCACGAAGGTAGGTGGGTCCTTGACAGAAAATTGTAATCCCATAAAGAAAGGTGTGTAAGATTAATCTTACTATTTTGTAGTTTCACGTAGACAAAACAAGGTTTTTGTAGGCATTTACGCCTAGTTGGCTACGCATTTTCACCTACAAACCACGTTGTCCTAACAGATTGTCAGATGGAAATCAACGAAAAAGCCCCGCGGGGAGCGGGGCCTTGAATGGAGTTTGTGAAATTGTCAATTGAGGATTTGTGTTGTACGAAAAACTAGGCTATCAAAGGCAAAATTGAGATACGACTAAATACGGTTATTCTTGATTGTTAACGCAAGCTAACACATCAATTGCCAATTTTTTGTAAGGAAATGCTGATTTCTTTTGTCAGATTATTTTTCGGCAGTCGCTTTCAAAGCCGATCCACATTGATAGGAATTGCTCAAAACCGAGGCAAAAGACCAACAATACTCAATACCGAAAATTGGAGAGAGCTTAAGGAAGACTCAAAGCCCTTCAGCAATCATGTACCTGACGATGTCGGCAGTACTTTTGAAATTCATCTTGTCCAAAATCCTGAGCTTGTAGGTGCTCACGGTCTTGGAACTCAAGCTCAGCGCATTGCCGATTTCTTTGATGCCCACTCCCCTACCCAACAGCAACATGACCTGCATTTCCCTCTCCGACAAGGCAAGATGGGGCTTCAAGTTGGCATCCGATGCCTTTGATGTCAATTGCCAAATGGTGCCTTCGGAGAAATAGGTGCGACCCGAAGCCACAGCCTTTGCCGCATCGACCAAAATGGCAGCCGGACTATCTTTCTGCACGTAGCCCGAAGCACCCATGCTGGCCGCACGAGGTCCCAACTGATGCTCTGGCGCCATGGAAACCATCAAAACCCGAACTTTGGGATACTTTGATTTCACCCTAGTCAAAACATCCAAACCACTCGTGGTACCCAAAGTGATGTCCAACAAAAGAGCATCAGTTTCCTGCGTTGAGAGCAGTTTGAAAAGAGAATCAGCTCCCTCTGCCTGCCCGACAACTTTAAATTCCCCACTTTCTTCCAAAATGTGGCGAATTCCCTCTCTGACCATGATGTGGTCATCACATAACATGATTCTAAGCACGGGCTATACCTTTCAATTTAGTAGTCTTATGAAACCCAAACTTTGAAGTGGAATCCGTCGAAAACAAAACGGGATGATTGGATTTTACCAAAATTCCATCGCTTGACTCGGACTTCATACCCCTTAATTCAGGCACCCTTGAAATCAAAACAGGACTGAATACTCTATTCGAAAAGAAATCCATGAACTTGACCAAAGCATATTTCCCAGTGGAGCAGCCAAGAAAGTCCCTAGCACCACCACCAATAGCGGCGTAAAGTAACAATTTATTTCGGCGAGAATCCCGAAAGGAATCTTTTGCCGACAAATTTAACCTTGCAGACCCTCCATTCAAAAGGCTGTTGAGAGAGCTTTCTTCTGACAAAGATCGGCATTTAATCATTTGTATTTCAAGTGAATGACTCACTTTTGAGTCATGAAAACGAACGCGCGCCAATAACATCCGGGCTGAAGGTAGATAGGGCAAAAATGAGGTATTCAGTTGCCTAAAAAGTGCTTTTAGCTTCAAATTCTTACCGATAAAATTGCCCCTTGAGCCCAATGCCAATAAGAAATCAACTATTTTTTTCCTGAAATGATACCGATTTATTTTGGAATAGGGTTTTGAATTTTGGCAGCGAACAGCCAGGTCAGCGAACCAAACAAACGTCCTCCCGCCAATTGAAAACGGGTAATTCAAACGCCCAAAAATCGAAAAAATCATAGATACCCCTTAAAAAATCAGCATCTTCCCCACAATCATCCTCATTCTCATGACAATATACAAACTTGTGATTCCATTCTAAGGAAAACTTTCGAAATTTGTAAAGCAGAGGATTGACTTAACCAATCGTGGGAAAACACCTTCTTTTTGAACTACCCATTTCCAAAAATGGCAGGCTTCAGCACATTCAGTTGTTGCCCATGGATTGTTGGATGTGGTTGATTGGCGGTGAGAAGCGTGCAGAATTCCTGTGCAATTCCTTTTGTTCATTCGAGTTTTTTCAACCCAAATGCTTGGGAGCTACCCCAATGCAAATGTGGGATTTGCACATGAAATCCAATCAAGGGGGGCAATTCGCATGACCGAAGACCACAACCATTGGGACGACTTGGAGCGGGAGCGGGCCTCCCGGCAAGCTTTGGAGGATTTGTTGCTGACAAAATCCAGTGAGTATGCCGAAAGTGAACGCCAATGGATGGAATTCCTCTTGGAAATGGAAAAGCGTCTTTCGGTTGAAATGCAACGCTTCCGTAGCAAATTGACTGAAGGACTGTGCCAAGATGTGAGCGCAATGAGGTACTTCTCCGCCACCAAGGAATCCCATGCCTCCCTATCGGCAGGGTTGGACCAAATCCAAGACCGCGCTTCCGACGTGTTGAGGGTCGTTGAAAACAGTCCATTTTTGGCCTTTAAACCGAGTTGGGATGAAAGCTCCCAAGCCGCCTTGAACGGATTCATGCAGTTGTTGCCCAAATCCGGTCGGACCGCCTTTTTGTTGCTTCTCACCCGTATGCTGAACATTTGGCCGATTTGGGAAAACGGGAAAAAGGTGAAGGCCAAACTCATCCTATCCGGAAAACAAGGCCGGTTAGAATTACAGGGAAAACGGACGCAGCCATTGGGAAACAGGCTTGCAGATGCACTTTTTTGCAGAACAGCAGCTCAATTGGGCGTATTGAAGACTGAAATTTCCCAATTGGATGGAAAGCTGACCGTGGTATTTCACGTTCAATAGTCGGTCGAACCCAATCCAAGACTCCACCTGTATTTTGCTCTTTCCAAGGGCAATGAGGTTGCCAAATCAATGCATTCCAACTGCGTTTTGATGAGGTTTTGCTCCCTGGCATTTACCAAAAACAAGGAGCTTTCCCCCAATTGGAAACGGGAATTTTCTGCCCGCGCCAACAGCAACATATTGTCCTGCAGTTGGGTGGTGATGCGCAGGCGGTCGGAAGTGGCGACATATCCAGCTTGGAATGCGGTAACTTTGGCTGTAACCTGCCTTTTCTTTTCTTCCAAGGAAAGAGAAGCTGCTTGCAAATTCAGCTTGGTTTGGGCCAACTGTCCCCGCGCCTCCCTCAAAAAAATCGGAAAGTTCAACCCTGCACTTACCTTGTAATTTTCCCAATTGGGACCATAAACGCTTCCTGGATCCATGGATTGGGGAGAGCTCAACCACTGATATTTGATGGACAAATCCGGTTTAAGCTGCTCGGCCATTGCGCGGCGTTCGATTTCAAGGAGATCCATTTTGTAGGCCGCCAACAACAAATCCGGGTGGGTTTCCAACAAACTGTCCAATTGCGTAGCACTCGGGAATCTCACCGGCGTCATGCCCAATTCCTCCAACTGAGGTGGAACGGTTTGGGGTTTCAATTCCAAGGGCCGTTGGTCGGGGGTCCACAAAAATGTTTCTAGCAACACTTTGGCTTTGAGAAGCTTGAAGTCCGCAAAGGTCAAATCAGCCTGCCTGCTTTGCACTTGGATGGCTGCTTCAGTGGTGTCGATGGCTGCCCTTGCGCCGCCCCTCCATCCTGCCAAAACTGCCTCGTATCGTGTTTGAGCCAACACCAAAGCACTGTCATACACTTGCTTTGCGTGCCAAGAACGGACCCATTCCCAATAGGCTTCAGAAGCCTGCAGCACCAAATCATTTAACTGGGCCCTGCGTTCCGCCATGGTAGCGCCAGCATATACTTTGGCCTTCATCAAACCTGCCCGACGCTTGTCAATCATCAGGCCACGAAGGGGTGTCCACTCCAATCCCATGGCTGCAAGCCCTTCCGCGGGTGTGCTCGAGGACGGATCCAAATAAACCCCATCGGCCTGGACATATCCGGCCAACGCCTTGATGCCCCACCAAGTAGGTACCTGCATTGTGGCTTCCAAAGTCTGATAGTATTCTTTTCCCGCCCATTCCTTCTGTTGATAGGTGCCCATCAGGCTGGGGTCGAATGCCCCCCTGGCGGCCTGTACCATGGATTCACCGATTTTGGGTTGCAATTCAGCACGAATGGAACCTGGATGGGATTCCATCACCAACCTAATAAATGCAGCCTCGCCCAAAACGGCAGGATTGGCCACCTGACCCCATGAAAAAGTACAAGCGATGAATGCCCAAATCAAGAACAACCCAGACCGGATGGCAGCATTTGGCATCATTTCTTGGAGGCGGATTTGGATTCCTTGGTATCCAGCAGATAGAAATCAGGGGGGAAACCGTTGAGACGGCGCCAGAGTTCATAGCCCAAAAATACGTCGTTCAACAAGGCTATTCCCTTCACGCCGCTTCCTACACGCAATCCTTCCGGCCAAATCTCGGCCTCGGGGTCGGGGGATACCAAAATCCTGTACTTACCATTGCTTGATATTTCGCGGTCGATGGCCACCACCTTCCCGCCGTAAGTACCTGTACTGATTCCCGGCCAACCCGAAAAGACCAGGGCAGGCCACCCATCGAAGATCAGCCTGATTTTGGATCCCAAATGCATCAACGGCAAATCGACGGGTGCCACATACACCTCAGCAGCCAATTGCGCGCCCACCGGCATGATGGTCACGATGGGATCACCGGCCTTGACCGCCTCCCCAAGTCCGTTTTGTGCTGCCTTTGTAATGTACCCGGCCTGTGGAGCCGTGATGAAATACATCCCAGAACGGATGGCATAGGTATTGACTTGGTTTTGAAGCTTGGCCACGGACCCTTGCCCTTCGAAAACGGCACTTTCACTGGATGCCAACTCGGCTCCAGCTTTGGAGAGCTTGTCATTGTATTCGAATTCCACCGAAAGCAATTCGGTTTGAGCATTTAACAGTTCATTTTGGCTGACACGGAATTTGTTTTCCGAGGAAATAGCCTTAGCCTTGGCTTCCTGTGCCTTGAGGTTTCGGTTTTCCAGGTCTGTAAGGGCAATGAGGCCGTCCTTGTACATCACCAAAGCCCTTCGAGCCTGTTCATCGGCAATTTGCAGGTTCAGTTGAGCTGCAACCCAATCGGTGCTATCGGAAACCACCTTCAATCGGGACTGCCTTACCTTGTTCTCAGTCTGTTGGAGTTTGGCCACCTTGCCCTGTTGAAGAGCCCTGATCTGGGCCTGCATGGCCACCACTTTTTGCTGGTAACTACCCACGGCTTGAGACTTGGCATCCAGCTGCTCGCGGGTGCGCTCTACCAAGGCAGGATCAAAATATTCGTCTTTGGTCTCGGAAATGCGAACGATGGTATCTCCTGGTTGTACCGTGTCGCCTTCACGCACGTACCATCGCTCAATTCGGCCTCCAATGATGGCTGGAACTGTCTGGGGTCTGGATTCAGGCTTCAAAGCCGTGATTTTACCCAGCCCATCCACCGTTTGGGTCCATGGAAGGAAGATACAAGCTGTGGAAATGCACCCCAATAGAATGATCCACCGGACCACATTCTTGCGTCCATCCTTGTCGTCCACCATGCCGAAGGACTGAAAGGTCTTTTCGCCTACTTTTCCTTTGATGGAATTGTCTGAAATGTTGAGCATGGGTGTCAGGAGGATTTTTGTGCAACCAAAAGACCTGCTTCCAAACGATATAACTGCCCGAAATATCCCGCAACTTGGGCACTGTCAGAAGTACAAATCACCGTGGTTTGCGGCAGTTTTTGTGTGATGTATTCCAAAACACGGGTTTTTTCTGCCTCAGAAAACCCATACACAGGGTCTTCCAACAACAACAGGCGTGCAGGTCGAGCCAAAGCCCTTGCCAATACAATTTTGCGCAGCACTACCTCCGGTACCTTTTCAGGCTCGGGGGTGATTCGATATTCAATCCCTTCGGCATGGGACTCTACAAAGGCTGACAGTCCTACCAATCGGATGGCCTCCATGAGGTCGGCTGAACCGATTGCAGCATCTCCCAAGGTAATGTTGTCCTTAATGGATCCGTCAAACACGTCCCGCAAATCTCCAAAGCCCCCGATTTCTTTACGGAAGGCATGCAGGTTAAGATTGGTCATGGGCATTCCGTCACATGCGAGATACCCTTGGTAATCCCGGAAGAATCCAGCCAATAACCTTAAAAATGCAGCCTTCCCCACCTGGTCGGAACCCAAAATGCATATTTTGGCACCACTCAATGCACTGAAATCAGGGGCCATCACGGTTGGCTGCATGCTGCCCGGATATTGATAGTTAAGGTCCTTCACCTTGATTTCAAATCCCTTGGTGTTGTTGGAAATGGACTCGCCCCCTTCACGTTCCATCGGAAGGTCTGCCACAAATCCGATTTTGTCCACCGATGTCAGCACGTCGTAAACTGTTTCAATGGATAGAATGAGCTTTTCGACGCTATTGAGCAGAAGGATGATGACGATTTCAACGGCCACGAATTGCCCCACATTCATTTGACCATTGATGACCAGCAAACTACCCAGCACCAACAAAGCGGCTATGATCAAGACCTTGAATCCAATCAAAAAGATGTATTTGGAAACCAGGATTCGAAAGTGGTGCTTCCGCGCCTGCAAATAGTTTTGGGTGAGCAGGTCGGTTCTGGCCATGGGATAGTTGGGATTTCCTGCAAGCTTAAAGAGCTCGATTGAACGGGCCATTTCCTCCAGCCAATGGGCGACGGCATATTTGTATTTGCTTTCGATGATGGAAGTTTTGATGCCATAGGGACTGGTGTAGCGGATGACCAAAGCCAACACCACGATCAGGAAAACTCCAAAAACCACGAAAAACCCGTGGTAAAACGAAAGCAGGATTAAGCCAAAAACAATCTGCAGGGTAGCAGCTGAAAGGTCCAAAACGATTTTACTGATGCCCTTTTGAAGGGAAATCGTCTCAAAGAAGCGGTTGACCAACTCTGGCGGGTATTGCCCGTGTGTATGGTCAAAATCCAACCTTGGAATCCTGTAGGCAAACTCGAATGCCGAATTGGTGAACAGCCTTTGTTGGATGGTTTCGCTGATGGAGAGCTGCATGATTTGCAACACGCTTTGGAGCGCCACGCCACCGGTGACCACAACTACCAAGACAAACCAACTCGTACTGACTTGTGCCGTTTGGACATAATTGATGATGGCCTGTATTCCCAATGGAAGGGACAAACTGATGAGGCCCGTCAGAATCGCATAGAAATAGATGTAGCCGATGTCACGGCGCTCGGCATTCAGCAACCTGAGTAGCCTGCGTAACGGAGAGAGAGGATTGTAGCCTGTTGTTGCAGCCATTTTTAGTCGGTCAACACGCCCAAGCAAGACGCATTGATGTCTTGGCCGGGGATTTTGAAGTCCGCTGCAAAAAAACGGAATTCGTGGTAAAAGGTTTTAACCGCTGAAAAAAATATATTCACCTAAACTAAAAGCCGACAATATGACAACAATTAGCCTTGGCACTTCAAATTTTGACTTGGATGGTCAAGTAGGCACTGCGGCCATCGGCCGGAATGATTCCGGGCCCAGGATAGGCTACAGCCCGCCGCGTGAAGTAGCTCTCGTTGAGGACATTGTTGAGACCGGCCTCCAGCTTCACGAACTTACGTTCCATGCTCAAGCTCAAATCCATAACCCCATAAGCGGGTATCAATCCCTCCACGGCATTGGCTGAAAAAACTGCATTGGTGGCATCGGAATATTGGTTGGCAGTCCAACCGTATTGTAGGTTCGCCCTGAACCCACCCCGACGAAAGGCCAAGCCGCCCTTGGCTGATAGCGGAGGTACCAATTCTACCATTTTGCCATTAAAAATAGGTTCCTTGGCATCAACATATCGGGCGTCGATGAGCGCCAAATTGGCAAAAACAACCCACCCCATTGAAGTTTTGGAGCCTTTGATGGCCTGCCAAACATCCATTTCGATGAAGGACTCTAAGCCCAATGTTCGGGATGCCGCAACGTTGGTACGGTAGCGGTAGTTTTGAAAGGTGGAAGTGTCTACGGCCAAGACCTGTCCGATTCGATTGTTGTAAATGAGGGCAAACGCACTGAAATCCAGTTCCAACCAATCCAAAGGCTTTCCCCTGAATCCCAAATCGGCCGTGAATCCCCTTTCATCTTGCAAATCGGGATCAATCCTGAAATTGGGATTGGCAACCCGCAGATCATTGAATGTGATGGCCCTGTAGTTTTGGGAAATGTTGGCATAGGCCTCCAATTGGTCCATGATCCTGTACCCAATGCCCACACCGGCCAACATCAAAGACCTTTTACGGTCTTGATTGTCTTCAAACGTTTGTTCCGACAAGACATTGCCGGCCAAATCCGTCACCCGCTGTGTGTAAGTACCTTGAGAACGTGTCCGGATGTATTCAAACCTCAACCCCGGTGTGATGCTGAGGCGATTGCCAAGTGGAAACAAATTCTCGACAAAAAAGGCATGGTTTTCACTTGGGAAAACATGATTGCTCAAGTCAGGAAGCCCATCTCCGGTATCGAACTGGAAGTCGGGGCCTGTGCCATCCGGTCCTTTCCCTTGTTGATTGGTAGACCTTCCAGCATATACACGCAAGCCAGTCAGGAGCGTAGCGGGCCGACCGAAAAGGCTGTATTTGTACATCGCCCTGGATTCCGCGCCAAGGTTTTGAAATCGCCCACTTAGCAAATCACGTGCGCCACCTGGATCAATCCGGCTGATGCTACCTAAAAAACCTAAAGCACTTCGACCGGCATGCAATCCAAATACCTTGGTCAAAATCCGTACCCGCGTTGATGCCTGCCAATCGACCTTCAAAGAGGCCAAATTCCAATCCACATCAAACCAATTCCGTTCACGGATGGATTGCCTTGGATCTTGGGAAAACAATGCGTCAGTGAGTCCTCCAGGCTGCTGAGCCAAATAGTCCATGCGGGTATACTCTACCCCGAGATTCAGATTGGCTCGAGCTTGGAATGACAGGGCAGCGAAGGCGGTATGCTGACGGAAACCGCTGTTGGGACGCCACCCATCCCCACGTTTACCTTGGTAAAAAACGTTGTAGCTCAAACGACCTACCGTACCCGACAATCTGTTGAACGAATTGAAAAATCCGAATGACCCTCCAGTTTGGCGGCTCAAAACCTCCAGCTTTTTGTTTGCGGGCGCCTCCTTCATGACAAAATTCAGCATGCCGCCGAATTGGGTGCCGTATTGCAAGGAGGCAGCTCCCCGTACAACTTCAATCCGTTGCAGCGCCTCGGCAGGTGGTGAGTAATAACTTTCCGGATATCCCAGGGCGTCCGCAGCCATGTCATACCCGTTTTGCCTTGTATTGAAGTTGGCAGTCCTGTTGGGGCTAAGGCCCCTCCCACCGATTCCCAATTGCAGCCCTCCCCCATCACTTTCCCAAATGTTCAACCCAGCCACCCGCGCAAATATCTGCCTTGGATTGTTGGCTGCCAGGTTACAGGTCAATTGGTCCATTTGAATGAGTTCGGTTTTTCGAGCCGCGTAAATAGCCATCCCCTCCACGGCACGTAGCGTACCTGGCCCATCCACTCCTCCATCAATTTGGACGGTCTGCATTTGAAAGGCCACGCTGTCTATCTTCCACTCCAATGAAAGGTCCCCTCCCAAATCGACCGGAAGGGCCTGGGTAGCAAAAAGGTCCGATTGTGCAAACAATTGTTTGGACCCCGGTGCCAAGTCTAAAAATGTGAAAAATCCCCGCGTATCGGTGACCGTTTCCTGGTTTTCCGGCATCAATCTCACCGTCACATCCGGGACTACCTTTCCCGTTCGGGAATCCATCAGGGTCACCTGCAATGAATATTGGGCCGACACCCACGAAAAGTAATGGGAGAACACGAAAATCAAACCATATGCCAACGACCTCAAATTCATTTTTGCGAGTATTCAGCCCCCTCATATGGAAGTATCCAATCCTTGTGGCGCCACCCATCCCTTTCTTGGCTCAAATCGACCTTTGGATTCACAAATCGGCGAGACCCACGACCATTGAGGGCAACAAACACATCGGCATAGACCTCTGGGTCCGGTATCCCCTGATTGCGGAAAACGGCATCCAAATGATGGGCATATTGAAGAATCATATCCGGTTGGGTGCTCATCATTTTCTCTTGATAGGGCGTCAAATGAACCCGATTGTTCACCTCGCTTTCGTATCCGGTTCGTGGGTCGCGCACCCGAAAAGTTGCATGCCCGGCCTTTTCCATCAACATCACCCGCCAACTGAACCTGAATCCCTGTTCGGTCCAAAACAAATTACCCGGGTAAAGCCATGACCTCAGAGGAAAAAGCGTTTGGATGACCAACAATGAAAGCACCACAATCCACGCCCACCCCACATTTAAAACCACGGTTGGCTTTGCGACTGGAATCCATTTCAATTTGTTCCAGAAGGTTGCATGAACCTCAGCCGGAAAAAACACAAGCGTCCCCAAAATCATGATGAAAGGAAACATCCCGATGGGGAACAACAACCAAGTCATCAGGTGAAATACCACGACCGTTGCATAGGCCCAAGGCCTGCTGAAATTCCAAAAGAGAAAAAACGGGACACTCAAATCATACAATGCACCGAACCAACTGAATCCGAACGCGACCCAATCCTGTCCCAACCAACTGCCCAATAGTGGTAAATCCGTTTTGGCTTCCAACCATATCTTGAGCGGCAACGCATGGAACATCCAATCCGGATTGAGTTTGGCAACGCCGGCAAAGAAGTACACCAAGCCGATTTGGAATCGGAGGCATCCCACCACCCACCTTGGCACCTGAGCTGAGGACAGCTCCGGGTTTCGCCACACATCCCATGATACCGCACGGTTGGCAGGCAAAAAACAAAGCAGGAGCGCCACCACCGAAACGAAATAGTAATGGTTGAGGTAATTTGTTTTGTCCAACAATTCCACAAAGGTGAAGGACAAGAAAAAAGTCCAAGTGCTGAACCTATAATAAGCACCCAAAGCAATCCCGAGGGCAGCCAAGGCCATCACTCCGAACAGCAGGTACATGCCCGTTTGGGAAAGCGGTTTGAGCCAAGACACATCCCAGAAAGGGAAATAAAAGGAAGGCTTCACGTACAATAAATCCACCCATCCATTGGCCACGAACCGGATTGTGCCCACCAGCATCACCATGCCAAAAAGCACACGAAAAGTGACGAGCGGTAAAATCGAAACCGGTGAATGAATGTACTGTCGCAAACTCACGGACTCAGTCCCCGTCGCTGTCGGTATAGGTGATGAGGATGCCCAAATTGGAAGCCATGTCAGTTTTGGTCAATACCACCAGCTTTTGAATTTCCACGTAGACAGCGTCTACCAAAGAAACTTGGGTGGTAATTGCCGTTTCCAAAGGATCCGGAATGGCTTCCAAGGCAGAAATCACCGCATCAAACTGATTCTCGATGGCATTTGCGAGCGGTAATCCGTTGTATTGAGCATCCACCGCCAACAATGCATCGTCCATGCCGTACCCGTTCATGCCCTCAGGCGAATTCCCTAGAAACACTTGCTTCAACCCTCTGGCATGGGCCAAAGCCAATTCGACCGAATACCCTCCAAAACGACTCTCGACGTTGGCCAACACAGGCTGACCGAAGGTGGTTTTTCCCAAAGGAATTCCAATGCGGGCATTCTTCAGGATTTCGATGTCGTAAGTAAATTGGTTCAAAATGGCCGAAGTGGAGCTCCCTGCATCGGTACCGGTATTCCCCTTGAAACCGGCTGCAAAAGTATTCCAACCGGAGAGGGTAGACGAAATCAATTGGTCCAAATCCTGCACCAATGCACGGAAATAGGCCCTTCGATTGGCAGCAAGCGGTGAATTGACAAATGAAGCAACCACTGCGCTGTCCTCGTCATAGTGAAGAAGGTATTCCAAGGCTGCAAAGCCTTTGGCATCCATGTTGGCCGGCAACATCAAGTCCCAGGCACCACTCCCGACATTGAGATTGATTTGGTTCACATCAACAGGAAAGGTGTTGACTGAAAGCCTGAGGGCATTCGACGCACCCGGACCGAACTCAAACCCGCTCACAGCCAGCCATTGCAGCCTAGATGCCTTGAGTCTCTCACGACATTCCAACAATCCCGGCAAATCACCATTCTGGAAAAACAGTTCAACATGTGATGCAAGACTATCCAAGGAAACCAACAGCCGATTGTAGCCCGGAATGATGAGGTTATCTGTGTAGTTGGCCACTAGCGCAACCCTGTCGTAAGGCTTGAGGGTTGTATCAGGGCCATCGGAACACGACGAGAACAACACGGAGGCAAGGGCCAAACCCATCATTTTTCTCCAAATCATGATTTTCATAACACCTCCTTGATTGAATCAAAACCATATACTTGGCTAAGAATACTCCGCGCACCATCTAGACCTTGGGTAGTAACCCGGTACAAATTGGCTCCGATTGCACTTTCAAAGGCTGAAATCTGGGAATCGGTAATTTTTCTGTTGGGATTGTATTTCAGCGAACGGACAAACGCCACCGCTTCCGTAAGTGCATGATTGCGCAAGGCATCATCAGCCAAATTTGTCAGACCTTCGTTGATGTAATGGATGGCAGTAGCGGCCATGACCTTTTCCCACTCCTCTTGGATGATGGCGATTTGGGCCCATTTGGTGGCGTGGTCATCGTTGGAAATGGCTGCACGGCCTGTGGTGAAGGCCTGCATCAGGCGTTTGCTACTGCCCAACAAAGGATTCCGGTCATGGGTGTATTTCCCGTAAAACAACAAGCCTGCCGTATTGGAGGGAAAATCAACCGGAACACCCCAATAACCAAATGCCTCATCCCAATGGTGTTCCATGGCCGTTCCTTCCCCAGGCACCACGGTCTCATTGTCCACCACGTCCTCCCCAATCTTGGATTCAGACAAATACACACCGGTGGCCTGATAGTAGAATACCGCTCCCATCAAGCCCTTCTCAATCAGCTGGGTATATTCCCAACCCTTGGCGTCAAACAAATAACTTTTGGAAGAATCCGAACTGAACACAACACCCGCCACCCCATCGGAACCCACTTGAGCAGACAAACTACCTACTCCCATGCTGTCGAAGTAACTCTCGAACAAGGCTTGATCACTCAAAAAACACTTGTCCTTAAGCTGACGCTCGCTCGTAAAACTGAAGGGAGCATTGGCATTTTCAAACATGTTCCGCAAGACCTGAGGATCTACCGAAATACCCGGAACATTAGCTGATTTCATGTATTGGCTCATTTCCACCAACATCTTCAATCTGTCAATCTGACCCGCATAGGACATCGGCTCAAATTGATAGGTAGACGGAATGTCGTAATCGTTCAACCTTTCCTTTCTGCAGCCAACCAACATCAGCATACACAAGAATGCAACCGGCAGACTCATAAATCCAATACCATTCGCTTTCCCGCACATATTCCCTAAGCTTAATTTAGACTAATTCTAAACAAGACAAATCTAACCAAGGATTGGCAGTGGTCACAATACCGAATGGAGGTGATTTTTGGGCCCTTGGGGATACCTAATTTTAGGTATTGATGTAGGTGGGCTCAGTGGTTCAATCCGGACAGTTACAATCAACTTTTGGTTACCAAATCCTTCACCAACCCAGATTGCACGGCGTGCATCAGCAGCTCGGTGGCGGAATTGACACCCAATTTGCGCATGATGTTTTTCCGATGGGTGTAGACCGTATGGGTACTTAGGCACAATTGATCAGCAATCGCTTTGGTTGCAACCCCTTTTGCCATCAGACCTACGATTTCCAACTCCCTCAAAGAGAGGCTAGAAGAAGAACAATCTTCCTCCCGTGGCTCGGGATTCAGGTGTTTCTCAAGGAGAATGTCCAGAATTTTGTTGCAGAAGAATTTCTCACCCTTGGCCGTCGCGTGCAAGGCGTTCAAAATTTCATCCCGGCTGCAATTTTTGGTGAGGAAACTGTGGGCACCCAATTCCAAGGACCTGAAAATATTACCTTTTTGGTCATCATCGGTGACAATCAGGCATTTGGTCTGAGGGGAATTGCGTTTCAAATCAACCAAAACATCCAAAGGAAACACTTCGGGATGATTGTAGTCAATGACGACAACATCGGGGTGCTTGGATTTCGCCAAATCCAACAATTCCTTGGCATCGGAGGCTTCGCCCACTACCTTCAAACTCGGCGTGGAGGCACACAATTGCAACAACCCGGCTCGGGTGAGATACTGCGCGTCTGCGATGATGACATGGATGATGTTGGACATTATTTAGAACGATTCTAAACAATACAAATATAGGGATGGAACGCTAAGTGTGAAACTCTTACTATAAATCTAATCCGCCCTGCAAATTGTTTGGTCTGGGTGCTGGCAAACTGCGAGGAAACTCACCATTTGTGAACGAAGGCCGTATCGACCAAACGAGTTTCGTTCCTCGATTTGAGGGCAAAATTGAATCCTTCATATATGGCAAATCCACCGTATTCCCCGGCCTTATTGATGGCCAAAAATCCAACTTGAAGGTCCTTCACCGACTCATGCTTTTGGATCAACCTTTTCACGGCGATTTCACAGGCTTTACCGGGTGTATAACCCTGTCGCATCAACTCCACTACAAGGTGACTGCCACAAACCCTGATGACCGCCTCACCCAATCCCGTGGCAGTAGCAGCTCCAACTTCATTGTCCACGTACAAGCCGGCGCCAATGATGGGAGAATCCCCTACCCTGCCATGCCGCTTGTATGCCAATCCACTCGTCGTGCAGGCTCCACTGAGGTTGCCTTGTGAATCCAAAGCCACCATTCCGATGGTATCATGATTTTCTCGGTTGATGATGGGCTTGTACTCGCTGGTTTTCAACCACTCCTCATAGGATCGTTTCACCTCTTCCCGGCTTTTTTCCGTCAGGTAATCCCGATGCTGAAAACCCTTTTCGATGGCAAATCGGTAAGCTCCCTCTCCGACCAACATCACATGAGGTGTATCCTCCATCACCTTGCGCGCTACCGAGATGGGATGTTCGATGTGCTCCAAACAAGCTACGGAACCACAACGCCCCCGGTGGTCCATGATAGAGGCATCCAAGGTCGTGCGTCCATCACGGTCGGGCAGACCGCCCAATCCCACCGATCTGTTTTCAGGGTCGGATTCGGTAACCATCACACCCTTTTCAACGGCATCCAAGGCAGAACCGCCATTTCCCAAAATCGACCAAGCACCTTCGTTTGCAGCCAATCCATGGTTCCAAGTGGACAAAACCAAAGGAGCGCTGTCAGGCTTGAATTTGGGCATCCGCCTTTCGTCCTCCTCGGCATTCCTGCCCATGGCGAGCCCACCCAAACCCAACGCAGATAGTCCCAAAAATGCCCTTCTCCCGATTTTCATATGTTGTTGTTTGCTCCAATTTACCAAAAAACGATATGTATCAATCAGGAAAAGGGAAAGGAGACAATACAAAAAAGCCACCCCGAGGGATGGCTTCTGAAAGGGGTTTTCTGGACCTCAGCCGATTCGGGCAACTTCGGCAAACTTTCCCGTGGCGTTGAGGTCGTCAAATGCCATGGAAAGACGTTTCACGAAAGCCAATTCACCTTCGCGCAACCATTTCCTTGGGTCATAGTATTTTTTGTTGGGTGAGTCCGGACCCTCAGGGTTTCCCAATTGTCCTTGAAGGTAATCGTGATATTTGGCTTCAAATGCACGGACACCGTCCCAAAACGCCCATTGGGTGTCAGTATCGATGTTCATTTTGATGACACCATACGAGATGGCTTCCCTGATTTCCTCGCGTGTGGAGCCTGACCCACCATGGAACACAAAGTTGACAGGATTGACCGCCGCAAGGTTGAATTCTTTGCGGATGTACTCTTGGGAGTTCTTCAAAATCACGGGAGTTAGCTTTACGTTCCCTGGTTTGTAAACACCATGGACGTTGCCGAAGGCGGCTGCAATGGTAAAATTCGGCGAGACGCTGCTGAGCTCCTTAAAAGCATAAGCCACTTCATCGGGTTGGGTATACAATCTTGAACTATCCACATCGGTATTGTCTACCCCGTCTTCTTCACCACCGGTCACACCCAATTCGATTTCCAAAACCATGTTGATCTTGGCCATTCGTTCCAAATACCGCTTGCAGGTTTCAATGTTTTCCTTGACCGATTCTTCGCTCAAATCCAACATATGGGAGGTGTACAAGGGCTTTCCGGTCGCTTTGAAATGACGCTCCCCTGCATCAAGCAATCCATCAATCCAAGGGAGCAGGTTACGGGCAGCATGGTCGGTATGCAAAATCGCATCCACACCATACAATTCGGCCACCTGATGTACGTGAAGGGCGCCTGAAACCCCTCCTGCGATGGCTGCACGTTCCCCGCTGTTCGACAAACCCTTGCCAGCGAAAAAACCAGCTCCCCCGTTTGAAAATTGGATGATGATAGGCGCGTTTGCCTGTTTTGCTGTTTCCAAGGAAGCGTTTACGGTGTTGGTGCCTGTGACGTTTACTGCAGGGAGGGCAAACTGGTGTTTTTTGGCAATCTCAAACAGGTTGAGGGCTTCGCTGCCGTTGAGTACTCCTGACATATTGATGTTTGTGTTGTGGACTGAGCGGAAAAACTGATGCGAATTTAGGTGTTTTTTAATTTCAATTGCTTGCCAGAAACCTCCAAAAACAAACGGGCCGACCCTGTGTGGGCCG
>Ga0068872_10001062_pt1 | contig 22273 bp, 22 predicted proteins | sample NOAtaG_7_FD_66441 | JGI IMG/M metagenome (GOLD analysis project Ga0068872, IMG submission 66441) | Freshwater lake microbial communities from Lake Erie, under a cyanobacterial bloom - NOAA_Erie_Diel1S_2200h metaG | ecosystem: Environmental > Aquatic > Freshwater > Lake | place: USA: Ohio, Lake...
GCAGGCTCAGGTCACGCAGCTTCCGCGAAAATGGGCGCGCCCCGGGACCGAGGTGCATGCCGAGCCCCCGATCCCCAGCGCCGGCGCGCAGGAGGCCGAGTTGGCGGCGCGCCGCCTCGCGGCGCATCTCCCCGACCGCGTCGTAATGGACTGCATGAGCTACACGACGCTGCATCGCGACGCGGCGCGACGCTGGCGTGACCATGCTGCTCGCCGTCAGGACGGTGGCGCGCATCGCGGCGGAACTCACGGGGTGAGCGCGACGACGATGCGCGATATCAACGCGGGCGACATCGAACCCATCGCCGTCGGCGCCTGGATCCTGGGCACCGGCGACGGCGGCTCGCCCTATCCTGGCCTCCTCAACATGCGGTGCCCTTACGCCGAGGGCCGGCGCGAGCGGCTGATGAGCCCCGACCACCTCGCCGACGACGACGCGGTCGCGGCGGTCTCGAACCACGGTGCCCCGCTGGTCGGTCAGGAGAGGCTGACCGACAACCGCAACGTCGTGCGCGCGGTCGAGTCGATGGAGGAATTCACCGTCGAGCGCTTCCGCGCGATCTTGTCGCTCGAGATCGGCGGCGACAACGCGATCCAGCGGATGATGGCGGCGGCGCATCGCGACCAGCAGGGCGTCGACGCGGACGGCATGGGACGCGCCCACCCGGAGGCGCAGATGACGAGCTTCGCGGTCGGCGGCCTCAAGCCCTAGCCGCTGACCTCCGTCGATCCACGGGGAATCGAACCCATCGTCGCGCGCGCCCGACATGGACGTGGATGGAGCGCGTCAGCCGCGAGATCCGCACCAAGAAAGGCTCCATCGCCGCGACCTGCAAGGCGCCGCGCACCGGCGCCGAGGTGAAGCGCTGGGGCATCCGCTGGACCAGGACCAAGGCGATCCGGATCGGCGCGGGCGCCGACCGCGCGAACCTGCGCACGGTGGAGACGGAGGACATGGCGCTCTCCTACCAGCCCGGCAACGCGCTGCGCGACCGGGGGCGCATGGTCGGCGACGTCGCGGCGCGCTGAGCCGCGACCGCGCGCGCTAGCCGCGCAGTCCGACGAGATGCGAGGAGAACTGGCGGGCAGCCGCCTCCCAGCTGAAGAGGGCGGCGTGCTGCCGCGCACGCGATCGAGGTATGTCCAGCGCGCGCAGGCATGCGGCGCGCAGGTCATCGCCGATCGCGCCGGCTTCGGATCCCGCGAGCACGTCGCGAGGCCCGGGCACGTCGTAGGCCGCGACGGGAAGGCCACAGGCCATGGCCTCGAGCAGCACGAGCCCGAACGTGTCGGTGCGGGACGGGAAGACGAAGACGTCGGCAGCCGCGTAGAAGCGTGCCAGTTCGTGCTGTGCGAGGACGCCTGCCCAATGGACGGAGTCACCATGCCGTGCCTTGAGTTCGGCGAGCTGCGGCCCTTCGCCGACGACCCACTTGGTCCCAGGGAGGTCGAGCGACAGGAATGCCTCGACGTTCTTCTCGACGGCGACGCGGCCGACATAAAGGAAGATCGGCCGTTCCTCCTTCAGGAACTCCCGCGGGTTCGGACCGGCAGGCTCCGGATTGAACATGCGCAGGTCGACGCCCCTGCTCCAGAGCACCACGTTCCGGAACCTCCGGGCCTCGAGGTCGGAGACGATCGAGGGCGTGGGCGCCATGACCCGCGCCGCAGGCGCGTGGAAGTGGCGCATCGCGGCGTAGCTCCAGTCGAGCGGGACGCCAAGCCGCGGCTGCAGGTACTCGGGAAAGCGCGTGTGGTAGGCGGTGGTGAACGCGTAGCGCCGTCGCAGGGCGTAGCGACGCGCCGCCCAGCCGAGCGGCCCCTCGGTCGCGACGTGCAACGCGTCGCATTCGGTCGCGTCTATCGCGCGCCCCACCATGCCAGTCGTCGCAAGGGACAGCCGGATCTCCGGATAGCTCGGGCACGGCAGGGTTCTGAACGAGGCAGGCGTCACCATGCTCACGGAATGGCCGAGGCGCTGCAGCTCGCGGACTGTCTCCTTCAAGGTCCGCACGACGCCGTTGACCTGCGGCTCCCAGGCGTCGGTGACGATCGTCACGCGCATTGCAGCGCGGTCCCGCGCGGAACGCGCCTCGTCGCCGATCACGATGCCAGCGCCTTGGCGCGATCGACGCCGCTGGCCACGCCCCAGTCGACGATCTCGAGGCGCCCATCCCAATGCTCGACGAGCGCCGTGCAGCTCTCCACCCAGTCGCCGTCGTTGCAGTAGAGGATGCCGTCGATCGTCCGGATCTCCGCCTTGTGTATGTGGCCACATACCACGCCATCGACCCCGCGGCGCCGAGCCTCCGAGGCGACCGCGTCCTCGAAGTCCGTCACGTAGGAAACCGCGCTCTTCACCTTGCCCTTCAGGAAGCTAGACAACGACCAGTAGCCAAGGCCGAACGCCAGGCGGATCTGGTTCAACTGGTGGTTCATCCAGAGCGCGAACGTGTAGGCGTGATCCCCCAGGACCGCGAGCCATCGGGCATAGGTCACGACCCCATCGAAGGCGTCGCCATGGATGACGAGCATCCGCCGTCCATCGGCGGTCACGTGGATCGCGTCGTCGAGGACCCAGATGCCACCGAACTGCATGCCGACATAGTCCCGCGCGAACTCGTCGTGGTTGCCCGGCACGAGTATCACCTGGGTACCCTTGCGGGCCTTGCGCAGGACCTTCTGGGCGACGTCGTTGTGGCTCTGGGCCCAGTACCAGGATTTCCTGAGCCGCCATCCGTCGACGATGTCGCCGACGAGATACAGGTATTGGGAATCGGTATTCCTGAGGAAGTCGAGCAGGAGTTCGGCCTTGCAGCCCCGCGTGCCGAGATGGATGTCGGATATGAAGATCGCCCTGTACCGCCTTGCGAAGCCGCCTCTCTCGACGCCATCCGGTAGAAGCATCTTGCCCATCAGGTTTTCCCCAGCCTGTGGATAACACCTCTTCGGTCTAGTGGCGGCCGATGACACGCCGACGACAGCGAGGCCGCGCGCCCTCGATTTAACGAAAGCGTCATTTGCATGGCGACTGACGGGCGGTGATCCGCCCCGGACATGCCGCAAGCGGCAAGGGTCGCGTGAGGCAACCAACGCAGGTCGACGAAGCATGCCAGCCAAAGGAGAGCCGGACGCCTCGCCCCGGGTCGATGCATGGGGATCCGCGGATCGGTCATCGCGCCTTCCGGGAATCGTCACGAGCGCGGGCGTAGTTGAAGGCCAGGCCGGATGCGAGGGGATGTCATGTCGTTGGAGCGCCCGATCGAGGCTAGGCAGGAATGGATGGGCGTGCTGGCGCGCGCCTCGCGCGAGCAACTCGAACGTTGCTGGCACGAGACTTCCACGGACGCACCGTTCGTCGAGCTGAAGCCGCCGGAGACAGGCCTCGTGATGGTGCGCGCGCGATCCGGAGGCAATGGCCCGCAGTTCAACATGGGGGAGATGACGGTGACCCGATGCATCCTGCGCGGGCCGCATGGCGTCCTTGGCCATGCCTATGTCGCCGGACGCGACCACCGGCACGCGCGACTCGCCGCGGCATTCGACGCGCTCCTCCAGCTCCCGGAGCATCGCGCTGCGATCATGGACCGGGTCGTGTCCCCCCTTGCCGCGGAGCAGAGGCGGAGGCGCGCCGCGCGCTGGGCTGCCGCCTCCCGCACGAAGGTCGAGTTCCTCACTGTCGCGAGGGAGGCTGGATGACCATGGACCAGCTCGTCGCGCCGTTGGCGCCCTGCGGTCCCGGCTTCGCCGATCCGGTCGCGCAATCGCAGCGCGTCTTCCGCGCCATCATGGACGCCATGTCGAGGCCGGGCTCGCTGCAGCATGTCGATGCGCCGCAGGAGGTGCCGGAGGAACTCTGGCCCGCCAGCGCCGCCGTCGGGCTGGCCCTGCTCGACCACGATACCAGCGCCTGGCTGCCCCTCGACTGCCTCGCCGCGCGCGATTGGCTGCGCTTCCACACGGGATGCAGGCTGGCGACGAGCGCAGGCGACGCCGACTTCGTATTCGTGCCGCTCGGGCGCGACTGCCCCGACTTCGCGACGATGAAGCTGGGGACGGACGAGGAACCGCATCGCTCTGCCATGGTCGTCGTCGACGTCGCCGGCCTTGGCACCGGAGATGCCGGCTGGCGCCTGGCCGGGCCCGGCATACGGGGCGATGCCCTGCTCCGCGTGGACGGGCCCGCCCGCGAATTCCTGCGTGCGCGCGATACCGTCGGGGCGCTCTTCCCGCGCGGCGTCGATGCGATCCTCGCCCACGGGTCGAGGATGGCCGCGCTTCCCCGTACCACCCGCGTGGAGACCTGACGATGTACGTCGCGGTCAAGGGTGGCGAAAGGGCCATCGATGCATCGCTCGAGATGCTCGCGCGCGAAAGGCGAGGCGACACCTCGGTCCCGGAGCTTTCGATCGAGCAGATCGAGCAGCAGATGTCGCTCGCGGTCGATCGCGTCATGGCGGAAGGGTCGCTGCGGGACCGGAAGCTCGCCGCCCTCGCCATCAAGCAGGCGCGCGGAGACCTCGTGGAGGCGATCTTCCTCCTGCGCGCCTACCGGACCACGCTCCCGCGCTTCGGGTTCTCCGAGCCAGTCGACACGGCGGCGATGCAGGTGTCGCGTCGCATATCGGCAGCATTCAAGGACGTGCCCGGCGGGCAGCTCCTCGGCCCCACCTTCGACTACACCCACAGGCTCCTCGATTTCGGGCTGATGACCGCGGCGCCCCGTCCGGGCGTCTCCAGCGCGCCCATGCCGGGCGCGGCTGCGGGCCCGGAGCAGCCGCCGATGCCGCATGTCTCGGACATACTCGGGCATGACGGCCTGATCGAGGCGGAGCCCTCGCACGGTGCCGAGCCGGGCGACATCACGCGCGATCCGCCGTCCTTCCCGGTGGATCGCAGCACGCGGCTCCAGGCGTTGTCGCGCGGAGACGAGGGGTTCCTGCTCGCCCTCGGCTACTCGACCCAGCGCGGCTACGGGAACAATCACCCCTTCGCCGGCGAGATCCGCTTCGGGGAGGTGGCCATCGCCTTCGTCCCCCCCGAACTCGGCTTCGAGGTCGAGATCGGCGACGTCGAGCTGACGGAGTGCCAGATGATCAACCAGTTCCGCGGCCGCGGCGACGAACCGCCTCGCTTCACGAGGGGCTACGGCCTCGTCTTCGGCCACGGCGAGCGCAAGGCGATGGCAATGGCGCTCGTGGACAGGGCGTTGCGGGCGCGCGAGCTGGGCGAGGAGCCGGGCAGCCCGGCGCAGGACGAGGAATTCGTCCTCTCCCACGCGGACAATGTCGACGCGTCCGGCTTCGTCCAGCACCTGAAGCTGCCGCACTACGTCGATTTCCAGGCCGAGCTCCTCGCGGTTCGGGACCTGCGGGAAAAGGCGAAGGTCCGGGGGGCCGGGGAATGACCACCGCAACCGCCCCGGCCGGCTACAACTTCGCGTACCTCGACGAGGGCACGAAGCGGATGATACGCCGGGCCATCCTCAAGGCCATCGCGATCCCCGGCTACCAGGTTCCGTTCGGCAGCAGGGAGATGCCCCTCGCCTACGGCTGGGGCACCGGAGGCATGCAGGTGACGGCAGCCGTCATCGGGGCATCCGACCGCCTCAAGGTGATCGACCAGGGCGCCGACGACACGACCAACGCGGTATCGATCCGCAGGTTCTTCGCGCGCACGGCCGGCGTCGCGACGACGGAGCGCACCGCGGAGGCCACCATCATCCAGACTCGGCACCGCATTCCCGAGCGGCCACTGCGCGAGGGGCAGGTCCTCGTCTACCAGGTGCCCATGCCGGAGCCGCTCCGCTTCATCGAGCCCAGGGAGTCCGAGACGCGCAAGATGCATGCGCTGGTCGAGTACGGAGCGATGCATGTCCGTCTCTACGAGGATATCGCCGCCCATGGCCGCATCACCACGGCGTACGGGTACCCGGTGCTCGTGAACGGGCGCTACGTGATGTCGCCCTCGCCGATCCCGAAGTTCGACAACCCGAAGATGGACATGATGCCCGCCCTCCAGCTCTTCGGGGCGGGCCGGGAAAAGCGCATCTACGCGGTGCCGCCGTACACGCCGGTGCGCAGCCTCGACTTCGACGACCATCCCTTCGCGATCGAGCGCAGCGACCAGCCATGCGCGCTCTGCGGCTCGACCGACACCTACCTCGACGAAGTGGTCGTCGACGACCAGGGCGGACGCGTCTTCGTGTGCTCCGATTCAGACCATTGCGGCGAGCGGCAGGAGGCGGGTCGCGCGGCCCCGGCGCGGGCATGACCGAGGCTCCCCTGTTGCGCGTGCGCGGCCTCTCCCACGCGTACGGCTCGCGTATCGCCTGCAGCGCCGTCGACGTCGAGGTCTGGCCGGGCGAGGTCCTTGCCATCGTCGGCGAGTCCGGTTCCGGGAAGTCGACGCTGCTGAACTGCATCTCGGGCCGCATGCGCCCGGGAGCCGGCGAGGTCGTCTACCGGGCGAAGGATGGCCGCGAGGTGGACCTCTGGCAGGCCTCCGACGCCCAGCGGCGCCTGCTGGCGAGGACCGAACTGGGCATGGTCCACCAGAACCCGAGGGACGGGCTCAGGCTGGGCGTATCGGCCGGCGGGAACGTCGGCGAACGCCTGATGGCCGTCGGTGCCCGCAACTACGGCGCCATTCGCGCAACGGCCGCGGAATGGCTTGCGCGCGTCGAGATCGACGTCGGCCGGATCGACGACCTTCCCCGGACGTTCTCCGGGGGGATGCAGCAGCGCCTCCAGATCGCGCGCGTCCTGGTCAGCCGCCCGCGCCTGGTCTTCCTGGACGAGCCGACGGGAGGCCTCGACGTCTCCGTCCAGGCGCGCCTGCTCGACCTGCTGCGAAGTCTTTCGCGGGACCTTGGCCTTGCTGCGATCATCGTCACGCATGACCTCGCGGTGGCGCGCCTGCTCGCGCACCGTATCTGCGTCATGCGCGGCGGCGAGGTCGTCGAGGATGGATTGACGGATCGCGTCCTCGACGATCCGCGCCATCCCTATACGCAACTCCTGGTCTCCTCGGTGCTGCCGCCATGACAGCCTCCCTGCGCCTCGTCGACGTCTCGAAGACGTTCGTGCTTCACAACCAGGACGGCGCGGTCCTCCGCGTCCTCGACAGGCTCTCGCTCGAGGTCGAGGGCGGAGAATGCGTGGCGCTCGTCGGTCCCTCGGGCGCAGGCAAGAGCACGGTCCTTCGGATCGCCTGCGGCAACTACGCGCCGGACTGGGGTCGCGTCCTCGTCGCCGCAGGCGGTCGCGCGACCGACATCGCCTGCGCGCCGCCGCGGGCCGTGCTCGCGCTACGCCGACAGGCGATAGGACATGTCAGCCAGTTCCTCAGGGTGATACCGCGGGTCCCCGCGATCGAGGTCGTCGCCGAGGCCGCGCGCCTCGCGGGCTCGTCCCCCGACGACGCCCACGCGCGCGCAGGAGAGATGCTGGACATCCTGCGGATCCCCCGGCGCCTGTGGTCGCTGTCGCCGACGACCTTCTCGGGTGGCGAACAGCAGCGCGTCAACATCGCGCGGACCATGGTGGTGCCATTCCCGATCCTGCTGCTGGACGAGCCAACCGCCTCCCTCGACGCCGAGAACCGGGCCGTCGTGGTGGATCTCATAAGAGACGCATGCAGGCGGGGGGCGGCGGTGCTCGGCATCTTCCATGACGCGGACGTTCGCGCGGCGGTCGCGACCCGCGAGGTCGCGTGCGCCACGCTATCGAGGGCCGCATGAGCTACGAGGTCGTGTTCACCAACGCCCGGATCGCCCTTCCCGGCCGCGTCGTCCCGGGAAACCTCGTGATCCGCGGCGGACGCATTGCGGAACTCGAACCCGGGGGTGGCCCGGTCTGGGGTTCGCTCGATTGCGGCGGCGACCTGGTCATGCCCGGCATGGTCGAGATCCACACCGACAACCTGGAGAAGCACGTCGTGCCACGCCCGGGGGTCGCCTGGCCGATCGGGAGCGCGGTCCTCGCGCACGACGCCCAGGTCGCCGCGTCCGGCATCACGACCGTGTGCGACGCCGTCACCGTCGGCGACATCTGGAACGATCCGTCGCGCACCGGCATGCTCCGCGACATGGTCCGCGCGCTCGACGAGGCAAGCGCCGCGAGATCGCTGCGGGCCGAGCACCTGCTCCACCTGCGCGCCGAGTTGAGCCACGGGAACCTGCTCGACGGCTTCGAGCAGCTTTCCACGAACCCGCGGGCACGGGTGGTCACCCTGATGGATCACACGCCGGGGCAGCGCCAGTTCGCCGACGAGGCGGTCTACCGCCGCTACTACCAGGGCAAGACGAGGCTCGGGGATCGCGAGATGGACGAGTTGCTCGAGCGGCATCGCCAGTCCCAGCGACGCCATGCGGCGCCGAACCGCGCGCGCGTGCTCGAGATCGCCCGCGCGCGCGGCTTCGTCATGGGCAGCCATGACGACGCCAGCGCCGCACATGTCGACGAGGCCGCGGGGTCGGGCCTCGCGTTCAGCGAATTCCCGACGACGGAGGAAGCCGCGCGCCGCGCGAGGGAAACCGGGCTCGGCATACTCGTCGGCGCGCCCAACGTCGTCCGCGGATCGTCGCACTCAGGCAACGTCTCCGCGCTCGGACTCGCGCGGCTGGGCCTCGTGGACCTGCTGTCGTCCGACTACGTGCCCGCCAGCCTCGTCCACGGCATGGCACGCCTGCACCGCGAGGGCGGCATGGATCTCCCGAGCGCGATCGCATGCGTCACATCGAACCCGGCCGACCTGCTCGGGCTCGGGGATCGGGGCCGGATCGAGGTCGGCAAGCGCGCCGACGTGATCCGCGTGGACGATCGCACCGAGATCCCGGTCGTGCGCGCCACATGGCGGGCCGGAGAGCGGGTCGCATGACCGACATGCTCGTGCGATACGCCGTGTACTGGGCGCCGCGCCCGAACTCGCCACTCGCGCGCTTCGGGAACGGGTGGCTCGGACGCGATCCCGACCCCGCGGGGGGCGAACCTGCCTTCCCGCTCGGCGCCCCGCCCGACGCCTGGCGGGAACTGGTCGCCGAACCCAGGACCTACGGCTTCCACGCCACGCTCAAGGCTCCGTTCCGCCTCGCCCCGAACCGCTCCGAGGCGGACTTGGCGGCCGCCGTGGCGCATCTCGCCGCGCCGCTGCGCCCGATCGATGCCGTGGTGCTCCACCTCGCCGAACTCGGCCGCTTCCTCGCGCTGGTGCCGACCTCGCGACGCCGCGAGATCGACCTTCTCGCGGGCTATTGCGTCGAGGCGCTGGACGAGTTCCGCGCGCCACCGGACGACGCCGAGCTGGCGCGGCGGCGCGCCGCAGGGTTGACGCCCCGGCAGGAGCGGCTCCTGGCGAGATGGGGCTATCCCTTCGTCTTCCCTGAATTCCGCTTCCACATGACGCTCACGACGGCGATGGAACAGCCCGCCCGCGACCGGCTCCGAGACGCGCTCGACAAGCCAGCCACCGAGGCATGCCGCGTTCCCGAGGACATCGCCGACCTTTGCCTGTTCGTCCAGCGGGGCGCAGGGGCTGGATTCACGCTCGCCCATCGTTTCCCCATGAAGGGCTAGGTGCCGGCGAGCTCCCGCAGGCACGCGACGAAGGCATCGATCGCCTCGCCGATCGTACGGTCGTTCACGACGGTGAAGTCGCAGTCCCCGGCATCCATGGCGCCGGCCCTCGACAGGCGACGGCCGATGTCGGCGACGTTCTCGCGGCCGCGCGCAGACAGACGCGCGGCCAGCAGTTCCGGCGGCGCGGTAACGAGCGCCACCTTCACGCGCGGGTACGCCTGTCGCGCCGGTTCGATGATCCCGCGGGACACGTTGGCGACCACGACCTTGCCGTCCGCGACCGCGGGATCGATCGCCGAACGCCTGATCCCGTAGGAGAGCTCGTGGGCCCTCCAGCGGAGCGCGAATTCGCCCGAGACGTCGGCGGCCGCGAATTCCCTTTCGCTCAGCGCCTCGAAGTCCTCCCCTCCAGCGCCGGCGCGACGCGTGATGGAGCGTCGGGCGAAGGCGAGGCGATCCTCCTGGGCGAGGGCGCGGCGCGCGCCGTCTATCACAGTGTCCTTGCCAGCGCCGCTCGGGCCTACCACGAGCAGGAGGACGCCAGGCCTCTGCACCCCGAAGATCATGGATGCAGCCATGCGCTTCGTCCGGGTCGTCCCGATGAACTCGGCGTGATCGTTCCGGGACGCCGCGTCGAGTCCCGGCGCGTGAACGAACCCGTCATCGAATCGACGTCCCGCGCGGCCATCCTCGCGACATCAGAGGAGTGAAGCGCATGCTCGCGATCGATGGATTGACGAAGCGGTTCGGCGAGAAGGTCGCCGTGGACCGGGTCTCGCTGGAGATACCGGCGGGCAGCTTCGTGGGCGTGATCGGTCGATCCGGAGCCGGCAAGTCAACCCTGCTCAGGATGATCAACCGGCTCGCCGAGCCGACCTCGGGCCGGGTCTCCTTCGCCGGCGTCGACGTCACGGCCCTGCGCGGCGCGGCCCTGCGCCGCTGGCGGCGCGACGCGGCGATGATCTTCCAGCAGTTCAACCTGGTCGGCCGGCTCGACGTGATGACGAACGTCCTGCTCGGCCGCCTCGACCATGCGACGCCAGCGCGCGCGATGCTTGGACTGTGGTCCGACGAGGATCGTGCCCTTGCGCTTTCCGCGCTCGACCTGTTCGACATGGCGGCGCTGGCCGCGCAGAGGACGGAGACGCTGTCGGGCGGCCAGCAGCAGCGCGTGGCAATCGCGCGCGCGCTGGTGCAGGAACCGCGCCTCGTGCTCGCCGACGAGCCGATCGCGTCGCTCGATCCGCGCAACACGCGCCTCGTGATGGACGGGCTCCAGCGCATGAACCGCGATTACGGGATCACCGTGATCTGCAACCTCCATGCGCTCGACGTCGCCCGCGCGTATTGCGACCGCCTCGTCGGCATGCGCGCCGGGCGGGTCGTCTTCGATGCCGCGCCCGAGGAACTGACCGAAAGCCTCGCCCGCGACCTCTATGGCCTCGAGGCCGGAGAGGCGCTCGGCGAGGTCGCGTCCCCCGACGATGCCGGCGCGCCGGCCGTCTCCGCCCCTGTCGCTGCCTGACGCACCGGCGACCAAACCCTCCCGAGGTCCTCACATGTCCATGCGCTCGTTCCTCCTCGCCGCGCTGGCGACGATCATGCCGGTGGCCGCGTCCGCCCAGAGCTGGAAGGCCAGGTACCCCGAACTCGTCTACTCGATCATCCCCTCGGAGAACTCCGCCGGCGTGACGCAGCGTTTCGAGCCATTCGTCGAATACCTTTCCCGGGAACTCGGCACCAAGGTCGTCCTGCGCATCGCGACCGACTACGCTGCCGTGATCGAGGGCCAGAAGTCCGGGCACATCCACATCGGCATGCACGGGCCGTCGTCCTACGTCCGCGCGTGGACGGTGACCAATGGCGGGGTCGAGGCGTTCAACACGAGCATCAATGCGGACGGGTCCATCGGCTACTACTCGGTCGCCTATGCGCGCAGCCGCGACGCAGGATCGGGGATCGGGGATTTCCGCGGCCGGAACCTCTGCCTCGTGGATGCGAATTCCGCCTCCGGCAACAACGTGCCGCGCTTCTCGATGAGCAAGATGGGAATCGATCCCGAGAAGTTCTTCGGCAAGGTCGTTTACGCGGGCAGCCACGAGAACGCGGTCACGGCGCTCGTGCAAGGCACCTGCGACCTCGCGTTCAACTGGTGGAACTCGGAAGCAGACTCCAACCTGAGCCGGATGGCGGGCAAGAAGCTCGTGAACGCGGCCGACCTGAAGATCGTGTTCCGCTCGGACCTGATCATGGGTTCGCCGAACACCTACCTCGCATCCCTGCCCGCCGACCTGAAGGCCGCGATCGCGAAGGCGTTCGAGGAAGCGCCGACGAAGGCGAGGGCTGCGTTCGATCGTCTCTCGGACGGCAAGGACCTCGGCTTCCGCCGCGTCACCCACAAGGACTACGAGCCGGTCGTCGAGCTCCAGAAGTTCGTCGACGAACTGCGTCGCAGGCGCGCCTCCTGACCAGGCGCACGGGACATGGGCATGCACGGTGCGATCGCCCGCCTGCCCGACGGGCAGCTGGATCCCCTGCGCGATGCATACCGCGCCGCGGTGGCGGCGCGCCGCCGCCGCACGCTCGTCGGCTCGGCGATACTCCTGGCGGCGGTCCTCGTCGCCGGGGGCGTCGCCGAGATCGACCTCCGGCGCGTGGCCGAGAACATCCATCGGCTGCCCGACTACGTCGCCCGAATCTTCACGCTGGACGACGGGCGGCCCGTCTGGCGCGACCCGGCCGAATGGATGTGGGGGGTCGGCTACTGGACGCGACTGCTCGGCGAGACCGTGCTCATAGCCTATCTCGGCACGGCGACAGGGGCCGTCCTCGGCTTCTTCCTCTGCTTCTTCGCATCCGCCAACCTGGCGCCGGGCGGCTGGACCAGGGTGGCCTCGAGGCGATGCCTCGAGTTCTGTCGCACCGTCCCGGAACTCGTCTTCGCGCTCCTTTTCGTGCAGGCGTTCGGACTGGGACCGCTCCCGGGCGTGCTCGCCATCTCGATCCATACGGCCGGAGCCCTGGGGAAGCTGTTCGCGGAGGTCGTGGAGAACATCGACATGAGGCCCGTCGAAGGCGCGAAGTCCTGCGGCGCCAGCTGGTCGCAGGCGATCCGCTACGCGGTGATGCCGCAGGTCGCCTCCAACCTGGCCAGCTACGCGCTCCTGCGCTTCGAGATCAATGTCCGCGGAGCCGCGGTGATGGGCTTCGTCGGCGCGGGCGGGATCGGTCAGGACCTGATCGAGGCGATCCGCAAGTTCTACTACCCGGACGTCAGCGCGATGCTCGTCCTGATCATCCTCTGCGTGACGGCGATAGACCTCGCGACGGAGCGCCTGCGGCACCGCCTCCTTGGCTGGGAGCACCCGCGATGACGAACAGGTCCCCGCACGCCGACGACCTCGATCCGGTCACGGCGAGGACGCGCTTCCCTCGGAGCTTCCCCTCTCCACTGCAGTCCCATGGCGCTGCGATGGCGATCTTCCTATCGTTGTCCGGCGTGCTCGCCTGGGGATATTCGATCGTCGGGGTCTCCCCGATGCGATTCCTGGAAGGCATCGGGAAGCTGGGCAGCATCGCCCTGCTCATGCTGCCGCCCGACACTGGCGGCTGGGCCAAGTTCCTGACCTACCTGTACGCGCTTGCCGAGACCGTAGCGATCGCGCTGCTCGGCACGCTCGCGGCGGCGATCGTTGCCTTCCCGGTCGCGCTGCTCGCTTCGCGCAACGTGCTGGCCAACCGCGTCGTCCATTTCGCGTCGCGACGGATCCTCGATTGCGTGAGGGGCGTGGACGAACTGATCTGGGCGCTCGTCTGGATCAATGTCGTCGGCCTGGGGCCATTCGCCGGGGTCCTCGCCATCGCCACGGCGAACGCCGGCATCTTCGGCAAGCTGTTCTCCGAGGCGATCGAGGCCTCGGGCCGCGGCCCCGTGGAGGGCGTGCTCTCGACCGGGGGCAACGACGGGCATGCCGTGCGCTACGGCCTGCTTCCGCAGGTCGTTCCCGTGCTCCTCAGCCAGGTCCTCTATTACTTCGAATCGAACACGCGGTCGGCGACGATCATCGGCATCGTGGGGGCAGGAGGCATCGGGCTCCACATCTCGGAGCAGATCCGCATGCTCGAATACCAGCACGTCTCCGCGATCATCCTCATGATACTCGTCGCCGTGGCGCTGATCGACAGGCTGTCGTCCGGGCTCCGCCTGGCGATCGTCGGCACCCGTGCGGCCGGCCGGGCCTGAGCTGGTCAGCCACGGCCGAGCGAGCGCGTTTCGCCCTCCAGCCCGAGAGCGCGGAGCACGGTGGCCTGGATTGCGCGCGCATCGAGGCCGGCGGCGGCATACATGCGCTCTGGCGTATCCTGGTCGATGAAGCGGTCCGGCAGCGCCAGCGTTCGCACCTTCGCGAAGCCCCCATCCAGCATTCCGTCGCCAGCGAGCAACCCGAGGACCATGCTACCGAAGCCGCCGATCGATCCTTCCTCGACCGTGACGAGCAGTTCGTGCCCGCGGGCCAGCGTCCGTATCAGCACGGCATCAAGGGGTTTCGCGAAGCGCGCGTCGGCGACGGTCGTGGCTATCCCTCTCGCCGACAGCGCGTTCGCGGCCGACAGGCACTCCCCGAGCCTTGTGCCAAGCGACAGCAGCGCGACGCGACCGCCCTCCCGGAGGAGCCTGCCCCGACCGATCTCGAGCGGAACGCCACGCCCGGGCAATTCCACGCCCGTCCCCTCGCCGCGCGGGAAGCGCAGCGCCGACGGTCCCTCGCCGAGCGCGACCTGCGTCGCGATCATGTGGCGAAGCTCGGCCTCGTCCGCCGCCGCCATGATCGTCATGCCAGGCAGGCACCCGAGAAAGGCGATGTCGAAGGCGCCCGCATGGGTCGGCCCGTCGGCGCCGACGAGGCCCGCGCGATCGATCGCGAATCGCACGGGCAACCCCTGGATGGCCACGTCGTGGACAACCTGGTCGTAGCCGCGCTGGAGGAACGTCGAGTAGATGGCGACGAAGGGCTTCAATCCCTCCGCCGCAAGCCCGGCCGCGAAGGTGACGGCGTGCTGCTCGGCGATGCCGACATCGAAGGTCCGCGCCGGGAATTCGCGACCGAAGACGTCGAGCCCGGTTCCCGAAGGCATGCCCGCCGTGATCGCGACTATGTCCGGATCGCGGCGCGCCTCGTCGACCAGGCTCTCCGCGAAGATACGCGTGTAGCTGGGCACGTTCGCCGGGCCGCCCCTCTGCGCACCGGTCGACGGGTCGAAACGGCCCACGCCGTGGAACCGATCCGCCGCGCCCTCGGCGGGCGCATATCCCTTCCCCTTGCGCGTCACGACGTGGACGAGGATCGGGCCTGCGTCGGCGTCGCGCACGTTCCGCAGCACGGGCAGGAGGTGCGCGAAATCGTGCCCGTCGATCGGCCCGACGTAGTGGAACCCGAGTTCCTCGAACAGCGTGCCGCCAGTCCAGTAGGTGCGGGTGAGCTCCTCCGCCCGCGCGGCCCGGCGTTCCCAGCTTCGCGGGAGCTTGCGAGCGAGCTGGCGGGCAGCGTCGCGTAGCCGGAAATAGGTCGCCGAGGAGGACAGGCGCGCCAGGTAGGCGGAGACGGAGCCCACGGGCGGAGCGATGGACATGTCGTTGTCGTTGAGGACCACGACGAGTCGCTCGTTGCGCATGCCAGCGTTGTTCATGGCTTCGTAGGCCATGCCGGCCGACAGGGCACCGTCGCCGATCACGCAGACGACATGGTGGCTGCCGCCGCGCAGGTCCCGGGCCACCGCCATGCCGAGCCCCGCCGAGATCGAGGTCGAGGAATGGGCGGCGCCGAACGGATCGAACTCGCTCTCCGCGCGCCGCGTGAACCCCGACAGGCCGCCCCCCTGGCGCAGCGTGCGGATGCGCGCGCGCCGACCCGTCAGGATCTTGTGCGGGTAGGCCTGGTGCCCGACATCGAAGATCAGCCTGTCGCGTGGCGTGTCGAACACCTTGTGCAGCGCCACGGTCAGCTCGACGACACCGAGGCTGGAGCCCAGGTGGCCGCCGGTCTCGGCGATCGCCCCGATGAGTTCGCGGCGCAGTTCGTCGGCGAGGCGGGGCAAGGCATCGTCCGGCAGGGCGCGAAGATCGGCTGGCGTGCTCAGCGCATCGAGCAGCGGCATTGCGGATGCACGATCGGCCACCGGGGTCGGATGTCCCGCGCCGTCGGTCCCGCCGGCGATCGCCCCGGGCGACGGCTCGTAGCCGGTCTCGGGCATGGTCACGACCGCATGCGCGACCAGCGCCAGCTCGCGGGGCCCGGGTGCAAGTCCGAGTTCGGCGGGGGGACGCGCCTCGATACCGACGCGAGTCGGCTCGATCGCAAGGCGATCAGCAACCCACGCGCGCATGGCGTCGCGCTGGCCCGCAAGCGGAAGGTCGTCGGCGAACACGGCAAGGTCGACGCTGGCGATGCCGCCCCCGGCCTCCCTGACCCGGCGCCCCGCCTCCGCGAGCGCGACATCGACTTCGGGCAGGCGCGCGGCGCGGAGCAGCGCGCAAGCGATTGCCGCCGCGGCGCGATCGCCGCCCTCGACGCGCGCCTCGGCACGTCCCCAGGCCACGGAAGCTCCCAGCATCCTCAGATGGTCGCCCGCGGCGAGGGGGAGCACGCCACGCGCGATCCCGGAGCGCCGCTCCTGCCCGTCCCAGCTGCCATCCCTGAACTCGCGATCGGCCTGCGCGATGTCGGCCGCGGTCGTCAGCTTGCGGTTGATCTCCGCGCCCTCGACGATCGCCACGCGCAGGCCGCGCCACTCCGCGACCGCCGCGTCGTCCGTGAAGTCGGAGCGCCCCTCGGCGGCCGCGGCGCGATGCGCGGCGAGGATCTCGGGGAAGCGGAAGCCCTGCGGGGTCTGCGCGCGGTAGAGGCCGTTGCGGGCGACCGTGGCGCCGACGAGCATCCCCGCGGCGTTGCGCTTGAGCGTGTCCGCGACGGGCAGCGCCGGGATCGCGCCGGCATGCGCGTCGAGCGCGTCGAGGACCCGGTCGACCAGGTCGTGGCGCAGGAACGGACGCGCGGCGTCATGCACCAGCACGATGTCCGGCGCCGCCGCCACGAGCGCCTCGAGCCCGGCGCGGACGGAGTCCTGGCGCGTCGCGCCGCCCGGGACCGGCTCCATCAGGCGCGCGCGCAGTCCCTCCGTCGCCGCCTCGTAGGCGAGCCGGTCATCGGGGTGGAAGACGACGAGCATGTCGTCCACGCGCGGATGCGAGGCGAGGACGCGCAACGTGCGCGTGAGCACGGGAAGCGAGCCGACATGCTGGTACTGCTTCGCGATGCCATCCGCCTGGCGCGCGCGCGTGCCACGGCCCGCCGCGACCACGAGGCATGCGACCCTCGGCCGCCCCCGTCCTTCGTCCATGCGATCCCCCATGCAGGACGCGGAGCATAGCGCCGAGGCGCCGGGGCGCGGCGACGCTCGTCGGGCTGTCTTCCAATTGTCATCGAGCCGGCAGCCCGCCTCGATTGACGAGCCATCGCGGCAGGCCTAGTAACCGCGCATCGACACGGGGTGCTGCGCCGGTTGCCGGCGCGGCTGAGATCACACCCGCAGAACCTGATCTGGGTCATTCCAGCGGAGGGAGTCGCGATGCCTGCTGCCATCCGTCCATGGGCGCTGCCGCTCCGCGCGCCGACACTCCTGATCCTGCTGTGGGCGCTCCTCGCCCCGGTGCCGGCGCGCTGCGTCGAACTGGTCTTCAACTACCCGATCGCCGTCGGAGGGCCGATCGCGCGGCTCATCGACGAGATGGCGGCGGAGTTCGAGCGCGAGAACCCGGGAATCCGTGTGAGGCCCGTCCACGCGGGCTCCTACAACGACACGCTGGCGAAGAGCCTGACCGCGCTCCGGGCGGGCCAGGGCCCGCATCTCGCCGTGCTCCTCGCGAGCGACGTCTTCTCGCTGGTCGACGAGGACGCGATCGTCGCGATCGAGGACCTCGTGCGCACCGACGACGACCGCGCATGGCTCGAAGGCTTCATCCCCGCCCTCATGTCCAACGGCCGCGCCGCCGGGAAGACATGGAGCATCCCGTTCCAGCGCTCGACCGTCGTGCTCTACTGGAACAAGGACGCCTTCCGGCAGGCGGGCCTCGACCCGGAGGCGCCACCCGAGACCTGGGACGAGATGGTCGAGGCCGCGCGACGGCTCGTCCTGCGCGACGCCGCGGGCCGGGTGCAGCGCTGGGGCGTCCAGGTTCCCTCCTCGGCCTTCCCCTACGCGCTGTTCCAGTGCTTCGCCGAGCAGGCAGGCGCGCGCCTCGTCGACGAGGACGGGCTGCGTACCTTCCTCGACACGCCCGAGGCGACGCGCGCGCTCCAGTTCTGGGTCGACCTCTCTCGCCGCCATGCCGTCCACCCTCCGGGCATCGTCGACTGGGGGACCGCGCCGGCGGACTTCCTGCTCGGCAAGGTCGCCATGACCTGGGTCACCACCGGGAACCTCGCCCATGTCGCGGCGAACGCCCGATTCCCCTTCGGCGTGGCCATGCTTCCCGCGGACATGCGGCGCGGCTCGGTGCCCGGCGGCGGCAACCTCTATGTCTTCCGGAACGCGAGCCCCCGCGAGCGCGACGCGGCGCTGCGCTTCGCGCGCTTCCTCACCGCGCCGGAGCGCGCCGCCCAGTGGAGCATCGACACCGGCTACATCGCCGTCTCGGAGGCCGCCTGGCGGACCGAGCGCATGCGCGCGCATCTCGCGGCCAACCCGGCCGCCGCGGTCGCGCGGGACCAGCTGCGCCACGTGCGCGCGGAATTCTCCACCCACGACAACCAGCGCGTCGCCAAGGCGCTGAACGACGCGATCCAGTCGGCCCTTACCGGCGCGCGCGCGCCAGCCGAGGCGCTCGCCGCGGCGCAACGGGAGGCCGAGCGCCTGCTCCGGCCGCACCGCCGATGAGCCCGCCGACTGGCAGCGGCCCGCGTTTCGACGCGCACGCCGCCGCGCGCATCCTCGCCGAGGTCCGCCGGCGCCGCCCGCTCGTCCACAACATCGCGAACCAGGTCGCGATGGAGACGACCTGCGACATGCTGCTGGCTGTCGGGGCATCCCCGGCCGTCGTCGTCGCGCCGGAGGAAGCCGCTGAATTCACGCAGCGCGCGGACGCTCTCGCGGCGAACACCGGGACCCTGACCGCGGATCGCCGCGCCGCGCTGCGCCTCGCGGCGGCGGCGATGCGCGCCCAGGGCAAGCCATGGGTCCTCGATCCGGTCGGCATCGGCGGCTCCTCGCACCGGGACGCCGCGGCGCGAGAACTCCTCGGGATGGCTCCGACCGTGCTCCGCGCGAATGCCGGCGAGGTCTCGCTCCTCGCCGGGGGGCATCGATCGGCGCTGCATGGCGTCGACGCCGCGCTGTCGACGCAGGAGGCGGCGCGCGACGCCTGCGCCCTCGCGCGCAAGGCGGGCGTCGTCGTGGCGATGACCGGCGCGGCCGACCTCGTCGCGGACGCCGCCTCGGGGACCTGGCTCGTGGCTGGCCATGCGCTCATGGCGCGCGCCACCGGGATGGGATGCGGCGCCACCGCGCTCGTCGCGGCGGCGCTCGCCGTGGAGCGCGATGCACGCGCCGCTGCGCTTGCCGCGCTCGCATGGCTCGCCGTCGCGGGCGAGGTCGCCGCCGCGCGCTGCCCGGGCCCCGGCAGCTTCCGGGTCGCCTTGCTCGATGCCCTGCACGCGCTCGACGACGAGATCCTCCTCGACCACGCGAAGGCATCCCCATGAAGCCCCGCCTCGACCTCTCGCTCTACCTCGTCACCGACCCCGCGATGACCGCCGCGCGCGGCCTCGTGGAGACCGTGCGCGCCGCGGCGGCAGGCGGGATCACGATGGTCCAGCTGCGCGACAAGGCCGCGGGCGACGCCGAGCTCGTCGCCCTCGCGCGATCGCTCGTCGACGCGCTTTCCGGCACGCCGATCCCCTTGATCGTCAACGACCGCGCCGACATCGCTGCCGCCGCGGGCGCCCATGGCGTCCATCTCGGGCAGGAAGATGGCGACCCGTCGCGCGCGCGCGCGCTGCTGGGCCCCGGCGCGATCATCGGCCAGTCCGCGGGCGACCTCGCGGAGCTGGCACGGGTCGACCCCGGCCTGGTGGACTATGTCGGCATCGGCCCCTTCGCCTCGACGGCGACGAAGGGCGACGCAGGCGCGCCGCTGGGTGCCGCCGGCTTCGCGCGGCTTCGCGCGGCGACGCCGCTTCCCGCGGTGGCCATCGGCGGCATGGGCCCGGCGAACGCCGCGCAGGCGATCGCCGCGGGAGCGGATGGCGTCGCCGTCGTCAGCGCGATCTGCGCGGCCGAGGACCCGGAGGCGGCGGCGCGCGCGCTCCGCGCCATCGCATGGGTGGGCAGGCGATGATCCCCAACGTGCTCTCGATCGCCGGCGTCGATCCCTCGGGCGGCGCGGGGATCCTCGCCGACCTCAAGGCGTTCTCGGCGCTCGGCGCCTACGGCACGGGCGTCGTCGCCGCGCTGACCGCGCAGAATACCAGGAGCGTCGACGCGGTGCAGATGGTCGCGCCGTCCTTCGTCGCGGCGCAGATCGACACGCTGCTCGCCGACGTGCGGATCGACGCCGTGAAGATAGGCATGCTCGGCAGCCCGCAGGTCGTCGAGGCCGTTGCGGGCCGGCTCGCCGCCCATGGCATGCGGCGGATCGTGCTCGACCCGGTCATGGTCGCGAAGAGCGGCGACCGCCTCCTCGCGGCCGAGGCCGTCGACGCGATGCGCCGCCTGCTGGTGCCGATGGCGAGCGTGCTCACGCCGAACCTGCCGGAGGCAGCGGACCTGCTCGGCGAGGCCGAGGCGACCGACCTCGCCGGGATGCGGGCGGCGGCGCGGCGCCTGCGCGCCCTCGGCCCGGCGATCGTCGTCCTCAAGGGCGGGCACCTCGCAGGCGACGCCTGCGCCGACATGGTCGACGATGGCGCGCGCGCCATCGAGATCGCGACACGGCGCATCGCCACGCGCAACACCCATGGCACGGGATGCACCCTGTCCGCGGCAATCGCCGCGTTGCTGCCGCGGCACGACGATCCCTTCGACGCGATCCGCGCGGCGCGCGCGTATCTCGTGGCGGCGATCGAGGCCGCCGACGGGCTGCGCGTCGGCTCGGGCGACGGCCACGGCCCCGTCCATCATTTCCACGCCCTATGGCCATCAAGACGCTGCGCCGGTTGACGCGCCCGGTCGTCACGCTCGCGGGCCTCCTCGCCGCTTGGGACGCCATCGTGCTGGCGCTGGCGCTGCCGCCGTTCATGCTCCCGCGGCCATGGCAGGTCGCGCGGACGATGGTCGAGCGCGCCGACTTCCTGGCGGCGCACGCCGCGTCGACGCTGCTGGAGATCCTCGCCGGGCTCGTGCTCGGGACGGCGCTCGGCTCGGCGGTCGGCTGCGCCGTGGCCATGCTCCCGTCGCTTCGGCGCTGGGCCGAGCCCGTCGTCGTGGCGAGCCAGGCCGTGCCCGTCTTCGCCATCGCGCCGCTGCTCGTCCTTTGGCTCGGCTATGGCATGGCCTCGAAGATCGCCATGGCGACGCTCGTCGTCTTCTTCCCCGTCGCCATCGCCGTGCGCGACGGGATCGCGGGCACGCCGGCGCTGCTCGTCCGCAACGCCCGCTGCATGGGCTTCGGCCCGGTACGGATCCTGTGGCGCGTGCGCGTCCCCGCGGCGCTGCCGGGCGTCGCGTCGGGCCTGCGCATGGCCGCCGCCCTCGCCCCGATCGGCGCCGTGATCGGCGAGTGGGTCGGCGCCGCGGAGGGGCTTGGCTTCGTGATGATGCAGGCGAACGCGCGCATGCAGACCGACGTGATGTTCGCCGCGCTCGTCGTGCTCGCGGCACTGGCAGTGGCCCTCCATGCGGCGGTCGATCGATCCATGCGCCGCCTCGTGCACTGGCAACCCGACATCGACAGGGACGGAGACCCGACATGAAGCTCGCCCGCGCCATCGCCGCCGCGCTCGCCCTGCTGGGCGCGCAGGCGCACGCCCAGGCGCCTCAGCGCATGACGCTGCTGCTGGACTGGTTCGTCAATCCCGACCACGGGCCGCTCCTCGTCGCGCAGGAACTCGGCTATTTCCGCGACGCCGGCCTCGCCGTGGAATTCGTCGCGCCGGCGGATCCCAACGACCCGCCGAAGCTCGTCGCCGCGGGCCGCGGCGACCTTGCGATCTCCTACCAGCCCGCGCTCACGCTGCACGCGGAGCGCGGCCTGCCGCTCGCGCGCATCGCCACCCTCGTCGCGACGCCGCTCAACACCCTGGTCGTCCTGCGCGACGGCCCGGTCCGCACGCTCTCCGACCTCAAGGGCCGCAGGATCGGCTTCTCCGTGGGCGGCTTCGAGGACGCGCTCCTCGCCGCGATGCTCGGGCAGGCGGGCCTCGGCCTGCGCGACGTCCAGCTGGTGAACGTGAATTTCTCGCTCTCGCCCGCGCTGCTCGCCGGACGGGTCGACGCCGTCATCGGGGCATTCCGCAACTTCGAGCTCAACCAGCTCGACATCGAGGGACGCCCGGGCCTCGCCTTCCATCCGGAGGAGCACGGCGTGCCGCCCTACGACGAACTCGTCGTGGTCGCCAACCGCGCGCGCCTCGCGGATCCCGCCCTGCGCCGCTTCGTCGACGCCGTCGAGCGGGGCACGCTCTACACGGTCAACAATCCCG
>Ga0068872_10001063_pt1 | contig 22268 bp, 17 predicted proteins | sample NOAtaG_7_FD_66441 | JGI IMG/M metagenome (GOLD analysis project Ga0068872, IMG submission 66441) | Freshwater lake microbial communities from Lake Erie, under a cyanobacterial bloom - NOAA_Erie_Diel1S_2200h metaG | ecosystem: Environmental > Aquatic > Freshwater > Lake | place: USA: Ohio, Lake...
ATCAGATGGAGATGATTTCCGGAATGCAAAAGTTCATTTTGCAGCACAAGCGGCCTCCATCAACACCAACAACGAGCAGCGGGACGATCACCTTCGTTCAGCTGACTTTTTTGAGGCGGAAAAATTCCCCAGCATTGCCTTCGAGTGCGGGCACTACGATGCCGCGAGCGGGAAGATGACTGGAAATTTGACCATGAAAGGTGTGTCGAAGCCGGTTGTGATGGACGTGGAGTTCAGCGGGACAAACAAAGACCCTTGGGGCAATCAAAAGGCTGGATTTTCGCTTACTGGCAAAATCAACCGCACCGATTGGGGGCTGATTTGGAATGCTGCCTTGGAAACGGGCGGGATGTTGGTGAGCGAGGATGTCCGTTTGTCTGCGGAAGTGCAATTTGTTAAGCAAGCTTGAATTTGTTTTTTCCTTAAAAAGCAAGAGGCTGTCCAAACGGGCAGCCTCTTTGTTGTTTGCGAGAATGAATTCAGTTTTTTCCGTTGGCTTTAGGCAGCTCTGCGAACCGTTGTGCGGGAGCTGGGATTCGGTCCAGCTGTTGGATGATCTGGTCGCGGTAGATGGCGAAGGACTCCATGCAGGCGGGGTCGATGGGGTCACCGGATGGAATGGTTTCGGTGAGTGCGTCCACATGCTTGCCGTTTTTGATGAGTTCGTAATGCAGGTGGGGCCCGGTGGATAGGCCGGTTGATCCCACGTAGCCGATGACTTGACCTTGCTTCACCCTCACGCCTTTTTTGATACCTGCCCCAAATTTGCTCATGTGGAGGTATTTGGTGGTGTAGGTGTTGTTGTGTTGGATTTCCACGAAGTTACCGCTTCCGCGGTTGAATTCCGCCCTGACCACGGTGCCATCGCCCACGGTCCAGATTGGCGTGCCGGTAGCGGCCGCATAGTCGGTGCCCAAGTGCGGACGACTACGCTTCAGGATGGGGTGGAAACGTTTCTTGTTGAAATGGCTGGAAATCCTGCGGAACTCCAACGGGGCCTTCAGGAATGCACGGCGTAGGCTTTTGGCGTTGATGTCATAGTAGGCGTTTTGGTCATCCTGTTCGTATTGAATGGCATGGAAATCTTCACCTCCGTGGTTGAAAACGGCACCTTTGATTGCACCAATCCCCACGGAACGACCGTCCACGTAATGCTCTTCGAACAAAACCTTGAAATGGTCTCCTTTCTGAAGGCGGAAAAAGTCGATGGTCCAGGCGTAAACTTCAGCCATTTCCAAGGCCAAGTCTTGGGGAAGGTTGTTTTCCTCAAAGGTGTTCCACAAAGAGGACTGGATGCTGCCTGAGGCTCCCCGAGTCACGATTTCCAACGGGTTTTTACCGGATCTGACTTCCACGGGCCCCTTGAAATCAAACACCACGAAATGCACGGGATCTTGCTCATATACGAAATACTCCAAGGCGTCCGTGTTTGCATTCCGGAGGAGGCTGTAGGATTTACCCGCTGAAATTTTGCGGTGGTCCAATACGTTCTGGGATTTTTCAACGGCTTCGTTGATGACTTCCAAGGCGACACCGTTACGGGAGAGGATGGTGCCCAAATTTTCTTGGGGCTGAATTTGCTCGGTACAAAGGTACATCTCCTGCAGGTCGATGCCGTAGCGAACCGTTTTGAAGGTGGGGCGTTCCGGTTGAGGTTGTGCTTCGGCCACCAGGTCCGCGGCAATTTCCTCGGGACGGGATAAATTTGTGTAGATGAACCATGCCGATCCGGTCATTCCGACCAACAGCGCACCCAATAGAGCCAGTTTTTTCATGTGCTGATAGCTGTGTTACAAGGATAAGGATGAATCGGCCAAAACCCAAGTCGAGGGGTGGGCGCGGTCCTCTGTATTTATGAACATCTGTCCAACTTGTAAGGCATCAGGGAAGTGGGGTAGGCCAAGAAAGATGCTTAACTTTGAATCGTGCTGTTCAATTCGCTCACCTTCGCGTGGTTCTTGCCCTTGATGTTTGGCTTGTATTGGGCCTTGGGCAGGGCACGTCGTGGGTTGGAGTGGCAAAATCGATTGTTGTTGGCGGGGAGTCTCCTGTTTTACGGTTGGTGGGATGTCCGTTTTTTGGCCTTGTTGGTGTTTACCGCCATGTTGGACTATGGGGTGGGCTGGGCCATTTTCAACAGTCAGGATATCCGCTCAAAAAAGCGTTGGATGGCCTTGAGCCTGTGTGTCAATTTGGGCGTTCTGGGTTTTTTCAAATACTTCAATTTTTTCATCGGTTCGGCCGGCAAAATGTTGGCATTGTTCGGGATGGAATCACAGGTTCCGGCTCTGTCGATTGTCCTTCCGGTCGGTATTTCGTTCTACACCTTTCAAACGCTGAGCTACACGCTCGACATTTACCGGGGAACCTTGAAGCCCGCTTCATCATGGGTCCATTTTGTCACCTTCGTGGCATTCTTCCCCCAATTGGTGGCTGGTCCCATCGAACGTGCCTCAGCACTGTTGCCTCAGGTGGCCTCTCCACGGGTATTTGATTCGGATAAGGCGTCCCAAGGCCTAAGGTTGATTCTGTGGGGCATTTTCAAGAAGGTGGTGGTGGCCGACATGTTGGCCCATTATGTGCAGGTGGTCTATTCCCCGGCAGCCTCTCCCAATGCTTGGGAAGTGATGGCAGGCACCGCCATGTTCGCCATTCAGATTTATTGTGATTTCAGTGGCTATTCGGACGTGGCCATCGGTTCGGCCCGCTTGTTGGGGTTCGAGTTGATGGTCAATTTCAAGACACCCTACTTTGCCAAAAGTCTCCGTGAATTTTGGTCACGTTGGCACATTTCACTCACCACCTGGTTCACGGACTATGTCTACATCCCCCTCGGAGGCAATCGAGGAGGGGCACGCAAAGTTGCAATGAATGTCATGGTGGTGTTTTTGATTTCAGGTCTTTGGCATGGTGCGGCCTTGAGTTTTGTGCTTTGGGGTGCCATCCATGGTTCTTTTTACCTTTTGGAGCGATTTGGGAGCTTGGCTGAGCGGATTCCGGTTTGGATTTATCGTTGGATGGTGTTGGCCTGCGTGGGTTTGGCTTGGATTTTCTTCCGTGCGGAAGGGGCCAACGAAGCATTCCGGCTTTTGGGTTGTTTGGGTGACTTCGGTCCGGGATTGGGCTTGTTCCAGGTCCATGTGTCGGAATTGAATTCATTTTTGCCTGATGCGGTTGAGGGTTGGTTTGTTTTGGGAGTGGTGCTGCTCCTGCTCGGTCTAGAAGGCATGACCCAAACAGGTGACATCAATCAACTGGCCGTCCGATTGCCTCGATGGGGTAGATGGACCCTGTATTACGGGTTGATTGCAGCCATCTTGTTGTTCGGAGCCTACGGGAAACCACAACAATTCATCTATTTCCAGTTCTGATGAGAAATTTCCTGCTGCGCTTGGTCATGTTTTCCTTGCCATTTTGGGCCATGGCGGGCTATTTGGCTTATTCGGATCCCCCACGTAGCGAAGCATATGAGCAGATACAAAAAGATTGCCGGTCCGGTTCCTGGATTTACAAACGATTGTATGAGCGTCCTGAGCCGATTGATGTAGCCTTGATCGGTACCTCCAGGACCATGTGCGGATTGGAAGATGATGTGATGGAGCAGTTCTTGGTCGACAGCCTGAACCGGGATTGGCGTGTGGCAAATTTGGGCGTTTGTCGCAACGGGGTCAATCTGCATGCCTTGTTGATGCGCGATTTGTTACTCCAAAAACGGCCCCAAAAAGTCGTGGTGGAGGTGCACAGTGTCATGCCTACCAACGGCCACATGCATTTCCCTTACTTGGCACAGGTTGGGGATGTGTTTTGGCCCCAATCTTTCCTGAATACTTCCGTGCCTGCCGATTGGGTCACCTTTGCCTGGTACAGACTCTGTCACCACCGTGAAAAATTGTTGGGCATCCACTACCGATACGATGAAACGCTCACAGATGGTTTACATTCCTTCATGCGTGTTCCGGACGATGTTGTGGCTGATTCGGCCGAAATGGACAAGGTAAGGGCCCGTCGACAAAAGATCACCTCCCAACCGCCCAAGGGGATTGCAGGCTTGTGGAAGGAAATCCTGGATGTTTTTCCGATGGCCTATTACGAGGAGATGGCCCTCAGGTGTAAAGACGCGGGCATAGACCTATATTTTCTGTATCTCCCCGGTTACGGCACCCAAGCCAACCGTCCGCAAGAACTCCACTTCTATGAAAATCTTGGAAGTGTGTTGTTGCCTCCCGATTCAATTTTTGTCAATCCTGAAAATTTTTTTGATCCCGACCACTTGAACCAAAAAGGCGCTAGAATGCTATCAAAGTGGCTTTCACAGCAAATCGCAGATGGGAAAAAATAAAATTGCGCTTTTTCCTTATTGTGGATTCAAAAGTATTTTTTAAGTTTGTAGCTCAAACCGAAACCAGAACATGACAAACCTCTTACTCAAAACATTCGTTCTGCTCCTATGTGCGTTCCCGTTCAGCATTGCTTCTCGGGCCCAGGCGCAATCCTGTCAATGTTACAACCTTCTCGTGCCGAGGCATTCTTTTGCTGCGGCCAATGTGACAGCCAGCAACGTTGGTGATCGCGGATTCGTTTTTGGCGGATTTGGTACCAACGGTGCCATGCTTTCTACCGCAGAGTTGATGACCGGCTCTGTCTTTTGCATGAACTCCACCCAAACTTTTTCTTTGCCCAACGGCCCCTTGGCTGGTGCAAGTGCGGTGTTTTCTACCGCCACAGGAAAAGTATATCTATTCGGAGGCAATAACGGCCTTACTGACATCAACACGGTTTGGGAGTTGAATCCCACAACCTTGACTTGGACGCTCAAAGCTTCCATGCCTACTGCCCGTTCGTTTGCAGGTGCTACTGAAATCGGCAACAAGCTTTACGTGGTGGGAGGTAAAAATGGTTCCCGTACTCTAGCCAATTTGGAGTGCTATGACCCGGTTACCAACACCTGGACTTCCCGTGCTCCGCTGCCCAATGCTGCTTACGGACTTAAATTCGTCCATGGCTCCCAAGCTGTTTGGCCTACTACCTTCCCTTTTGGTTATGCCATGGGAGGTCGTGGAAGCACCGGCACTTACCTCAATCAAAACTATCGCTATGATCCTGCCTCCAACACTTGGCAAGTCGCAGCTTCCATGCCAAATGGTGTTGCTCACTTCGCAGGAATGCGCTGTTACCTCCCAACTGGAAATGGTGCCTTCATCGCGGTGATGGGTGGTGAAACTGCCCCCGGTATGGCCACCGCTGACTCCTACATTTTCGACCCTGTGGGCAATACTTGGGCTCCTGCCGCTAACTATGGTGCCATCAGCACTTGTAGCGCCGTGTCCCACTTCGAATCATTCCAAACGGGCGATCTCAACACCATGTTCTTCACGTTCACCTCCATGGGTGGTCGTGCTGGCGGTGCTGCCACTACCAACTCCGTGGACTTCCTCGGCACCTGGGCAGTATTGGACGGAGGTCAGCTCCAAATCATTCAAAACACATCCGAAGAATCCTTTTCCTTGGATTGGGATTATTCCGGACAACAAGCTGTTGAATCCTTCGTGATGCAAGTCCAAGGTGCAGACGGTGAGTTCCGCAACATCGGCACCCGTACCTCCTGCACGGGGTCCTGCTTTGGCAGTACCTTGGAATTGGGTGAAACCCCTTGCATGGATGGAACCTGCCAAATCCGGATGGCTGCTTGGCTTCGTGATGGCAGGAGCGTCCTTTCGAATGTCCTCGAAATCGCTTCTGAGCATGCCGCCCCTCAAGTGGTTAAATCCAACGATTTGGTCCGTATCAACTACCCCCATGGAATGGGAGGCAGCTATGAGCTCACCACCGCCCTCGGCGTGTTAGTGAAAACCGGTACCGCAACGGCTGGGGAGCGCATCGAATTGAACATGGCTGGATTGGGCACGGGAATGTATCTCTTGAAAGTACGTACCCCCAAAGCTGAAGCCTGCGAAAAGCTTCTTCGGTAAATCCTGCAAGGTAAGAATGGTATAGGGAATTCAACTCGGGTTGAATTCCCTATCTTTGTTTTGAAGAATCCGGTGCCATGAAAGCTCCCAAAAATCGACCCAAGCTGCTGCGCGTCAATTGTGCCAATTGTAAGGCACAACAAGACTCCTTGTCTTCGGAATGCTCCCACTGCAAGGGCCCATTGTATGGCAATATGACGGAGGAGGAGTTGATTCCGGTCCGTGATGCCATTGATTCTTTGGAACTTGTTCTCAATCGGATTGAGCAGGGGCAATCGCCCCGTCAAGACCCTTATTCTGACCATGACCTTGCGCTGAAACAAATTCGGGACCTCAAGCGGCACCAATTCATCCCCGGAATGTCGGCCTATCTCGCAGCATGCAAAAAAGTCCTGCTTCCCTTCCGGATTGGGCTTATGGAAAAAACACTCCGCGCCAATTTGGTCTTCTGCTTGGTCTTGCTCGGGTTTGCTGCCGCACCCATGCTGCTCAAATGGCCCAGTTCGGTTACATTCCTCATGTGCTTGCCTGCCGCCGTTTGGATATTTGTGACCCTCAAGGCCTATGCAGGCCTGCGTGCCGCCATTTCCGAGATGAAAGAATGACGATAGAACCTATGCCCTGGTGGAACCGAAAAGGTGTAGTGGTGATGCGCACCCTGATGGTGTTCATTTGCACGGGTACGCTCACAGCCAGAATCGGGTCGCTTTGGGTGGAAGCCATGGGCATCGAGCGTTTTTCATGGCAGTATTTCGTGATTTTTTTGGTGGGATTGCTTCCCATTTACAACGTCCTGTTGTTGCCATTTGCCTTCATCTTTGGACGATATTCTTATTTTCGAAGCAAGCAAATCAGGATCTGGCGCTGGATCACGAAATGGTTTCGATAATTCTGAAGCAAACCTCGATTTTTCCAGGAACCTACTTCATTCCCTTCAACATGCCCAAAACCTCGATTCACATCCGGCTCACTCGTCTCTCCCTTGGCATTTGGATACCGGTTTTGTTATGCTGGTCCGCATTGCTTGGATGCAAGACGCCGCTGATGGGTCAAAGATTGGTGATACCACCCTTTCAAGGACACACCACCGATACTTCCCTTAGGGTTTGGATGATGGTCAAAGGGGTTCAGGAGCTGCGCCTTTCTTTGGGCGGCAGGATGCAAACCATTTCGACAGCAAACAAGGTTGGATGGAAAAAACAGGTACCCGTGGAGGCCGATTGGCATGGATTGAGTGCGGACAGTGTTTATACCTTGTCCATTTGGTTGGATGGAGTTGAGACCGCTTGTGGCAAAGCTTTTCGCACCTTGTCAAAGCCTTCCAATACTCCTGAGGACCTTTCCTTCACGCTAGGTTCTTGTCACTTCATCGGCACTGGACCTTTTCGGCTGCTTAGGCCTGGGCACTACACGCGGATTTTCAAGCCCTTAGAAGCAGTGAAGGCCGATTTCAACCTTTGGTTGGGCGACAATGTGTACCTGCTTACCAATGAGTGGAATAGCCCCTCCCGGACCTACCGCAAGTACACGAAGGTGCGGCAAAACGGTCCGACGCAAGCCCTTTTGCATAGCAAACCCCAATACGCCATCACCGACGACCATGACTTTGGACCCAACAACAGCGATGGTGCATTTTTCAACAAGGACATGACCTCGAAATGTTTCGCGGACTTTTGGCCCAATCCCGATGTGCCTGATGGGCTCAAGGGCAACGTGGGTAAATTCAGCCGCGGGGATTGCGATTTCTTTCTGCTGGATGGGCGATACCACCGCTTGGCATCAGGTCGTGTGCAGATGTACGGCCCCGAACAAATGGATTGGCTTCGTCGGGAACTTCAGGAAAGCAAGGCCACCTTCAAATTCGTAGTGGGAGGGAGTCAGTCACTCAGCGAGGTAAACCAAGGCGAAACCTGGACGGACTATCAGGAACAGAAAGATTTTTTGGAGTTTTTGCGTGTCAATCGAATCCCAGGGGTGGTTTTTTTGAGTGGAGACAGACATTTTACCGAGATGATGCGCTTGGAGCAATCCGGTATGTATCCGCTGCATGAACTTACTTGTTCTCCCCTCACGAGCATGCTGAGGCGCAAGCCATTGAAAAAGTCCGACCCGGAGCACATCAACCCATTACGTGTGGATGGCACCTTGTTGGTGGACCACAACTTTGGACAGGTGAAAATCCAAGGCGATGGGCCCCAACGCTCCTGTACGTTCATCATCCATGACGACCGCGGCAGGGAGGTATGGTCCCGCACCTTCTTGGCATCTGAGCTGCAATTCTAGCTTCAGGAGGAGTGGTCTTCCACGATGACCCATCGCCCTTGGATTTTTCGCCAAAGCAGGGTGAAATGTCCTTGGGGGGCGTCTTTTTCGCGCTGCAAATGCCATTTGCCGGTCACCATGGCAGCAGATCTGCCTATTCGTTCCACATGCAGCAAGGTAAATGTCAGTTTGCCCATGGCGGCCTTGTCGGGATACCCCTTTTGGTATCGTTCCAAGGTGGCTTTCCAGCCGTAGGTGATGCCTGTTTTGCCAACGAATTTCAGGCTGTCGCTTTCCCAATATCCGTTCATGAATCCTTCCAGGTTTCCGGAGTTCCAACTTGCTTCCTGTGATGCCATGATTTTTTGGATGGCTTGAAGTTCTTGGGGGCGGCACTGCCAAGCCGAAGATTGGGCGAACGCCCAAGGGGCAAAGAACAGAAATCCGCAAATGAATGTCGCAATCAATCGCATTGGAAACATGATGACCGTTTTGATGGAATTGAAAGATACGAAATTACAAGCCGTGTTCGAGATGGTTGAAAGGGCCATTTGGGAATCTTAGGGTCGATGGCTATCTTCATGGTCCTCAGCAGGTCATGTCCATCAAAGCCGAAATCGCTATCCAAACGGATTTGGAATTGTTGTCATCCTACCGCACTGGTCGGGACATGGAGGCTTTGGGTGAATTGTGGGCTCGACATGCGGGCATGTTGTTCGGTGTTGCCATGAAATACCTGAAAGAAAAGGAATCGGCTCAAGATGCCTGCGGGGAGTTATTCCTGGAAATCACGGAAAAGGTCCTGCGCCACGAGGTCAGTCAAGTCAGGCCTTGGCTGTATGTGCTCATGAAAAATCACTGCCTCCAACGAATCCGGAAATCAAGCGGAAGGGAATTGGAGTCAATCGATGAAATAAAAATCGAACGGGTGCATGTGGAAAATCCCGACTTCGAGCATCTTAACTCCAAAGAGGACGACGAGGCCAGGTTGACCGCCGCTCTGGATCAGTTGAATGCCGAGCAAAGCACCTGTTTACGATTGTTTTATTTTCAAGAAAAGAGCTACAAAGAAATCGCTGAGGAGTGTGGCATGGACATCGGAAAGGTCAAAAGCTACATTCAAAACGGGAAAAGGAATCTCCAAATCGCACTTCGAGGACGAACATGATTCAAGCATGAAAACCGATTTATCAGATATTTTTCGCACATCCGAGTGTCCTGCCCAAGAGGAATTGGAAGCCTATGTGGCGGGTACTGCCGACCGCGGATTGGTGATTCAGATTGAACGGCATGTGGTCGATTGTGAGATTTGCAGCGATACCTTGGAGGGCATTGAAAGTTTGGGTTTGGAGCAATTCAAGGCTTCCGTGGATGAGGTAAAACAGCAGGTGGGTACTCCCGCTACCTCCGATGGGGATGCGGAAGTGGTGGATTTCAAGCCTCGCACGGGTCCTGCAGGGAGCTGGGTGTTGCTTTCCATCGCAGCCTCGGTGAGCTTGTTGTTGGCTTTGGGAATTTTATTTGTTTACCAAGGGGGCAGCAAAACCGAGGGAATCGATACATGGGGACAATGGGAAACTCCGCGGAGCTTTCGCTCCTCTGCCACGCCTTCCTCGCATCTTCAGGAAGCTCAAAATTGGATGGTTTCAGGTGATTACAAGCGGGCATCCCAGGTTTTGGGCACCGACAGCAGTTCGGAGGGCCTGTACTGGAGGGCATATTGCGAAACCAAGATGGACCGGAGGGATGCGGCATTGTCCCTCTTGGAGCAAGCGGCTGGAATCCAAGATCGTTTCGGCAGGTTGGCTTCATTTCAATGGGCAGTCCTCCAACTTGATCAACCGAATCGGGCCGAGGCAATCCCCCTGCTAAAAGGAATTTCCCAGGATTCCTCCCATGAAAAATCCGTTCAGGCAACCAAAATTTTGGAGTCCGTCGATGAGCAATGACGTGCGCAGGACGAGCTTAAACCCAAGAAAATTTGTAAATTCACCCTCGACTTAAACCTTTTTTTATGAAAAGACTTTTCCTCTTCCTTGCATCAGCATGTTTGTTGGGCTTCACCCAAGCCCAAATCACCCTTGACTCCAGCAGCGTGGGTCAGCCAGGTTCGGTTTACATTGTCGCCCAAGATACCGTACTTCCTGTCGGATATAACCTTGGAACTCCCGGCACCAACCTTACTTGGGATTTTTCCCAACTCAACCAAGACGTGTACGACACCGTGACCTATGCCGACCCGGACAACACCCCGTTTGGTGCGGATTACCCAAGTGCCAACTTGTGCATCTCCCGTGGATCGAATGGAATGGGCTACGCTTACTTTGAGAAAACGGCCGCCACCTTCAGCCTTTTAGGTTTTGCAGCAGATCCTTTCATGTCGGGTAACCCCTTCATCATTCGCCAAACGCCTCCATCCCTGTCTGGAATCTTTCCTTGGACATACCAAAGCAGCCTGAGCGATACCTCCACTTTCTCCGTCCGCATCGATGGTACATTTTTGGGTGTTGCCGGTGTGGATTCGGTTGAATTCATCTCCACCACCGAGCGCGAAGTCGTTTGTGACTCCTGGGGCGATCTGATTCTGTGGGGCAACACCTACAGCGCACTCCGCAACAAAGAGGTACGCAACACCCGCGACCTCACCAACGTCCGCTTTTTCGGGTTTTGGACGAACTTCCAAGACACTTCCTACACCGACTCTTCTTTCATTTGGTTGAACAACACCAAAGGATACACCTTGGCCCAAGCGGACTACCAAGGTGGTGTGTTGGTGCGAATCGAATACCAAGATGCAAATCCCGTTGCCATGGATGCCGGCTTGGCTGGCGAAGTGGTGGTGTACCCCAACCCTGCCCACGACCGCGTCACGATTCAATCCTCCTTGGATGAAATTGCGACTGTGCGCCTTTTCTCATTGAATGGGAAGCTGTTGCGTGAAGTGGAAATGAACCTGCAACGTGCGGAGTTGAACTTGCAAGGATTGGCTCCCGGAATCTACCTGCTTCAGGGCTTGGACATGAATCAAGGCACTCGCATGCAGCGTAAGCTTGTTGTTCGTTAAGCGACTTTTATGGAAAACAAAGCGGCAGAGGGAAACCCTTTTGCCGCTTTTTTGGTTTAAATGGCAAACCCCGGAGGATGGCCATGGATAGAAAATGGATGCTCAGAGCACTCGGGATGATGGTTTGGGTGTTGGCTTTGTCGACTCGGTCCTTTGCACAACAACAACAAGCTGACTCGGTCCGTTATCAGAAGGTTTGGGGTTTGAGGGGGCATTTGGGGTTCATCATCATCCATTCACCTGCCCTGAATACCATCAGAAGAAGTTATCCCTGGGGCCTCGAGGCGGATTGGGGAAGGCAATTCGTCTCACAAAAAGCTTGGGATTTTTGCAATTGCTATCCGCGTGCCGGGGTGGCCACCACCTTATGGGATTGGGGCAATCGTCCTGTTTTGGGATACGGAGTGACGGCAGTGGCCTATGTTGAGCCCATTTTCATGACCAAACATCGAATCAATTTGGGAATCAGGATGGGAGGAGGGTTGGCGTGGATGAGCCGCCCCTATGATGCAGACGAAAATCCGGACAACCAAGCCTACTCCACGCGTATCAATTTCCCACTCATCGTTAACGCCACCCTATACGGGCGCATCAATCCGTTTTGGTCGGTCAGGTTGGCAGGGAATTTCAACCATGTGTCAAACGGCGGGCTTCGGCTTCCCAACAAAGGCATCAACTATCCCACTTTGGGCCTTGGGGTTGATTATGCCCCTTCTGGAATCAACTTCAAGGAACGAGCCAAAAACAGGGAGCATGGCCTGCCGGACCCTCGTGTCAGGTTCAACTTGGGTGCTTTGGCTACCTTTAAAAATGGGGGGCTGGGTTCAACCGATCAATACGGTGTGTGGGGCTTTTTTGGTGGCATGGTGGGTTATTTGGGCCGTTGGAGTGGTTTGAATGCCGGATTTGAATGGGTTTGGGACAATGCAAGGAGAGCGAGGATGGACTATTGGGGTAGGCCGGAAAACCATTCACGAGCGGCCATTTTGGCGGGGCATCAGTTTTTATTGGGTAGGGTGGTCTTCTCCCAACAATTGGGGTTGTACGTCTATGACCAATGGCGGGAAAACAATCCGGTTTACCAACGATTCGGGCTGTCGGTTATGTTGGCAGACCACATTTCGATGGGGGTGAATTTGAAAACACATCTTCATGTCGCAGATTTTTTAGACGCGCGCTTGGCTTTCGAATTTTGATGTGAAATTTGCAGCGTGCAATTCGGTCATTTGATTTTCGTTTCTTCCCTAGGGCTATTGGTGGGCACCTTGTGGTGGTTTGCTTTCAAACCCATGGCGGTGGTGGTCGGAAGGTTGATTTTGCGACCCTCGCGACGAAAGCCGAGGCAGCGTTGGCAAAAAGGCACTCAGTTTGTTTTGTCAGGCCAATTGCCGTTAGCTATTTGGGTGGCCATGGTTCTGCCTTCGCCTGTGTTGCATGGCATGTTGTCCTTTTTTTTGCCGGGAACCACAGCAGCAGTGGGCGGAGTATTTGCCTTGGTGGCAGTTTTATGGGAGTTGCTCACGGAATCCAAGCGTAGGATGGCAGTGGAACGGGCCTTGTTGCCAGTGGCCGTTGACAACCTCTTGGCGCATGGAAGCCTTGATTTTGCAACCCGCATGTTGGAATATACCCTCCATTCCCCTGATCCGGTTTTCAGGCTTGCGGCGGTGAGGGGTCTGTCCGAGTTGGGCACATCCACGGCCCTGAAGTTGTTGGCGCAATCCTGCAATGACCCCGATGCAGAGGTCCGCCATGCTTCCGAACGTGGGGCAGAAAGCATCCGGCAGGCTTCAGGCGATCCCCATCCCATCAGTACGTCTCGAATGACTGAATGGATTGAAACGCATGTGGACCTTACTTCCAAGTTGGAGGGTCTTCATGGTCAGGATTTCAAAACGGCAGGCCGTCGCATCATCGAGTTGGAGCATGCCATGACCGAGGTGATGAATGCCCAAGTGGCTTTGCGGAATGCATTCCCCGGTTGTTGGTGTGGTGGATGCAAAGTGAGACTCAAAGAGGTGAGGTACAGCCGGTGGCGCTATGTTTGTTGCCCGGTTTGTGGGGACATCGACCAGGCCGAGGCACCCGTCAGGTGGGTTGTCGGCCAAATTGGGTCCCGTGCGATGAAAATAGAAAAGCGTGACCGACTCGTTCAGGTTTGGGATGAAGCCAGCCAATATGCCATTTATGCCGAACTGGATGTGCTCGATGTGTCGTCGATAGGGGTCTCCAGTCCTGAAGAAGCCGTTCAACGCTTTTTGGATGAATGGAGCAATCACCACCCGGCAGGGAAAGGTTTGGAAATCAGGCTTGCGGATGACCTGAATCTGAATCCTGAAATTCTGAGACGGATCCAAGAATTATCCAGTCCGGATTGACAATCTAAGTCATGCTCCCGAACAAAGCCCCAACCCTTGGGCAAAATTACCCGCCAATCAGCAGTTCAGGATGGTCTGACCTTACTTGAAAAAGCCAAACAATCCACCGCTTTCTGACTTCATACCCAACTTTTTGGCGTACTCTTCGACTTGTTCTTTTGCAGATGGGTCGTTGGCACAAACGGTGCGGCCCTTGAGGACGACTTGCTCACTTTTTTGTTTCCAAGTGTGCTTCAGGACGGTCGAATAATTTTTTTGGGAGAAATACCCGTTTCTGTCAACAAGATTGTTTTGGTTGATGGCCTCGCTCGCTTCTTTTTCACTTTTGTGCTTGTTGAACATCTCCCGCATGTTGAACTCAGCACCGAACTCTCCGCCGATTTTGCTGAAAAAACTACCATCGGGCTCTTTTGCACCGTCCAAGCTGCGGTCCACCGCGAACGACAAGAATTCCAGTATTTCGTCTTTGCTGTTCGGAATCGGCTCGTTTTGGATGTAGGAGATGATCTTGCTGCGTTGTTTCACTTCCCAATCGCTGATGGCCCTGTTCATTTGGTCGGTTGCGGAATCTTCGCCTAACAAGGTGCCTAAAATGGAATTTCCACCCAAAAAACCGCCCTCGGTGTTGGCTCGGAAATCGCTTGCCTTGAAGTTAGGACGTTGTTCGTGCTCTGTCTCCGTGATTTTGTGAAGGAGCAGGTGGATGCCTTTGAGGTGGGGGGGAGGAGCTGAAACCGGTGTATTGACTACGGGAGGGGGTGCAGGAGTTTGGACTTGTGCCTGCGTTTGGGGACTGGGTGTCGCAGGAGTTTTTTGCTGGCGTTCGTACAGCTTGGCTTCGATGACCATGTCGAATTCATCCGGGTCAAATCCCTCATTGATAGCCCTTTTTTTGAGGATTTCCCTCTCTTTTTCCGTCAAGACGCCGTCAATCAGCGCCATGTCAATCAGTTTTTCGAGTTGCTCGTTGAACATGTTCCTGCCAAAATGAAGTGAAAAATGACGTCGCCCACCCACCTAAACGAGAAGGCGAAATTCAAAGGTCCAATTTACAAATTTACCGCAAACGGTGACTCACTCCGCATTCAGGATGGCTTGAATCTCTTTGATTTTCAACTCAACCAACCGATAGGAGTATCCGAAATTCTTAATTCGGACCAACTTTTCCCACTTCAGATCTTCCCGCTCCACCACGGGATAATCCTTCGTGAACCGGATGGTGTCCGCACCGTTGATGACCAAGCTTTGTATGTTTTCTCCGTAGTTGAACATGGGCTGAATGTAGGCACTGGACCTCGCGGGCAATTTCAAGGTAATCCATCCGTTTGCATCGGGTAGGGCCGGAACGCTGTCAAATGACTTCAACGTTTCGTAATAAGGTACCTTTTTCAGGAATTTCAGCGGCAATAAGGAGTCTGAAACCCAGGCGTTCCGCGAGGCAGGTCGGTCGGGGGCGTCCAGGATTCCGTTGTTTTGGAAGTACCGATAGCTGACCGTGACCGGATTGGATTCATGGTTGCGGATGAAAAACGAATCCCCGTAAGACACGCAACCTGTCAAGGCCAACATGACGGAAAGCAAGAAGACAAGATTTCTCATGGGTCAAAGATAGGTTTTTGAGGGGACTGAAATGGGTTGGGAGGGACTTATCTGGCGATGAACAAGAAGTCGCTGCCTGGTTCGTTGGTGCCGAATTCACCGAATCTAGGTTCGGGGGTGAGCCGATCGAAAAACAATACCAATTCACCCAAGGTGATGATGCGGTCTGGACCTCCATAATTCCTCAGGGCCTCCAAAAACTTCCTTGCAAAAGGTGAGTGGGCTCCGGGAGCTCCATCGGGTACGTATTCTTTGCCGCCGCTTGTGAGGTACCTCCTGGTTTTGAATTTCAATTTGCGCTCCACGAAATCTTCATGCGTGGCGTCCGGGTTGTAATTCATGCCCGGCTCCATGCCCCGATGGGTACTTGTGGCGATGAAGGGGTCAATGGTGCCACCGAAGCAGACATCCATGACCAAAAAGGTATGTTTGCAGGGGATGTTGCCGATGATGGTGCGTAGGCTGGAGTGGGAGATGTAGGATTTGTTGCCTTCATCGTCTTTTTCGGAGTCGGTGCACACCACGTAGCCTTCGCCGAAGTACTCATCGAATTTTCCATGTCCGGCAAAAAACACCAACAATTGGTCGCCATCCCGGTAGCTTTTACGTGCATATTCCTTGAGTTTGGCAAGGATTTCCTTTTGGGAGGCATCGATCACGAGCTCAGTATTGAATCCGTAGTTGGTTTCCAATTCTTCGGCGATGGTACGCGCATCGTTCACCGGATTCACGAGGTCCGACCATTGCAGATAGTCACCCGTGGCAAAAAACAATGCATGGTCCACACCGTTGCGGGTCACAGGGGCTTCCGGTGTTTTGAAGGTCACAGTGGTCACTGCTTTTTGAACGATGCCGTCCTCCGTTTTGGCGTGCAAGGCTATTTCGTTTGCGCCGGATTTGAGGCTGAGCTCTTGGTCCACCATCAAATCATAGGTGCCGGAAACATCCTTGGTGGCTTGCACCTGAAGCACTTCCCCGTTCAGGGTGAGTTTGAGGCCCTTCAATTTGGTTTTGGATTTCACCCCGGCCTTGAATTGGATACGTTTGGCATCCACCACATTGCCGCTGGACTCGGGGCTCAAAATTTCAACCACGGGAGGCTCTGGCGCCACACTGATTTCCCCTTCCCGCACCACCATGTATTCCATTTCCATCCGCATGTAGTGGGTGAGCACAAAGCCCATTTTATGTCCCGAAAACGGGTGGAATGGGAGCTGAGCCAACCATAGGTCGTTCAGAAAAAAGTTGTACTGCTGTCCGGATTTCCGGATGCTCAGTTTATTGGGGGTTGTCCTTAGGTGCAAAGCCTGCAGGGAAGGTGTCCAATCCACCAAAACAGCCGTTTTCCCGGATTCCATTTTTTGGACGCAGAAACTCCCGTAGGTGTTTATGAGGAATTGGAACCCGTTGTTTTCGTCTGAGGCACCCCACATCACGCCGTAGGCCAAGTCTTGGCTGCCCAGGATTTGTTTGATGTTGAATTCCAATTCGAATTCCCGCTCGGTGTTCAATAGATTTTCCCTGAGGTTGGTGGTCTGGGCCCCCGACTTCACACCACGCATGACGAGGTTGCCCCGGGCATACACGCACTTCACCGAATCCGCCGGGGCGCTGATCCAGTTGTTTTGGTTGGTCTCGAACAGGTCCTCAAATATCTCCGGCATGGGATTGCCTTGCCTCACGACCAAGTCCGAAGCTGAAATGTCCATTTTGTTGTAAGCCACAAAACCCAAGCGGGTGCCTGCAAATCCCTGGAACGGCATTGAATAGGCATATGCATCGTTCAGGTAAAAAGACAACAACGCACTCTTCTTGCGGATGCTGAGCTTGTTTTTCTTGCCGACGTGCAGGGGTTGTTTGAACTGTGTGAAGGGCTTGATTTCGTTCAAATTGCCGTTTTTGTACTGCGTGACCCGGAATTGACCTGCCGAATTCACGGTGAAAGCATGGTAGTTTTGCTTGTCAGCGGCTCCAAACACCAAACCGAATCCGTCTTCTTGGGCCCCCAAGTGTTGCAGGAGCATGGCGGAAATTTCAAAATCCCGTTGTGGGTCCAAAGGGGTTTCATCCATCAAAAACAATTGGGTGCCATCGGCGCGACGCGTTTCCATCCGGTAGGCGTTGGCCTCCAAACGAGCATGGACCAAATCGTCCGATACCTCGGGCCAATGAACTGCATTTCCCGAAAAATCGTCTTGGAACACCACCCTCTCCTGCGCCAAAACCGAGTGGCCCATGGTCAGCAGTACTGCAATAAGCAAAAAGGTGGTGTTTCGGATGCCCATTTGAGGATGTGGGTCTGCTTTTGATGAAAGGAGCCTGCCCGTCGTCGTCACAGGCAGGCTCCGAAAGCTACAAATTAGCGATTATTTCACAATCTTGGCGATGGGCACCATGCCGATGCCGTGCTTCACTTGAACGGGTTTTTGCTTCCAACTCGTCATGCCCAACACGCGGTCGGTCACATAGTCGCCTAGCTCTTCCACCGTCACCACTTGGTTGTTGTTGCCTGCTTCGTCTGCTTTGCCTTGGAGACCTTCCAACAATGCAGTCACGAAAATGCCTTGGGCTTTGGCCTGTTGTTTGGCGCTTGTGGCACTCATGAAGATGCGGATGTTGTCATCGGTGGTGGTGACATCTTCGAAGTCTTGGATGACCTCATCCATGTTGGCAGAACCGGCCTCCACTTGGGTACCTGCAACCGGATGGCTTGCATCCAGGAAATACAACGTATTCGAATGGTGACGTGAAAGTTCTTCCATCACCCAACGGTTATCAATGGCCGTGGCGGAAAGTTCGGCACCTGTACCCTTCACGTCATGAGGCTTCAGGTAAAAGTTTCCGTCCAATTCTTCACCATGTCCCGCGAAATACACCAACACCAAATCGTCTTTGGAAATTTTGCCTTTCATGGACCGAAGGGCCTCTTCGATGTTGGTTTTGGTAGCTTCCGAGTCGAGGATAACCTTGGTGCGCACTTCACTGAACAATTGTCCTTGTTGGGCGGTGAGGGTGGTCACAAGCTTTTGAACTTCCTCAGATGCGGTGTTCAGATCCAGGTCATCCAATGCATAGTCGGAAACCCCGATTGCCAATACGTGGAGTTTGTCGACCTTCACCGGGCTGTTCGGGTTTTTGTAAGTGATGTAGCGTTCTCCGGAACTGAATTTGCCCAAATCGGTTTCAACGTCCAAACGGATGGCATTGGGACCTTCAGCCAAAGTCAAGTGTTCTTCGATGTAGTACTTGGCGCCGGCACCTTCCTTGCGCAACACGACTTTTCCGATCTCTTTTTGCGTGAGTTCGTTATTCAGACGCAGATTCATGTTTTTGATGTTGGGCATGGATTGTCCCACACCAGGCTTCATGTCGATGCGCAAGGTGTAAAGCGAATCCGTAACACGGGTGTCGAGGTCGGGGTTGGACCATGACATCAACACAGGTGTGCCGTAGCCATATCCGCCGCCGTCCCAATCGTCGCCACGCATGGCCATGGATTGAGGTGCAAAGGCATCGTAGAAGTAATTTTTGACCACCAAAGGTGATTGGGGATCACGTGGCTTGAGTGCATGACGGGCCAACAGACCGGCAGAATTGTACTCGTAGGTATTGGTTTCTTGCAAAATCAGGTCACCGTCGCGCTCTTCGTATTTTTTGATTTCAGCGATGCCGTGGTCACCATAATTGATGTTGATTTGGGTGGTCTTGCCCACTTCTTGCATGCGGCATTGGACCAGATTTTTGCCGTTGTAGAAATATGTGGCGTTCAAATCGGGTGTGCGCATAGCGGTCAATTGGCCTTCGCTGTTCCAAATTGATTGGATGTTGAGGGTTTTGGTCACGATGCCCTTGGACAAATGACGAACGCGGATGAGGTGGGCGGATTTGTCGTAATAACCTTCCACTTCGCGGTTGTCGGCCACCCAAGTCTTCACGCTCTTGCGGATGTCGCCGTTGCGCTCATAATAAAAGAAGGTGGTGGCCACCAATTCGTCCTGCTTGAATTCATCCACGCGGCGGACGCTGCCGTCCTTGCCGTAACCGAAAATCCAAGTTTCGCCCGTTTGGGACTCCTTGCGTAATGGATTGCCGTTCTCATTGAGGTCCACCATTTTGCGGAAAGACCCGGGTTCATCGCCTTCCTGCTGCACGCGCAGTTGCAGTACGCCCTTGTCGCGCCATGCTGATTTCATTTCCAATCCTGGCGACATGAATGCGGAAAGGTTGGGATTCTCCAAATCTTGCATCAGCAACAGGTCGTTGCGGGTTTGGGCGGACAAATTGCCGAGGCCAAGGGCCACAAAAAACATGAATGCCCAAAGCTTCATGTTGCGGGAGAAATTGAAAGGTTGTGCCATTGTTGTGTGATGACGTTGATGTCGAAGTGAACAGATTGCAGATACGCTTTATCCACACTTGGGGTTTCGTGAAATAGTTTCCCGGTTGATTCCAAGCATGACCAATTTGTTCCTTAATGCATCATTTTGGGTCTTTGAGGGCCGTTTTTGACGATTGAAAACAAATCAGCGGGTTAAATTATGGATTATTAAGGGGGGGATTGGGCGGCCTTTTGCAAGCCCAATTGTGGATAAGTGAATCCTGCCTGTTTTCGAGTAGCCATAGCGGGGTTGGAAGCCGCTGACAAGGGTTTTTAGGACATTTACCATCGTTTTGTTTTTTGGACATCCCCTTGGTGCCTCCGTCATGCCCTTTCATGACCTTGCTCATTGTCTTGCGGATGAAATTGCGGAACTTTGCACCGAAATGCATCCAAACAGGGGAACATGAAGATCCAGACACTCGGCCACGCCTGCATGGCGCTCATCGATGACCAAGGCACTCCGGTCATGATCACCGACCCATGGTTGATCGGTTCCACCTATTGGCGCAGTTGGTGGCTTCAAAGCTATCCCACCGATTCGGAATTGGCCATGCTGTCTCAGGCGAAACATGTCTACATCACCCACGAGCATATGGACCATTTCCACCCGCCCTCCATCCGGAAATTGGGATATGGACCCACCTACCTCTGTCCCGCCTTGCCACAGGAGCAAATCGCCCAATATCTCAACGGACAAGGATTCCAAGCCAAGGCGCTTGAGCCCCTGAAATGGCATTCTTTGGGCGAGGCTGTCCAAGTGCTCAGCATTCCCCTGCCCAACGATGATTCGGTACTGTTGGTCGATACACCGAAGGCTTTCATCGTGAACATGAACGATTCCAAGCCCATGGGCTATCAGGTGAAACGCATCCGGCAATACATCGACAACCACGTCTCCGGTCGCAAGAAAGTGGTGCTCCTGAGTTCTTACTCGCCGGCCAGTCCGGTGAATTCCTTTCGAAAGGACGCCCAAATCGTGAGCATGAAAGACAAAGCCGATTATGTGCACCGGGTGAGTGAACTCAGCGACTTGCTCCAAGCGGACTATTACATGCCATTTGCCAGCCAAGTGATCTTTTACCGCGACGATTCTGTGTGGGCCAATGAGTACAAAGTGTCTGTGGAGGACCTGAAAATGCATTGGAAAGCCCAAAAGACCCAATTGTGCCACCCTTACACCACCATCGACTTCGACACCTGGACCGTGAGCCATTTGCCCGAATCGGATTACCGACGCGACGAGGACATGATCCGCAAAAAGGTGGACCAACAAGCCGATGTGGAGCGTCAGGCCCAATTCACCGACCAAGATGTGGCCGACCTCCGCAAGAAATTGGCCGCGAACAACTTTTGGCTACCGTTGTTGTTTCGCAAGGGTATCGGGTTCGTGCTGGACGGCCGGGAACTCACCTACAAACCCTGGGGCAAGAAAATCGTTCCGGGCATCCAAAATCCCAGTTTTTCCTTGATGATGCCGGCGCAAGCTCTCAAGGATGTGCTGTACACGGGACATTTCGCCGACTTGGGCATCACGATGTTCACCCTCATCATACTCAACGGCAAGACCTCTCCCAAAATGGTGTACCTCTTCTTCCTGTTGATTTCCTTGCATGACTACCACCACACCTGGAGTTTTTCCAACTTCTGGAAATGGTTCCGCAGCACCCTCCGCCTGAACAATTGGCGCATCCCGGCACTGGGGTAGGGGGGGCACTGACTTGAAAAAGAGCGAAAGTAGTCCCTTGTCTCTGAATCAACACAATACACAAAACAACCTTTCATTCCCCTCGTCATCAAGGTTCTGTAGGTGTTTTTGATGATCTTTTTGATGCGGTTTTTGGCAAGTTCAGGGTCTTCTTGAAGTAGTTTTTTATACCCTTTGATTGAATTGTCCATTCGTGACCGTTTCGATGGGTCCACCAGGACAGTGGTATCCCTTACAATCAGGTCAGGTCCGATGATGACCCCGATGTAGCTTGCCTCAAGTCCTTGGCAGGTATGAATACAACCGATTTGATTGATTGATTCTGGCTTGATGATCCACGCAGACCCGTCTTCGGAGAGATTCCACTTCATGGCGAAATCAAACTCAGGAAACTGGATGTCCATTTGATTGGGATTTTTTTTGCTGACCCAATCCCAACAATAGCCCGCCACAAGCCTGGATTTGTTGTCTGTTTTGTTTTTTTCTTGAATCAGTTCCCTCAATTCATTGGGGCTGTCCACGATTCGGAAGTCATAATCCAAACCCGATAAATTCGTGTTGGCAGTCTCTCGAATCTGAAGCAGGTTGTCCAAAAATGATAGGTACCCATCGGACCCATTGCATCGAAATTGGGAGGGTAGTTCGTATTCAAATACGTTGGATTGATGATTTTCAGCCCATTTTTTGATTTCAGATTTTGTTCCGATGTCCTTCAAGGTTACCTGTTGGTCTTCATCGATGAAGAAGATGGAAAGCTTGGAGGCGTTGATTATCTCTTTGATTTGATTCTCTCCCAAGTTGCTATAAAGTCCAGATTTTTCATTCAATCTGTGCGCCTCATCTACGATCAATGCATCAAACTGTTTGGGTAAGGAATCAACATAGCTGCCCGATCCTTTGAAGAGGGCAT
>Ga0068872_10001071_pt1 | contig 22158 bp, 16 predicted proteins | sample NOAtaG_7_FD_66441 | JGI IMG/M metagenome (GOLD analysis project Ga0068872, IMG submission 66441) | Freshwater lake microbial communities from Lake Erie, under a cyanobacterial bloom - NOAA_Erie_Diel1S_2200h metaG | ecosystem: Environmental > Aquatic > Freshwater > Lake | place: USA: Ohio, Lake...
GCAGGGCTTCGAGAAGATCCTCCGGGTGGCCGACGGCACCAACGGTGCCACCCAGTTGCTGGTGGCCGAGAACATCGTGCGCATCGCCGAGATCCAGGCCGGCGCCATCAAGGGCCTGCAGTTCGAGAAGGTCGTGGTGATGGGCGGCGGGGCCGGCGGCAGCGGCCCCGGCCAGTTCGTCCAGGACCTCTACAAGGGCGTGCTGCCCATCAACGAGCTGGCCAAGAGCGTCGGACTGAGCCTTCCGGCCTTCCTGGGCAGCAGCGGGTCGGACGTCGCGACCGGAACTCCGGCTCCTGCGGTCCCCGCTGCTTCGGCCGCTCCGGCGGTCGAGCCCAAGCCGCCGGTCATGAACCCCACGAAGCCCTCCGCCTGAGCGTGCCGTGTCCGCTACAGGATTCATGTCGCCCCCGCCGGGGCATGGTCGTCACGGCTTTGGGACCAGGTAGGACCGCGTCCAAGGGGGCGGTTTGGGGTGGGTACGCTCAGTCACGGACTCCTTCCACTGCTCGTCGGTGAGGCGCTCACCGAAGGGTCTGTTGAATTCGTACTGCGAGAACACCGGGCCCGCGAAGACCATGCGATCCGGGCCGTTGTCCACCGCGATCATGAGCAGGTTCACCCGGCCGATCCCCTCGTGGAGCACCGCACCCGGGTCCTGATCGGGTGCAGACGGCCCATCTGTGTGGACGTCGGTCACCAGGAAATCCGCGAAGACGCTGTCGTGGGTTAGCGGCAGTGGCTGGCCTGCGATCGGCACGGTCGTCGAAGGGGTGCCGTTGACATTCTTGCCCCAGTAAAACAGCCGGGGGTACCAGCCGGAGTAGTTGCGGATCCCGAAATAGCCGTCGACGGTCCTTTGGATGACGTCCTTGAGAAAGGTCGCCTGCGCCAGCGAAAGTGGCTGCTGATTCAGTTCCGCCGTCGCGATGGCCTCCAGGGTGCCGCAGGTGTTGCTGAATTCCCGGAAAAATTCGGTCGGATTCGGCAGGATCATTTCACCCCGTTGCAGCCTGAACTGGTCGGGCAGGGCAAGGGTCTGGAGCGCGTCGGCCGTCTGTCGGGCCATGAGCCCCATCTCTCGGAAGAATTCGGGAACCGGTTCGACGAAGCCGGCTGGATACTGGCAGAGGATTGGCGGTGTCACCGACTGCTTGACGTAGAGCACCGATGCGTGACGGAGCTGGGTCCAGGAGGCCAGCTGGGTGTTCACCGTCTTCATGGCCCACGCGCGGGTTCGCATGGCTTCCGGGTATTCCGGGCCCGTGGTTGGAGCCGACAGCGAGCGCAGAACCTGGAGCCACCGGTCGTAAAGCGTCGATGTCCATGCCTCGGCGGGCCGCGCATCGAGGGTCATGCGGACCGCGGCGAGGTTGCGCTGGTAGGGAAACCCGTCCCGGAAGGGCTCGCCGTCCGGACGCGTCATGTTGGCGACCAGTTCCGGAACGACGTGGTTGTTGCCAAATACGGAGAACGCCACATCGAGGGAATAGGGGCGCCGGCGTCGGACCAGGCGGCCGGGGTTGGAACCGGGTTCCACGATCCGGCCCATGACCGTCTGCCCCAACGCCCAGCTGTCCACCGAGAACCGTTGTCCGAGGACGTTGAAGGACCGGGGCCATCGGACTTGGTCACCGCCCGCCCCGGCCACCAGCAGGTGCCCCCCCACGGCCTGGGTCCCCAGGGTACCGTCCTCGATCTTTCGGCGGAGGCGTTCCAGCGGGTCCCAGGAGGTCAATTTGACGAGATTCGTCAACCCCTCGGCCTTCAGCAGGGCATCAAGCTGCCTGAAATCCATCGAGTCGGCGGGACCGAAGAAGGTGCTGATGAATCGATCCAAGGCCTCCCAGGTTTTCCGTTGCTCGGAACGTGTCAGCAGGTCGTTCAGCACCAAGGTCGTCCCGAGTTGGCGGTTGGAGGCATTCTCGGAATCCCCGGCAACGCGGAAATCGACCCGGCCCAGCCACATCATCGCCTGGAAGTAGCGCTGAAGGGCCGGGGACTTTGTGTAGTGCCCCCGGGGAATGAACTGGGAGAAGTCCACGATCTCCCCGGTTTTCTGGGCGTCGAAGAATTGGTATGCGGAAGGTTTGGCCGCCTGGATCAGGCCAAGGGTTTCGTCGATGCGGCGGGCGACCCGATCGAGGCGGCGACGCTCCCGCAACCAGCGCTCCGGGTCGTCCTGGAGGTCAAATGGGTCGACTGGCCAGGCCTCCGGGACGAACTCCCCGGGCAGTGAGCACAGGCGCACCGCCACTCCCAGCAGATAGGCTGCGTCCTCGGTGCTCTCCTCCAGGAGCGTGGATTCCGCCTGGAGCCCGTTGCGCATCGCCAGCAACAGCTCACGCAGCCTGCCCCGGAGATGTCCTTCCTCGACCACCTCCAGGACCGCCGAGAACGAACGATACCAGGCATGAAGGATCGAATCGGTCGTGACGAACACCGGAAGGTCCCGTTCGAAGATGCCGTAATAAAGGTCGCCGAAGCTGTCTTCCGCCAACTGCTCGCTGACGACGAAGCCGTTGGTGCGGAACATCGCCAGTTCGTTGTCGGAAAGCTTCAGGCCGCGAAGCGAGACCGGCGGCGAGAACCAATGGGGGCCGTTCTTCACGAGGTCCTTTTGGAAATCCTGCCAGTAGAGGGACTGGGTCGGGTCCCAGGAGATGCCCGGAAGGTAGGCTGTCTTCGGGGTGAATCGGCTGGCGAAGTCGCCCACCGAGAAGTTGCCCAGGGCTTCGATCTGGTCGTCGAAGCTTGATTGGTATCCGAGGACCTCGGGACCGTCAGTGGCCGCGAATGAGGTTTCCCTCGAAGATACCCTGTAGAAGCCCTGGCTGTCAGGATCCTGGGCCATGATGATGTCGATCGTCTGGGGACCGCCCGGCACCCGTATTTTCTGTCCGACCGGACTCCAGCTCGACAGGTTGGGCGATCGCATCAGACGCAACTCCGTCGGGGTTGGCGACTGGAGGGCCCCACGTAGCCGCACCTCGACCAGCCTGTTGTCCGTGGGCTGCTTCAACTCGAGATCCAGGGGTTGGGCCGACGCCATCCGGGCGATGACCAGCATCCCGGCGACCTTCGAGAATTGCCGGCGAAACCAGGTGGCCAGAGGTCTGAAGGAATTCAACTGATTCGCCATTGCCCGACGCTGGAGAGGCGTCCGATCCGGTCAAGCCTGGATTCCGGTGCCATGCGAGGAACGGCGGCCATCGGTCGACGCCGAGGGGACCAGGCGGACGGAATCGGCCGGGCCAGGCCGGACTCAGGCGAACAACCAGGCCGGAATCAGGCCGGAATCAGGCCAGCGGGATCACGGCCTCGACGCAGCGGGCACAAAGGGTCGGATGGGTCGGGTTGGAACCGACGTCCGATTCCCAGTGCCAGCAGCGTTCACACTTGGTGCGGCCGGCCTCGCCGGCGACCTGCACGGTGATCCGTCGTTCGGTTCCCTCGGCCGCCGTCAGTGTGACTGCCGAGCAGTTGCACAGTTCCCGGAGGTCGGCCCCGTGCGAGGTCACCACGGCGTGCTCGGCCGCCGGCAGCACGAAGTGCAGGACCGCGTCGAGCCCCTTGCCGATGAGCTTGGCCTGTCGGGCCTTCTCGAGCTCGGGCAGGGCCGCCTCGCGCAGCGAGAACAGCGTGGCCCACGCGGGCTCGGCCGGCACGGCGGCGGTGGCCGGACTCCAGAGGCTCAGGTGCACCGACTGCGTGGACACGCCCGGGATCCGCTCCCAGGCCTCGTCGGCCGTGAAGGCCAGGATCGGAGCCAGCGCCTGGGTGAGCCGGGTGAGGAGGCGGTGCAGGGCCGTCTGGGTGCTGCGCCGGCGGGCCGATCCGGCCGGATCGGTGTAGAGCCGGTCCTTCACCACGTCGTGGTACAGGGCGCTGAGCTGGACCGCGCAGAACTGCGAGACCAGCTGGTACACGACATGGAATTCGTAGGCGTCGTAGGCCCGGGCCACGGCGGCCTCCAGGGTGGCGAACTCGCCGAGGATCCACCGGTCGAGCCCGCTGAGCTTCCCGTCGGGCACCGCGTCGGTCGCGGGATTGAAATCGTACAGGTTGGAGAGCTGGTAGCGCAGGGTGTTGCGGATGAGCCGGTAGGTTTCGCCCACCTTCTTGAGGCGCTCCTCGCTGACCACGATGTCGTTGCGGTAGTCCTGAGAGGCGACCCACAGGCGCACCACGTCGCAGCCGTAGTCCTTGATGTACCGCTCGGCCGTCTGGGGCTTCTGGTACCCGCCCTGGCCCTGCTTCGACTTGGAGATCTTCTCGCGGTCCTCATCGACCATGAAGCCGTGGGTCAGCACCGTCTTGAAGGGGGCCGCCCCGTTGCCCGCCAGCGACAGCAGCAACGACGACTGGAACCAGCCCCGGTGCTGGTCGCTGCCCTCGAGGTACACATCGGCCTGCCAGCCGCCATCCGAACCCCGAAGCTCAGGCCGGCGCATGAGCACCGCGCGGCTCGAGGAACCGGAGTCGATCCACACGTCGAGGGTGTCCTGGCCCTTGCGCACGGCCTCCGGGCCCGACCAGTCGGCCGGCCTGCATCCCGCCCAGAGCGCCTCGACCGGGGTCGCGAACCACACGTTGGAGCCCTCGCGCTCGATCCAGTCGGCCGCCTTGCGGACGATGCGCGCGTCGAGGATCGGCTCGCCGGCCGCATCGTAGAACGCGGGGATGGGCACGCCCCAGGTGCGCTGGCGCGAGATGCACCAGTCGGGCCGGGACTGCACGGCTCCCTGGATGCGGTTCTTGCCCCAGTCGGGAATCCAGTTCACCGAATCGATGGCCGCCAGGGCCTGTTGCCGGAAGGGCAGGGCACCGGGGGCGTTGACGGTGTGGTCCACGCGGATGAACCACTGGTCGACCGCCCGGAAGATGATGGGCGACTTGGAGCGCCAGCAATGGGGATAGCTGTGCGGGTAGTCCTCGCGGCGCATCAGCGCCTCCTTCTCGGCCAGGAGCGTCAGCACGGCCTCGTTGGCCTCGGATTTGCCGGCCTTGGCCAGCGTCGATTTTCCCACCAGCGACTCCGGGAGCTGCTGGTCGCGGGGCAGGTCGGCCGTGGGGGTCAGCCGGCCCTCGTCATCGACCGGGCAATAGATGGGCAGGCCCACGCCCAGGCCCAGCTGGTAGTCGTCCATGCCGTGGCCCGGGGCGATGTGCACGAAGCCCGTGCCGGTGGAGTCGTCGACGAAGTCGGCAGGGAACAGCCGGCCGGTGCGCCCGCAGAAGGGGTGCTCGTACTGCAACGAGGCCAGCTCGTCGGCCTGCGCGGTGCGGATGATCTGGTAGCCGTCCCAGCCGCACTTTTCGCTCAAGGTGGCCAGGAGCGAATTGGCCACCAGGTAGGTGTTCCCCTCGGCGAACACGTACGAGTAGAAGAATCTCGGGTTGAAGGCCACGGCCAGGTTGGCCGGCAGGGTCCACGGCGTGGTGGTCCAGATCACCACGTAGGTGTTGGGTTCGCCGGCCAGGCGGAACCGCACGAAGACGCTCTGGCTGATGTGGTCGGCGTACTCCACCTCGGCCTCCGCGAGGGCCGTCCGGAACGGGACGCTCCAGTAGACCGGCTTCTTGCCGCGGTACACGAAGCCCTTCTCCACGAGGTCGGCGAACTGGCGCAGTTCATCGGCCTCGTACTGCGGGGCCAGCGTCAGGTAGGGGTTGGCCCAGTCGCCCAGGACCCCGAGGCGCTGGAACTGCCCGCGTTGGAGGTCGATGTACTTGCGGGCGTAGGCGTCGCAGGCCGTCCGGATGGTGGTCGCATCGGCCTCGGTCTTGCCCGCGGCGCGCAGTTCCTGGGTCACCTTCGACTCGATGGGCAGGCCGTGGCAGTCCCAGCCGGGGACGTACGGGGTCTGGAAGCCGCGCAGCGACTTCGACTTCAGGATCAGGTCCTTGAGGATCTTGTTCAGCGCGGTGCCGATGTGGACGTCGCCATTGGCGAACGGTGGGCCGTCATGGAGGATGAAACGGGGGGCCTCGGCCCGGGCCGCCATCAGTTGGCCGTAAAGGTCCGTGCCCTGCCATCGGGCCAGACGCTCGGGTTCCCGTTGGACCAGGTTCGCCTGCATCGGAAACTCCGTCCGGGGCAGATTGAGGGAATTCTTGTAGTCCATGGCCTTGCCGTTCAAAGGAGGCAACGCTAACGAGTGGGCGGACCGTGGGCCAAGGGGAATCCCGGTGCCACCCGGGCGGCGCGCGAGGCGTTCGGCATGGCCTTCCCGGGTGCCCTAAACCAATGCATTCGCCGGCATGATGCCGTGACCCCCGGCTGTCGACGGGCTTGCGTCGAGGTCGACCGGGGTGGTTGACTCCGCCTCGGCGCTGACCGCCACTTCGGGGTGAACCGTTCCCGGGTGGCCGTTCGGGAGGTCGTCTATTGAGATCGATCGTCCTGGCGGCCAGACCTCTCCGGTTCCGAGCCCTGGGGTGGTGCGAAGGTCGGCCAGCAGAACCCAATCCAAGGGGTGGGTGGGGCGGTCCGAACCAATCGGTCGCCTCCACGAAACCCCAAGAAAGCGGCCCGATGTCGGACATTTTCCCGAAGTGGACCAACAAGATCCCGTTGATGGTCGGTGTGGCGGCGGCCGTCGTGCTGCCCACCGTCATCGCGGGCATCACCTACTACTTCACGCCGAAGTACACCCGCGTGGGCTACCAGCCCAAGCAGCCGGTGGCCTTCTCGCACGCGATCCATTCCGACCAGCTGGGGATCGACTGCCGGTATTGCCACAGTGATGTCGACAAGTCGTGGTTCTCGAACATCCCCGCGTCCGAGACCTGCATGCGCTGCCACTCCATCGTGGCCAAGGACTCCCCCAAGCTCAGCCTGGTGCGGGAGTCGTACTCCACCGGCAAGCCGATCCCGTGGGTGCAGATCCACAAGACGCCCGACTACGTGTACTTCAACCACTCGGTGCACGTGAACCGGGGCATCTCCTGCGTGAAGTGCCACGGCGAGATCCAGAAGATGGACGAGGTGCACCATGCCAAGCCCCTGTCCATGGGCTTCTGCCTCGAGTGCCACCGGGAGCCCGAGAAGCACATCCGGCCCAATGACCTTGTGACCAAGCTCGACTGGAACGGTGAGTTTGACGGCAAGAAGGCCGTCCACGACTGGAAGGTCCAACCCGGCCAGAGCTGTTCCACCTGCCACCGCTGATGAAGACGATTCCCCCGATCTGCAACGAACCGGAGACCGGTCCGAAGTACTGGCGCTCCCTGGAGCAGTTGGCCGACCAGCCCGACTTCCGCCAGTGGATGGAGCGAGAGTTCCCCGCCGGCGCGAGCATCGCCCCGGATGGCGAGACGCGTCGCGACTGGATGAAGCTCATGTCCGCGAGCTTCCTGTTGGCCGGTCTTGGTGGCATGGCCACCGGGTGCCGTCGCCCCGAGGAGGAGCTCACGCCCTTCGCCAAGCAGCCCGAGGGCTACATCCACGGCAAGGCCCAGCATTTCGCCACGTCGATGCCCGTCCGCGGCAGCGCCATCCCGCTGACGGTCAAGTCGCATGACGGCCGGCCGACCAAGATCGAGGGCAATTCGCTCTTCCCGGGCGGCAATGGCGGCACCGATTCGTTCGCCCAGGCAGCGATCCTCAACCTGTACGACCCGGACCGCGCCCATCGGCACACCAAGGGCGGCAACGACGCGAAGGTCGAGGCCGTTCGCGATGCGCTGGCCGAGGTGGCCAAGGCGGCCGCCGGCAACCAGGGCGAAGGGCTGGCGTTCCTCGTCGAGCGTTCGTCCTCCCCGTCCCGCGCCCGTCTCCAGAAGCTCGTCGCCGAGAAGTACCCGAAATCCTCCTGGCACGCCTATGAGCCGGTGGATTTCTCCGGTGCCGACGCGGCCTATTCCGAGGCCTGCGGGTCGCCCGTCCACGCGGTGGTCCACCTTGAGAAGGCCCGCCGGATCCTCTCGCTCGACTGCGACTTCATCGGTTCCGAGCAGGATGCCCACCGGAACATCCGGGGCTTCGCCCTTGGCCGCAAATCGGCCGACGACGGCATGAACCGGCTCTACGTGGTGGAGTCGATGATGTCCCTCACCGGCGGCAACGCCGACCACCGGCTCCGGGTCAAGCCGAGCGAGGTGGTCCAGGTGGCCGCCGCCGTGGCGGCCGAGCTCGGAGTGCCCGGAGTGGCCTCCTCTTCCGGTGCGCATTCGGCCTGGGCCGCGACGGTGGCCAAGGACCTCAAGGAGGCCGGGAAGGCCGCCGTGGTGGTGGCAGGCTATGCCCAGCCCCCGGCCGTGCACGCCCTGGCGGCGGCGATCAACGCCGTTCTCGGGGCGATCGGCACCACCGTGACCCTGGTGCAGCCGACCGAACCCGCCTCGTCCGGCATCCGTGAGCTGGCCGCGTCGCTGGGCGCGGGCAAGGTCTCCACGTTGGTCATCCTCGGCGGCAATCCGGCCTACAACGCGCCGGCCGACCTTGCGTTCGAGGCCGCTGCCAAGAAGGCCGGCAACATCATCCGCCTCGGCTACTACGAGGACGAGACCGCCGCCCTGGCCACCTGGCACCTGGCCGGCACCCATTTCCTCGAGGCCTGGGGCGATGCCCGGACGGCCGACGGCATGGTGGTTCCGGTTCAGCCCTTGGTCGAGCCCCTCTTCGGCGGCCTGACCGAGTTGGAGGTCCTGGCCCGGATCCTTGGCGAGTCCAAGACGGCCCCGTTCGACATCGTCCGCGAGACCCTCAAGGGGCTCGGGGCGGCCGATGATGCGGCCTGGAAACGCTTCCTGCATGACGGATTCCTGGCCGAGAGCGCCTCGCCGGCGGCTTCCGCCACCGTGAACCCGGCGGCCGCGGCGACCGCGCTGGCGGCGCACAAGCCGGCCCAGGGGGAGATCGAGGTGGTGCTCCACCGGGACGCCTCGGTGGACGACGGCCGGTTCGCCAACAACGGCTGGCTGCAGGAGATGCCCGATCCCATCACCAAGGTCACCTGGGACAACGTCGTCATGATGTCCCAGAAGACCGCCAAGTCGCTGGGCCTGCCCACCAAGCGGTCGTCCAAGGTGCCCGAGAACCTCAGCCCGGCCGAGGCGGCCGATGCCAAGGACGGCCAGTATGACCAGCCCGTCGTCAAGATCACCGTGGGCGGTCGCAGCGTCGAGGGTCCGGTCTGGGTCCAGCCCGGCCTCGCCGACGGCACGGTCGCCCTCGCCGTGGGTTATGGTCGCCGGGTCGTGGGCCGCGTGGGTCGCGGCGTGGGCTTCAACGCCTACGCGCTTCTCCAGTCGACCTCGGGCCTGATCTCCGCCGGCAAGGTGGAGAAGGTCTTCCGCAAGCATCGTCTGGCGGTGACCCAGGAGCACGGCCTCATGGAGGGCCGGCCGGTCATCCGCGAGGCGCACCTCGACCAGTTCAAGGCGCACCCGGAGTTCGCCCGCAACATGGATCTCGACGCGCACCTGCCGCACTACGTGCCCTACAAGAAGGGCACCGACGGCCGCAACGCCGAGAAGCGCACGCAGAACATCTACGAGCATCCGTACGACCAGAATCCCGAGACCGCCTCGAAGATCCACCAGTGGGGCATGGTCATCGACCTCCAGACCTGCGTCGGTTGCTCCGCCTGCGTGATCGCCTGCCAGAGCGAGAACAACATCCCCATCGTCGGCAAGGACCAGGTGGCCCGCGGCCGCGAGATGCTCTGGATGCGCATCGACCGGTACTACAGCCACAACCCGGATGCCGACGTGAACGCCGAGCTGGCGGCCGAGGACCCGCAGATGGCCGTCCAGCCGATGTTCTGCCAGCACTGCGAGGCCGCCCCGTGCGAGAGCGTCTGCCCGGTCAACGCGACCGTCCACGACGAGGAGGGCATCAACGCCATGGCCTACAACCGCTGCATCGGCACGCGGTACTGCGCCAACAACTGCCCCTACAAGGTCCGCCGCTTCAACTGGTTCGACTTCAACAAGCGCGAGACCGACTACGGCGCCGCCCAGGACCAGCACATGGTCAACACGGGCAACCTGTACAAGGGCCCGCTCGGGGTGAACCGCAACACCGAGCCGGAGTGGGAGATCATCAAGCTGGTCAAGAATCCCGATGTCTCGGTCCGCATGCGCGGTGTGATGGAGAAGTGCACCCTCTGCGTGCAGCGCATCCAGCAGGCCAAGATCTCCCAGAAGGTCAAGGCCGGGAACAGCGGCGAGGTCGCCGTGCCCGACGGCGCCATCAAGACCGCCTGCCAGCAGGCCTGCCCGGCCGACGCCATCGTCTTCGGCAACCTGCTCGATGCCGGCAGCGAGGTGGTCAAGGCCAAGGCCAGCCCGCGCAACTACTCGGTGCTCGGCTTCCTCGACACCCGGCCGCGCGTCACCTACCTGGCCCGCATCCGCAACCCGAATCCCGCCATCCTCGCGCTTGAGAAGCGCAAGACACCGGACAGCCAGCGCGACTACGAGCGCTTCCGTCATGAGACCCCCTTCCAAGGACATTCCCATGGTCACGATGCCTCGCATCCGTCCGCCGCTGCGGCGGGGAAAGGAGCGATCTAATGGCTAATCCCGCCAAACCTGCCGCCGTCCGCGCCCCCGAGCCGCCTGCCGAGCTCGTGCGCGAACCGCTGGTGCTCAACAACCGTCCGCTGGGCTGGATCACCGACGCCATCGCCGGTGTCTGCGAGAAGCCGATGCCCGTGTGGTGGTGGCCGGCCTTCATCGTGTCGTTCGGCGGCATGGTCACCATGTTCTCGCTCATCGCCTACCTGGTCTCGACCGGCGTGGGCGTCTGGGGCCTCAACCAGCCGGCCGACTGGGCCTGGGACATCACGAACTTCGTGTTCTGGATCGGCATCGGCCACGCCGGCACGCTGATCTCGGCGGTGCTCTTCCTGCTGCGCCAGAAGTGGCGCACCTCGGTCAACCGCGCCGCCGAGGCCATGACCATCTTCGCGGTGGCTTGCGCCGGCATCTTCCCGGTGTTCCACACCGGTCGCGTCTGGTTCGCGTTGCTGCCGGGCTACCTCTTCCCGGCACCCAATGCCAACGAGATCTGGCCCCAGTTCCGCTCCCCGCTGCTGTGGGACGTCTTCGCGGTCTCCACCTACGGCACCGTCTCGCTGCTGTTCTGGTACGTCGGCCTCATCCCCGACCTGGCCACCCTGCGTGACCGCGCCAAGGGCTGGCTCCGCCGATTCCTGTACGGGATCTTCTCCCTCGGCTGGACAGGTTCCAACCGCCACTGGAGCAACTACGAGAAGGCCTATCTCCTCCTGGCCGGCCTCAGCACACCGCTGGTGCTCTCGGTGCACTCGATCGTGTCGTTCGACTTCGCCGTCTCGGTGGTGCCCGGATGGCACACGACCATCTTCCCGCCCTACTTCGTGGCGGGCGCGATCTTCTCGGGCTTCGGCATGGTGCTCACCCTGCTGATCCCGCTGCGCTCCCTCTTCAAGCTTGAGGACGTCATCACGCTCCGCCACGTGGAGTTGATGTGCAAGGTGCTCCTGGCGACCGGTTCCATCGTCGGATACGCCTACGGCATGGAGTTCTTCATCGCCTGGTATGGCGGCAGCCCCTACGAGCTCTACGCCTTCAAGAACCGGGCGTTCGGTCCCTACTGGTGGAGCTACTGGGCCATGATCTCCTGCAACGTGATCAGCCCGCACTTCTTCTGGTTCAAGAAGCTGCGCACCAGCGTGGTCTTCGTGTGGATCGTGTCGATCTTCGTGAACATCGGCATGTGGTTCGAGCGCTTCGTGATCATCGTCACCTCGCTCCACCGCGACTACCTCCCGTCGAGCTGGGGTTACTTCACCCCGAGCTGGGTCGACGTGATGACCTTCGTGGGCAGTTTCGGCCTCTTCATGACGCTGTTCCTGCTCTTCATCCGGTTCCTGCCGGTCATCGCCATCAGCGAGGTCAAGGGCGTCACGCCCCAGGCCGACCCGCACCATCCGCTCGGTGGCGCCAAGGGACACCACTAACCGAAAGCCCTGTCCATGAGTTCCAATCGCTCCAAGCCGCACGGCCTCCTGGCCGAGTTCCACACGGCGGCGGATATCTTCGAGGCGGCCATCCGTTGCCGCGACGCCGGGTTCACGAAGTGGGATGTCTACACGCCCTTCCCGATCCATGGCATGGACGAGGCCATGGGGCTTCGCAAGTCGCCCGTCGGTTGGTTCACCTTCTGCGGCGGGTTCACCGGCTTCTTCACCGGCATGACCATGATCTGGTACATGAACAAGTTCGACTACCCGCTGGTGGTCGGCGGCAAGCCGCTCTTCACGCCGCTGTTCGCGTTCCCGGTCAGCTACGAGATGACCATCCTCTTGAGCGCCTTCGGGACGCTCTTCGGGATGTTCTTCCTCAACAAGCTGCCGCGGTTCCACAACCCGCTCTTCAAGAACGAGCGGTTCAAGAAGTCGACCGACGACCGGTTCTTCATCTGCATCGAGGCGGCCGACCCGAAGTTCGGGTTGGAGGCGACCCGCGCCTTCCTGACCGAGAAATGCCATGCGTCGGTCGTTGAACTCGTGGAGGACTGAATGCGCACCTTCCTGAAATACTTCGCCACCGCCTACGTGCTGGCGGTGGCCCTCGTGGTCGGCATCGCCGGCTTCCGCGGTTCCAAGAGCACCAAGCCGCCGATCGAGGTCTTCCCCGACATGGATCGCCAGCCCAAGCTGCGGCCGCAGACCACCACCCGCTTCGCGTCCTGGGCCGATGGCCAGACGTCCCGTGCCCATCCGGCCGGCACGGTCTCCCGTGAATCCGCCTGGGAGGAGAATGCCTTCAACACCGGCCGCCAGGGCGGTGCCTTCGTCGAGGCCGTGCCCATGGAGGTCAACGCCACCGTGCTCAAGCGCGGACAGGAGCGCTATTCAATCTACTGCCAGCCCTGCCACGGCGTTCTCGGCGACGGCAAGGGCATCACCAGCAAGTACGGCATGGGCAACACCGCCAGCCTCCACCAGGACCGGTTGATCAAGACCCAGGACGGAGACCTCTTCAACACCATCAGCAACGGCAAGAGCACCATGATGGGTTACGCCTCGGCGATCCCGGTGGCCGACCGATGGGCCGTGGTGGCCTACGTGCGGACCCTGCAACTCAGCCGCCTGGCCTCCGAGGCCGAGGTTCCGGCCGCCATCCTGCCCACCATCAAGTAAGGATCCATGAACTCCCTCTCACGAACGACGCGGTCCTGGATGTTCCTGGCCGCTGCGGTGGCCGCGGTGGGCGCCGTCTCCGCCCTGGGTGCCGATGCCGGTCATGCGGCCGCCGCCCACGATGCCTCCCACGGGGCCTCCGCCCACGGTGCCGCCCATGCCCATGGGCACGTCTCGGCATTCTCGCTCAAGCAGATCGCCCACAGCTACCTCACGGCCTACATGTTCTGCCTGAGTCTGTGCGTCGGCTCGTTGTTCCTGACCCTCGCGCACCACCTCTTCGATGCCGGTTGGTCGGCTTCCATCCGCCGGGTCACCGAGACGATGGCCAGCCTGCTCTTCCCCTGGATGCTCATCCTGGCCCTGCCGATCATCGGCTTCGCCTGGACCGGCAACCTGCACGCTTGGTTCAAGATCGACCCGGCCACCGACCACGCCCTCGACGTCAAGAAGGTGCTCTTCAACCCCAAGGCCTTCACCCTGATGGTCCCGGTGCTGGTCTTCCTGCTCGGTTCGATGGCCCGGAGCATCCGGGCCTGGTCCGTGGCCCAGGACAAGGACGGAGCCGCGATCTGGACCACCAAGTCCCGCAAGCTCGCCGCCGGCGGCATCTTCTTCTTCGCCATCGGGGTCACGCTGCTGTGCTTCCTCCTGATGAAGTCGCTGCAGCACCAGTTCTTCAGCACCATGTACGGCGTCTACTACTTCGCCGGCAGCGTCTGGACGACCCTGATCACCCTCTACCTGCTCACGATGTGGCTGGCCCAGCCTGGCCGTCCGCTCGAGAAGGTGTACTTCAAGCGCCAGCAGCAGGACCTCGGCGTGCTGTTCTTCGCCTTCACGGTCTTCTACGCCTACATCCACTTCTCGCAGTACTTCCTCATCTGGAACGCCGCCATCCCCGAGGAGACCTTCTGGTACGTGCTCCGCGAGGTGGGCTCCTGGAAATGGGTCGGCATGACCATCCTCTTCGGCCACTTCTTCGTGCCGTTCCTCATCCTGCTCAACCAGGACATCAAGCGGAACCTCGCGGTGATGATCCCCGTCGGGGCCTGGGCCTGGCTCATGCACTACATCGACATGACCTACAACATCATGCCGGTGATCCATCCCGAGGGCCTCCACCTGACGCTGTGGGATCCGCTCCTCTGGCTCGGCATGTCGGCGCTGCTCGGTCGCCTGTTCTGGTCCGAGTACCGCAAGAATCCGGCCTATCCGCTGAAGGATCCGCGCCTGCAGGAGGCCATCATCCACCATGAGGTGCCGGCCCCCGGTGCCGCCGCGGCCCACGGGCACGCGGCCCACTGACGAACCCCGGAGAATCCACGAACCATGAGTTCCTCGAATTGCTGTTCCTCGACGTCGAAGACGACGCTCGCCTACCTGGTGGGCGGGGTTGGCTCGTTCCTCATCATCGGGGCCCTGGCCTGGCTGGTGGTCCGCCAACCGGTGGGTGCCGTCGATGCCGAGCGCGTGGCCCAGCGGGTCAAGTTCCGGGCCGAGGTCGAGGCCGCCTCCGGTCCCAAGGCCAACGGCTACGCCCTGGATGCCGATGCGTTGGCCAAGGGCAACAAGGTGTACCACGTGCCCATCGCCCGTGCCCTTGAGATCGCGGCCCAGGAGTTCAAGGATCCGGCCGCCGGACGTGCCAAGCTCATCCAGCGTCTCGAGGAGAAGTCCAAGCAGCAGTCCTTCGAGTGATCCCATGCCGGTGATCTCCTTCATCCTGTTGGGCAGCGTGGTGTTGCTGCCGGCCGTCGCCCTGTGGGCGTTGCGCTGGGCCACCGCCGCCGGGCAGTTCCGCTGCCCGGACAAGGCGGCCCTGCTGCCGTTTGATGAGTCCGAGCCCGTGGGTGTCGAGACCGACCTGATTCTCGGAGGAAACCGCCGTTGAGCATGAGCCATCAGTCCCAAACGCCGCGATCCCAAACGCTGCGAGCCCTGTTGCCGGGCGACGTCGGTGCCGGTAGCGGTGGCGACGTCCAAACCGGGGGCGTCCAGAAAGCCGCGCTGGCGGAAATCGACGCCTCCTGCCGCGTGCCGGTGCTGTTCTTCTTCCTGAGCGGCCTCGGGTGGCTCATCGCCGGCTCGCTGCTGGCCATCGTCGCCAGCATCAAGCTCCATTCTCCGGGATTCCTCGGCGCGTGGGAGTGGCTGGGCTTCGCGAACGTGCGCACGGCGCACCTGAACACCGTCATCTACGGCTTCGCCTCCCAGGTCTCGGTCGGCGTGAGCCTGTGGCTGATGTGCCGTCTGTGCCGCATCCCGCTGCCGGCGCCGGGCCTGGTGACCGTGGCGAACCTCTTCTACAACCTGGGTGTCACCGTGGGTGTCGTCGGCATCCTCCGGGGTGACTCCACGGCCATCGAGTGGCTTGAGATGCCGCGCTATGCCACGCCGATCCTCTTCGTGAGCTACGCCCTGATCGCGGTGTGGACGATCGTCACCTTCCGTCTCCGGGCCGAGCGTCACCTCTACGTGTCGCAGTGGTACCTGCTGGCGGCCGTGCTCTGGTTCCCTTGGCTCTACGGCACCGCCCAGGTGATGCTCCTGCTGGAGCCCGTCCGCGGGGTGGTCCAGGCGGCTGTGAACTGGTGGTTCGCCCACAACGTGCTGGGTCTGTGGTTCACGCCGATCGGGCTGGCCTCGATCTACTACTTCATCCCCAAGGTCATCGGGCGGCCGATCCACAGCTACTACCTGAGCGTGCTCGGGTTCTGGTCGCTGGCCCTCTTCTACAACTGGAACGGCATGCACCACCTGGTGGGAGGACCTCTGCCGGCCTGGATGATCACCATCAGCATCGTGGCCTCGGTCATGATGCTCATCCCGGTCATCACGGTGGCCATCAACCACCACTTCACCATGCTGGGCCACTTCGGCAAGATGCGCCAAAGCCCGACGCTTCGATTCATCGTGTTCGGCGCGGTGTCGTACACGCTGGCCAGCCTCCAGGGGGTCGCCAGCGCGCTGCGCAGCGTCAGCGAGGTCACCCATTTCACGCACCACACCATCGCGCATGCCCACTTGGGCATGTACGCCTTCTTCACCATGGTGATGTTCGGGGCGATGTACTACATCCTGCCGCGCATCACCCAGCGCGAGTGGCCCTCCAATGGTTTGATCTCGTTGCATTTCTGGGGGGTCGCCCTGGGCATCGTGCTCTATGTGGTCCCCATGAGCCTCATGGGTTTCCTCCAGGGGACCAAGCTCAACGACCCGACGATCCGGTTCCTCGACGTGGTGCAGTTCACGCTTCCATGGCTGAAGCTGCGCACCGTGGCGGGGTTGCTCCTGGTCGTGGGCCATGTGGCCTTCGTCGGGAATGTCGCCTGGTTGCTGGTCCGGATGTTCGAGCCCTACCGCAAGCCGGTGGTCCGCATCCTGACCGGGGAGGCTGAGACGCTGGCCGCCGGAAAATGACCATGAGCTACGGACCGTTACTCTTCCTCGGCATCCTTCTCACCCTGGCCTCGAGCTGGGTGGGCCTGGTCCTCATGCCGCATCGCCAGCTGGGATCGCTCACCCAGCACACGGACACCAACACGGCGGCGATCTTCCCGGCGGCCCGCGCCGGAGAGGCCCAGCAGGGCGCCGAGCATTACCGATCGCTGGGTTGCGTCTACTGCCACACCCAGCAGGTGCGCCCCGAAGGCTACGGCTCCGACCTGGAGCGCGGCTGGGGCCGTCGCCGGACGGTCAGCCGGGATTACATCCACGACCGCACCGTGATGCTCGGCACCATGCGCACCGGTCCGGACCTCACCAACATCGGCGAGCGGCAATCCGATGCCGCCTGGCACTACCGGCATCTCTACAATCCGCAGATCACCAGCCCGGGCAGCATCATGCCCCCGCACGCCTTCCTGTTCGAGACCCGCGCCATCGGACCCTCGGGCCGTTCCACCAACGCCCTCGTCCTGGAGGGGGCTTTCGCCCCCCCGGCCGGGACGGAGGTCGTTCCGACCCGCCGGGCCGAGCAACTGGTGGCCTACCTGCGCAGCCTCAAGTCGTCCGGTGACCTGCCCGAGGCCCCGGTCAAGAAGGAGGAGGCAAAATGAGCAACCCCAAGGAATCTCCCAACGCCTCCTCGCCGTTGGATCGCGGTGAACAGCACGACGTGACCGAGTTGCACGCCGCGGTGCTGCGCGAGAAGCCCGACCCGGTCGAGGGCTTTGAGCCGGTGAACCTCTGGGTGGTGGCCGGCATCGCCGGGCTGCTGTTCTGGGGCGGCTCCTACCTCACCCAATACAGCGGCCGCTTCGAGGCCAACGAGTTCTCGGAATTTCCGCACGGCAAGCCGGCACCTGTCGCCGCCGTGGCGGCCGACCCGCTCGCGGCCGTCAAGCGGGACGGCATGCTCACGTACAACGCCGTGTGCGCGCTCTGCCATGGCGAGGATGGTGCCGGCAAGGCCGGGGTCGCCCCCCCGTTGGCGGCCTCCGACTGGGTGAACGCCGACGGACCCAATCGGCTGGTCCGGATCGTTCGGCACGGCCTCAAGGGCACCGTCAAGGTCAACAAGGACGTCACCTGGAACCCCGCCAACGATCCCAGCATCGTGATGGGCTCCCAATGGGAGGCCATCGGTGCCTCGAACGAGAAGCTCGCCGCGGTGCTGACCTATGTGCGCACCGCCTGGGGCAACACCGGCGCCCCGGTCACCGCCCAGATGGTGGCCGACGGCCTCGCCCCGGTGAAGGACCGCTCTGCCGACGACAACTGGACCCAGGAGGACCTGCTCAAGGTGCCGGCCAGCGGATCCGGCGCTCCTGCCGTCGCCTCGGCCGCCCCGACTCCCGACCAGATCAAGGCCCAGCTCCTGGCCCTGCCGGACGACCAGCGTCAGGCTCTGCTCAAGGAGCTCTCGAAGTGATCCTCGCGGAGGCGGACCGCATGGCGTCCCCTCCGGCATCCGCCATCGACGAGTCTTCACGGCCCGTCGGAGTGGCTCCCCGGTGGGTCCGTCCGAAATCCCGGCAGGAGGACCTCGTCCCCGGGGTTGCAGAACCGGTCTCAGGATGGTTTCTTTCGGCCATGCATCGGTGGAGGAACCTTGCCGTCGGGGCGTTCTCCGGCGGCTGCCTTGCGGTCCTGCTGGTGGGCTGTGAGACCTACGGCCGCGCCGACTGGAACGCCCGGGTCGGCAACTACACGTGGGACCAGTCGCTCCAGGAACTGGGGCCACCCGAGTCCGAGGCCAAGACCTCCGATGGCACCCGGGTGGCCGATTGGGTGGTCTCCCGGTCCCGGACCTACAGCAGCGCCGTCCGCGGGCCGATGTTCTGGAGTTGGAGCGGTCAGGATGTCACCACGACGGCCGAATCCCACCTGCTGCTCACCTTCGGTCCCGATGGCAGGCTTCGTTCCTGGAAACGCCTCTACAAATGAAACGACTCCGCAACGACGCCGGTTCGGCGGTCGACCTTGGATGGATGGGCGCCCTCAATCGCGCCATCCGCTGGTGCCTCTTCCTCGGCATCATCGGCTTCATCATCGCCCAGTACCTGCCGCTCATCCGCAAGAACCAGGCCCTCCGTGAGAACCTGGCGCGGTGGGAGACCCAGGAGGCCCGTCTTTCCGGCCAGGCCGACGACACGGCCGCCCGCCTGAAGAGCCTCCGGGAAGATCCCCGGGCCGTCGAGCGCGCCGCCCGCGAGCGCCTGCAACTGGCACGCACCAACGAGAGCGTGGTCAATTTCGTCTCCCCGCTTCCGCCGACCTCCCGATAGCCGCCGGCCACGCGCCTGCCGATCCCCCATGATTGCCAAGCCTTCCCTCCTCACCCGGTCCGCGAAGGCCGGTGCTTTGGCGTCGCTGCTCCTGCTGGTGTGTGGCTCCCTGGCAGCCCTTCAGGCCGCCACGATCCGGCCCGTTTACGACGCCCTCTGCGCCGCACCCCGGCTCAACCTCGACCTCACGACCGACGACGGGACGGTGGGTGTGCTCGAGGGTTCCGAGTCGCTCGAGGCGGCCGACTGGCGTCCGCTCCTGCAGCTGGGTGCGGTCTCCGGGCACCACGAATGGATGGATCCTGCGGCGCGGTCCGCCGCCCGCCGATTCTACCGGTTGCGACGTGCCCCCAGGGCTCCGCTCCTGCCCGTGCCGAACTTCCGCCTGATCGACCACCAGGGTGCCTCGCAGGAGCTCTTCCGCGAGGGCGACGCCCGGGCCGTGGTGCTCGTCTTCACCGACGCCGCAACCCTCGAGTCGCACTGGCGGCAACTGAAGGACATCGTCGCATCGCCGGCCGCCGCGGGCCTCCAGTTCTGGATGATCGACCCCGTCGACGACCGGCGCACGATGACCGACGCCGCCGTCCGCGCCGGCGTGGCCGTGCCGGTGCTGCACGACGCGGCGCAGTTGGTGGCGCGCTCCTACGGGGCCGCGGTGCCGGGCGAGGCGCTGGTGCTCGAGGCCGAGTCGCTCACGCCGGTGTACCGGGGGGCCATCGAGGACACGCTGGACGCCACCTCCGGGCAGCCGGTCCGGCAGGCCTACCTGGCCGAGGCGCTCGCCCGTTTCGCCACGGGAGCCCGACCTGCTGTCGAGTATGCCCGCCCGCAGGCGACGCCCTGGCGGCTGGGCGATCCCGGGATCGCCTCCTACCGCAACGAGATCGCCCCGCTGCTGCAGGCCAAGTGCGTCACCTGCCACCGGCCCGGGGAGATCGGCTCCTGGGCGATCACCAACCACGCCAGCGTCCGGGCCAAGGCCGATTCCATCCGGGCCAATGTGCTCGAGGGCCTGATGCCGCCGTGGCACGCCGACCCGGCCCACGGGCGGTTCGAGAACGACTTCTCCCTCACGCCGGCCCAGCAGGCCCGCCTGGTGGCCTGGCTGGATGCGGGCGCCCCGGTCGACGGGGCAGGCGCCGACCCCCTGGCGACCGTGCCGCCGGCCCCGGGCGAATGGCCCATGGGTCGGCCCGACGTGGTCCTCCGCATCGCGCCGCAGCAGATCAAGGCCACGGGCGAGATGCCCTACGCCTACCTGATCGTGACCAACACGCTGAAGACCAACGCCTGGCTCCGGGCGGCGGTCATCAAGCCGGGCAACCGCACCGTGGTCCACCATGCCCTGATCTTCTACATCAAGGGCGGCTCCATCCTCCAGATGTTCGCCGAGTTCCAGGCGATCCAGGGCGGCCTCAACGGCTTCTACGCCGGATACGTCCCCGGGATGGCCCAGCGCGACTACCCGGAGGGAACCGGCAAGTTCCTGCCCGCCGGCGGGGCCTTCGTCTTCCAGATGCACTACACGCCCAACGGCAGTCCTGCGACCGACCTTACCGAGATGGGCCTCTACCTCGACCCGACGCCGCCGGCCCGGGAGCTCAAGACCGGTGCGGCCCACTCGACGGCCATCGACATCCCGCCCGGGGCGCGACATCACCGCCTGGTGGCCGAGCGGCAGTTCAACACGCCGGTCGAGATCCACGAACTGAGCCCGCACATGCACTTCCGGGGCGACTCGATGCGCTTCGAGGCGCTCCTGCCCGACGGAACCTCGCAGGTGCTCCTCAACGTGCCACGCTATGACTTCAACTGGCAGGCGCTCTACCGGTTGGCCGAGCCGGTCCGGCTGCCGGCGGGCAGCACCGTCCGCATCTCGGGCACCTTCGACAATTCCCGCTGGAATCCCTACAACCCGAACGCCAAGTCCCGGGTGCGTTTCGGGGAGCAGACCGACGACGAGATGTTCATCGGCTACATCAACTACGCCGAGGTCCCGTGATCCCCGGGGTGGGTCATCCGTGGCAGCCGGGCCTCAGAGGAAGCGCCCGAGTTCGGCCCGACCGGTGACCCCAGCCCGTCGTGCCCGCAAGAGCGCCATGCCCAGCGCCAGGGCCAGGGTCGCGGCGAGGCAGACTCCGGCCACCACCACGGTGAGGCGCCAGTCGTGGCCGCCCAGTCGCAGGCCCACCGTCGCCGACCCTCCGGCCACCGCCGCCGCGAGCGCGGCCCGTGACCACGAGGACCGGAGCATCGGCCAGGCCGAGCGGCCGCTGGCCCGGGCGAACTCGAGGTGCAACGGCAGCAGGGTGCTGCCCGACGAACCGGCGATGAAGGCGATCAGGATCCCGATCGGGCCCAGCCACAGCCCGAGAGGCAGGCTCAAGGCCAGGCAGCACAGCAGCTCCCGGCGCATGAGCCGGGCCAGGAGTTCCATGTGGCCATGGCCGAACATCCAGTAGCCCGGCTGCGAGGCGATGCCCATGACCAGGTACCGGAGGGCGAAGAGCGCCGTCAACAGCGTGCCGCCGGAGAAGTCCTGCGCCTTGTAGTCGGCGATGAAGGCCGGGATGCAGAGTGCCGAGACGGCCATGGCGCCACCCCAGAGCCATCCATTGAAGCGCAGCACCCCCTCGGCGATGGTCTCGGCCTTGTCGGTCTTCGCCGCCAGGATCGGCCAGACCGCGTCGTCGGCCGACTGCAGCAGCAGGCGCAGCTTGCTGAAGAGGTTGGCCACCAGCAGGTACTGGCCGACCAGCTTGCCCTGCCACAACCAGGCCACCAGCGTCGCGTCGAGGGTGTAGACCAGCAGGGTCCAGAGCTGGAAGCGCATCAGTCCCGACGAGTCGGGCCACAGCTCCTTGAGCCGCGCGGTGTCATCGCGGTCCCAGGCGAAATCCAGCAGCCTGAGTCCCGGCGCCGCCTCCCGGATGCCCGGGGCGGCCAGGCCCATCGCCACGAGGCTCGGGAGGCTCTGGGACAGCACGAACGACCAGACGCCCAGGCCCAGCCGGAAGCCCGCCCAGAGGATCCCGATGGAGGCCCAGGCCATGAAGAGCTGGAGCATGAACATCCGGCGCTGTTGGCCCAGCCCCGTGAGCAGCTGCAGGAACGCCGAGCCCAAGGCCACGATGCCGCCGACGGCGCCCAGCGACGGGTAGAAGGCCCAAGGCAGCTCCAGCGACCGGGCATTGGGCGTGAAGGAATAGGCGCAAAGAATGAGCGTGCCTGCCACCAGCACGGCCGCGCAGAACCGCGTGTACAGCCGCTGCCCGAACCGCAGG
>Ga0068872_10001074_pt1 | contig 22135 bp, 21 predicted proteins | sample NOAtaG_7_FD_66441 | JGI IMG/M metagenome (GOLD analysis project Ga0068872, IMG submission 66441) | Freshwater lake microbial communities from Lake Erie, under a cyanobacterial bloom - NOAA_Erie_Diel1S_2200h metaG | ecosystem: Environmental > Aquatic > Freshwater > Lake | place: USA: Ohio, Lake...
TTCAGATTTGTTGAAAATTCGGATATCTGCAAGGAAACTGCAATAAAAGGAATGATAAGCGGGTATTTTACTGGTACAGTAGCTTCAGCCTGACCGCCTGACGGATCAGGCTGAAAGCTTTTACTGTAGGGGTGCGCTGAAAGTCCCCTTCCTCAACCAAACCACAAGAAAATATTGAAAAAGCAGAATAAAATTCTGTCTGAGATCAATAACCAATTCGTTACAAATGTAAGTTTCAATTTCTCCGAATAAATTTCGGACCTTATAAATATTAGGTTCTAATAGGTGAAAACCTTGATTTTCACCTATTGAAACTGATTTTAGAAGGGTGATGTTATGTGAACACGCAATCGAATGGATTAAATAATGAATAAAAAGTGAAACCCCATTTTCTGAATTGATTCAAAAAATCGGTTTCCAGGGATCGGAGTAAACCCGTTTAGTCGGGTTTCGACCCTTTGAGTCGGTAGGCTTCTATAATATCCTTTACCAATTTATGACGCACAACATCCCGTGCGCTTAGCTCCACCATGCCTATTCCTTGAACATCTGAAAGGAAATTAAGTGCTTCTTTTAAGCCAGACCGCTGGTTGGGTGGAAGGTCAATTTGTGAGGCATCTCCCGTAACAATCATTTTTGATTCAGGTCCCATTCGTGTGAGAAACATTTTCATTTGCATTGGAGTGGTATTTTGAGCCTCATCCAACAAAATGAATGCATTATTCAATGTTCTTCCCCGCATATAGGCCAGAGGTGCAATTTCAATGATTTCCCGCTCCATATACAGGCGAAGCTTCTCAAACGTAAGCATGTCATTGAGTGCATCGTAAATGGGTCGTAAATAAGGATCAATTTTCTCCTTCAGATCGCCGGGAAGAAAACCAAGATTTTCCCCTGCCTCCACTGCTGGCCGGGTAATGATAATCTTTCGGACCTCTTTATTCTTTAAAGCCCTTACGGCCATCGCCACTGAAATGTAGGTTTTACCGGTTCCGGCGGGACCCAACGCAAAAACCAGGTCATTTTCCCGAACCGCTTCGACCAGCCGTTTTTGATTAGCTGTTTTTGGACGGATGGGATTGCCACGTGTTCCAAACAAGATGATCCCTTCGGCCAGAGGATCTTTCAACTGATCGGCCTGTTCCCGGTCAATGTATCCCTTTACATGCTCTTCATTCAGGCTTCCGTAATTGTTAAAGTGGACAATTAAGGCTTCGAGGATATCGCTGATTTGTACAACCTCCTCGGGCTCACCTTTTATCTGAATTTCATTTCCTCTGGAAATAATCCTGCTTTTTGGGAAAGCGCCGGATACAACGTTTATATTTCTGTTTTCGACGCCCAGGAACTCGGCCAGGGCGATGTCTTCCAGCAGTATTGTTTTTTCAATCATGAGCAGTCTGACTTACCCCTTTCAACGAATTTGAGAAATGGGTGCTTCTTCTTTATTAATTTTAAGCCAAAGTTAATGATTCCGACCTCAACACACCCATGGCCATCATCACGCTCCTGACCGACTCTGGCGATACGGATCATTATGTGGCGGCCATAAAGGCGAGGATTCTTTCGGTGAACCCAGGGTTGCGCATTGAAGATATTACGCACCAAATTCCTGCCGGCAGTATATCCGAGGCTTCGTTTGTACTTAATTCTGTTTTTCGTGAGTACCCTAAAGGCACTGTGCATCTTATTGGTGTGGATTCAATTGCCTTAAGTGATTCAGGATATTTGGCAGCTTCCATTGAGGATCATTTTTTTGTTGCACCGGATAATGGAATACTTTCCTTGGTAAGTGAGCGCCCAATACAACAGGCCGTGGCCTTAAATGGTCTGACAATCGCATCTTCAACCTTTCCTGAAAAAGAAATTCTCGCTCCGGCTGCCGCTAAAATAGCTAGCGGAGTAGCTCTTTCGGATTTGGGGAAACCCGTTACTGCGCTCGTGCGGCTTACCCAACGACAATTAAAAACTTCCCGTCAGCAAATTCTTGGCTTTATCGTTCATGTAGATCATCAGGGAAATCTGATCACCAATATCACCCGCCAGGCATTTGAGCAAATTTGTGGTGGAAGAAAATTCATTGTTCGATTTGGAAAGGAACGGTCCAATCGGATTCAAAACTATTACCATGAATCTGAGCCAGGGGATTGCTTTGTCCTATTCAACAGCCTTGGTTTTATGGAGGTAGGGATCAACAGGGGAAATGCCAGCCGGCTACTCGGTTTGGGTACGGATAGCCCGGTGAATATTTTGTTTGAGGACTAAACACTTAAATTTTAGTTAAAATTCTTAATTTGACATTCCCATTGCTCCTAAACCTTATTTAAAATGTCCTATCTGCGATTTTCCAAACTGGTTAACTACCAGACGCTACTGGTGACCATAGTTTCTATGGGCAGTTGTTATGCAGCCATAATGTTTGAAATCGATTACAACTATGACTTGCTTTTGCTTAATCTGGCCATAACCTTTCCACTTAGTTTCTCTATTCAGGCAGCCTTTAAAAGACGGGAGCGTGCGCTGGAATTTTTAAGCTTGTTTAAATCTTCCCTGGTTACCGTTCACCATTGCTTTCAATTTGAAAAAGGATTAGGCTCAAAACAAAAGGAAGAGGCCCGGAAAATGCTGCAAAAGGTCGCCGACCACCTGTTGGGATGGCTCGCCAACCCCACCTCCTCTACCAAAGAGATTAATAAGGAAATGGATGAAGTTTTTGTTTTCGTAAGGGATAATAAAAATCAAATTTCCAGTTCAATTGTTCAACGCATAATTCGCTACATGAAAGACACCTATCGAGGTGCTTCTTTCCTTATTTCTATGTCTAGGCACCGCACCGTGCAGGGTTTGCGCATGTATTGTATCGTTTTTATTTACTTGTACTCTTTTGTAAACGCACCCGTGCTCCTTCACCATATTGGATTTGAAGACTCCTGGTTGGTCTATATTATTTGCTTTACTTCATCGCTACTCCTGATTACCCTGTATAACATACAGGAACAAATGGAAAATCCGTTCGACCAATCTGGCCTGGATGATATTCAACTTCAGGATTTTCGCCTTTAGTTAATCGCCACTGACCAATCCGTTTACCGAAATCTTCTGTACAGGATGTTGCGGATCATTCGAGTAAATCACAACGGACTTTATCTGTCGACCAGTTCGCCCTCCGGGTTTGAATTTGATATTTATTTTTCCGCTGCCACCCGGTGGTACTGAATCCTGATCAAGAACCGCTTCCAAGCATGTACAGTTCGGTACTAGTGAGCGAATTTTTAACGTTTGTTTTCCGGTATTGCGAAACAAAACCGTTCTCTCCAGTACGCCTGAGGAATGAAGTGTCTGAAATTTGATTTCAGAAACGGAAAGGGTAAGGCTTGGAGCTTTCTCAAGCGCATCTGGACTTAAAACAGGAAAAAATTCCTCAATGGTATACAGGATTGAAAAATGTTTTTCTGGATTCTCAGGGTCGTTGGTGAGCAAAAGAAGCTGGTCGGTATGAAATCCAAATTCATTCTTTTGTTTGGTATTGACCTTGATGGAGAGCGTTGCTGATTCTCCAGGTTGGATCATTTCCGGATGGTTCACTTTTAAATAGTCAGGAGCTTGAATATTGGTAATTTTCAATTCTTTCGACCCTGAATTGAATAGGGTAAACGTTCGAAGTATTGGTTCCTGGTTGATGTACACCTTTCCTAAATTAAAGCCAGATGACCGCGTTTTTAATTGACCGTCGGTGTGGTCAAAGCGTTCTGTTAACTTTTCTCCGGATTCAGATACATGACCCCTGATTTGAAGAACCACCGGTGTTGAATCAGGAGAAAAAGTTACGGTTATTGATTTAGAAAAATAGCCGGGGCGCCCAGTCGGATCGTAGACCGCTTTTATTTGTCCTTCTTTTCCCGGCATCACCTCAACTTTTGTCCATTCGGCAATTGTGCATCCACAGGAGGACTCAACAGACTGAATTTTTAATGCAGCGTCGGTGTTATTTTTAAAGAAGAACTGAAAGGAAACGGGGCCATTTTTTTCACTTATCGTTCCAAAGTCATGTTGATTTCTTCGAAAAGTGACACCTGGCTGCTGCTGCCCGGCAACCCATTCGCTACATAACAGCAAGAAGCATATTACCAGGCGCATAAATTTTGGTCCAAAATTAGTCTAATTTCGAATTGCGGTTCGTTATTTGTAGCCCGACAGAACAGAATAACACTATGGCAAGGATACTCACCGGAATTCAGAGCAGTGGCAAACCTCATCTTGGTAACTTATTGGGAGCCATTATCCCGGCCATTCGACTCTCTCAGATTCCAGGTAACGATTCCTTCTTTTTTATAGCCGATCTTCACTCTCTGACTACCATCAAAGACTCGGCATTACGACAGGCCAATACCAATGCTGTGGCTGCAGCATGGCTGGCTTTTGGCTTTGACATTGAAAAAAATTGTCTTTACCGACAAAGCCGTATCCCGGAAGTATGTGAATTGACCTGGTACCTGAATTGCCTTACACCGTTTCCCATGCTGGCGAATGCGCATAGTTTTAAGGATAAATCCGAACGGCTTTCAGATGTAAATGCGGGATTGTTTACTTACCCTGTATTGATGGCGGCCGATATTATTCTGTACGATGCCAATGTTGTTCCGGTAGGAAAAGATCAAAAACAGCATTTGGAAATGTGCCGCGATATTGCCAGCACTTTTAACAATACTTACGGAGAAACATTTGTGTTGCCAGAGGCTCAAATTGAAGAGCAGGTAATGACTATTCCCGGAACCGACGGTCTAAAGATGAGTAAGTCGTATGGCAATATCATCGATATTTTTCTTTCGGAAAAAGAGCTCAAAAAGCAGGTTATGTCGATTAAAACCGACAGCACACCAATAGAGGCTCCCAAAAATCCGGATTCAGATAACGTATTTGCCCTCTACCGATTATTGGCTTCACCCGAACAGATCGCCACGATGCGTAGAAATTACGAAGCTGGAAATTATGGCTATGGTCATGCCAAGCAGGAATTACTGGATACGATACTGACCCGTTTTGCAAAAGAGCGGGAAGCGTATCAGGCTTTCATCAATGATCCCGATTTATTGGAAAAGAAACTTCAGGTAGGAGAGGAAAAGGCTCGCTCTGTTGCCAATGCAGTCCTTGGAAGAGTTCGTAAAAAACTGGGTTTTTGCTAGCGCTTAAGCGCATGCTCGCTTAAGCCGGTCATTGATTGCCCGACCTAATCCTTCATCAGGAACTTTTTCGCAGAAAATGACGGATACCGATTCGCTGTCCAGTTCACGCATATATCGGAACAAATTGCGCGCGGCCTCTGTGGTATCGCCCGAAGGAGAAAGAATTCGTTGTACCGACGCCCGGTAGTCTGTATCAAAAGATAAAATGCCGTAAGACTGATTTTTCGTTTGCTGCATAAGCGCACGAACATCTCCTAAGATCATCTTTTTTTTCGGTGCATAATGACTTTCCAATTGTCCCGGTGCAGCTGGTTTAGAAGTACTCGAACCAATTTTTATATTTCCAATAACCGATTCAATCTCTTCCAGGCTAATTCCACCCAACCTGTAAACAATCGGTTCACCTGATTCGAAGCCAATGATGGTCGATTCAACGCCGACGGTGCATGGTCCTCCATCTAGGATGTAATCAATCCGATCACCCAATTGATTTTCAACGTGGATGGCTTCGGTTGGACTGATGTAACCAAATGGATTGGCACTTGGTGCTGCCAGTGGAAAATTAAGACGACTTAAGAGTTGATGCGCCAACGTATGATTCGGACAGCGGAAACCAGCCCGCTCTAAACCGGAGGTGACTAAATCAGGGATGATCGATTTTTTTGGAAGCAGTAGGGTTAATGGTCCGGGCCAAAACCGATCCATAAGCCGTTCAGCTTTTGGGGGAATTTCAGTGGCATAAACTGCTAGCTGGTCTTTGTCACTTAGGTGTACGATAAGCGGATCAAAAGTTGGTCGGTTTTTAACCTGAAATATAGTAGCGACCGCATGCTCATTCAGAGCGTTACCGGCAAGGCCATAAACCGTTTCGGTTGGAATGGCTACCAGCTGACCTTTTTCGAGCAGGCTGACTGCTTTTGCAATATCGGTACCAATTTCCGCCAATGGACTTAATTCAGGGGCGCAAGTTACGGCTTTGGTTGTCATTCGAAGTAGCTTCAGGAGTTAGCCATATTTGGTCTTATTTTAAATTAACTTTGTGCCACAAAAATGATTTCGGTTATGGATAAACAAAGTCGCCAGTTCCTGTTCAACTATCTAAACAATGCTTCGCCTACAGGTTTTGAGCAATCTGGCCAGCAAATCTGGTTGGATTACCTGAAGCCTTATATTGATGAGTATATCGTAGATGTTTATGGCAGTGTAGCAGCTGTAATCAATCCAAAAGGAAAGTATAAGGTAGTCATTGAGGCCCATGCCGATGAAATCAGCTGGTTTGTGAATTACATCACCGATGATGGTTACATCTATGTTCGGCGTAACGGTGGCTCAGATCATCAGATTGCGCCCTCTATGCGCGTGAATATCCATACCGACAAGGGAATTGTAAAAGGTGTGTTTGGCTGGCCGGCTATCCATGTACGCGATGCAGGTAAAGAGGAGACACCAACCCTGAAAAATATTTTTATAGACATTGGCGCGGAAAATAAAAAAGAGGTTGAGGAGATGGGTGTGCACGTAGGTTGTGTCATAACTTTTGACGACGGCCTTATGGAGTTGAATAAAAAATTCCTAACCGGCCGTGCACTCGATAACCGAATGGGAGGCTTTATGATTGCTGAAGTGGCCCGACGGATATCAGAAAATAAAAAGAAACTTCCCTATTGTCTGTACATCGTTAATGCCGTGCAGGAAGAAATTGGTTTGCGGGGTGCTGAAATGATCAGTCGTCGTCTTAAACCTGACCTCGCTATTTGTACCGACGTCACCCACGATACCCAGTCGCCGATGTACAATAAACGCGAGAGCGGCAATCTTAAATGTGGAGCCGGACCAGTCCTGTGCTACGGTCCTGCAGTTCAGAATAATGTCCTTAAAATGATTCTGGAAGTTGCCCAAAAGAAAAAAATTGCCTTCCAGCGCCAGGCCGTCTCACGTTCTACAGGTACCGACACTGATTCTTTTGCCTATTCTGCGGAGGGTGTTGCCTCGGCCTTAATTTCACTTCCTCTGAAGTACATGCACACTACAGTTGAAACCGTGCATAAGGACGATGTGGAGAGCGTTATCCGGCTGATCTACGAAGTTCTGCTGGCGGTTAAGCCCGGCGCAGACTTTAGGTACATTCGGTAAACCGAATCAACTTTCTTTCAATTCGAAACCAACACTTTCCATATCCTTCCAAAACCGAGGATAGGATTTGTTGATGACATTTCTGTCTTCAATGGCAACCGGTAAAACAGTTGACCAGGGTGCAAATCCCATAGCCATCCGGTGGTCGTGATAGGTTCGAATACTGGCTGATGAAGGCAATTGATTGGCGGGTGAAAAGATCCACACACCTTCTTTTTCTTCTAGTAAGGTGGCGCCAACCTGAGCAAGTTCTTGTTGAAGTGCCAGGATTCGATCTGTTTCCTTGATGCGTAGGCTCTCCAATCCAGTAAATTTTCCACTGATTCCCTTGAGTGCACAAAGCGGTAATACCGTTTGAGCAAGATCCGGGCAATCCGTAAAATCCCACTCTAGGGTAGATTGATGGGGTATCTTTTCTAAAATTAGCTCGCTTCCGGAACGATGAGCGCGAACACCAACCCGTTCACCGATTTCACAAATCACCTGGTCACCCTGGAATGATTTTTCAAAATTACCCGGTAACCGTAGGTGTGATTCTTTAGCCAGTGAGCAGAAGGAAAACCAGTAACTGGCAGCCGACCAATCTGGCTCAATCGTATAGCTAACGGATTTAAGTGTGCCAGACTGTACGGTAATCAGATTTTCCTCGAAATGCACTTGTCCACCAAACATTCGGATCATGGCCTCAGTCATTTTTATATAAGGCCGACTTCCAATGGTTCCTGTTAATTCAATTTGTAGCCCGGACGGAAGAGCTGGTCCTATCATCATGAGCGCAGATATGTACTGACTACTTAGGTTTCCTGGTATACGAACATGATTTGTCTTTTGACCTGAGAATCCCATGATTTCCAACGGAGGGAAACCTTCCTTACCCAAGTATCGAATATCTGCACCGATGAGACGTAAGGCATCCACGAGGGGGTGGATAGGCCGCTCTTTCATTCGGTCTGTTCCGGTCATAATCCGATTGCTTCCGGAGATGGCGTAATAGGCTGTCAGGAAACGCATCGTTGTGCCGGCGTCCATTACGTTGATTTCTTTCTCCGAGCTTCTGACCAAATCGGTCATGAGACTGGTGTCCCGGGCTTCTGAAAGATTTTTCAGATCAGAAGAAAAACCTGATAAGGCATCCAGAATCAGTACGCGATTGCTGACACTCTTTGAGGCTGGGAGACCATAAACAGTTCCGTTTACAATCGATCTGGGTACAATCAAGAGCGCTGACATGATTTTGAGCAATCAGGATTTAAGGATGTACTTGACTGTAAAACTCCAATGAAGAGATAATTTCTTCCGGACTGGTTTCAATATCCCAACGACAACTGCCGAGACCTGATGGTAAGGACATTAAAATTTTATTTGCATTATTCTTTTTATCCTGAGCCATAAGAGTCAGCAATTCCTCTGATGAGGAAGAAATGGGAATAGGCGTGTAAATGGATCGTATGTATGTGGAAACAGACTTTAATTCTATTTCGGAAATAAGACCTTTTCTGCAGGCAATGAAAGATTCACAAATCATACCAGCGGCAATGGCTTCACCATGCAGTAGAGGTTGATCCTTGATTAACGCAGCACTTTCAATTGCGTGACCAACGGTATGACCAAAATTTAGAATCTTTCTTAATCCGGATTCTTTTGGATCTTCAGTGGTAATTCTATTTTTTATTTCAACAGAGTGGGCTACCAATTTATTCCAATCTTGTTCCTTAAGATTTTTTTTGCTGATGTCGAGCCACATCTTCTGGTCAGCGATCAAACAATGTTTGATAATTTCGGCGAACCCTGAGCGAAGCTCGGATTCCGGAAGGGTTTTCAGAAAAGCAGTATCAATGATGGTGCATACCGGCTCCTGAAAAACGCCTATATGATTTTTATAGTGCTGAAAATCGATGGCCAGTTTTCCTCCTACACTGGCATCAACCTGTGCAAGCAAGGTGGTTGGAATAAGAATAAATGAAATCCCTCTTTTAAAAGTGGCAGCACAAAATCCACCCATATCACCAAGTACACCACCTCCTAAAACGATTACCAGTCCTTTACGATCCGTTTTGTTTTCAGTAAGTTTTTCCCAGATAAAGGACGCACCAGTCAGGTTTTTTTGTTGCTCACCGGGCTTGAGCGTTATTTCCTTGAAGGAAGGTATGGCTTCCTGAAGTAAAGGCAGGCAATGTGTATGCGTATGCACATCATCAATCAGAGAAATCGAAGAAGGGGATAACCGGTTAATCCACTCGGAAAGTGTTCCGGATACGTCACTGGTCAGAATGTATGGTTTCCCTGTAGTCATAGCTGATCGCTCTGCGAAATTAGCGTAAATAAATCATCAACCTCAGAGCCGAAATGTTTGAAAGAACCTAACGCCCGTTATATTTGTGCCGCTTTTGAGAAGATGAAAGAATCAGATCCATCCCTGAATTTTAACGACACGGAAATTGCCTTCCGATATAAGGATGATAAAGAAATGCGCAGGGCATTATTCATCTTTTCGGTCGTTAATCACCCTTGGATTTCAGCCCTCGGCACCAGCCTCGTACGATTGGCCATCTTTTTGAAACTTCCGGTTACAGCTATACTTCGAAATACCGTTTTCCGTCATTTCTGCGGAGGCGAAACTATTGACGAGAGCCGTACTTTGATTAGTAAGTTGGGTGCATTTCAAGTACAAACCATTTTGGACTATGCGGTGGAGGGGGAGAAGTCAGAGCGTGGTTTTGATACAACTTGTTCTGAGGTACTCAAAACCTTTGATGAGGCGGTACTTTCCAAAAACGTACCCTTTTGTGTTTTTAAAGTTACCGGCATGGCCGATATGACTCTCCTGGAAAAAATTCAAGCGGGTGCAACCCTTACGGAGGATGAAAGCAACGCCTATGCTCGGGTGAATTCTCGAATCCGAACCATTTGCGAAAAGTCTGCTCAAACCGGAATTCCGGTAATGATCGATGCGGAAGAAACCTGGATTCAGGATCCTATTGATGCATTGGCCTTGGCCATGATGAAGGAATTCAATCGCACGAAAGCCTTGGTTTACTTTACTTGCCAGATGTATCGCCGTGATATGCCCGAGCGTCTGAAACGTTCTATGGAAACCGCAAAACAGGAAGGCTTTATTCTTGGCGTAAAAATGGTGCGTGGTGCTTACATGGAAAAAGAGCGTGAGCGCGCCACAACCAAAGGATACCCGGACCCCATTTGGCCGGATAAAACTTCAACAGATAAAGCCTTTAATGATGGCTTGCGTTTTTGTGTAGAAAATTCCGGACACATTCGTCTGGTTTGTGGTTCCCACAATGAAGAGAGCAACCGCTTGTTGGCAGATTTAATGACTTCAAAAGCTGAATCTGTAAATGGAGTATGGTTCTCACAACTGCTTGGTATGAGCGATCACATTTCCTTTAATTTGGCCAAGTCCGGTTATCAGGTTGTTAAGTATGTCCCATTTGGCCCTGTGTTGAGTGTGGTTCCCTACTTGCTGCGCCGGGCAGAGGAAAATACCAGTGTCGCCGGACAAAGCAGCCGGGAGTTGCTGTTGATTCGGAAGGAAGTTAACCGCCGGAAACGCTCCTCCTGAGCCGTTTCGCCTCCTTTATCCGAACTAATAATTACCTTTGCCGACCCGATTCGTAAGAATCTAAACTCAACACGTATGGCACTCAGTGAACAGGAAATTCAACGTCGTCAAAGCGTTACCGAACTTGAAAAACTTGGAATAAATCCATGGCCTGCCGATGGCTTTCCCGTTAATACATCAGCTGCGGACATTCAGAAACATTATCCGCAGTCCAAACTAGACTACAAGGATGTTTCTCTGGCAGGAAGACTGATGACGCGCCGGATCATGGGAAATGCCTCCTTTGCAGAGTTACAGGATGAATCCGGAAAAATTCAGATTTATGTCCGTCGGGATGATCTCTGTCTCGGAGAAGATAAAACCTTCTACAATACGGTTTTTAAAAAGCTACTCGATATTGGAGATATTATCGGTGTAAAAGGATTTGTTTTTACGACGCAAACCGGAGAAATCTCCATTCATGTCACTGAGTTGCGGTTGCTGTCAAAAGCTTTGCGTCCGCTCCCTGTTGTAAAGGAAAGTACCGATGAACAGGGAAATGTAATTCAGCATGATGCCTTTACCGATCCTGAACAACGTTACCGAATGCGTTATGTGGACTTAGTGGTTAACCCGCATGTGCGTGAGGTTTTTGTGCAGCGCACGAAACTGGTTAACTCCATGCGCGATTATCTGAGTGGCCGTGGGTACTTGGAGGTAGAAACGCCTATTCTTCAGCCCTTATACGGAGGAGCCGCTGCGCGACCGTTTAAAACGCACCACAATACGCTCGACATGACCCTGTATTTGCGTATTGCCAATGAATTGTATTTGAAGCGCCTGATTGTTGGTGGTTACAATGGTGTTTTCGAGTTTTCTAAAGACTTCCGCAACGAAGGAATGTCCCGGTTTCACAATCCCGAGTTTACGCAAGTGGAGCTGTACGTCGCCTATAAGGACTACAATTGGATGATGGAGCTGGTGGAAGAGATGGTGGAAAAAGTTGCTCTAGATCTTCACGGTACTACAGTTGTAACGGTCGGTGATCAGCAAATTGATTTTCGCCGGCCCTGGAAGCGCTTCACCATGTTTGAAGCCATTGAACATTTTACAGGAGTTAATATTTCTGAAATGGATGAATCTTCGCTCATCCAGGTTTGTCAAAAACTGAATGTGCCGTTTGATAGCACGATGGGGAAAGGCAAATTGATTGATCAGATTTTTGGTGAAAAGTGTGAGCCATTCATTATTCAGCCAACCTTCATTACCGATTACCCGGTGGAAATGTCCCCGTTGGCTAAAAAACACCGCACTAAACCTGGGCTTGTAGAGCGGTTTGAAGCTATTTGCAACCGAAAGGAAATTGCCAATGCCTTCTCAGAATTGAACGACCCCATCGATCAGCGTGCACGATTTGAAGAACAACTTGAATTGGGGAAGCGTGGTGATGAAGAAGCCATGACACTCGACGAGGATTTTCTCAGAGCCTTAGAATTTGGTATGCCCCCTACAGCAGGCTTGGGAATTGGAATTGATCGCCTATCGATGGTGATGACCAACTCATCTTCTATTCAGGATGTTTTATTTTTCCCTCAAATGCGTCCGGAAAAGGCTGCTGAATCTTCTGCCAAAGATGACCTTAGTATTCTAGGTGTCCGTGAAGATTTATTGCCTGTTTTGGCTAAGTTGGGCATTACCTCCATACAGGCCTTGAAGGAGCTAAAGCCTTCAAAAGTATTCAACGATGTGTGTGGAATGCGAAAGAAAATGAAACTTGAAAATGTGGTAAATCCAACGTTTGAAGAAGTTGAGGGATGGTGTAAAAAAGCCCAGGAGTAAACTCAGAATTTTTTAACTCTGGATTTTTTTAACTCCTGCATCATCTCTAAGGCTGATGATGTTCCAATGCGGTCTGCTCCTGCTCGTAAAAGCTTCATGGCTTGATCTGCTGTTTTAATTCCTCCGGAAGCCTTAATGCCAACACTTGCTGGAAGTGTTTCACGCATCAGACGGATGTGCTTTTCTTCAGCGCCACCTCCCATAAAACCTGTAGAGGTTTTTACAAAGTCGGCGCCAGCCTCTGCGCATATTCGGCAGCCCTCAGCAATTTCCTTTTCGGTCAGTAAAGAGGTTTCCAAAATGATCTTAATGATCCGCTGTCTGGCATGGGCTGCTTGTGTACATCGGGCCAGATCGATTTTACACCACGGCATCCCTGTTCGAAATGCCGAGAGATTCCACACGATGTCCACTTCATCGGCACCGTGATCAATCACCCTACTAATTTCATCCAATCGTGTTTCCGTTAGGGAATAGCCGAAAGGAAATCCTGCAACGGTAATGATTTTGATTCCCGTGTTCCCGGCTTCCCGGTGTGCTCGCTTTACCCAAAAGGGAGGAACGCATACGCCATGGAATCCAAAATCGATTGCTTCGTGCACCAAACTATCAAGTTGCTCCTCTGTCAAATCGGGCTTCAACCGGGTATGTTCGATGGTAGGTGCGAGTTCCATGCAGAAGTATAAAAGTTAATCTCCAAATGAAATACCTAATCCTTTTGCGGCACGTACAAGGTCAGATGAGGGGTTTACAACATGATAGGATTTAACAGCCTCTTCAAGGGAAACCTCAGATACCTGGTTGTTTTTTAGGGAAACCATATGTCCGAATTTCTTTTTTAAAACCAATTCAAAAGCTTGAACGCCGAAAAGGCTAGCCAGTACACGATCGAAGGCAATGGGTGTGCCGCCACGTTGGGTGTGACCTAAAACTGTTTCCCTGATTTCGGCCTTGCATCCAGCCTCTTTTAATTCTTTGGAAAGTTGGAACGCAACCCCTCCCAGACGAACGTGTTCCGATTCTTTAGATCCGGATGTAGCCACAACTGATTTCTGATCGGCATGTGCTCCTTCAGCAATTACGATATTCACAAACCCTCGCCCTTTTGTATAGCGTTTGTTAATTCGACCGACTATTTTATTCACATCATAGGGTATTTCGGGAATCAGGCAAACTTCTGCACCTCCAGCTATAGCGGTATGTAAAGCTATCCACCCCGCATCGCGGCCCATCACCTCCATGATCATTACACGGTGGTGACTCTCTGCCGTGGTAACTAATTTATCAAAGCTATCGGTTGCTATTTGAACAGCCGTTTGAAACCCAAAAGTCATATCTGTTGCGGAGAGATCGTTATCAATGGTTTTTGGTACTCCAATTACTGGAATCCCCTTATCAAAAAGAGCTTTGGAAATACGCTGTGAACCATCTCCACCAATGTTAATTACCGCATCAAACTGAAGAGCCTTGAGCCGGTTAACCAGCTCCTCCGATCGGTCTTCAAATTTCACACTTCCATCTGGCTGAGGTACCGGAAATTTTACAGGGTTTGATTTATTGGTGGTTTTTAAAATCGTTCCTCCCTTAACATGAATTCCGGCTACACGCTTGCGGGTGAGGCGAATAATTTCATGCGGATCCTTAAAAACACCGTTAAAGGATTCAATGCTTCCGTAAACCTCCCAATCTTTTTCTCTAAAAGCACGTTTACAAATTCCCCGGATAACGGCATTAAGACCCGGACAATCACCTCCGCCAGTCAAAACCAGTAACTTTTTCATGTGATGTTGATTATTACCTGATGGTAAATATAAAGTAAGAGTTTTTGAGTCAAACTACCAATGCGTACGGATCGTTAATAGCGGAATTGTTCTGGGTGCTGATTATCTTTGAAACTACCTCCTATGCTTAAAAAAGTATTTTTTCTGATTCTTCCTTTCCTGGTGATGGCTTGTGCCCATGAAAATGTAAAGCCAGTTGATGCAAATGGAATTTTTATCAATGAAATCGCTGCAAAAGGCGGTCAGGATTGGATTGAAATTTATAATGACTTAGATGTTCAACAGGACCTTACGGGTTATGTTGTTTATGATGACGCCAAGGTTCGCTACACCTTGCCCTCACTGACCATCGCTTCAAAAGGTTTTTTGGTTCTCCTTTGTGACGGTACGGGGTCAGGTACCAATACTAATTTTAGACTTTCCTCTGCTGGTGAATCTGTTTACCTGGAGGATCCAAAAGGACGTTTGGTCGATAAAGTTGAATTTCCTGCAATGGCAGGCAGTCAATCCTATGCGCGTTTCCCCGATGGTGGAACGGAACTTTTACTCACCGGTGAACCTACTCGAGGATCCACCAATGGAAATGGTCAATACGCCACGCTCCGGAATGCATTACGTGAGCCGCTAATTCCAGGGTTGTCCAACGCTGTTAAAATAACGGTAGAGGCTTCAGATCCTAAAGGATTAATTAGTGTAAAACTCTTTTATCGATTTAATAACAATCCGTTTCAATTTGCATCCATGAGTTTGGCTTCCGGCGTGTATACGGCCACCATTCCGGCAGCAGGTAACTCAGGACAAATGGATTATTACATTGAAGCCATAAACTCCATTAATCTGATTTCGGTTCAGCCATCAACGGCACCAACGGAACCATATTTTTATATCCTAACTACCGATCCAATTCCTAATCTGGTAATCAATGAATATTTGGCATCCAATATTTCTTGTTGCGCTGATCCTGATGGCCTGGCTGGTGAATTTGACGATTGGATTGAAATTTTTAACAAAGGAAACTCTGCTGTCGATATAGGTGGAATGTATTTATCTGATTCCATTGCCAATCCATTTAAGTACCGGGTACCCTTAGGACAATCGTCTAAAACTACCATCGCTCCTGGAGGTTACCTTGTTATTTATGCTGATGAACAGGGAACACAAGGCCCATTGCATGCAAATTTTAAACTCAACCAACTAGGAGAGCAGGTAGGGTTGTTTTTCAAAGATGGCAGGACCATTGACACCCGGATATTTGGTGTACAAGAAGCTGATAAATCCGAGGGTCGAAAACCGAATGGTTCTTCGACCTGGTCAAAAATGTCACCCACCAGGGGTAGTAGCAATCAGTGAAAACGCTTTTCATTGATCAATTCTAAAGTTACCTTTACCTGATGTTCGATTTCCTTCCCGATCAGCCGGCTTATCAGTTTCCTGATCTCGTAAATGTAGCTTACGTAACCATTTGGGCTTTTTTTCTGGCTTCCCTCATAGCTATAACCCATCGCCTCACGTATAAAGGAGACCACTATCCCAATCAATTTTTTCAATCCGTCATTCTTGGTGCAATTGTTACTTCCATGGTTATGTTGGCTATTGGTGATAGTCTGGCTCGAGGGTTGGGTGTCTTTGGTGCAATGGCCATCATCCGATTCCGAACCCGAATCGATGATCCAAGAAATGTGCTTTTTCTTTTTGCTGGATTAAGCAGTGGACTAGCCGTGGGTGTTTATGGATTTACTATATCTTTTGTAGGTACGATCATTTTTTGCTTAGGAGCAGTCCTGTTGTATTTTTCTCCCTTTCGATCGTTTGTTCATAGTCATCAACTTGTGGTTTCGGCTGTGCTGGAATTGGATAAAAAACCAATTGAATCCTTACTTAGTGATTTTTGTTTTGAGTTTAAACACAGTGGCACTTCGGTAACTGCTGAAAAAGAAACGCGTTTCGAGTATTCCATTTCTGTTCGAAAAGATAAGGATGATTTGGTGCGTAGCTTAAGTAAACTGGAAGGTGTAAAGTCTGTACGGGTTCGTCCATTGGAATTTCAGATAAACGGATGATATGAAGATTAATTATTTTTATCTCATTATCATTCTTTTGGGTATTGGATTGGTAGTCATTTCTCCGACCTACTTTAAGAGTACATCTGAAAGTCTACCGGCAGTAACTTATGCTAAGGATCATAAGCTTACAGCAGATATTGCTGCAGAGGTTATTCGGGTTTGGGTAAAGCCAGGACAACAGGTTAAGCCAGGTGATACACTGCTAGAGTTGAACAGTCAGTTTCTTACACGTGAGATTGAAAAACTTGATTTGAGACTTTCCTCTGTTATTTCTGATCGTCAGGCTCAGAATCGCTCTATGCGTTCGGCTTTAAATTTGGCAAAAGCAGAGGTGCAACTGGAAATTTCGGCATTGGAAAATGATATTCGAATGGCTGATAGTCAACTGTCTTTAAATCGAAAAATTTCAGGCTCTACGAAAGCATCCGGTTCATCGCCATTGGAGATTAAGATTCACGATTTACAAGAGCAAGTCAATATTCGTCGCCAAGAATTGGCGCACCGGGAGGATGAAATCCGAAACCGGTATGCCCTTCAGATGAACCAACAACAAAATCAGGAGATACTGCTTCGTTCTGAACTGGCTATGCTTAAGGTTCAACAAAATGGACTTGTAAAGATTTCTGATTTTAATGGTGTGGTTGAGAATGTATATGTAAAGGCAGGAGAGGTGGTTGAAGAGTACACAGACCTGTTAGCTGTGCTACCTTCTGCTCCCGGATCTGTTGTCGCCTACATGGCTTCTGGGGCCAATCCTCCAGTTATTGGGTCTCTTATTTCTGTTGTTGGTGTTGGTGACCCGGATCTTTCTGTTGAGGGAAAAGTTATTGGTCATGGGTCTATTGTTCCTCTGCCCGATATCCTTCAAAAAGCCACAGCTGTTAAAGCATTCGGAAAAGAAATTTTTATTGAAATTCCTGTAGGAAATACGTTTTCCACCGGTGAGAAGGTTCTTGTAAAGCAAAAAATCTGATGCATCGGTTTGTACTATTATTTGGTCTCCTGTTTTCTTCCGCAACGGCCTGGACTCAAACATTTACTGTATCTCAAGTTCTTCGGTCTGCCCTTAATTCATTCGAAGTAAATGGATTTGAAAATCAAATCGATTGGCTTAACCAAGGTCGATATGGCCTGCCGTGGATCAATACCCTGGAGTTCCGCACCCGGAATAATGAATTGCTGTACAATCGCCAACAGTATGCTTTAAGATTGGATATTGAGAATCCACTAAAGGTCATTCACAACAAGAGATATTTTGAAACGCAGCAGCAATTGAGTACCCTGCGCAGGCAGCGTGCTCTAAAAGAGAGTCTTACCAATCGATATCTTCTCTTGGTGCGATTAATGGAAGCTGAGCATGTATTATCGATTCGCCAGAAAGAAGATTCATTGATGCGTAAACTGTTGGAGGCTCACCGATCAAAAGTTGGTCTTACAGAATTTAAGGCTTCTGATCTGGTGGAGGCTCAGTTGGATGTTGTTTCCCGTCAGGCTAATTTAAGAGAAGCTGAATTTGATTTTTCAGTTTTAGAGTCACGCATAGCTCGATTGAGCGGTGTCGTGGGCTCGGCAATCCAGGGTTTGAATACACAAATTCTTCCTGAGCAAATTGTTATGGTTTATGATTCCGTCAGACAAGGAGTAAATCTTACCGTTGTGATGGAAAAAATTAAAGAAGTGGAGTTGGCAAACCGGAAATTAGCGATTGATCATGTTTCCTATACTATGGGCTGGGTCCAAGGTATGTATGTCCCATACCGACGTGAGGATGGTGAACGACCGACTGGATTGGCTTTGGGCATCACAATTCCTCTTTTTAATAAAAATAAAGATGATGTTGCTCGGGACCGACTCGACCTTATTGAAGAGGAGGCTGAGCTTCAGCAATTGAAATCTGAAACAGCCGATCAGTGGGCTGAGCGAAAAGAATCTTTACGGTTACTTTTAAAACATTATAAGAATGTCATTGATCAACTAAATGATTTGCAAGTTGAAAGTTTTCAAACGCTAGACACGATTCATAATTACGATCCTGTTCCAAGGATAAAACTTGAAATGGAATTGCTAAAATTTAAATTGCTACTCAGTAAAATCAGGTATTCCATTCTTACTGAATGGATTCTTTTGCTTGATGATTCTGATGTGATTGGTCAGATTCCTTTACGGAACTATCTCTCTGGAAATCTGGAGCGATTGGACTAACCTTATTTTTTTAGCCCGTTGACCAGCATATCGGCTAATTGTTCGCCGAGCTGATTCGAATTAATGGCACTGTTGGGATCGTACCACATCGGCATCCAGTTTAGAGAGGAGAATAGAGTCATTACCGCCAATTTACGGTCGATCGATGATTTAAATTCTCCATTTTTAACGCCTTGCTCAATAATTTCTTTAAATCTATTGATGTAATTTATTCTTAGAAGTAAAAACTGCCGCAACCATGGCTGGCTCAGATGTCGGTGCTCATTCATGAACACAGCGGATGCAGTTAAATCTTTAGCCATTACCTGGATGTGTCCGATGATTCCACGCTTCAATTTTTCGCCAGAAGAAATATTCAGGCGTTCTACCTCATCTAGCGATTTTCGGAATTCCGCAGCCATGTCGAAACATAGGCTTTGCAGAATTTCTTCCTTTGATTTGATGTGCGAGTAGAGACTGGCTGCCTCAATTCCAAGTTTTTGGGCAAGGTCGCGCATGGATGATGCCGCGTAACCTTTTTCCCTGAATAATTCCGCTGCCTTTCGGATCACTTGTTCTTTACGGGACAGATTAGGGTTTTCCATAGCAGTTTGAGTGTTGTAAAATTATATAATTTATTAATGGTCGAAAAGGAATACTTTCGACTTGTCAGTCTAACGGTTGTTTGCTCGTCTTAAAAGAACCAAAGCTTAATTACCAGTATAGTTACCGCTGCTACCAGAATTCGTTTGACCCAAAGGTCGCCGGCAGCCACGCTCCACCTGCTAGCAAACCACGCCCCTGCAGCGTTTCCTACCGCAAGGATTAAGCCCACTTTCCAAACAATCTTTCCGCCAATTGCAAACGCAACTACTGCTGTTCCAGTATACAAAATGGCTGCAAAAACCTTAATGTAATTGGTTTTGGCTAGTGGAAAGTGGTGGAGGTGCGTGAGCATGGCAATGACCAAAAAGCCAATTCCTGCCTGAATGAATCCCCCATAAATACCCAATAGGAAAAACCCTCCTGCACTGAGCACCTGTCTTTTGACAGAAAAAAGTTCTGACTGGTTTTCCAATACTGGCTTCTTTTCAAATAAGATGCTGACTACTACCAGGACCATGATTACAGCCAAAATTCTATTGAAGAGGTGATCAGGAACTTCCATGGCTAACGAGGCTCCGATCCATCCACCGATAAGTGATAATCCCACCAACCACCAGGAATAGGGGAAGGGAAGTCGAATACCCTTACTGTGAAAGCCGCTGGCAGCAGAAATGTTTTGGGCCAGAATGGCAACCCGAATGGTGGCATTCGCCACGGAGCCAGGCATACCCATAAAAATCAAAACGGGCATACTGATTAATGTTCCCCCGCCAGCCACCGTATTTAAAAATCCAGTGATCCAACCAAGGGCAATATACAGCAGCCAGTTCCAGATTTCGTTTGTCATCGTACGGCCATTACGCGTACCAGTTTCACAAAAAGATCAGGAAAGAACCGCTGTACCACCACAGCAAAAACTTCTTTGAAGCCTCCAATCACGGCAAGATTTTTTCTTTTACGAATAGCCTTGATCATTTTGTCTGCAAAAATAGTCGGATCCATTCCCCGCTCAGTGGCTGTATCCATGCTGTTGAGTTTTGTTCCATCACCATTCAGTGCATTCATGGTGATGTTAGTCCTTACCCAACCGGGAGCAATTAGCGTTACGGCAACACCCTTGTATTTTTTCCACAGCTCGGCGCGGAGCGAATCAAAATATCCATGCAAGGCATGCTTAGCCGCTGCATATCCGCTTCGAAAAGGTGTACCTATGATACCCATCACACTACTGACCACGACAATATGTCCCTGATTGCGCTCCATGAAATGGGGCAACAGGTGTTTGGTAAGTGCCACACATGAGAAATAGTCAATTTCCATTATTTCCCGGTCAACTTCCAAAGTAGTGTACTTAGCCAGGCTTCTTTGGGCGATACCCCCATTTAAAATGACTAGATCAATATGCCCATAACATTGAAGGGCCTCCTTGGTTATCGAATCGAAAGTGCTGGCATCCTTCAAATCAAAGGGTAAAATGGAAATCATCGATTGATTATCTGGAGCGCAGGAATTTTTTACCCGTTCTAATTCTGTACCTCTACGAGCCGAAAGAATGAGTCTTGCTCCGCTGGAAGATAATTTTTTGGCAACTGCTTCACCAATACCTGAAGAAGCTCCGGTAATCCAAATAACCTTATTCTGGAAGTAGTCCATGTGGGAAGATTTTATTTTTTGAGCCGTTCATAAAGAACAAAATCAAAGGAATAGGCATGTCGCGCATCGGCTGGATGTGGCGTTCGGCTTATTTCCTTCCATTCCTTCAAATCAAAATTTGGGAAATAAGTATCGCCAGAAACGGAGGCGTCAATTTCTGTGAGGTAAAGCCGATCAGCTTTATGAATAAATAAAGCGTAGACCTCGGCTCCGCCAATTATAAAAATTTCCTTTGATTCCTTTTCGCAGGCTTTGTTCAGCGCTTCCTCCGGATCGTGTGCAACCATTACACCAGGTGCATCAAAATCATTTTTACGGGTTAATACGATGTTGGTTCTTCCTGGTAAGGGACGATACTTGGGCGGAATGGAATCAAAATTTTTTCTTCCCATAATAACGGGATACCCCATGGTTGTTTCCATAAAAAATTTCATGTCGTCGGGTAAACGCCAGGGGAGATCATTATTTTTTCCAATAACACGATTTCGATCAAGTGCAGCGATCAGGGCTATCTTCATTTTTTAAATCTTATTTCCACGGAAAAATTCCTCGACTGTCATTCTTTTCTTTCCTTCCGGTTGAAGCTCTGATAGTTGTATCCAACCATCCTGGCATCTAATTTCCAATTTTGTTTTTTGATCTGTTTCAATAGTTCCGGGCTCTTCTATTTGCTGTCGACTTGAAGCTGATGCCTTATAAATCTTGAAAATTCTTCCATGAATTTTACACCAGGCTGCTGGATAAGGGCTTAATCCCCGAATGGCATTCAGGCATTTTTTTGATTCGCTTGTGAACTGTAATTCACAGGTTTCTTTAAATAGTTTAGGAGCTACTGGCAACGGATTCGAGGTGTTTGCCTGCGGAATTTCCTGGGCAGTACCTTCAGCAATGGCGTCTACAGTTTTGACCACCAGTTTCGAACCTTTTTGCATCAGCCGTTCATACAGACTACCGGCGTCATCATCCGGGTAGATGGGTTCAGGCTCTGAAAAAAGAATATTTCCAGTATCAATTTCCTGTTTTAGTCGAAAAGTTGTCACTCCTGTTTCTGTTTCCCCATTCATGATGGCCCAATTGATGGGGGCTGCTCCACGGTACTTGGGAAGTAAGGAGGCATGCAAATTAATGGTACCAAATTCG
>Ga0068872_10001076_pt1 | contig 22118 bp, 16 predicted proteins | sample NOAtaG_7_FD_66441 | JGI IMG/M metagenome (GOLD analysis project Ga0068872, IMG submission 66441) | Freshwater lake microbial communities from Lake Erie, under a cyanobacterial bloom - NOAA_Erie_Diel1S_2200h metaG | ecosystem: Environmental > Aquatic > Freshwater > Lake | place: USA: Ohio, Lake...
GTGCCAGTGCAGCCTACTGATGAATTGCCGCAGAGGCGAAGATGCTCTTGTTTGCGCCAGCTTTTGGTTGGCTGCATGAAACACTTCCCGCAGCGTCAGGTTTCCCCATGCCAGGTAAGGAGAAAGTCTGCTGCAGCTCAATCGGCTCTGCATGGGTTTTGAGATCCCTCTGCTGTAATTGATCCATCGTTGCTCCAGAAACCCTTGCAAGTATTTCTGGCCGGCCAAGCAGCCCGCAGGTTGAAACAAGCGAGAATATTTTTTCCAAATCACCTGTGTTTTTTCATCTAGAACAAAGGGATGTGCAGGCATTACAGCAGGTGGTTTTACATAGGTGTTTTTAATCAAAGGGGCATACATCATTTCTTTCCATTGTTCATCCCAGCCTTCTCTGTTTATGTTTCCCCTGAGAATGCCATCTCGCTGAAATTCTTTCCAGATAATGTTGTGCTTACGAAAGTTCGAAAGCAAGCCCAGATCCCTGTTAAAAGTTCTTTGGGTACCGCTTTCCCTGTAACTAAAAACACAGTGTATGTTGTATTGCTTGTGCAGCCAGTCAAATATTTCATTGGCCTCTCCATACATCACATGTACTGTTTGCAGTTTTTCTGTTTGGTTCATTTCGCAAACCGAATGATACTGGAATTGCCAATGCCTTTCTGAGCTATCTGGTGCATTCAATTGCATAGGTTCTGCCAGCCAAATAATCAGGTAAGGCAGTTCATGCTTCTCCGCTGCTTGGAGCGGTGCATGATCATGCCATCTGAGGTCGCGTTTGAGCCAAACCAGGTTAATCATTTTTTTCTCCTACAAAAAGCCTGCTTTTATTTTTTGAATTTAGAATACAATATTTTTTTCATGCTTTTTTCTGTGTATTATATTTATCCATTTAGTTTTGCATAAGGGAAACGCATAGGAGCGCTTGCAGTATGATAGGCATCCAGTCCACTGCACAAAATCAATCCTGCCTTTTGCAGTGACACATATCCATCATTTTCTACAATACTATCCGGTAGATTCAGAAATACAATTTTTCCAATCAGCAGAATCGTTTGGGTTTGTTTAATCAATATCTCTTCTTCAAATGAGAGACCAATCCGAACCTCAGATTCTCCCACAAAAGGCGCATGAATTCCGGTTTCGTAATGCGGCGTAAATCTGCAAGCATCAAACTCAGATTGATCGGCCGGATACCTTGCAGAGGTCTGATGTGCCTGTGCCATGTAGGCCGAACTAATGTAATTACAAGTGTAACTACCGGTTTCCCGTATGTTTTTCAGTGTATGCCTGTCGTCTCCATCCGGTCTCGACATGAGTCCGTAATAGCCGGGATCGGCACCCAGATGAATCAATGAATTGAACACTGCGAGATTGGTTTTTCCCTGCCCATTCCTTGTTGCTACCAATACCACCTGACGGAATCCTGCCAGTGAATTAATCATGCTTGCCCTGTATCTTTTTTCGAGAGTAGCAATTTGATGCTCTTGTATAATCATGTTATGAAAAGTGTTTTTTGATATGTGGTTCTATTTTTTTCCAGTAGCCAAAGAAGGAAGGATAGTATCCGACTATTTCCTCACACATCCAATCTCGTTGATCGTATATACCGGTAAAATGTTTGCAGAGTGGATGTTCCTTAAAAAAGATATTGCCTTTGCATATACTTTTTAGGGTTTCAAAACTTCCAACAAAAATTTTTATTTCCGGGATGGTATTGCGAAGTGAAAGAATAAAATCAATCACATTTTGAGATATAGGATATCTATCGAGCACATTCGGTTCAAGAATCAAAACCCTGTTTGCCGACTGATTGTTGCGCCAGCTTGGATCAAGGTTGTAGGGTGTATAAACAATTGTGTCGAGCAAGGGATTTAATTCCGGAGCTTGCATCTTAGGCAAGGCAGTTTGAGATGTAAATGGCAAACAGATTGGTTTTCTTCCCGCAGGCCTTGCTTCCGGTAAGTCTTCATAGGAAACATCCAAAAAAGTTCCTGATTGTGTACTACCGGTATAACGGTTGATATTCTCTTGGTTGGCGAAATATTTTTTTTTGCTGTTGGCTCCTGCCACCCATTGCCAGCTGCAGGCATTACTGGCCCAATCTCCGTCTATTAAATGATGGTACATCCATTGTGCAGGTACATGCCAATGGCATCCCAGGTGATTACAGGCATAGGCCGCCACATACATCCTGAGGTGATTATGCATGTAGCCGGTTTCGTATAGTTCTTTTATGCCATTGTCCAATGCATGGATGCCTGTGTTTGCAGCAAGTAGGCTTTCCGGCACTCCTTGCGAGATAACATCAGGCTGTTTCTGAAGAATATCTTCATCAATATTTTTATGCTGCCATACGCGCTGGAAATAATCTCTCCATGCAAGTTCTTTCAGCAGGTTCTCCGTTTCTTCAAAGCGGTATTTTTTTTCGCTCAGATGAATCATGATTTGCTTGGTGCTGATAAGCCCTCTTGATACATATGGAGAGAGCCGGGTAACTGCACCGTTCATGTAATTCCGGCTCGCCGCATAGGCTCGCGGATCGATGCTTTCTATGCGTTTATAAAGTGAAGCAGTATCAGTTGGAAAGGGATTGTTCAATGCAGGGCTCATGTAATTGCCATAGATTTAGGAAGGATGAATGTTAGATACGGATTATTTTTTGTTCACCCAGAATCCTTGTACTCAAGTATTCTTCTTTCAGTGTTTTGGTTTTGATTGCGTCAAACAAAAAAAGGTCGTGGTCATTTCCTGGAATCATGTTTTTTTTGGCGAGCAATACAAATCCCGATGCATTTTCGAGAACAGGAAATCCCTGCCATGTAACCAGCAGTTTTCTGAGTGAAGCGTGGGTGCATTTGGGTTTTGATTTTCCACTGCTTTTGCCGAGAATGTTTACGAGTTTTGCTTGTGTAGGATGCAGCAATTGCAATACTGCCTCCTCACTTTCTATTATGTTTCTGTAGGATTGGGAGGGGTGGTATATAGCTACTGCAAACTGTTTTGGATGCATGCTTACCGACATTACATAGGTACAAATATTCATGTTAAATGAATCACCCTGTTTTGTAACGAGGCTGTAAACAGGAAAATTGGGAATGTTCCAGAATCTTTTCATATAAGTTTATCCAGAAATTCTTGGGCAGTATGGAGCAAGAGTTGCTTTTTGCTTTCTTCAAACTTATCAAACATGGCCGGCATGATGGCAAGTCGCGGGTTTCCCTGAAAAAAATGTCTGTGCACATGTACAAACCTCCAGTATAGTGCATCCCAAATACCTGACCATGCTTGGTTTTTAGGGTAATCACTCATGTTCAATATATACCTGCTGCCACTGATGTAGGGTTTGGTACACATGAGCCCACCATCTGAAAACTGAGCCATGCCATATACATTCGGAACCATCACCCAATCGTACGCATCAATGTATAGTTCCATAAACCACCGGTATACTTCATCGGGATGAATCTCGCAGAGCATCATAAAATTACTGATAATCATCAGTCTCTCGATGTGGTGATTGTAGGCATGGTTGAGCACTTTTTTGATGCAGTCGTCCAATGGTTCAATACCGGTGGAGGCTGTGTAAAAAGAAGCCGGCATCTTTCTCGAAAATTTCCAGGCGTTGGTGGTTCGCTGTTTTGTTCCTGCCACCAGATAAACGGCCCGGATATACTCTCTCCATCCGATGATTTGACGCACAAATCCTTCTACACTGTTAAGTGGAATCTCTTTCTTTTCATTCGCCTCAAGCACCTTATCAAGCACCTCGCGGGGTGTAAGTAAGCCGGCATTTATCAGAGGACTCAGAAGGGAATGATGAAGCAGCCATTCGTTTTTTACAATGGCATCTTCATAGCTGCCAAATTCTTTGAGCCGGTATTTGATAAAATCCTCCAACCAATTTTCTGCATCCTTGTGTGTAAGTGGATAATAATGGACAAATTTCTCATCACCGGGATTTTGAGGAAATTCTTTTTTAATGCTTATGATAGCATTCTCAAGGTAATTGCTTTGGTTCTGGAAGATGGGTTTGGGAGGACTTTTTTTGGCTGGATACCTTTCACGGTTTGCTTCATCAAAGCTCCATTTTCCACCTATTGGTTTGCTTTTGGAATCAAGCAATATGTTATGTTTTTTTCTTTGGTTGATATAAAAACTTGTTTGGTGATACCTCACCTGTCCCTTCAGTTCGTTTGATGCTTCTTCTGCAGTAAGTAGGAAAGCCGGAGAACAATAAATCTCCATTGACAAGCCATGTTTTTTTACTGCATTTTTCAATCTTCTTTGCAGGAGATAATCACAAGTATCATAGCATCCGATATGCTGCACTCCTTGTTTTTTAATGGCCTCAATCAATATTCTGATGTCGGATTCAGACTTGCTGCAATCAATAATGTCAACAGGAATATTTTTACTCGCCAGATAGTCTTTGTAATGCAGTATGCTTGCCCTGTGGAAAATTAACTTATTTACATGGAAGGGAAACTGTTTAAAAAACAAATACTCTTCAACTAGCAATACTTTGGTATAAGTACTTAAGGGTTGAATCCCTGCAAATAGCTGGTGTGGGAAAACAAGGAAGACTGAATCTAAGGCGGTACCGGATAATTTCACCTATAACAAACACCCCTTGTGCAGAAAGGTTCTTTGGATGGTTAACAGATTGAATTTTTGAGAGCAAGGGGTAAGCTGGAATATCTTTTTCTTTCAGGCATCTACCTTGTGTTGTAAAAAAGCACCAATTCCCAGGAGTGCCGGAATTCCTAAATTAAAAATCCACAAGGTTAAAGAGGCCGACAAAATAAGGGTGGGAGGCAAGAGATAATTGCTGAATATCAGCATGGCTACTGCACCCCTTACGCCAATTTCCGATAAGGCAAATGAGGGGATCAAACTAACCAGAAAGAAGTTGAGGGCTATCAGAGGAAGGGCTTCCCCAAAGGAAATCTCCATTCCAAAAAATTTGAGCAGAAGAAAATACTGAAGCACAAAGATGGAATACCTGCAAAAGGATAGGAATGTGTAAAACATCCAATCCATGCGAGAGAACCTATACAATACTTCCCGCACATGTGCAGCCACCGGTTGCAGGTAAACCAGCAGAGAGTCTCTGAACAACAAAATCAGCATCAACAAAATCAACAAACCGGAGATCATCCATATCCAGGGTGCAGGGAGATGGTGGTTCCTGAAAAATAGTGCCGCAGGAATCAATCCCCCAAAAAAAGTGATGCTCTGTTGTGTAAAACTCAGAGCCATGTGTAGTGTAATTGCATCCAACCTTTTTCCTTTCGGGACAAAGGCCAGTCTGCCTATGAATTCTCCTGTACGGTTTGGACTGAAAAGTCCCCAGCTTACGCCACTTAAAACTGCCATAAAGGATTCTTTCCAGGTGATTTGCTCAACCTTGTGCATGCATCTTTTCCATTTGAGTGATTCTAGCCACCAGTTAGGAATAACCAGTAAGAGACATAACAGCGGAAAAAGCAAGGATTCATGCGCGGCCTGTAGCAGTATATCTTCCTGAAATCGATGACGATGCGGATAGATTTTGTCAAAGAGATACCACAGGGTAATTCCCAGAAACAAAAATTTAATTGCTTTCAGCGTCTTGTTTTTCACAGAAAAAAAAAGGCTGCATAAGAGCAGCCTTTTCATGTGTTGTCAGATGATAATTATAGTTTGATCAATTTTCTTGATGCTGTTCCCGAGTCGCCGGTAATCTGCATGAAGTAGGCGCCTCTTGGTAATGAGCTTACATCAAGTGTAATGATGTTTTTGCCTTTGGAAGGAATACGGGTTGGTTCCAGCACATCCTGACCATTCAGATTAAGCATGCGTACATTAAGGTTCTCATTGTTCTCAGCATTGAACTCAACAGTTACGGTGTTGGATGTTGGATTAGGATACAATTTGGTGCTGTAGGCATCCGCATTAAGAGATGAAATTCCTGATAAGAGAACAGCAAATGTTCTAGTCAGGGTACATCCATTTGCATCGGAAATTATAACATTATATGTGCCATTCGCAAGATCGCTGATTGTGCTTGGATTGTTGGTGCTTGATTGTCCGTTGCTCCAAAGGAATGAATAGGGAGGTGTTCCGCCGTTAGCTGTGATGGTTGCTGTTCCATCGGGAGGATTTACACTAAACTGAGGAGTTGAACTCACGCTGCCGGTAATTGCAAGAGGCTGTGTAATGCTTACCTCTATGGTGTCCTTGCATTGGTTGCTGTCGCTGATGATACAGGTGTAAGAACCTGCAGCACGACCGGAAAGGGTATCATTGGTTTGTGAGGGTAACTGGCTTCCCACGCCGGGTCCAACATACCATTGGTAGCTTGGAGTGGCAGTACCGTTATAGGTAACAGAAGCCGATCCATTGCTTTGGCCATTACAAGGAACATTTGAAACAGCAGAGGTAATGGACGGAATTCCACCGGGTATGATGCCGATGGTCCTAGTTGAAGAACATCCGAAAGTGTTGGTTACTGTAACAGTATACACACCGGGGCCGGCCGAGATGGATGATGTGGTTGCACCATTGCTCCAGAGGTAGGTAAAGGGAGCACCTCCTGTGGCATTTACAGTAGCTTGTCCGTCGGCAGAATTACACTGGGTAGTAGGAACGCTTGTGCTCGTAAGTGTGGCAGGAGTTCCGGAATTAGATACAACAACATTTTGAAGATTGGTCTGGCAGTTTTGTCCATCGGAAACAGTAACGGTGTATGTGCCCGGACCTACATTATTGAATGTACCGGTATTGTTTATGTTGCCATTAAATAAGTAAGTATAGTTACCGGTAGATCCTCCGGTGGCAACTACTGTAAAGGATCCATTAGGTTGGCTGCAGTTGGTGTTGATCACTGTATCAACAGAAGCGGTGATGGGGGAAGCACAGGTACCCGCCTTGCGAATTTTGTAGTATACAAGGTGATGTTCGAAGGAGAAGGGTGCAGTGTAGGCAACACTTGGAATATAAAATCCATTCCAGTTGGGATCCAGGTTGTAGCGTACATCAGTAATGGCTATCTGAGAGCTATTGTAGTCGTCAGGTGTATAGGTTGGAAAACCACCATCTGTTTCTTCGTAGGAGAGAAAATTGAGGATGTTCTTACGGTTGAGGGTGTCTACATTGCTAAGCCATGTATATCCGGGTTTAAACTTCACAGATGTCATCACATACCTGGAGCCGGCATTCATATTGTTGAGACCAATACAGGGGAATTGAACATAGTTTAATCCACCGGCCAAGGTGTCTGCAATCACAGCATCAGTAAGGGCAACTTTGTAGATTTTTCTTGCTTGATTGGCGGGAGGAAAGGTCTGATTCAAACCGTTTCTCTGGAAACTATAGGTCAAGGCTTTGAAGCGAACGGTATCAAAATTGAAGTTGTTCATCATCCCTGTAAAGAAATAGGTGGGCAACTGAGTTGTTGATGGATTGATGACCACTTCAAAAATAAGGGTGTCTGTTACTCCCGGAATGTTTTTCTCATACAGGAAAAGGTATCTGATGGAATCCAGTTTGTATGCCTGTGATGCAGAGTATTGCATGTTTGAGTCAGGAGAATAGTAGGTAGGATCGTAAAATTTGGAACTCGACAAGTCGAATACCACTCCCTGGCTATGAACAAATGGACTTCCGTATTCGGGAGCAGTAGATGGTCCGAATTCCGCGATGATGTTGGAATCAGGGAAAAGGTAGTTGGTGTTGAGTACAGAAGTGCCGCCTCTGTGCAAATCCATGGTCTCACCATAGTTGTACCACCTGCTGTTTGTATCAATCGAAGCAGCAGCCTGGCTTGTAAAATTTGGGTTGTGAAGTATTCCTGAGCGGTATACCTTTTTGCCCGAAGGTACGATGCGGGCACCTTGTGTGGGTAACTCAGCCGATGCAGTCAGAAAAGCAATTCCCAATGCAAGCGTGGAGAGCGTAAAGAGTTTTTTCATTTTTTGTTCTATTTTAATGGCCAACAAAGTTAGGGGATTATTTTTCCCTACCAAGTAATTCATGGGCGATTAACAAAATTTCAAAGTAGCCTAAAGCCCAATAAATCAGGAAACTCCTTCTGCCTCCAGATACGCTTCAATGGGTTGGCAACTGCAAACCAGATGACGGTCTCCGTAAGCATTGTCTACTCTTGCCACTGAAGGCCAGAACTTGCGGATTTTGAGCGAGGGTAGAGGAAAAGCGGCTTTCTGTCTGGAATATGGCTTTTCCCATTCATCAGACAATACCATGGCTGCAGTGTGCGGGGCATTCTTTAAAACATTATCAGCCGGAGTAAAGATTCCTTTTTCAATCTCATCAATTTCTTTACGGATGGAAATCATGGCATCGCAAAACGAGTCGAGATCGCTTTTAGATTCGCTTTCTGTGGGTTCTACCATCAGGGTGTCAACCACCGGAAAAGCCACAGTGGGTGCATGAAATCCATAATCCATCAATCGCTTGGCAATGTCTGCCACTTCAACACCGCACTGTCTTTTAAACGCCACGCAATTCAGGATCATCTCATGTGCACAATGTCCGTTTTTGCCGGTATAAAGAATCTCATAATGACCTTGCAGACGGGCTTTGATATAATTGGCATTGAGAATGGCAACCTCTGTAGCGTTGCGCAGTCCTTCGCCGCCCAGCATTTTGATGTAGCCATAGGAGATTAACAGAATCAATGCGCTTCCCCAGGGCGCAGCAGATACAGCCGGAATGGCTGAATCACCACCTGTTTTTACCAGCGGATGACCGGGCAAAAACGGAACCAGTTTTTCATTTACGCCAATAGGCCCCATGCCCGGACCACCGCCTCCATGAGGGATGGCAAAAGTTTTGTGCAGGTTTAAGTGGCACACATCAGCACCAATATTACCCGGACTGGTGAGACCCACCTGTGCATTCATGTTGGCACCATCCATATAAACCAAACCACCGTGCAAGTGAATGATATCTGTAATTTCGGTGATTGACTCTTCAAACACACCATGGGTTGATGGATAGGTAACCATCAGGCATGACAAGTCCTTGCTATACTGTTCTGCTTTACTCCGCAAATCGGCAAGGTCTACATTGCCTTGTGCATCGCAGGAAACAACCACGATTTTCATTCCGGCCATGGCAGCACTTGCAGGGTTTGTTCCGTGGGCTGATGATGGAATAAGCGCCACATTCCTGTGTAAGTCACCTCTGCTGTGGTGATAGGCCCTGATTACCATCAAGCCTGTATATTCACCTTGGGCACCCGAGTTGGGTTGAAAACTCATGGCTTTGAATCCGGTGATTTCGCACAAATCTCTTTCGAGTTCTTCGAAGATATGATGGTAGCCCAAGGCCTGGTCTTGCGGAACAAAAGGATGCAGGTTGGCAAACTCAGGCCAGGTAATGGGATATAATTCTGCCGCAGCATTCAGCTTCATGGTGCAGGAGCCCAGCGAAATCATGCTGTGGGTGAGCGATAGATCTTTGTTTTCGAGTGATTTGATGTATCGCATCATCGATGTTTCGGAACGGTGAGCGTGGAATACCGGGTGTTCCATGAATCCCGATGATCTGCTCAATTCATGATGCAAAAGACTTTTGCTCTCTTGCACCGGCTCAGTGTTGAATATCCTTCCGAGTTTTACCAAATCTTCTTCTCCATGAGTTTCATCAAAACTGATTTGAATATTTCCGGAGTGCAGGTCGTAATACAGGTTGATATTTTCCTGTAAAGCTTTTCTGCGAATTTCTTCCCGCTTGGCATCATCCACTCCGGTAATGCAAAGCGTATCGAAAAACTGCTTGTTAAATAGTTTATATCCCGCTTTTTCAAGAGCAAGAGAAAATCGGCAGGCCAAATTGTGAACCTCACCCGCAATCATTTTAATTCCCTCCGGCCCATGATACACCGCATACATACCGGCCATAATAGCAAGTAAGGCTTGTGCCGTGCAGATGTTTGAAGTGGCTTTGTCTCGACGGATATGTTGTTCCCTGGTTTGCAGTGCCATACGAAGGGCATGGTTTCCTTGAGCATCTACCGATACTCCTATGATCCTGCCGGGCAGAAGTCTTTTGTATGTTTCTCGTACAGCAAAAAATGCTGCATGCGGTCCGCCAAATCCCATGGGAACACCAAATCTTTGTGAGTTTCCTACTACCGCGTCTGCGCCCCATTCTCCCGGAGGAACCAAAAGAGTAAGGGCTAACAAATCGCTTCCCACACAAACCTGAATTTGGTGTTTGTGAGCTTCTGCAGTAAGTGCTCCAAAATGAATAACGCTCCCGCGGGCACAAGGATATTGCACATACATACCAAACACTTGAGGAGAAATGGCTTCATGGCTTTCTTCAAACTCTTGAATGGCAATGCCCATGGCTTCGGCACGGGTATGAAGAACTGACTTGGTTTGGGGGAACACATCACGATGCACCATGAAAACATGAGCGCCGTTTTTTACTAGATCTTTGGGTCTGTTGGCATAGAACATGGCCATGGCTTCGGCTGCTGCAGTGGCTTCGTCAAGCAGGGATGCATTGGCCACCGGCATGCCGGTGAGGTCCATGACAAGGGTTTGAAAATTGAGAATGGCTTCCATTCTTCCCTGTGCAATCTCCGCCTGATAGGGCGTGTAAGCGGTATACCATCCCGGGTTTTCAAGGATGTTGCGACGAATGACATTTGGTACGAAAGTGTGGTAATACCCCTGACCAATCATCGAGGTGAGTAACTTGTTTCTACCAGCAATTCCTTTGAGGTGTTTTTCATATGCAGGTTCACTGAGTGCCTTGCCTATATTCAGCGGTTTTTTCAGCCGAATCCCTGCAGGAACTGTCTGGGAGATGAGTGTTTCAACTGAATTTACGCCAATGGCTTGAAGCATGTCTTTTTGCTCGGCGGCTGAGGGGCCTATGTGCCTGTGCTGGAATTGGTGAGGATGTGTCATTTTCGGGCTTGCAAAGATACACCTAAAACAACCAATGAAAAGGATTGGAAACTTTGGATGTAAAATTGTAAACCTTTGAACAGCCAAAAGGTTTATTCACTTAATTTCGCAAGCCATCTCATCTTTATCATATGGATAAATATTCTTTTCTCGGAAACGCCCACGCCTCAGTCATCGACGAAATGTATACCCGTTACCGCCGATCTCCGGGCACTCTGGAGGATGAATGGAACAGGTTTTTTGAAGGATTCGAATTTGCACGCACCCAATATCCCGAGCTGCCCGGTCAAGCTTCATTGCCCTCGGGCGGATCAAATGAAATCATCCGAAAGGAATTCATGGTGCTCCAACTGATAGAACTCTATCGTAACTCAGGTCATCTGTTTACAGAGACCAATCCGGTTAGAAAACGCCGTCAATATACCCCCAGTCTCGACGATATTCACTTGCTTGGCTTGTCAGAAAGCGACATGGATACGGTGTTTGAAGCCGGCAACCAAATCGGACTCGGGTCTGCCAAGTTGCGCGACATCATTGCTTTTCTAAAAGAAACTTATTGCCGCACCATCGGCGTGGAATACAAATACATCCGGAATACCCGCATCACCGGATGGATGGAAGAAAAGATGGAAGGCTCTAGAAACACGCCCAATCTTTCACTGGCTGAGAAGAAATCACTGCTCCAAAAAATTAGCAAAGCTGTGATTTTCGAAAACTTCCTGCACACCAAGTTCGTAGGTCAAAAACGATTTTCTCTCGAAGGTGCAGAAGCAACAATTCCTGCATTGGATGCCATTATCGAGAAAGGAGCTTCTCTGGGTATAGAAGAATTTATAATTGGTATGGCACACCGCGGAAGGCTTAATGTGCTTGCCAACATCATGAACAAAACCTATTCCGATATTTTTAATGAGTTTGAAGGCAATGAATATGAAGAGGGTTTGTTCGACGGCGATGTTAAATACCACCTAGGTTACTCCACCAATGTATTTACTTCAGAAGGGCACAAAGTGCACCTGAGTTTAACGCCTAATCCATCCCACCTCGAAGCAGTAGACCCTGTTGTGGAAGGTATTGCCAGAGCAAAAATCGACAAAACATATGGAGGTGATGCAAGTCGCCTGGCGCCTATCCTCATCCACGGAGATGCAGCAGTTGCGGCACAGGGCATCGTATATGAGGTGATTCAGATGAGCAAACTGGAAGGATATCGTACCGGCGGTACCATACATCTTGTGATCAACAACCAGATAGGCTTTACCACCAATTACCTCGATGGCCGTTCAAGTACCTACTGCACCGACATTGCCAAAGTAGTATTGTCTCCTGTTTTTCATGTGAATGGCGATGATGTGGAAGGATTGGTCTATGTGATCAGACTCGCCATGGAGTTCCGGCAAAAGTTTCACAGGGATGTGTTTATAGATTTGCTGTGCTACCGCAAATATGGACACAACGAAGGTGATGAACCAAGGTTTACACAACCACTCTTGTACAAAGCCATTGCTGCACATCACAATCCCCGCGAAATCTATCTCAATAAACTGATTGATCAGGGAGTGGTGAGTGCTGATGAAGCCAAAGCCATCGACCAGGAATTTAAGAACACGCTTCAGGATAGACTTGTTGAAGCCAAGCAAATCCGCAAAACAAAAATCACCTCCTTTCTCGAAGGCTCATGGAAAGGAATACGGATGACAAGCTCAGCCGATTTTGAAAAATCTATTCCTACAGCAATATCTAAAGAGGCTTTTGTAACACTCGCAAAATCCATCACAAGTCTTCCGGAAAATAAAAAGTTTTTCAGCAAGATTGATAAACTGTTTGGTGAACGACGAAAAATGATTGACGACAAGATGTTCGATTGGGCCATGGGTGAACAGCTCGCCTATGCTTCGCTTCTCGAACAGGGATTTAGTGTAAGGGTGAGTGGACAGGATGTTGAGCGCGGTACCTTTTCACACAGGCATGCTGTCGTAAAAATCGAAGATTCCGAGGAGGAATATGTCCCCTTGCAACACCTGTCTGATAAACAAGGTACATTCTATATCTACAATAGTTTGCTCTCTGAATATGGAGTGCTCGGATTTGAATACGGATATGCCATGGCACGCCCTGATTGTCTTACGATCTGGGAAGCCCAATTCGGTGATTTTAATAATGGTGCGCAAATCATTATCGACCAATACTTGAGCAGTGCAGAGGACAAGTGGAGAAGAATGAACGGGCTTTGTATGTTCCTGCCTCATGGATACGAAGGACAGGGCTCTGAACACAGCTCTGCGCGTATGGAAAGATTCCTTGTATTGTGTGCAGAATACAACATGTATGTGGCCAACTGTACCACCCCTGCCAACTTTTTTCATATCCTTCGCAGGCAATTGAACAATGATTTCCGCAAACCCCTGATTGTATTTACCCCAAAAAGCTTACTCCGTCATCCCAAATGCGTCTCACACATGGATGAATTCACAACCGGTGGATTCAGGGAGTTGATTGCAGATGAGACTGCAGATGCTTCCAAGATTAAAAGGATTTTGCTCTGCACCGGTAAGTTGTATTATGATTTGCATGATTACAGTGTGTCACACAACATCAGCAATGTACTTATTGTCCGCATCGAGCAATTATATCCGTTCCCTACTGTTCAATTTTCGGAATTAATAGCCCGTCATCCTGCAGCGAATGATTTTGTATGGGTACAGGAAGAACCCGAAAATATGGGCGCCTGGTCTTATCTCATGCGAACAAGAAGAGAATTGAATCTGCGGGTGATTTCTCGGGAAGAAAGTGCTTCTCCTGCCACAGGTTCACCCAAAATGCACGCCAGGCAACAAAAGGAAATTATCGAGAAGGCATTTGAAAATATTTCCTGATGTACGAGTAGAGATTGTAAAAACCTTCTTATGCAAACAGGCGCATGGCTACTCCATCGGCCTGCCATAATCCTTTGCGGGTCAGTTTGAGCCTACTGCTCTCCTGAATCAAGAGTTTTTCTTCGCACAGTTTAGCTGCTGCTTGTTTCCAATTCCGCATTTTTTTATCGTCAAAAATATCTTCAGGAAATGAGGGTTCCAGTCCTTCGGTCCTGCGAAGGCCGGTAAGCATGTTTTCATTAAAAACAGCAAGATCATTAAGCTCCTCAGACACAAACCAATCCTGTTGTGAAGCCAATTGTTTGATGTAGCGCAGATTGTTTGAGGTGTTGGCTCTTCTGGTGGTATTTTTAAATGAATGTGCTGAAGGCCCTACCCCAAGATAGGGATTCCCCTTCCAGTAATTGCTGTTGTGAATGGCTTCAGCTCCGGGCTTGGCAAAGTTGGAAATTTCATAGCCTAAGAAACCCTTTCCTTCGAGGATGTCTCTCACGAAGTAAAATTGTTTTTCCAAGGCCTCTTCATCCTGCACGGGCATTGCATTTCTGAGACTTCGTTTGCCAAAAACAGTATTGGGTTCTATAGTTAGGCAATACACCGATAAATGGTCCAGGGGGAAGTCGGTTAGGGTACTGATGTCATGCTCTAATTGCCTCACAGTTTGATTGGGAAAACCAAACATCAGGTCGGCTGATATTTTTTTAATTCCGCCTTCACAAAGCAGATGTAAGGCTTCCATGGCCTTGTCCGCACGATGATTTCGATTTGCATATGCAAGAAATGGATTATGAAGTGTTTGCACTCCCAAACTTACCCGATCAACCCCTAGGTTTTTCCAATAATGCAGTTTTTCCTTGTGAATGTCCTCCGGATTGGCTTCGATGGTGATTTCTCTGAAGGTGGGATTTTTAAAACAATCCTTGATGACAAGGAGGAGTTCTGTAAGCAAGGCCTCATCGAGCAGAGAGGGCGTTCCCCCACCAAGGTAGAGCGTGTTTGGCAGGAATCCGGTGTCATCAAACCAATGGGCATCTTTCCGTATCTGTTCAATCATGGCCTGCACCATCTCAGGCAAAGAGGAAAGCCTGGTAGAGAAATGAAAATCGCAATAATGGCAAGCTTGTTTGCAATAGGGAATATGGATGTAAATGCCTGACAGGGGAGGAAGGAATTAGGGTATAAAAGGGAAGAGGGAAGGAAAATGATTCGCGCACATCACAAGCATGAAGAGAAGAAACATCAATTCGGCAATCCAAATTTTTTTCATCTCCAAAAACCAGTGTGCATGGTAATAGGTAAGTGGCACTGCCGCAAAGGAAAAATAGGCGAGGCTGTTGTCGGGTGCCAGTCCGTATGACCCTGCAGCCAGCAGAAGCCACCACGCCATGATCACGGAAATATTTCTGGAAAAGATGGTTTTTGCGGGCGTATGGGTGAGAAATTTGATTCCGGAGAGAAGGAAGAAAAACCCTGTAAAACCAACAGTAATCCACAAAACCATTGAAAACTGGGAAGGATAAACAAACACGAAGTCCTGCGGAAAAAAGATTTTGTTCTGAATCATTTTTTGAAGGTCATCAAAAACAAAGTAATAACTGAAACAAAAAACAAAGGGAAGCACACTCCCAACGAGCATACCGGTCCACTCCCTCCAAACAAATGGCCTAATCACGATGAGTGATACCCAAAGCATGGGGATAAAGACCAGGGAAGGAAAGTAAAACAAGCCGGCAACAGAGAAGAAGAAGGCCGCATCAAAAAAGTCGGCAATATCAATTCCTGTGCGGTAAGTAAGCATCACCCGGCGGAATCCCAGCAACAGAAATGTGGTGGCCGGCAAGAGCGGATGCAATTGGATGAATCCCGGCAATAGGCTCATCAGTAAGCCGTATATCAAAGCTGGAACAAAACTTTTTTTGGTAAGCAAGCTGTAATGATCCAGCAGGTAATTGAGGTAAAAAGCATTAAAAAGTAGCAAAAGCCATGCAAATACAGGTTTAACCGGAAAGTAAAATCCCAACAGGTGGTTGAGCAATTCAAACAGCGGCATGGCATGGTTCACTTCAACAATGTTTCCTGTTAGAAAAGCCGGAATCCAAAATGGAACAATCAGAAGGGGGACAAGGATGGGAGGCAAAAATTTTGATTGCCTGAAGATGGATATCATGCCTTTTGTCCTTTTCGCATTATTTGATACATTTGCTACCTGCAAAAATAAAAAACTATGGACGGACTCTGGTATTTTACTGCTGATTTCTTTGAGGCAATCTTCCCATTTATTAAAGCCATAGGCCGATTTGGAAATGCCTTTTTTGCAATTTCAACCGCCATCTTGTCTTTCTATTGGATCGGGCATCTGTTTAAGAATCCGGATGCAATGCGTTCCAATCGCTTGGAAGACCAGCCTTAAAGCAAGTACATGTCAAAAAAACCCTTTCAACAGAAAGGGTTTTTTTATTTGACTTAGTAAGTTTTTAGAAATCTTCGTCCAAAGAAAAAGCCTGACCTGCCTTATCGGCCATTACACCTGATTTCTGGTATTCTGCAACCCGCTTTTCAAAGAAATTGGTTTTGTTTTGCAGGGAAATCAATTCCATAAAATCAAAAGGATTGGATGTGTTGTAGTGCTTGCTGCAGCCGAGAGAAACAAGCAGTCGGTCTGCTACAAATTCAATATACTGACACATTAGTTCTGCATTCATTCCAATGAGTTTCACAGGCAATGCATCAGTCACAAACTGCTTTTCAATTTCCACAGCGTCAATGATGATTTGGGTCACCTTCTGTGAACCTAGTTGATGGACAAGCTGGGTGTAAATCAGGCAGGCAAAATCACAGTGCAAACCTTCATCCCTTGAAATTAATTCATTGCTGAAACTTAGCCCGGGCATGAGTCCGCGCTTTTTCAACCAGAAAATGGAACAGAAACTTCCTGAAAAGAAGATGCCCTCAACAGCAGCAAATGCCACAAGTCTTTCGTTAAAGTTTCCATTAGATATCCAACGCAAAGCCCATTCGGCTTTTTGTGTTACGCAAGGAACCGTTTCGATGGCATTGAAGAGTTTATTTTTTTCCGCAGGATCCTTGATATAGGTATCGATGAGAAGAGAATAGGTTTCGGAATGAATATTCTCTATCATGATTTGATAACCATAAAAGCAACGAGCCTCCGGATACTGCACCTCCTGCATAAAGTTTACGGCAAGGTTTTCATTCACGATACCATCGCTGGCAGCAAAAAAGGCAAGCACATGCTTGATAAAATACTTCTCGTCGTCGGTCAGTTTGTTGTTCCAGTCAGTAAGGTCCTGGCTCAGGTCAATCTCCTCGGCAGTCCAGAAGCTGGCTTCTGCTTTTTTATACATTTGCCACATATCGTGATGCTTGATAGGGAAAAGAACGAATCGGTCTTTATTATCCTGTAGAATTGGTTCATTGGTAAAGGTATCTTTCATGGCTTTTTTGATAGGGAACAAAGTTGTCAATAGCAATTCAATCTTTCAAGAGTTCGGAAGAATCAAAATCCACGATTTTTGAACAAGTTTTTACACTTTGTCCATATTGAGCATTAGTCCGAGAGCAAGGTCAACTCATCGGTAAATTACATACACAGTCCATTTTATTTGGATAATGTAGATATCTTCGCGCGCCATGGTGTGGCGGTTGCTATTTTTATTGTTGATTGTTTCCTCTCTGGCAAGGGCAGGTTCTGCTGCATCCGATACAGGAAAAGTTCGGCGGCAGGCAAAGATTCAGGAATGGCTGCTTGAAGCGCGTACCCTTGCGGAAGAAGAAAGGTATGAGTCTGCCGTGAGGGCCTATAAAAAGGTACTTCAGTTCGATTCCACCAGATACATCTACAACTTTGAACTCGGGATGGTGTTGTTCTACTATCAGGAGAATAAAAAAGCGGCACTCAAATATCTTGAAAGAGCTTTTGCGGTCTCTCCCAGAGATACTTCTTATGACTTGATTAAGTGCCTAGGCCAATCCTACCAATTTGTGTCGAATTACCCCGAGGCAATGAGGTATTACAACCTCTATGGCAAGAAAGAAGCCAGAAACCGAAAATATGAAGCCTGGAACAAAGAAGTGGAACAAGGCATCTCAGTTTGTAAATATGCCATGAGTCATAATGTTTTGGCTGATAGTGTGAAGGTGGAAAATCTAGGACGGGGAATCAACAGCATGTATCCCGAATATGCTCCTGTTGCCGACAGCAAGGATTCATTTTTATTGTATTGTTCCCGAAGGCCCGACAATAACTCAGGGAGAAAAGATCCCGGTGACAATAAGTTTTACGAGGATATATTCATTTCTTACAGAAAAAACAGCACTTGGTCAAGGCCTGTAACCTTTGATGCCTTCCGGGGAATAAAGGATGAGGCCGAAGAAGATGTCCACAAAAGCGTGGTTGGAATGTCTTATGATGAAAACAATCTTTTTCTCTACCGGAAGAACAAATTGTGGATATCTACCCGAAAGGGCAACCAGTGGTTGACTCCTGTGATGGCAGACAACAACATCAACCTGTCTCAGTATCAAACCCACAATAGTTTATCTGCAGATGGGAACACCATGTTTGTTGCAGCAGAAACCCGCGATGGGAAAGGGGGAAGGGATATTTTCATGCTCAGAAAGAAAGCCGATGGATCCTGGGATACTCCCATTAGTATAGGTGACCTGATTAATACAGATGATGACGAAAACAGTCCTTTGATTTCCTCCGACGGAAAAACACTCTACTTCTCTTCTAAAGGATTGCCCGGGTATGGAGGATATGATATCTTTAAAACCAGTTTTGTAGATGGTAGCTGGACAGTTCCCGTGAACATGGGTTTGCCCATCAATTCACCGGGTGATGATCTCCACTTTCAATATATAGATGTTACCGGAAGAGCTTACTTCGCCTCAAACCGTCAGGGAGGTTATGGCGACATGGATCTGTATACAGTTTCACCTCAAACAGAAAAGCTGATTGAGTATATACCGATTAACTTTTCCAAACAATTTCATGTCGGCGATTACACCAATGAGAAAACCGTAAATGCTGTTTATCATTGGAATTTCGGAGATGGAAAAACTGCCGAAGGGAAACATGTCATGCATACCTACACTCATCCGGGTCCTTTTGAAGGTATGCTTTCCATCAAAGATTCCACCCGCAAAGTAGAATTGTACAGTTATCCCGTTCATGTGGCTTTTCAGATACCAGCTCACCTCGAGATAGATGCAATAGATACAATTGCAGAGGGACAAATCCTGCAGTTTTCAGCCGGCAATTCATTTATTGAAAATATGCGTATTCGAAACTATCAATGGAGTTTTGGAGATGGTTCCGTTGCTGATGATTCTTCCAAAATACAACACCTCTACACCACCCGCGGGATGTATAATGTGAAATTGATTTGCAGGGGATTGAATGAAAAAAGCCGCTCGAAAGTGAGTTATTATGTGAACAAAAATATAGTGGTTTTGCCTCCCGAGGAATACCTGTCTTGGGAAAGAAAAAAGAACATCCAAACTGTGACTAAATCAAACGAGAACTCAGGAAAAAAGAATAATAGAAGTATTTTGAAAAGAAGGAAAATTTTTCTGGAAGGTGGTTTTGATGAATTAGGAATCACGGCAGATACTCTCAAACTTCCTGCAATTAATCTGGAATCTGTGTATTTTGACTTGGACAAACACAACTTGCGTACAGATGCGATGCAAACGCTCGATAAAAACGCAGAGATTTTGCTGCGTTATCCCGATCTGGTTATACAGGTTACCGGTATGGCAGACATCAGAGGCAGTGAAGACTACAACATTCTGCTTTCTAGTCGCAGGGCAGTAAACGCTGTTCGTTACCTCAATGAAAAAGGTGTTGCTATATCCCGTTTCTCAGCAGTTGTAAGTTCAGGGGAAAGCTATTCCTCCGCGGCTGCAACAGGAGAGGATGCCTTCCGGAAAGATCGCCGAGTGGAATTCAGAATTCTTGGAAAAGCAAATCCCGAAATTTTCAAGTGAGTACTTTTGCCAACAATAGAGCAATACTTTATTGAAAGTTGTGTACGCTTAGTTTTTTGGTTTTTTATACACAGGCACTGTTGAGCAAGGCTCACCAAACATCAGGCTTTTTACCACAGGCATCAACTTTACGCTGAGTGCGGCATACATGGCAGGGCCTACCTTTAGTTTGCTACATCCTTTCACCACCACGCGTTTATCTGTAAAATCGGAAACATGAAGTTGCTGTATGTATTCTATCATTGCCTTTTCCGGTAATTCGTGAGGATAACAACAATAAACAGACGAAGCATACGGGGCAAGCGCTGAGCTAAGCAACATCCATGCCCACATCGGGATAATCGCCTCCGAAGAACAATACAGGGCAACTACACTTGATTTGTATTGGTCCCAGTTATGAGAGGCAACAAATTCACGAAGGTCTTTTTCCCTTAAAATTAATCCCTCGAACAAGAGATTTTTTAAATCCACAGACTGAAAGGAAATGCCTTCAATCCATTTTTCCGGATCGAGCGAAACGATACCACTTTCGCTTACCTTGTTTCGAATGGTATTCATGCTTACATAAATCCTAATTCCAACTGAGCCACCTCACTCATCATGCTTTTGTCCCAGGCAGGTTCAAAGGTAATTTCAATCTTTGCCATTGTCACTCCTTCTACCTGTCTTACTTTTTCTTCCGTCTCGGGAGGGAGCGTCTCCGCTACAGGACAACTCGGCGAAGTTAGGGTCATCTTGATGTCTACTTCATTGTTGTTGTTGATATTCAATTCGTATATCAGACCAAGTTCCCATATATCTACAGGAATCTCAGGGTCATAGCAGGTTTTAAGACAATCGATCACCCTTTGGGTGAGTTCGGTATTTTCTGAATAAATGATGGCTGGCATGTGCTATTATGAGGATGTTTTGCGGGTGAGTGCAATTGCGTCGGTTTTAATCTGTCGGATCATCGATACCAATCCGTTGGCGCGGGTGGGAGAGAGGTGAGCCGACAAGCCTGACGCTTCTGCAAAGGTAACATGTGCTGAGGTAATTTCTTCAGCCTTTCGATTGTTAAAAATCCTGAGCAACAATGCAACCATCCCACGGGTAATGATGGCATCGCTATCGGCCTGGTAATGGATGAGTCCGTTTTCTACATAGGCATGCAACCATACCTGCGACTGGCATCCTGGAATGAGCCTTTCCGTAGTTTTTAGGGAGTCCGACATGGGCGGGAGTTGTTTGCCTTGGTCAATCAGATATTCGTATTTGTCATTCCATGAATCGAATATCGCAAATTCCGAAACAATTTCTTCCTGTATTTCCTCTATGCTATCCATGTTTATCAGATCAACGATTTTCCATCCATCTCCTTGGGTTGCTCAATATGCATCAGTTTTAAAATAGTAGGTGCTACATCTGCGAGTGTGCCATTGCTAATTTGTTCGTGGTTTGTATAGAGTAGAACGCATGGCACCGGATTCAATGTATGAGCTGTATTGGGCGTGCCATCTTCGTTCAATGCCACATCTGCATTTCCATGATCGGCAATCACGAGCACGGCATAATTTTTTTCTTTCGCAACCAACAGTAATTTCCCGAGGCAGGTATCAACGGTTTCTACTGCCGAAACAATCGCACTGTACACTCCGGTGTGGCCTACCATGTCGGCATTGGCATAGTTAATACAAACAAAGTCAGGCGAATTTTTCTGAAGGGCATGCACGGCTGCATCAGTAATTTCATGCGCACTCATTTCCGGAAGGAGGTCGTAGGTTGCTACTTTGGGTGAGGGAATTAAAATGCGCGACTCTCCCGGGAAAGATTGTTCCCTGCCTCCCGAAAAAAAGAAAGTTACATGCGGGTATTTTTCAGTCTCTGCAATACGCAATTGGGAGAGATTATTTTTTGAAACAATTTCACCCAATGTATTCTCCAGATTGTCTTTGTTAAATAATACTTTCACATTCCTGAAGCCATCATCGTAATTTGTCATGGTGTAATAGTTCAGGTTTAGGGGGTTCATTTCCTGTTCAGGAAAAGGCTGCTGTGTTAGGGCCATGGTAATTTCCCTGCATCTGTCGGTACGGAAGTTAAAACAAAGCACTACATCGCCCTCTGCAATGGGTTTGAATGCACCGGTGAGCAGATGAGGGAGAATAAATTCATCGGTGATACCGGCTTCGTAAGTCTGCTTAAAAACATCCTCACAGCTTTGGGCAACACTTCCTTTTCCATGTACATACAAATCGTAGGCAAGCTTTATTCGCTCCCAACGCTTGTCCCTGTCCATGGCATAATAACGCCCTATGATGCTGGC
>Ga0068872_10001078_pt1 | contig 22104 bp, 18 predicted proteins | sample NOAtaG_7_FD_66441 | JGI IMG/M metagenome (GOLD analysis project Ga0068872, IMG submission 66441) | Freshwater lake microbial communities from Lake Erie, under a cyanobacterial bloom - NOAA_Erie_Diel1S_2200h metaG | ecosystem: Environmental > Aquatic > Freshwater > Lake | place: USA: Ohio, Lake...
AAACTGCTTATTAGTAAAATACACCCATGTATCAACCGTACGATTTGTGTTTGGTAATTGTATTTGATCGTGAAGCACATTAAAACGCTTATCGGCAAACCAAGCAAAATCATGAACGCGGTACTGCTTGAATTTTATTGTTTTAAATTGTGTGCTGGAAGGCGGAAATGACATATCTGAAGTATTATACCGGCCGGTTTCCATTAAACCCAAGGTGCGTATAACATTTTCATTTAAAAAATTCTCTTCCTCTTCATTATCTTCTCTGTCGCCTGTTGCTGATAGCACATAATTCTTGGGTACAGTTATTGAAACATCAAAGGAACCAAACTCACTAAAAAATTCTCCTTGATCAAGATAAGGCATCTGATGCCAACCATCAGCATCGTAAACTGCAGGTTTTGGATACCACTGTGTGATGTAATAGGCTTGCTTATCATGACCTAAGCGTGAAAATTTGGCATCCGGGATCTTAACATAAAATGGTGTGGTGATATTTAAAGTATCAAGTGAACGCAGCGGTTCGTTCAAAATTAATTTACAAATGTCAGGGTTTTGCGCGTCATACTCCACTTTCACTTGTTTCCCATTCACCTTAAAATCTAAACTATCAATATATCCTCGTTCTTCTTCTTTTGAAAAATACAACTCTGTTTTTTTCAATTTAAGTAATTGCTTAGCTAAAGCTGTTTCATTATTCTTATAAGCATTAGGCCACAAATGGAAATATATGTAGTTTATAGAATTACTCGAATTGTTCACATATTGAAGCTGTTCAAATCCTTTTAAACTATGATCGACATCATTTAGCTTTACATCGATCTTGTAATTTACCTCTTGTTGAAAATAGGTTTGCTGTGAATATACACTCATACAAATAGCAAAAATCGCCACAAGAAATTTGTAGCGATTTGAATTTAATGAGAATATTTTGGGGTTTCTTATCAAAAATACGATCTAAGTATGTCTTAAGGTTTTCCGGCAAGCGCTAACTCAATAGCTTTTTCTAATTCCTCGCCACGCAGATTTTTTGCTAATATTTTTCCGTCTTTATCGATCAAAACTGCGAAGGGAATTCCCTGTACATTGTATAATCTTGCGGCAGCGCACTCCCAATATTTAAGATCACTCACTTGTGGCCAGGTAATTCCATCCTGTTGAATGGCCTCTACCCATTTATCTTTTGTTTGATCTAATGAAACGCCATAGATCTCAAAACCTTTATCCTTGAATTTCTTGTAAGCCTTTACAACACTTGGCATCTCTGCTCTGCATGGTTTACACCAACTTGCCCAGAAATCAATTAAAACAACCTTGCCTCTAAAAGATGATAGCGCTAGATCTTTTCCATTCACATCCGGCAAGTTAATTTCCGGAGCTTCATTTCCAATTCCTAATGCCATGCTCTTACTCACCATTTCATGGAACATTAAAATGTTTTGATTGGTAGGGAATTTTTTCATCAGGTTCTTGTCTAACTCTACAAAAACGTCATAATATTTTTCAGGATCAAGAGCTTGTATGGCAATGATAGAAGCAAACATATTTGTGTTTTGCTTAATAACGCTTGCTAACTTCACATTCTCTGATTCGATCATGGCCATATAAGGCTCTTCCATTGTTCTACTTAATGAATCGCCACGTTTTGCTGCTAATTCAGGATTTACCTGTTGTAATTTATCCAATCCTAAATTCATGGCAGAAGTTTGAAACGCTTGTGTTAATGAATCTTTACGCACTTGTAATTTTTTTGAAAGTTCGTTGTACTGCATAAATAATTTAGTTTCCGGACTTCCTTCAACCTTATATGTATTTCCCAGATCTGCAATGTTGCCTGTAACTTTTACTTTATCGGCCGAATCTAGCACTAACATTGCGAAATTTTGTTCAGATGTTTTAATACGATAAAATCCAATCTTTGCCTCATAGTTTGTAAAAGCAAAATCTCCTTTTTCATCAACTACAGTACTATCAACCACAACGGGTTGTTGCCCGGCCAATTTCTCAAGGTAAAGTGTTTCACCTTTAGAATTTGTAAAATTTCCTGAAAGTTCAAATGCACCCTTTTTCTCTGCTTGATCACATCCGGTTAAGGTTAAAAGCAATGCCGCGGCAATAATTATTTTTTGCATGTATTTATTTATTATCTAAAGTTTCTTTCACTAATGTATTCAATAATTTTGGGTCGGCTTTTCCTTTACTTGCTTTCATCACCTCGCCTACAAACATTCCAAGTAATCCTACTTTTCCGCCTTTATATTCATCAACTTTTGCAGGAAATTTATCTAATACAGAATCAATATACCCTTGAAGCTCTTCTGAATTACTATTTTGAATAAGATCCAATTTCTTAGCGATAGCCTCAGCATTTGCTGTTGGGTTGGCGATCAATTCAGGGAATAGTTTTGCAGCGGCGGCCGTATTACTCACCTTTCCTTCTTCGATCAATTTAATGATCTCCGCAATTTTTGCCGGCTTCAATTCAAATTTCTGAATGGTGATGGCGCGATCGTTCAAAGAAGAACGAATAGTTCCCATCACCCAGTTCGCAGCGCTTTTATAATTTTTTGTATGTGTAACCAGTTCGTTGTAATACGCTGCGATCTCTTTTAATTCGGTTAATTGAAACGCGTCATAATCACTTAAACCATATTCTTTGGTATAACGCTCAAATAATTGTGCCGGTAAAACAGGCATTTTACTTTTTACAGTGTCGATGTAACTTTTTGTAACATACACCGGCTGAAGATCGGGTTCTGGGAAATAACGGTAATCGTTAGCGCTTTCTTTGCTACGTAAAGAGAAGGTGCTTCCATTTACCGCGTCAAAACTGCGTGTTTCAATGGCTATTGGTTCGTTATTTTCAATAAGATCAACTTGTCGTTTTATTTCAAAATCAATGGCACGCTGAACATTTCTAAAAGAGTTCATGTTCTTTACCTCCACTTTTTTTCCAAATTCTGACGCTCCTTTTATGCGAACAGAAATGTTTGCATCACAACGTAAAGAGCCTTCTTCCATATTACCATCGCAAATATCAAGGTATCTAACTAGCTTTCTAACTTCATTCAAATACGCATACGCTTCTTCACCTGTGCGCAGCTCGGGCTCCGTAACTATTTCCAATAATGGTGTTCCGGCACGATTTAAATCAATGAGCGTGTGAAAAGGATCAACATCATGAATACTTTTTCCCGCGTCCTCTTCCATATGAATACGCGTTAAATTCAAACGTTTATCCTGATCTTTATCCTTATAATTTACAAAACCTCCTGTGCAAATTGGTGTTTTATCTTGGGTAACCTGATATCCTTTAGGAAGATCGGCGTAAAAATAATTCTTGCGCGCAAACTGATTTTCTTCTCTGATATTTGCGTTAACCGCTAATCCTAACTTCACCGCAAACTCAATGGCTGATTTGTTCACCATTGGCAAAGTACCTGGATGACCAAGTGAAATAACACTAACATTTGTATTTGGCATTGCTCCATACTCCGCCACATCATTACTATACATTTTTGTTTTTGTAAGTAACTGAATATGGCATTCTAAACCAATAACAGCCTCGTATTTTTCGTAAACGCTCATTAAGGATGCAAAGATAGTATTATTTGGAAATTTTTTGACCTCACAGGTTTAGTTTAACCCTTCCTGATTCGTAGTAATATTTCTTGTAATAGGCCTCACCAAGGTCATTGATCATAACGCCTTTTGAGGTACTGGCATGCACAAATTTATTATCCTTTAAATACACACCAACATGACTCACTTCCTTGGTGCCCATTTTAAAAAAAACAAGGTCGCCCTCACGTAAATGACTCGTTTTTATATGATCAGCCTCTTTATGCATAAGAGAAGCGTTTCTTCCAACGGTAACGCCATACACTTTTTTAAAGAGGATGCCAGTGAAGCAGCTACAATCTACACCGTTTTTATCGCAGCCACCATATTTATAAGGGATGCCATACCAATCACTTATGAATGAATACAATTTCTTGCTACGAACTTCCTTTTCAGTGATGGATAATTTTTGAGCAACAGTTGTTACTTTACTGGAGGAGGTTGACTTGATCGTGATCTTATCTTCCACATCTTTTTTATGACGACAGGAAGAAACTAAAAACGCTATAGCCAGCACAAAAACAAATGTTTTTGAGCTAGTAAAAACGGTATTTGAAACATGGTTTTTCATGTGAAAAATTTCACAACAGCTTACTTAAAGTTACACGTAACAACTTGTTAAAAATCAATCCTTTGGTTATAGTTATTTACATGGAGTTGTTAACAAACAGGCTATTTGTTTGCTTAAGTTTATATTTAAAATTAACTTTAAACACTTACGAAAATCATGGAAGACCCGACCTTAATGCCAACCAATGTGAAGACAAAAATACCGCTTGACACTCTCAAAAAGGCTTATCAATTAATGTGTACTGCCAAAAGCATGACAGAGCTTTATGAGGCTAACAAGGAGGTTACCGCTAAGTATGTTCACGCCACAAGTCGCGGACATGAGGCTATACAGATCGCCCTAGGATTACAGTTGTTACCCCAGGATTTTTTAAGTGCTTATTATCGAGATGACAGTATTTTACTTTCTATAGGATTAACGCCGTTTGATCTCATGTTACAGCTTTTAGCTAAACGCACGGATGAATTTTCGGGTGGTCGCACCTACTATTCACACCCGAGTTTACGAAGAGATGACATGCCAAAGATCCCTCATCAATCGAGCGCCACCGGTATGCAAGCTATACCAACAACCGGAATTGCTATGGGGATCCAGTACAAAGAAAAGATGGCGCTTTATCCAAACTTTAACGGAAAAAATCCAGTTGCTGTTTGTTCTTTGGGAGATGCGAGCTGTACAGAAGGCGAAGTTTCGGAGGCATTTCAAATGGCCGTTTTAAAAAAATTACCAATTCTATATTTAGTTCAAGATAATGAATGGGACATTAGCGCGCATGCTAAAGAAATTCGCGCCCAAGATATTACTGAATTTGCAAAGGGGTTTAAAGGTTTAGAAGTTAAAACGATCGATGGTACTGATTTTATTTTAAGTTACAATACTGTACAAGAGTGTTTGAATACCATTAGGGAAGAAAGACGCCCAATGTTGATTCATGCAAAAGTTCCTTTGTTAAACCATCACACCAGCGGTGTTCGCAAAGAATGGTACAGACACGACCTCGAAGAAGCTGCTAAGAAAGATCCATTGCCACGCTTACGCAATCAATTGATCATTGCAGGCGTTGATGCTAATGAAATAAAAAAGATTGAAGAAGAAGCTGCAATTTATGTGGAAGATCAATATAAAAAAGCTTTGCAAGAAGAAGATCCTACTCCTGCCGACTTGGAAACACATGAGTTTGCACCAACTGTGGTAACAGAAGAAAAAGGTGAACGTAAACCGGACGGAAAACAACCAACGGTGATGGTAGATAGTGCTTTGTTTGCCATTAGAGAATTAATGGATAAACATCCGGAGTGTTTGCTTTACGGACAAGATGTTGGCGCAAGACTAGGCGGTGTTTTTAGAGAGGCTGCAACTTTAGCTCAGCAGTTTGGCGATCACCGCGTATTTAACACACCCATTCAAGAAGCATTTATTGTTGGTTCCACTGTAGGCATGAGTGCAGTTGGATTAAAGCCAATTGTGGAGGTTCAATTTGCCGATTATATTTGGCCAGGCTTAAATCAATTATTTACAGAAGTGAGCAGAAGTTGCTTTTTAACCAATGGTAAATGGCCTGTGAGTATGATCTTACGTGTACCTATTGGCGCTTACGGCAGCGGTGGACCTTATCATTCAAGTTCGGTAGAAAGTGTTTTGGCAAATATTCGTGGAATTAAAATTGCGTATCCAAGCACCGGTGCTGATCTAAAAGGATTGATGAAAGCCGCATTTTATGATCCAAATCCTATTGTAATGTTAGAACATAAAGGATTATACTGGAGTAAAATAAAAGGTACCGAAGATGCAAAAACCATTGAACCCGATGAAGATTATATTATTCCGTTTGGAAAAGCGAGAATGGTTTTAGAAGCAGATCAAACATCTATTTCACAAGGAAAAACATTAAGCATCATTACATATGGCATGGGCGTGTATTGGGCAAAAGAGGCAGCAAAGAAATTTGAAGGTCAAATTGAAATTGTTGATCTGCGTACCATAATGCCTTTGGATGAAGAGGCGATCTTTAATAGCGCTCGCAAACACAGCAAGGTTATTGTTTTAACGGAAGAACCTTCGTTGAACGGGTTTGCGCAAGGCATTGCCGCTCGTATATCAGAAAATTGCTTCCAAAGTTTAGATGCGCCTGTAAAGGTTATAGGTTCAAAAAATTTACCTGCAATTCCATTAAATTCTATTCTAGAAAAAACCATGTTGCCAAATCCTGAAAAAGTGGAAAAGGCAATTTTAGAATTATTAGCTTACTGATCTTGATCAAAAATTATGGTAAAGAAGATCGGATCATATGGCATTGTACTCGCTTTTCTTTTGCCATTACTTTTCATAAACATAAAAAACTCACACGATTGGGGTGATGACTTTGCTCAATACATTCATCAAGCGCAAAATATATTAATAGGTGAGTCACAAAACAATACCGGATACATTTACAATGAGGCTTGTTTTATTGGCCCCAAGGCCTACCCTGCCGGATTTCCGCTCATACTTGCCATTTACAGTAAAATAAGTGATGATAATTTAATGAGTTTAAATCGGCTTATTTCCTTTTTTTGGATGTTAAGTTGTTTTGTAGGATTTTTATTCATACGAAAACGCTCAAGTTACATCACTGCACTTATGGCAACGCTTATCATTGCTTATAATCCAATGATGTTGGATTTTAAAACAAACATACTGTCTGATCTTCCTTTTGCATTCTTTTCACTTCTTAGTTTATACTTAATAGATAAAGAAGAGAAGATCTGGTTAGCTGTTTTAACCGGTTGTGTTATTGCATTCACGGCTCACATACGTAGCATTGGTTTGATATTAGTTGGCGTTCTAATTATATATAAGTTGTTTCATACGCGTAAAACTCTCAACTCAAATCCTTACAAATTTTTGATCATGAGCTTAGCTTCATTCCTAGTTTTATACATTGGCATGAAGCTTGTTTTCCCTTGCGACACTAATTATCCTGAACTTTTTACCTCGGAGGGTATATGGGCAAATTTAAATAAACAAACTTCTTATAACATTGATTGGCTCGATAACTTTCTTGATTCTTATGAAATAAAGAATTATTACTACATCACAGTGATCGCATCCAGTTCATTGATCGCATTTAGTTTTATTGGCCTCATCAAATTTTGGAAGACCGAAAGAACAAGCCCTATATTTATTTACACACTTTTATACGTACTCATACTCATTTCCTTTCCTTATGGTGATGCTGGATTGCGCTTCTTGTTCCCAATACTTACGCTTATCTTTTTATTTTCAATAGAAGGAATGAAGATCTCATTTAGCGCTCTCCAAATGCGCGGCAATATACTAGCTGTGCTTTTCGGAGCTCTCATTCTTTTTTCGTATCATGAGAAAATTGAAAACATTCTTGAAAACACCAAGTCAATTGTAGAAGGTCCGCAAAAACCCGAAGTTCAAAAAATGTTTGAATACATGAACCAAAATTTAGAACCGGGTACGATTGTTGGGTTTGATAAACCAAGAGCGTTGGCGCTTTATACAAACATGCGTTCAGTCGTTATAAATACACAACAGGAAAAGGCAGATATAAAAAAGGAAGTTGATAAATTCAAAATTCAATTTATGTTGATCGACGATATTTTTACCGACCAAAAGATCAAGGATTTTGTGAATTCGGACAACAGCTATAGCATGTTGATCTATAGTGTTAATGAACTTCGCTTATACAAACTCAATCCTTAGAAAATTTATTAGTGATCTCGTAAAGTGCTACACTAAGCGCATTCACTACATTCATAGATGAATTATTTCCGAACATGGTAATATGATACGTTTCATCGCATTCCGCTAAAAGCTCCTTTGAAATTCCATTTCTTTCGGCTCCAATTACTAAAACGATCTTTTCATCCTTAAGCTCCAGCTCTTGAATAGGTTTGCTTTCAGAAGTGATCTCGAGTGCAATGACCTTGTACTTTTTTTGTTTTAATTTTAATAATTCAGATTTTACATCCTCACTCCTTTCGTACGCTACCAATTTATTCGCATCTCTCGAGATCCTTTTCACTGAACGGTCTTCAGGGCTTGGACTGTCTTTATCCAAAATTAGTTTTTCTACGCCAAAGGCATCGGCAACTCTAAATATCATTCCGAAATTTTCGGGCGTACGTATTTTATCGCATAAAATAAGGATAGGAAATTTCCGTTTTTCGAATCTGTTTTTAGAGTGATCTAGCTGCATTTTTGTACAAACAAAAAATGTTGGCATTGCTGCCAACATTTTAATTTAAACTATAAATTTTATTACGCGTCTATCTTCGCGTACTTCGCATTCTTTTCAATAAAATCTCTACGTGGGGGAACTTCATCACCCATTAACATACTAAACACGCGATCTGCTTCAGCAGCACTATCGATATTTACTTGGCGTAAAGTTCTGGTACTTGGATTCAATGTAGTTTCCCATAATTGCTCCGCGTTCATCTCACCTAAACCTTTATAACGCTGAACGTTCACTGAATCTGTTTTTTCGCCACCCATTTCTTTGATTGCGATATCACGTTGCTCTTCGTTCCAGCAATAACGTTGATCTTTTCCTTTTTTCACTAAATACAATGGAGGTGATGCAATATACACGTGACCTTTTTCTACCAATTCTTTCATATGACGGAAGAAGAAAGTTAAGATCAATGTTGTAATATGAGAACCATCCACATCGGCATCACACATGATAACGATCTTGTGGTAACGCAATTTGTCAAGATTCAATGCACGCTCATCTTCTTTAGTACCACGAAACACTCCAAGAGCGGTAAATATATTTTTGATCTCTTCGTTCTCGTAAATTTTATACTCCAAGGCTTTCTCCACGTTCAAGATCTTTCCACGTAAAGGTAAAATTGCTTGAAATTCGCGATTACGACCTTGTTTAGCTGTTCCACCCGCTGAATCACCCTCAACTAAAAATAATTCGCAAGCATCCGGATCTCCACTCGCACAATCGGCTAATTTACCTGGTAAACCAGAGCCCGACATAACGCTTTTACGTTGCACCATTTCGCGTGCTTTACGCGCAGCGTGACGAGCAGTGGCTGCTAAAATAACTTTATCTACAATGGTGCGTGCTTGCTTTGGATTTTCTTCCAAATAATTTGAAAGTGCTTCACTAATTGCAGTATCTACCGCGCCAATTGCTTCAGAGTTTCCTAATTTCGCTTTGGTTTGTCCTTCAAATTGTGGTTCGGCAACTTTTACAGAAATAATGGCGGTTAATCCTTCGCGGAAGTCATCACCACTGATCTCAAATTTTACTTTTTGTAATAATCCATTCTTGTCAGCGTAATTTTTCAAGGTTCGTGTTAAACCTCTTCTGAAACCTGACAAGTGTGTTCCTCCTTCGTGCGTATTGATGTTATTTACATAACTCTGAATACTCTCGGCAAATGATGTGTTGTAGATCATTGCAACTTCTACAGGTATTACTCCTGAATTGTTCTCAATATAAATTGGCTCTTCAATTAATTTTTCTTTGGCACCATCAATGTACATAACGAATTCACGTAAACCGCCTTGGCTGTAAAACTCGTCGCTCAAAGGTTTTCCGTTTTCATCCTTCTGACGATCGTCGATCAAAGTGATGCGAATACCCTTGTTCAAAAACGACAACTCGCGCATACGATTTGCAAGCGTTGTGTAATTATATTCACCCGCTTGAAAAATACTAAGATCAGGAGTGAATGTAACAATGGTTCCACGCATTGTAGTTTCGCCTATTTCCTTAGCAGGATAAAGTGGTTTTCCTTTACTGAATTCTTGTTTGAATATCTTTCCTTCGCGATGAACCTCAGCAACCAATAGATCTGAAAGTGCATTCACACAACTTACACCTACACCATGTAATCCTCCGGAAACTTTATAAGTGTCCTTATCAAATTTTCCACCGGCGTGTAATACTGTCATTACAACCTCCAAAGCACTTACGCCTAATTTTGGATGGATGCCTGTAGGGATACCGCGACCATCATCTTGTACGCGAATAGAATTGCCTTCTAAAATAGTAACTGTAATATTCTTACAGAAGCCGGCCATGGCCTCGTCAATGGAATTATCCACTACCTCGTAAACAAGGTGATGCAATCCTTTGATACCAATATCGCCAATGTACATGGCAGGTCTCTTTCTTACCGCTTCTAAGCCTTCTAAAACCTGGATATTATCCGCGCCGTAATCCTTTTTATCTGTTGTAGTTTCTGACATAAATTCCGTCTTTTTTTATCTTTTGTTTATCCTTTAAATATATCGAATTTTTACCGTTTTTTAGGTGTCTTTTTAGCCAAATTTTACTAACAAAATATTAATAGTATTTTTACTAGAAATTATCATTTTGAAGATTGATTTTTGACCTATGATTTGGCACATTACTCGTTACCTTGTTTCTTTCGCAATTCCGTCGTTCTATAAGAGGATCGAGGGGAAAAATATAAGTAGATTCCAGGTAAAAGGTCCGGTGATCATTGCCATGAATCATCCCAATGCCTTTATGGACCCCGTTTGCATCACTTGGGTATCTTATCCAACACGCGTAAGATACATGGCGCGCGGTGATGCTTTTAAACCCGGGATCGCTAATTTTTTATTGAGTCAACTAGGTGTTGTGCCCATTTTTAGAATGCGCGACGGAGGAAGAGAAGGACTTCAAAAGAACGATGAGTCCTATAGGGTTGTGAATAAACTCTTGAAGCAAAATGCAAAGATCATCATTTTTGCAGAAGGATTGTGTATTCAGGAACGTCGCTTACGGCCCTTGAAAAAAGGCGTTGCCCGCATGGTATTTGGCGCTTACGAACACCTGAACAATAAAGACCTGATCGTTGTTCCTGTTGGAATTAATTATTCTGCGCCATCAAAACTCCGCAGTAAATTATTTTATAATGTAGGAAACCCAATAAAGATAAGCGAATTGGCGGGTTCGCATCAAGAAAACCCTGCCCGAACACAGAAACAATTCCTTGAATTACTTACCAAGCGAATGGGCGATTTGGTAACACACATCAAAAATAAAGAGAATGATGCATTGGTGGTTGAACTCGAAGGAATGGTGATGAAGGACTGGTTAAAACGCAAAAACCTTAAAAACTCGCTTGAGAATGAATTTGAGGTAACGAGGCATCTTACGGAGCTTATAAACAATTTGGACGAACTGGAACCCGAAAAAACGGCCATTTTAAGGCAAAACTCTCATGATTACCATACCCTTTTACGGAAAAACAAGCTTCGTGATTGGATAATTGACCCATTGAACCGAAAAAAAATAAGCCATAACAGCCTCATTATCAGATGTCTTTTAATAATTATTGGCCTACCAGTTTATATCCTGGGTTGGATAGCCGCTTATTTACCCTATAAATTAAGCGAAATGGCTACTAAAAAAGTAGTTAACCGCAACAAAGAATTTTACGCCTCAATGGCACTTGGCCTTGGCACTTTCATTTTCATTTTCGTATTTCTGGCTTGGTTCTTTCTGATCTATGCCTTCTCACCTCATATTCTTATACCTTTAGTGAGTTTGGTTGTCCTAATGATCGCATCAAGATTTGCATTGTTGTTTCATTTTTATTTGATCAAAACAAAAGGCATTGCCCGAGCGTTGGCTAACCCCTCACTTTATAAAACGCTGAGCGAGAAAAGGCTTGAAATAATGAAAGTTGTGAACGGTTTAACAAATTTTTAATTATTATAATTTAACTGGCATGCTATTTGGTGATTATACTTTGTAAATTGTATTACTAAAATGAAAGCAAAAAAAAACATAAAACTATTTTCAGCCGTGGCGATGATACTTTTTGTTTTATGCTCGGCCGGTTATAAATTCAGTAGAACTGATATTATAGAACAACAAATTTCGTTTTTAGGTTCTAGCGAGAATTTACCTGATAAACCAAACACTGCTTTTAAAGAAGGAGAGATACTTACCTACCGTTTACATTACGGAGCTTTGAACGCAGGAATTGCAGTACTTGAGGTAAAACCACAATTATTGGATGTGAGTGGACGCAAAGTAATGCATATTGTTGCCAATGGTTATACCAACGGTGCAGCCGATTGGTTCTTTAAAGTTCGCGATCGTTATGAAACTTATATGGATAGAGACGCCATGGTTCCGTGGTTGTTTGTTAGACGTGTGGATGAAGGTGGATTTAAATTTAGCCAAGATTATGTTTTTAATCACTACACCAAAAAGGTAGATATTGGTAATGGCGAAAAATTTGATGTGCCTGCAGGAATTCAAGATATGGTGAGCGCATTTTACACAGCGCGCAGTTTAGATCTTAGTAATGCAAAACCGGGTGATCTTTTCTCATTGAATAGTTTTGTAGACAAAGAAATTTGGCCTTTGAAAATAAAATTCATTGGAAGAGAAACCATAAAAACAGATATTGGTAAATACAAATGTTTACGCTTTAGACCGGTTGTTCAAAAGGGTCGTGTATTTAAACACGAAGAAGATCTTAACGTATGGATCAGTGATGATAAGAACCATATCCCTATGCGCGTTCAAGCAAACATCATTATCGGGAGCATCAAAATGGATATCACCAGTGCTAAAAATCTAGCGAATCAAACGGGAGAGGTAAATTAAGATTGTACCTTCTTCATGAACACCGCGCACAAAAATGCGCATGGAAATGAGATCACCAATAAAGAAAACATTTTCATGGTGGATGCTTTGAATGGAGATAGCTCAGAGATCATCATTTCAATTGCCTTCTCATATCCAACTTGCTTTGCCTTTGGATCTTTTTCAAGATGAGACAAGAATTCCGGTCCATGATAATAAGCTTTATACAACTCTATGCTATTTGCAAATTCAATGTAGTTGTAAATAAATAAAAAAATGATGGAGAACATCGCAATTTGCAAACCAACGCGTCCAGCTTGTTTCCCACCAATAAATCCACCTCTATCAGTATCTCTTACCCATTTCACTCCAAAAATAATAAATGGGATAATGGCCAACACTGAAAAAGAATGCGCCCATCGGTAAGAGAGATCGAAGGTATGCCCGCCTTGCCAAATAAAAAGCTTTAAACTAATAACCAATACAGAATAAATAACAGCGAGAAGTAGTGCTTTTTTGCTCATTTAAAATTTATTTACCCGTTCATACTAATTAGGAATTCCTCATTGCTTTGTGTGCGACGCAATCTATCCAATAAGAACTCCATTGCTTCTTGAGGATTCATATCACCTAAATGTTTACGCAAGATCCACATGCGCGTAAGCATATCCTTTTCTAATAAAAGATCATCTCTACGTGTTGAAGACGCGATAAGATCAATAGCAGGATAGATACGGCGGTTCGATAATTTACGATCTAACTGCAATTCCATATTTCCTGTCCCTTTAAATTCTTCAAAGATCACCTCATCCATTTTACTACCTGTTTCCGTAAGAGCAGTTGCAATAATGGTTAACGATCCGCCATTCTCGATTTTACGAGCTGCTCCAAAGAAACGCTTTGGTTTATGTAAGGCGTTTGCATCCACACCACCCGATAATACTTTACCGCTGGCAGGAGAAACTGTATTGTAAGCACGTGCTAAACGTGTGATACTATCTAATAAAATAACCACATCGTGTCCGCACTCCACCATACGTTTTGCTTTTTCCAAAACAATGTTGGCAAGTTTCACGTGCTTATCAGCCGGCTCATCAAATGTTGATGAAACAACTTCTGCTTTTACACTGCGCGCCATATCGGTTACCTCTTCCGGACGTTCATCGATCAATAAAATGATCAAATAAATTTCGGGATGATTATAAGCAATAGCGTTTGCAATATCTTTTAAGAGAACTGTTTTACCGGTTTTTGGTTGCGCTACGATCAATCCACGCTGCCCTTTACCAATGGGAGCAAACATATCCATCACACGCACACTCATGTTCTCTTGAGGGTGACCGGTTAATTTAATTTTTTCGTTAGGGAATAATGGCGTTAAATATTCGAACATAACACGGTCGCGCACAAAGCCGGGCTCACGTCCATTTATTTGTTCAACTTTAATTAATGGGAAATATTTTTCACCTTCTTTTGGAGGGCGAACTCCACCTGTAACAACATCACCGGTTCGTAAACCAAATAATTTTATTTGTGATTGAGAAACATAAACGTCATCGGGTGAATTGTGATAATTATAATCAGAGCTACGTAAAAAACCATAGCCGTCGGGCATGATCTCAAGAACCCCTGTAGCAAAAACAATGTTATCGAAATTATAATAAACTTTATCAACCTTCTTTTGTTCTTCAGTTTGTGGCCCTTGCTCATTCACATTCATTGAATGAGATTCATTTGAGTTTGAATCATTCGAATTAGATTCATTTGAAGAAGTTGATTCAGCAACAGACTCAACAGTCTCTGTTTTCTCAACAACAGGTACGGTAACTTCTTCGGCTACTTCTTCATTGGTTGTTTCCTGAACAGAATCTTCACGCATTGGATCCAATTTTACGATCTTGCGCGGACGCTTTTCTTTTTTTCCTGGATCCTTATCCGATCTTGGGTTTGGTTTTTTATCTGCCATAGTTTCTTTTGTATTCGGTAGTATAGTATTTTAGTTCAATAAAGACATTATGTTCAAAGTTGACACTATGAACATAATAAAACGATTATTGTAGGGATCTTGTTAATGACTTTTGGATTGATTGTTATTTACCTGAAAAGGCAAATAGCGAATTATGATACAATGATACTAAAAAATTCTCTTAAACAAAACATTTTAAACAAAAAAAACAGGGTTTTTCACCCTGTTTTCTTAATTAATGGCCATTAATCTCTTTCGTCAATTATTTGATCGGGTTTAAATGGTTTAGTGTCAAAAATAAATGCTTTATCATCCACAGGTAAATTAGGTTTTAACCCTTTAATGTCATACACATTTGTACTTTGATCCTTCATCATCACCTTCATTTGAACCACTTGTTTTTTGGTTTTATCAACGTAGATCTTTATGGAATGGTACTTTTTCTTTCCTTGATCAACTGTTGGGTAAAGATCAATGGCATGACAAAGTACTGTTCCAACTTTTTCTTCGGCAACATATTTATATTTGAAACCAGATTCATAAATGGTAAATATCTTACTTGGATTCAATTGGTCGTTATTAGTGGCGTCAAAAGTTTTTATGGTGACTTCTTTTGCATCTTTATTATGGTTCCAAATGGTTTTACCATCACAAACAATGGTATTTCCAGGAATATCTAATTTGAACATTTGACCTTTAGTTACAACTTTACCAACTTGCTTTTCAATTTGCTTTTTGTCCTTATTGAACATGGTCAAAACAAAATCAGTTGTAATTGTTTTATACGACTTGGTGGTTTTACTTAGGTCATCCAAAATAGCTTTTGCTTTTGGATCCTGATCTTGCGCGTTTACATTCAACAACACTAAAGAGCTCAGTATGATCAATAAATTTTTCATGGTTCTTTTTACTCTGTATAGTTCAAATTCGGTGCCAATTTAGGTATCAATTCTCACAAAAGTTCTAAAATACTTACTTATTTCTTAATTTTTGTAAAATCTCCTCAGCCTGAGCCATATCCTTAACCAGAACTTCTCGAGCCTTTGATCCTTCAAATGGTCCAATAAATCCTGCCGCTTCCAATTGATCTACAAGTCTACCGGCGCGATTATACCCAAGTTTTAATTTACGTTGCAAGAAAGATGCACTTCCTTGTTGAAACTGCACTATTAACTTTGCAGCTTCGTCAAACATTTTATCGCGTTCACTAAGATCAACTTCCCCTGCTCCACCCTCACCTTCAGGACCAATATATTCTGGCAACATAAATGCTGTTGGGTAAGCACGTTGAGAACCAATGAACTCAGTTATTTTTTCTACTTCAGGTGTATCAACAAATGCACATTGAATACGAATTAGATCATTTCCTGTGCTTAATAACATGTCACCTCTTCCAATTAATTGTTCTGCGCCACCTGCATCTAAAATGGTGCGCGAGTCAATCTTACTTGTAACTCTAAATGCAATACGCGCCGGGAAGTTTGCTTTGATGGTTCCAGTGATGATATTAACTGAAGGACGTTGTGTTGCAATAATTAAATGTATACCAATAGCGCGAGCGAGTTGCGCCAAACGAGCAATAGGAGTTTCTACTTCCTTGCCTGCTGTCATAATTAGATCGGCAAACTCATCAACCACTAATACTATATATGGTAAATATTTATGTCCATTTTCAGGATTTAATTTACGGTTAATGAACTTCGTGTTATATTCTTTAATATTTCTAACCTGCGCATCTTGTAATAATGCGTAACGATTATCCATTTCAATACACAGAGAATTAAGCGTGTGAATTACTTTGGTATTATCTGTGATGATGGCATCTTCACAATTTGGTAGTTTAGCCAAAAAGTGACGTTCAATTTTATTGAATAAGGTCAATTCAACTTTCTTAGGATCAACTAAAACGAACTTGATCTGGGCCGGGTGCTTTTTATACAACAATGAAACCAAGATCGCATTTAATCCGACTGATTTACCTTGCCCGGTTGCACCTGCCATTAATAAGTGAGGCATTTTTGCAAGATCGGCTATAAATATTTCGTTGCTGATCGTTTTTCCCAGAGCAATTGGCAATTCAAAATTAGAGTTATTGAATTTTTCGGACGCCAATATATTACGCATCGGCACCATTTCCGGCGTTTGATTCGGCACTTCAATACCAATTGTTCCTTTGCCTGGAATTGGAGCGATGATACGAATGCCAAGCGCAGCCAAACTTAAAGCGATATCATCTTCAAGATTTTTTATTTTAGAGATCCGCACACCGGCTGCAGGAACAATTTCATATAATGTAACAGTTGGACCAACTGTAGCCATTATTTTATCGATCTCAATGCCATAATTTTTTAGCGTGTTAATGATGCGATCTTTATTTGCAACTAATTCTTCCTGGTTAACTTTACTATGACCGGATCCATAATCATTTAAAAGATCGAACTCAGGGAATTTATAAGAGCCAAGATCTAATGTTGGGTCGTATTCGCCAAATTGTTCAACTAAAGTTGCAGCTTTATTTTCTTCTTCGGTATTTACCGGTTCTTCTACAATGGCTTTTACTTCAAATTCCGCTTCGCCTTTTTTGGTCTCGTCCTTTGTAACTTCAGGCTCAGCATTCAATAACAGTTCTTTTATTTCTTCACGCGCTTGTTTATCTAATTGCGACTCAATAATAGCTAGTTCAACTTTTTCATGAACATTCAATGGTGGTTCATCTGTTGCGGGTTTAACTTCAAACGTATGCAAGCGCTCTGCTTCTTCCTTACTCAAGCGCTCAGCTTCCAGATCAACCACAACTTCAGCTACCGGCTTTTGTTCGGCGATCTCGTTTTCAATAGCGTCGTTCTCGCTAAGATCAGGTTTAGGAAGTTTGAATGAAAGATTGATCACTAAAACCAAGAAGGTTAGCATAGAGAATCCTAACATAACTAACAATCCTGCACCACCTAACACATTTATTATTTGTTGATTTATATAATAACCGTAGCCGCCACCAATAAAGTTCAATTGATCTTGAAAAATATACGATAAGGTAAGGGATGACCAAACCATGATGAACAACCACTTTGCATTGAACGCCGAGATATTTATGAATTTACGTTGTATTAGTTTTTGAACTCCAAATAGTGCCAACACCGGAACCATGATGAAAGATGCAACGCCAAAACCTTTATAAATAAACAAATGTGATATAAGGGCTCCAAGTTTACCAAGCCAATTTTGAACCTTTACTTCATTACTAAAAAACTCATTTAAAGGAGCCATTACTTTATCATGATCGATCTCATGCGTAAAGAAATAGGAAACAAAAGCTACTGTAAAATAGGCAGAGAATAAAATCAATGCAAGTCCAATGATCTTTTGCGTTTGCTCAGTGTGATAAACTGAGATGACCTGCTCTAAACGCTGCTTCAAACTAACTTTTGAAGCTGCTTTTTCCTTAACAGGCTCCTCTTCCTTTTCAGTTTCTTTTACTTTTTCCTTTTTCTCAGCCTTTTGCTTGTTCTTTTTCTCCTTTGGTTTTTTAACCTCCTCCCGATAGCTATCGGGATCAAAGTCTTCAATTTCTTGTTCTCCACCTGAGGCGGATACTTTATCTTCAACAAACGTAGTTTCGAGAATAGGTGTTTCCCTGAATTTATTTTTCTTTCCGGTGCTCATACAGCTATTAAATATAGTGTAATGGTCTTTTTAGCCGATTTTGAGGCAAAAATGTTGTTAACTACGCGATGTTAAATACAAAAAAGCACTTTTCCCTTTATTGGCAAGGGTTTCAGGCAATTAATTAGGGGCTAAACACTCATTATTTTGTGTCAATTTTATGGAAATTACAATTCTCCTCATCTTAATTACAAACAAGATCATTATGAAATGAGCCGTTGCCAAATTTTTGCGTAGCTACCAAATTATAACAACGGCGAATTCCATCTGACAATAATTTAAAATTAAAAACATATGAAAAAGATACTAGCCTTGACTTTATGTATAAGGATGTTTTATGCAAAAGCCATAGAGAACGAAAAAATTGTAAAAACAAAACCTGAAAAAATAGTGGTTTATACGCAAGGTGCGCAGATCCATCGCAATGTTTTGGTGAATGTGATGCCCGGCCCTAACACGATCATATTTTCAGGATTAGAAAATTGTATCAATACTTCAGCGCTGCAAGTTGGCGGTACCGGTGGTTTTATCATCACCGATATTCAACATCTTATCTATTACCCTGAATTTGAAAAAGCCAAGGAGAATGGTGATGCTAAATTCAAAAAATATTTAAAAAATATAAGCGATAGTATTGTTGAATTGGATTATATTTTAGAAGACCTTACTTCAAAATCAGAAGCATTAACTACGGAGAAAGGCGTCCTTTTGAATTATAATTTATACAAGGGTCTATCAAAAAAAGATAGTATTGCATTTTTAAAAGACGGACTTACATTTTTACGTGAGAAATTATACAATATCAATGCTGAACAATTGAAATTGAAAAAAGAACGTGTGAAAATCCAACTTAAGAAAAACGGTTTATTAGAGCGTCAGGCCAATATCAATAATGAATTAGCCAATCAAAATAATACAGGTGAAGAAGAGCGAGTTGATTACCGTGTGATCGTACATTTAATTGCCGAACAAGCAGGGCAAGCCAATTTGAATTTCAATTATTATATTACCAATGCCGGCTGGACGCCATCTTACGACTTAAGAGCTCTTTCAAACGAGCAAAACATCAAACTTACGTACAAAGCACAAATTCATCAACAATCGGGAAATGATTGGAGCAATGTAAAATTGGTTCTCTCAACAGCCAATCCAAACCGCTCGTACGCATTGCCGCAATTAAGTCCGTGGTATTTAGGATATATTCAACATAAACAAAGAGCAAAAAATGATTATTATGGTAACACACCCGCTTCAAAAGCTTCGGGAGCTTCACTGGCTGAAGTGGTGGTTGCTGAAGCAGAAAAAGATGCAGAGTTTGCATACAATTATACTTCGGTAAGTGAAAATTTGATAGAGACCGAATATGAGATCAAACTGAATTATAATATTCCAACAGATGGTAAAGATCACTACGCAGCCATAATGGTTAAAGATCTAAAAACTATGTATCGTTATAAAGCCATTCCGAAATTGAACAACAACGTGTATTTAACTGCATTGATACCAGATTGGGAAGAAGAGAACATTATGGCAGGAAATGCTTCTATTTATTATGACGGATCTTATATTGGACAAACCAGTTTACCTTCGGGCGGCGTTGAAGATACCATACAATTATCGTTAGGAATTGATAAGAACGTTACCATTAAACGTGCTAAAGTAAAAGATAAAAGCTTTGAAAAATTCTTTGATAATGACAAAGTTCATCAATACACTTATGAGATAACCATGAAAAATTCGCGCTCTCAAAAAATTGAGATCGATATTGAAGATCAATTACCTCTTTCACAAGACAAGAACATAGTGATCGAGAAGAGAGAATTATCGGGTGCCAAGTATGAAGAAATAAGTGGTTTGTTAACTTGGCGAACAAGCATACAAGCAAAAGACACGAAAAAATTAACGCTTTCTTACCAGGTAAAGTCGCCGAAGAATTCGCAAGTTGCATTTGCTTTTAATTAAAAGCATGAATACAGAAAGCGGGCAATGAAAATTGTCCGCTTTTTTATTAAACAAGTTTTGAGATCCCGAATAAAATTGCGAAGAATCCCATGGCCAACACAAAATAATAAAGGGCTGCGCCATCACAATAGATAACTGATGATGCAGGATTTTGAGGATCAACATAAATTTTTAGTTGATCTTTAATTCGTTCTGATCTTTTTTCGGCATCTGACCTCATATGATTTACCTGCCCACCTATTAATTCTGCCAAATACACATTTTTGCCATTGTATAAAACGCCATTAAACATGTATTTATAACTTACATTCAATTTGTATTTGGTACGTGTTGTAGAATATTTTTTATGGATACCTACTTCTTTGCTCACAACTGTTGCCTCTGTGATCTGCCAATTTTTTACCTTAAAATATAACTTGAGAAATTTTACGCTGAACCAAATACTAAAGAGCCCAATTATTAATCCAAATACCCCGGTAAAAACATCCATTTCAATTTGTATTTAATCTGCACTTATTGCGGGTAGTTATTCAATTCTTTTACAAACACCTTTATCACTATGGCCTCAAGAAATTCCTTTACAAACAACTCTTCTTTTGAGCCAGGTTTTATATTTTGTGGCATTACAATTGTTTTTTGCTTCCCATTTTTTGTATGAACAAAAACCATACTTGGAGCAGATGCGTTATTTTTTGCACTTTTAAACTTCAGGATCTTATGCTTATTCATGATCATTAATAGCTTATTCTCCAAAGCAGAATCTCCAACCAGAATTCGATGGGCAGCTTTGTTTTTCTCTAACCATTCATAATTTAAAGTGTCTTTTTTTATAACTATTGAATTGAGTAGTTTTCCATTAGCATCAGTAGTTCTGTAACTAACTAAAAGATCGCTTTGCCAAGTTTTAGTTTGAGAATAAACTATAGTATTGCAGATAAAAAGGAAAGCAATGAACGTTCTAATTTTCATTAGGTATCCTTTCCTTAATTAATTGCCATAAAACAATGCCAATACTTACCGATACATTAAACGAATGCTTTGATCCCAGCTGTGGGATCTCTAGAACCATATCACTTTGATCTACTACTTCTTGTTCAACACCATACACTTCATTACCAAAAACCAAGGCTATCCTTTCGTCAGTGTTAATTTTTAAATCGTGAAGTTTTGTACTCTTATCGGCCTGTTCAACTGAAATTATTTTATATCCATTTTCTTTCAACTCTTTAATGGCATCGATTGTACTTTTAGTGTACATCCACTCTACCGTTTTTGTGGCCCCTAAGGCGGTTTTTTCAATCTCCTTATTTGGAGGGCATCCCGTTACGCCACACAAGTATATTTTCTCAATTAAAAAGGCATCAGCGGTTCTAAAGGCCGATCCAACATTATGTAAACTTCTAATATTATCCAGAACAATGACAATAGGTGTTTTACGGGCGTTTTTAAAGCCTTCTTCACTTAATCTTTTCAACTCTTCGTTCTTTAATTTCTGCATAAAATTCTTAATTCACCATAAATCTATCTCATAAATATTAGCTATATTTAGACATTCAAATTTATTGTTTTCTGTGAAATTAAGTAAAGAATTCAAAATAGGTGCAGTTGTTGTTCTTGCTATTGCAGCGTTCATATGGGGCCTTAGCTTTTTAAAAGGCTCAAACCTATTCTCACACAAATATTATTTATACGCAGTTTACCCAAAGGTTGAGGGTTTAATTCCGGCAAGTCCTTTACTTA
>Ga0068872_10001080_pt1 | contig 22099 bp, 10 predicted proteins | sample NOAtaG_7_FD_66441 | JGI IMG/M metagenome (GOLD analysis project Ga0068872, IMG submission 66441) | Freshwater lake microbial communities from Lake Erie, under a cyanobacterial bloom - NOAA_Erie_Diel1S_2200h metaG | ecosystem: Environmental > Aquatic > Freshwater > Lake | place: USA: Ohio, Lake...
AAATGGATGCCTTCTTATGGCCCTTTCGCTCGGATAGGCAATCTCTTGGGCTCTCGCGAAGGCGCGAAGACACGAAGAAAACAAGAGGCAGATAGCTGGTAAGAACCTACCGACCGGTTTCATGTGCGATTCAACCTGCCGATTCGCGTGGCAACCCCCGGGTAACGCTCAACCATGAACGCGACTTGATCCCCCTTCCACACACCGCAAAAATCGACTGCACTTTGTACCGCTTCGCGCCTTCGCGGCTTCGCGTGAACAGCGACGCGACCAGCTAGACGGCATACGGTGTTCATAAGAGCGAGCCAGATGAAATGGATGCCTTCTTATGGCCCTTTCGCTCGGATAGGCAATCTCTTGGGCTCTCGCGAAGGCGCGAAGACACGAAGAAAACAAGAGGCAGATAGCTGGTAAGAACATGCCAACTGGTTTCATGTGCGATTCGATCTACCGATTCGCGTGGCAACCCCCGGGTAAGGATCAACCATGAACGCGACTTGATACCCCTTCCACACACCGCAAAAACGACTGCACTTTGTACCGCTTCGCGCCTTCGCGGCTTCGCGTGAACAGAAATGCGATCAGCTAGACGGCTTGTGGAAGAAGTGACGGCATAAACAACCGGTTTACCTGGAATGGAGGTGGGTGGTCGACTTCAGCGACTGCTTGCCTCTCGTCTCAGCCAAGCCACGAGATCCGCAAGATCCTGAGGCGACACAAACTGCTCGAACCCCTCAGGCATGATCGATTGCGTCGTTGTCTCCATCGATTCGATCTGATCGCGAGGGAGGATCGTGATTCGTCGGTCGTTCGACTCCAATTCGATCGACTCCTGCGATTCGTGGATCAGCTTGCCCGTCAGCACAGCGCCTTCGGTCGAAAGAACTACCGTCTTTCGGAACTTCGGCTCCACCGACTGATTGGGATCGAGGATCGCCGTTGCCCAGGCATGATCGTTCCAGCCGGCCAGCGCCTGAAGGCTAGGTCCGATCGCCCGCCCATCCTCGCCTGGTTGATGGCAGGCCGCGCAGTGCCGCTGGAAAATCGCCTCTCCGCGCGTTGCGTCGCGTTGCTGGGGCATTTGATCGATCCACTGGCCGACGATGGTCATCCGCTGTGGATTCGGCTTGGAAGATGCCTGAGCCACCCAACGGGCCAGTGGCTGGTTGGGGGAATTGGCGAGCGTTTCCAGCGCATCGGGGTCCAGATCCTTCAGGGTAAGCTTTTGTGACTGAAGGGCATCTAGCAGTGCAGGGTGCCATGGCACCTGACGAACCCAACGCGCCAGCAATGCCGCGCGAAACTCGGGCCGCACATCGCCCCACCGTTCCAGCCAAAAAGGAATCGCCCGACGGGACTCCCCCCGCACCAACCAGTCCATCGCTTCTGCGGCGATGCGTGGTGTGGGATCGAGCGACTGCTGGAGCAGTAGCGATTCGAAGGCATCTTTCTGCGGACCGGGAGTGAGATACCCTTGACCGATCAATCGCACCGCCACTTCACGCATGGAATCTCGTTCCACGGAATCGACCTGCGTGCCATCCGTCAGGAAGGCGACGGCATCCTTCTGGATCGCCAGCAGAGATTTCTCCGCATCGGGGAGATCCGCGATGCTGGTCCGGTCCTGCATTAGGGAACCTGCCAGCACGTAATGCCAAAGGGGACGATCCGTAGACTGCTGAAGAGAGCCTAGCCACCGAATCCTCAACGCCTGTGAGCTACGGGGCAGAAGCGATCTGAAAAGAGCATCCCAGCGCTGCGCCGACAAAGTGGCTCCAATCTGCTCCTGGCTATCGGCCTTCAGCGACTCCAGAACCGGATCGACCATCGAAGGATCGATCCACTGACTGGCCTGCTGGAACCATCGATCTTCGGCGTGGGTCGCGATCAGCCGAGCGATGACCTGGGGGGATGGATTCTGTCGCCTCAATTCCAGCAGCAGCAAACGCAGCGCAAGGGCAGGGGAGCCCTGCACCCTGGGATCATCGGTCATCCCCTGCACAACACTTGACTCGGGTGCCTGGGCAGGCAGCCACGCCACAACCGCTGCCACGACGCGCGGGTCGGGATCGCCAATGGCAGCCTTCCGGTCCTCCGGTGTCCATCGATCTAGGCCGCGAAGCGTCGCATGAGCTTGTAGTCGCACAGCGGGATTGGAGTCACTTCGAGCCAACTGGGCGATGGCAGATGCCTGATCGACCTGTTGATTCCAGAGGATCAGTTGTTGGGCCAGATCGCGCCGGGCCCCGATGGGAGATGCCAGGGCCGCAACCCAGGCACCAGGCCCTTTGGCCTGAAGATCTTCCAGCCTTTGCGGCGGCCGACCGGTCTGCGAAATTCGATAGATCCTGCCGCGTCCTGAACCGGCTCGTAGATCGATTCTCTGCTGCCAGTCTTCTGGTATCCACTCCGGATGCTCGATGTAGCGGCGATACATATCGACCACCCAGATCGTGCCGTCGGTTGCATTCTCGACCCGCACCGGCCGAAACCAGGGGTCATCGCTTCGAAGCCACTCCGACTGCTGATCTTCCGCAAACCGAACCGCTCGGAATGTCGGCCCCGACTCCACAAGGTGATACCTGGTCACCATCTGATGCACAGGCTCGCACGTCATTCCGGCGCCCACCATCGCCGCTCCCATGTCGGGGGTTCGGCAGATGACGGTGCTGCAGGCCGAGGTGTATCGATTGGCGGCAAAAAGGTCATTGAAGCGATTTTCATTGCGCTGCAGTGGAAAGACCGGTGGGGCCAGAGAAGGCTGATGGGGAAAGTGCTGAAGACTTCCTCCTCGCGTCGCTCCGGTTGGTAGTTCTTTGGGATCGATGACGTAATGAAAAATCGGATGGCTGTTGTCGTTGCCAAACCACTGCCCAAAGTCATCGCGCCCTCGGATGAACTGCGTCGCCCCCGGCTCGACCGTCGCCACGCCGGAATCGACCTCCAGTGCCAAATCTCCACCGAACAGTAGCTTCTTCTGATCGATCCTAGGCAGATGTATCGTACGCGTTTCGTCCCCCGATCCAAAATGAAGTCGATGGTCCAGTCCGTAAGTGAATCCATGCACGCGGTGCTGTGGGTTGGCTAGGTGAAATCCATTGATCAGCGTCTGCCTCTGATCGGCTGTTCCATCGCCATCGGTATCGCGGGCAAAGAAAACCTCCGGCGCGCATGCCACCACCGCTCCATCCTTCCAGGGAAAGACTCCTGTGGGATAGGAAAGCCCATCCAGGAACAAGGTCGCATGGTCCATCCGTCCATCGCCGTCGCGATCCTGCAGGATCTGGATCCTTCCACTTCCCTCTGGCCCTGTCGGATAGTCTCGCATCTCCACCACCCAGGCTCGTCCTTGCGCGTCGAATGCAACATGGACCGGATCTTCGATCAGCGGTTCGCATGCCACCAAAGTCGCTTCAAATCCTTCCGCTAGGGACAAGCTTTTTAGGGCAGCTTCCGGTTCTAGTGGCAGGTTGGGGTCCCGCTGCTGGTCCACCTGCTGAACGACGCGCCGCACCAGATAATCTTCGGTGCCAGATTCCCAGGGACCAGGACGGTTGTAATAGAGCATCGATCCGGAAGCTTCATACCCACCTTCTCGGCGCACTCGCTCTGAGGCGACGTAAGCAAAGACATCATCGCAATAGCCGGCAACCCAGACTTTTCCGAATCGCCCTAGCTCTTCCTGAAGCCGCATTTGGTAATCGATCACCACCTCACCACCCAGGAAGACCCACGCCAGTTGATCGCCGAACTTCCAGACATGGACAGGTGCCGGATAGGTTTCCGGAAGCCGACCCATTCGCTTGTAGGTATCTAGCATCGAACGAGCGAAAAATCGCTGCTGTGGCTGATCGCTCTCCAGCATCGGTTCCAGCGACTTGGGATCGGGTCGATCGTAGGCCAAAGCCACCAGATCGAATGAGGGAGTGCTGGGGTTAGCAAGTTCTTCCATCGGCTGGACGATGGCCGAGCGGACGACGGCCGCCAGACGCTCTCCATACTCCCTGGAGATCTCCAGGGAGCCTCGAGGCGTTGGGTTGGCATCCGCGCCGCAGCCGATCACCGGCAATGCCACGCAGCCGGGGATAGCTTCCTGCAATTTCCGTGCACTCCAACCGGGCCAGTCCCCGCTGACCCGATTGCGTTCGGCGGGGATGGTGGTGGCATGGCAAGCATACTGATAAACGACTGCGATAGGCTGGCCGTCGATCGAGGTCGCCTTGAGCAGAAAAACGCGATGATCCACTGGACCGGCGACCGGATCGCTGGTTCCGGGCAAAGGGGCCAGCGGAGGCCGACGGTTCTTGGCGAAGTCGGTCTGGGTCTGCCCGATCTCCAACTTCGCGGGGCCAGCTTTCGAAATCGCTTCGGCGATCGCCGCCACCGTCCGTTCTTCCACCAACTGAGTGTAGGTGGCTACCTGCAGAGCCTCCGGATCGTTTAGCGGGACAGTGAACAGATTGGGAATCGCGTCGGTCAGATGCGGAGCATAGTGGGTATGGGTGCTGGCGATGGCAATCTGATGCCTGCCAATTCCATGGCTGGCCTCGATTCGGGCAACGATCCGTTGGGTCAATGAGGCAGGGACTCCGATGCTATCCACCGACACCAATACCTGCCAAGCTTCGGCAGACTCTTTGGTCTCGGAATCGGCTATCAGCCGCCGAAAGACGATCGCTCGGACTTCCAAACCGTCGTCGATCCCCTCGTGCGGCCCCCCTCGCGATGCATAGCCGCTCAATCGCACCGGTTGCTCTGGAGTGATCTCCTGCCGAGCAGCACCGACGATCCAGTCGGCGGCCTGAAGTGGCGGCAGCGAGAAGCCAAAGCAGACCCAAAGGCTCGCCAACTCCAGAACCCATTGGAATGGCCGTCGGGTCGAGGACCTTGCAACCAGCATGCCCCGCATCGTTCCTGTTCCGCACATCATTCCATTCCCCTCCTAACCTGAACTGCCAGACTGCATGGTGCTGAGGAATCATCGTATACGAAATGGACTCAGATCGATCTCTACTTTTTCCCCGCAAATCAGCTGCACCATCAACTCCGCAGTCCCGGTGGAAAGGTGCAGCCCATGGCGAAAATGCCCGGTGGCTACAAAGAGATTAGGGATCAGCGGGTGCTGGCCCAGGTAGGGAAATCCGTCAAGCGTTCCCGGGCGAAGCCCTGCCCAGCACTTTTCGATCGCTTCCTCTGGCAGGGGACCAAGCAGCGACTGGGCCCAGCGGTGCAACTGCTCGATCCGTTCGGGCGTTGTGCGTGCATCAAACCCCGCCTCTTCCTCACAGGAACCTGCCAGCAGACGGCCATCGGCTCGGGGGACCAGGTACAGATGGCCTTCATGGACGATTGAGCTGAAGGGAGCCGCTGGAAATCGGTACAAAATCATCTGGCCACGAATTGGCAGGACCCCAAGGGGCCTGGTTTCCGGAAGCCCCACATCGCGAGACCAAGCCCCTGCAGCGACGCAGAAATCGGCTGCCTTATAGGTCCCTCTAGAGGTCTGAACTGCGGTCAGTCGGTCCTGCTGACGCGTCCAGGAGAGGGCCGGCGAATCTTCCTCGATCACCACACCGTTCTGAATGCACGCCTTCCGCAACGCCTGGAGGTGACAAGGATTGCGAAGCTGGCAGTCTTCGGGAAAAAACCAGCCGCCTCGAATCGCCGGTTCCGGCCGCAGTCCTGGCAATCTGCCTACTAGCTCCTCCGGCCCCAGACGCTGGTACTCCATTCCATGTCGACCCCACCAGGCCTCATTGGCTGCCAGGGTAGCAAACTCCCCTACAGTCCTTCCAATCGCTACCGCTCCGCATCGTCGGTACTGGGTGTCGATGCCGGTCACTTCCCGCAGCCTTTCGGCCCAGGAAGCATGCAGCTGATGGGACCGAAGACGTAGCAGTTCCAGAGGTTCCTCCACTCCAATCCGCTGGGGAGTGGGCAGCATGCCGGCTCCTGCCCAAGACGAGGCTCGGCCCGTCTTGCCTGCCTCCAGAACCAAAACGCGCAGTCCCCTTCCAGACGCTTCCCAAGCAATCGACAGGCCGATCACCCCCCCTCCCACCAAGATCAGATCATGCATCAGTCCGTCCATGGGGCGCCAGGAAACGCAAACAGGGGTAAAAGGGGGTTCTTTTTGACATCCGACCCGGTTTTCGTACTATCATAGGTGGTTGGTGATATCCCTTGGAGGGTGGAGCTTGATCCTGGACCTGATCCTGCGATTGTCGCTCCACGGCGCCCTATCCTGAGCTCAATCTTTTCGCGCGATTCCTGCAAGGCAACCACGCGCCTTGGAAGCTTCGAAGGCAATGTCGAAAATCACATCCGACCAGCTCCTTGAGAATATCCGCAAAAGCCAACTGGTGGAGGCGGATCAAATTGATGCGCTGGAGGTGCGGCTTCACGAGACGCATTCGGGTGGCCTTCCCGAAGACCCGGTGGAACTGGCGATGGCGTTCCAGAAGTCGGAGCTGCTGACGCGTTGGCAATGCGAGAAACTTCTTTCGGGCAAGTACAAGGGTTTTTTTCTAGGGAACCACAAACTACTGGGGCACATCGGGACGGGTGGGATGAGCACCGTCTATCTGGCCGAACACCAGGTCCTAAAGCACAAGCGAGCCATCAAGGTGCTCCCCAAAGCCAAGCTGGGGAATTCCTCCCACCTGGCGAGGTTTCAGCGGGAAGCCAAGGCGATTGCTTCGCTCTCCCACCCCAATGTCGTCAAGGCCTACGACATCAGCAACGAAGGCAACACCCACTACATTGTGCTCGAGTATGTCGAGGGGTCTGATCTTCAGGTGCTGGTCAAGAAGCAAGGCCCACTCCCTTTCGACCAAGCAGCCGACTACATCGCTCAGGCTGCACGTGGACTGCAGCATGCCCATGAACTGGGATTGATCCATCGCGACGTCAAACCGGCCAACCTTCTGGTCAATCCTCAAGGCGTCGTGAAGGTGCTCGACCTGGGCCTGGCGCTCTTCACCGAGGATCTCGATGCGGGGCTGACCGCAGAGTTCAACGACAAGGTGCTGGGCACCGCGGATTATCTGGCACCCGAACAGGCACTCAACAGCCACCTGGTCGACGTTCGCGCCGATATCTACGGGCTTGGCGGCAGCCTGTACTTCCTCCTGACCGGCCACCCGCCATTCCCAGATGGCTCCATCGCTCAGCGAATTGCCAAACACCAAAAGGTGATGCCGGACGACATTCGAAAGTCCCGCCCCGATTGCCCCGGCGAATTGGACGGCATCTGCGTGAAGATGCTGCAAAAGGATCCAAAATATCGGTATCCCGATTGCAAGACCGTCGCCGACGTGCTGGAGGCTTGGCGCGTCAAGTATCGGGAGAGCCTCAAGGTGAAAGTGGCATCAGGAGGAGCCGGTGGATCGAGCTCCTCCCTGCAACTCCATCAGGAGCTGCCCAAGCCAGGGGATGCGAGTGAGACTGTCAGCGCCAAATCGCAGGACACCGCCAGCGGAAAATCGTCCACCAGCGATGACCCTTACCATCTGGCACGATCGGACAGCGCCATCCTGCGATCGGTCGCGCAGCGCGAAGCCAGCGCGTCGCTTAGCAGCGCTCTGGATCTAGAAAACGATCTGGTCCGCCGTTCCCTCTCAGGCTCCAACTCCCTGGGTAAAGGCTCCTCTGCGTCCTCTGGTGCATCCAAACCAACCACTGGCTCCAGCGCCTCCCAAGGGCCGGCTACCGCCAAATCACCCGCCGCTCCAAGATCACAGCCCCCAGCTCCTTCCCCCCAGAACGCAACTTCCGGCAAATCGACATCCCTGTGGCTGATCCTGTTGCTGGTTTTTCTTTTTGTTTTTGCGGTTGCCCTCGGGATCGTCATCGGCCGCTACTCTGCTGTCTCCCAATCGCCTGCCTTGCCGCAGAAGATGGGCGCCTCGGCGTTTGCCCCAGGCAGCTTGGAAGTTCCATCCGATCACCTGCATCCGATGTGTTGACGGCCGGTCTCAGTGGTAAGATCGGCTGCTGTTCGCTTCCCGCCAGCCATCCGGCAGGCTCCCACCGCGCTGATTGCCACCGCATTGATTCCCACTGCGCCGATCTCGCCCCTGGCTGCAGCTTGGCCTATCATGAATTGGTCGAGATCGACGATCACCTGGATCGCTGTGGTTCTACCCCCGGGAAACCTCTTCTGATGATTCGCTGCACCCTGCGATGGATCGCCCTGACCGCCGGATTGCTGATCACTTTGGGTTCGGCCCAAAGACTGATGGCTCAGCCACCCTCTCTCGCCGATCAGCGTCAGCAGGCGGACGCCATCAGCACGCTGATCGACCAAGCAGCAGACGCCTACAAGAAGGAAGACTACGAAGCTGCAATGGGGAAGGTCCAGGAAGCATCCCAGGCAATCCAGCAACTGGCTCCCTTGGTCGACAGCAAAATCGCAAAGGTGCTGGAGCCAACCTATCAGAGGTTGCGGCGTGCTCGGGAACTGCTGGCGCTGCAGGGTGCAGTGCTGGAGAAGCTACCCGAGTGGGATGCGATCCGGAACGCAAAAGGAAACAAAGATGCGGATCCCAAGGGAGACAAAGACGCGATGCAACCGGCCGGCGGCATCAGTTTCACTAAGGAAATTCTCCCCTGGATGAATCAGCAGTGCGGCAACTGCCACATCCGAAACAACCGCGGTGATTTCCGCATGGCTACCTTCAACGAACTGATGAAGGGCTCTTCGGCCGGCGTGGTGATCTTTCCAGGTGATCCAAGGTCCAGCCGACTGGTGGAAGTGATCGAAAGTGGAGACATGCCGCGCGGTGGCGGTAAAGTCTCAGCAGAGAACCTCGAGAAACTCAAGAGCTGGATCGCGCAAGGGGCGCTGTTCGATGGCCCCCTGGCCGACGCTCCTCTGGCACCCGCCAATCCGCCAGCCGCCAACAACGATGCCATGGTTGCCCTCCCCACCGGCAAGGAAACAGTTTCCTTCGGTAAGGAGATCGCGCCGGTGCTGGTCGAACAGTGCCGCGGCTGCCATATCGATGCGATGCAGGTACGTGGCGGATTGCGGATGGACACCTTCCGGCAACTGCTCAATGGAGGCGACGGCGGATCGATCCTCAAGCCGGGGGACGGCGACGGAAGCCTTCTGGTGCAGAAGCTGCGAGGCATGGGAGGTGGCCAGCGCATGCCGGCCGGTGGGCGTCCGCCACTGAGCGATGAAATCATCGGAAAGATCGTCACCTGGATCGACGAAGGAGCCACATTCGATGGCGGAAATCCCGACGATTCGCTCGAACAAGTCGCCTCCCGCACCTGGGCCGCCAGCGTCAGCGAGGACGAACTGCGGGAGAAGCGTTGGGAGAGAGCCAGGGGGCGATGGTCGCTAGTTCTCTCGGATGCCAAGCCGATGGAGCTGGCCGATGAATCGTTCCTGATTCTCTCCGACCTCCCCGAATCCCAACTGACCAAACTGCGGCAGTCAGCCCAGCGCGCCAGTGATCTGGTTGCCAAACAGTGGAAGATCCCCGATGGCGTTCCTTTGGTGCGCGGCGGGGTGGTACTTTACGCCTATGGTCAGCGCTACGACTACGGCGAATTTGGCAAGATGGTCGAAAAGCGATCGCTGCCATCGGAGTGGACGGGGCACTGGCGACGTTCAACCCTGGATGCCTACGCGGCTCTTCATGTTCCGCCTTCGGCCCCACCGGAAGCACTCGATGCGTTGCTGGTACAACTGCTGGCCAGCCTGCATGTGGCCTCCTACGATGCAGTCCCCAACTGGTTCGCCGAAGGGATTGGCAGATCCACCGTTGCGATGGCCATGGCCAAATCCGATCCAAGAGTCAAACAGTGGGAACGACAGATTCCTGCGGTCGTCTCCCGGATGAAAGACCCCAAGCCGTTCCTCGAGGGGAAAATGAGCGAGGAAGAGACTGCGCTGGTTGCTTTTGGATTGGTGCAAACCGTCATCCAGAAAAGCCAACGCAAGTCGCTCGACCGACTCCTGAAGGAACTTCGCGAAGGAGGATCGTTTCCCCAAGTCTTCGTCCAGTGCCTTCAGGTGCCTCCCGAAACCTTCGTGCGCGCGGTGGCTGGAATCCCCGGAGGCTAAGGCTTTCGAAGAGGCAAATCCTGGCGGAAAACGGGGCTCGGGCCTTGGTTGCCCCACCAGCGACTCGCCAGTTTCGCCTCGATTGATACAATAGCTCAAAGCATGGTGTCTTGACGCCATTGCCGCGCCGCATGCCATGCTCACCCCCAGAATAGGCCTTCATCCAAGTCGCCTATCCATCTCGCCCAACCCAGGCGTATGGTGCGCGACGCTTTGGAAAGCAATCGCATGACCAAACCCAGCCCGAAGACCCCTTCGCCTCCCAATGATTCCAGCGGGAAAGGGAAGCCCGGTTGGAAGTTCCTGCCACTGGTGCTGGCCATGCTCCTGGCCCTCCTGCTGCTTCGTGGAGGTGAGTCATCGAGCACCATTCCGTACAGCTTCCTTCGGCAGCAACTGGATAACGACAACGTCGAAAGCATCCAACTGAGCGAGAGCCACGCGAGCGGTACCTTCAAAGTACCACCGCCACAACCGCCCAGCTTTGGGTTGGACGGCCAACTGAGAAATCCCGCGGCCGAACGAGGCACGGGGGTGCCCAGGACCAGCAAGCGATTCACCGTCCAGTTACCCCCTGCAGGGCAAGCGCGGGATGAACTGTTCGCCAAGCTGGAAGTGCTGCGACTGCGCAGCGAAGAGGCGAAGAAATCAGGGCAGACAGGCGGCAGTGAGTTCGTCTACGACACCGTGCCTTCCGACCTGGAATCCCCCTTCTCCTATCTGATGTTCCTTCTGCTGCCGCTGGGGATCCTAGCACTCGGCTGGCTGCTGTTTAGGAAAACACGGGAAAACTTCCTTGGAGGTGGCTTCCTCTCCGGTTTTTCTCGCAGCACTGCCAAACGCTACGAACCCTCCGACCAGATCATCACCTTCAAGGATGTCGCGGGGCTGGAAGGGGTCAAGGCCGATCTGCAGGAGATCGTCGATTTCCTGAAGAGCCCCGAAAAATTCCAGCGACTGGGTGGACGCGTCCCCAAAGGAGTCCTGCTCAATGGCCCCCCGGGAACGGGCAAGACGCTGCTGGCTCGCGCGGTAGCCGGTGAAGCGAATGTCGCATTCTATTCGGTCAATGGCAGCGAGTTCATCCAGATGTTTGTGGGTGTGGGCGCCAGCCGGGTCCGCGACCTGTTCCAGACCGCCAAGGAAAATGGACCGGCGATTATCTTCATCGACGAAATCGATGCGGTGGGCCGCCAGCGGGGCGCCGGCCTTGGAGGCGGTCACGACGAACGCGAACAGACGCTCAACCAAATCCTAAGCGAAATGGATGGCTTCTCACGCAACGATTCGGTCATCATCATGGCCGCCACCAACCGTCCCGATGTGCTCGACCCGGCTCTCTTGCGCCCAGGTCGCTTCGATCGCCATATCACCGTCGGAAGGCCAACCCTGCAGGGGCGGATCGAGATCTTCAACGTCCACGTTCGCGATGTGCCGCTGGATCACGATGTCAACATTCGCCGACTAGCCGAAGGCACGGTCGGCCTGACCGGCGCGGATATCCGCAACATCGTCAATGAAGCGGCCCTCTGGGCAGCCAGAAACAACCGCGATCGCGTCTTCATGGAAGACTTCGATTACGCGAGGGATAAGGTGCTGATGGGGGCCAAACGCGAAGAGATCATGCAACCGGCCGAGAAACGAAAAACCGCCTACCACGAGGCGGGGCATACGCTGGGCGCCTGGTTCCTGAAAGGGTCGCAGCGCGTCCACAAAGTGACGATCATCCCACGCGGTAGATCGCTCGGCAGCACCCACATCGTCCCCTCCGAAGATCGCATGAGCATCTCGGAGAACGAAATTCGCGATCAATTGGTGGTGCTGATGGCGGGGCGGGCTGCCGAGAAGCTGATCTACGATGAATTGACGGCGGGAGCCGAGAACGACCTGGAACGCGCTACCTCCATGGCCCGGCGCATGGTTGCCCATTGGGGAATGAGCGACAAGCTGGGGCCGGTTTCCTACAAACTGTCGGATGAGGATCCCTTTCTGGGTCGTGAAATGCACCAGCAACGGCAGTTCAGCGAAAAGACTCAGGAACTGATCGATACCGAAGTGGGTTCCATCCTCCGAGAGACTGAGCAGCGCGCCAGCGCACTGCTGGCAGATAAGCGGGAGCAGTTGGAGCGGCTGACCGAGGCGCTTTTGGCCAAAGAGGAACTAAGCGAAGAAGAGATCACCGAGCTGATCGGGCCCAGCGTTCATGGATTGCCGCCAGCGGTGCACGCCACTCCCGCTGCGGTATCCAACCAGCAGGAACCAGTTCCATCGCCCGCCAGTAGTTCTTAGTGCCATGGGCAAAAAGAAGGAACGCAAGGTCCGTGTCGACTTCCGCAAGAACTACGGATCCTCCGCGCGTCCTCCGGATCTGACCCGCCAATATCAGGACCAAGGCCAGGAACTGGATACCCAGAGTTCCCAGCGAGTCAGCGGCAAGGGCGATCGGACACGCCGTCGCACGATTCTCACCACCGAAGAGGGAGATCCCCTTGCGGCTTCAGGGGTGTCGGTCGAACGTCAGCAAGACCGACGGCTGGGCCGGGTCTTGCGGGTCCATGGCCTGGAGTGCATCGTCCAACCGGAAGGGGAGGCAACCCAAGTTCGCTGCGCAGTGCGAGGCGTCCTCAAGACGCTAAGTACCGACCAGCGCCACGTGGTCGTCGCCGGCGATGTCGTTCGCTTTGTGCCGCAAGGCGATGCCCAGGGAATGATCCTTTCGATCGAACCCAGATCGCACGCGCTGGCTCGCGCCAGCAAAGGGAAGCGGCATGTGATTGTCGCCAACGTCGATCAACTGCTGATCATCGTCAGCGCTGCCGAACCGGCGCTCAAGCCGAATCTAATCGACCGATTCCTGGCCACCGCCGAACAGGATGGGCTGGAACCTGTGATCGTCATCAACAAATGCGATCTGATCGATCCAGCAAGCATCCAGCCGCTGGTAGGCACCTACGCGCGCTGCGGCTACTCGATCTGGATGGTTTCTGCGGCCCGTGGTTGGAATATCGATCCCCTTCGGCAGGTGATCGCAGGAAGGCACAGCGTCGTCGCAGGGCAAAGCGGTGTCGGAAAGTCCTCGCTGCTCAATGCACTGATCCCTGGGTGGAAACTGCGAGTGCAGTCGATCAGCGACGACAACCAGAAGGGAAGGCATACGACGACCACGGCCGAGTGGTTTCCGCTGGAACAGGGAGGTGCACTGGTCGATACCCCCGGCATCCGCCAGTTTCAACTTTGGGATATCATCCCCGACGAATTGACTTCCCTGTTTCGGGATCTTCGCCCGTTCGCCAACCGGTGCCGATTCCCCAACTGCACGCACCAGCATGAAAGCGACTGCGCCGTCAAAGATGCCGTCGCCGATGGAAAGATCGATGTCCGTCGCTACGAATCCTTCAGCCACATCCTGGATGATCCTCAGGGGGAATAAGCCAGTGACTTTAGGAGGCTTGGTGTGATCGGCACATGCCACACACCCAGCCGCTATTTTTCTCGGGGCCATCGATCTCTCTTGGGCTCATGTGGCGGTGGGTGTTAGGATAGGACACGGCGGAGCTGACGGAATCATCGGTCAAACCGATTGGAAGAACGGCGAGAAGATCATGCGCAGGGTCAAGGCTGGGGGCGGCTGGGCAGCGATTCGATACAGCCTTCAGAAAGCAAAAGAAGTCGGTGGCCCCTGGAAGCTTTACCAAGCCCTGCGAACCAGGAATGCGTGCAAGACCTGCGCCCTGGGGATGGGGGGACAACGCGGCGGGATGGTCAATGAGCGAGGTAGTTTTCCTGAGGTCTGCAAAAAATCGATGCAGGCGATGGCCAGCGATATGCAGCCAGCCATCACCCAGGATTTCTGGGCAAAACACTCCATCGCCGAGCTGAAGACGTGGACTCCCCATCAACTGGAAACCGCAGGCCGTTTGATTCAACCGGTGCTCTATCGGGAAGGAGCGACCCATTACCAGACGATCTCCTGGAACGAAGCGTACGAACGGATGGTCCAACATCTGGCAGCTCGTTCCGCCGATGAATCGTTCTGGTACTTCAGCGGCCGCAGCAGTAACGAAGCCGCCTTCCTGCTGCAACTGCTGGCTAGGCTGCATGGCACCAACAACGTCAACAACTGCAGCTACTACTGCCACCAAGCCAGCGGCGTCGGATTGAATATGGCGCTGGGCACCGGCACGGCCACCGTCACCTTGGATGACCTCGAGTCTTCCGATACGGTGTTTGTCATCGGAGGCAACCCCGCCAGCAATCATCCACGATTGATGACCAGCCTGATGCACCTGAGGCGTCGGCGCGGTAAGGTCATCGTCATCAATCCCGTACGGGAACTAGGGATGGTACGGTTCAAAGTCCCAAGCGATCCCTGGAGCCTCCTCTTTGGGACAAAAATCGCCTCCCATTATGTCCAGCCACACATCGGTGGCGATCTGGCGCTGCTGACGGGTATCGCCAAGGGGGTGGTCGAACTGGGGAAGCACGATCTGCCGTTCCTGCAGCAGCATTGCCGCGACTGGCAAGCGTACCTCGATTACCTCGAGCAGACCGAATGGGGCGAGATCGAATCGAAGTCGGGGGTGCAGCGTTCAGAAATCCTGCAGATCGCCGAAGTCTACGGCAACTCGCGGGGCGCGATTTTCTCCTGGACGATGGGGATCACCCATCATGCCCATGGAGTCCTCAGCGTTCAAGCGATCGCCAATCTGGCACTCCTGCGCGGCATGGTGGGAAGACCCGGCGCAGGCCTGATGCCGATCCGCGGCCACTCAAACGTTCAAGGAATTGGATCGGTTGGCGTCACCCCGAAGCTCAAGGACGAGATATTTCATTCCCTGCAAGATACCTTCGGGGTGAAACTGCCCACCCAACCTGGCCTAGACACCATGGCCTGCATGGATGCAGCTCACCAAGGCCGTCTCCGCGTGGGACTTTGCCTTGGCGGCAACCTCTTCGGCTCCAACCCCGACGCCAAATACGCCGATGAAGCTCTCTCGAAGCTCGACCTTCTGGTGATGCTCAACACCACCCTCAACACAGGTCATGCCCATGGCTTGGCGAAGGAGACGATCCTTCTGCCCGTGCTTGCAAGGGATGAAGAACCCGAACCGACGACGCAAGAGTCGATGTTCAATTATGTTCGACTGAGCGATGGAGGGCCGAGGCGCTATCCGGGGCCGCGAAGTGAAGTGCAGGTGGTTGCGGATCTGGGCAAGCGACTGGTAGGGGAAGGGAAAGGAGTCGAATGGGATGCGATGGCCAAGACCCATTCGATCCGACATTGGATCGCCAAGGTGGTGCCGGGATACGAAGCGATCGACGGGATCGAAAAGACGAAGAAGGAATTTCAAATCGAAGGTCGAACCTTCCACGAACCTCGCTTTGGCACCAAGGATGGCTTGGCTGTGCTGCACCGACCCGATCTTCCTCCTCTGCAAGGCAATGCGCCCGGCGAATTTCGGCTGATGACGGTGCGCAGCGAAGGGCAGTTCAATACGGTGGTCTACGAGGAATACGATCTCTACCGCGGGCAGGATCGACGGGACATCATTCTGCTAAACCCAGAGGACATCGCGCGCCACGGATGGCAGGAAGGCCAGCGGGTGACGGTTCGCAACGAGACTGGCCAGATGCCGAATATCATGGTCCGGTCCTATCCAGCGATTCGATCGGGCAATGCGCTGATGTACTATCCTGAAGCCAATGTCCTGGTCCCCCGGAAGCTCGATCCACTCAGCAAAACCCCTGTCTTCAAAGGGGTGGTCGTCACCATCGACGCCCAGTGACTCGTGGAATGTCTCGCGACCTTTGGTCGATCTGGGATTTCTTTGGCGTGCGCTCGCTTCACTTGTCTGACTCGAATCGGTCATGAAACACCACCGGTCGGGTCGTGCCTTACCGCTAGATTGATCCGAAATTCCAGCGTGGCAAGGTGGTTCGTTGTGACGCGCCTTAGCCCCACAGCATTGCCGGATGGACAATCTTTTCGCCAACGTTCGTGCAGAAAGCTCATCGCGGTGGCAAAGGCACACCAACGGTGTGCAATCGTCGTGCCGTTGGCAGTCGAAGACAGATTCCGGGGCGTCTGCTTCCCCAAGGCAGGGAACACCTCGTAGTGGATCGCACCACAAGTCCAGGCGCATCACCCACGGCCAATCGGACCATTCAGCCCAAAAACTCTTTTCGGAGAAGCAGCAATCCAAAATTTTTTGCTTGCTTGCTTGTATCTAAGTATGATACAATAGTGTCATGATCACGATCTCCCTGCACAGTCCGGTTCCTCTCCACGATCAACTGGTGGAAGCTCTACGAGGCAAAATCGCCGATGGCTCGATCGCCGTAGGCGATGAACTCCCCCCGGTTCGACAGCTTGCAGCCGACTTGGGGATCAACCTGAATACGGTCGCGCGAGCCTACCGAGAGCTGACCGATGCCGGACTGCTGGCGTCGGTTCGGGGGCGCGGTACGGTCGTGATTTCCAATACCGAAAAGCCGGCAGGAGTGTCTGCCGAAGACCGGAAGCGAATCGAGTCGGCGATCGCTGCGGCGCTTGCCAACGCGAAAATCGCCGGGATGTCCCAAAGGGCGATCGAATCGATGCTGGAACGACAAATCAAGCGACTCTGGAAGTTTGGCACCTGATCCATCGCAACCGTTTTACCTAACCACGGGAGCCTGCTCGATGAACGATCCCTGGATGTTGCTCTATCGCCTGACACCTCTTTTCTATGTTTCGCTGGCGATTCTCGCTCCGCTTGGGATTGTTCTGATGGTTCCCAATCGCGCCAACGACGACGCGCGGCGCCTGCGGGCCCGATCCCTCACCCTGGCTCTTGCGGCCTGCACTCTGGCAGCACTGTTCATCGCCATCGGACTTTGGCTGCTGTTCCTCCGCAATCCCGCCTCCTTCTGGATGCTGAACAGCTCCACCTTTCTCTTCTTTCCACTCTGGCTTCTTCTTGCGATGCCTACCCTGGCCGCGAAGAATCCGCTCTGGAATCAGAGCGGGGCGGACGGACCGATGCGCACCGCGTCTCTTGCTCCCAGGCAGCAGCTCAATCCAATTCCTCCGCGATGGCAGGCCGTCCCGTGGATCGTAATCGCTCTTTTTTTCCTACTGATCGCAGTGCGCGGCCTGGCGCCTTTTCCGCTCCACTCCGATAGCAACCAGCCCCTGTTGGCTGCCCAGCAACAACGCTCCCAATGGCTTGGGTTTCTTATCTGTTTTAGCGCCGTGGCAGTCGGCTGGCTGTTCCTGGTGCCCATGATTCAGCGAGCGGCATTGATGGAGCCAGAACCGATGGACGCGAAAGGGTCGCAGGAACTGAGCGATCTCTATCAGCAGTATCGTCAGCGGCGTGTCCGTGGCCTCTTCGGGCTACTGGCGATCGGCATGCCGTTGCTTTTTGGACTCTCCTTCTGCCTCGCTATTTGGCTGCCTCACCGGCAAAGTCAGATCGGGCTAGTCTTCGGACTCCTTGGATCCTTGGTTGGGGTAGCGGGAGCAATTTTCGGCTCGTGGATGACGATGGAACGACTGAAGATCGCCGAAGCCAAGCAGCGACTATCGCAAGGGGCAGCCAATCCTTGAGCGGACGGCTCCCTTGGCAGCCTTTTGAAAAGGGCCGTCGTGACCACGTTTCAACCTAGGCACGCTCAGAGCTAAGCTCTGAGCGGCTCACAAAATTCTATGCTTTCGCTACCGATTTCTGATCGCTCCCTTGCGATCATGCGGCCCATGGAAAGCTCCAACGGGCCGTCAGGAATTCGGGGAGGATGCGATCGCACCACAGTCCATCGGCAATCGTCCGGTTGCCAATCGGACGATGCAGAATACGCGCGGTGGACCAAGTAGTAGTCCGCTACGCGGGCGGCTTACTTCTTACTTCGCTGGCCAGTCGGGAAGTCGGCGACCGGGAGTCCACGGCGCGCCGGCATCTTCCAACTTTTGTTCCAGCGCCGGTAAATCCTCCGATAGCAGCTTCTTGAGCGTCGGATGGAGCTTTCCGAATTGCTCGACCACCAAGGCCAATTGCTGACGGTTGGTCTGGGTCGGCAGGTTCGTTGTCGACCAATGCCCACCGACCACCTGATCCAGTCGGCTCACCAAGCCAGGCATCGCAGGTTCCTGGCGGCTGGCTCGAGTGGGGTCCCCCTCCAGCTGATCCTTCAGGTCGCGCAATTGCAGCTCCAGATCCCGAGCCTCTTTGCGCAGGGCCACATCCAGCCGATGACTCCGTTCGATCGCCGCCTTCAGGAATCCCACTCGCTCCATCCCATCCTGCATCGCCTGCTGGGATGCCATCACCACACGCTGGATGCGAGCTGTTTCCTGCTGGAAGCTGAGGCTCTCTCGCTGCTGATCGGCGTTCATCGTCTGCCATCCCAGCGCCTGGCACTCAAACGGCTTCGGCTCCCCAAGCGACTCGATCTCGCCTTGCACCATGCGACTGACTTCCACCGTGTACTTGCCAGGCAGAGCCATCGGACCGTTGCCATCCCCTCCCATCGACTGGGGCTGCAGTCCTGCGTACCGGAAATCCCAAACCACTCGCTGGATCCCGCTGCTGTTGCCCGCTCGCAATCGCCGCACCACCTGCCCCGATGCGTCGCGGATCGTCAGCCAGACCACGGGCGATTCCTCGCGGTCCTCCGCCTTCAGATCCTCCCAGCTTGGATAGGGCGTATCTTCCCGTCGGCGGTTGGACTGCGATTCCTTCCGCTGCCTTTGACCTTTCAGCGAGCTGACCGATTCCTTGAGATAGAGAGTGAAAACGGCTCCGAAAGGTGGATTGTCGGCAGTGAAGAATCCCGACCCCTGAAATGCCTTGCTGGAACCGCCCAGAGGATCGGACTGCAGGTACATTGCCGCCGTTGGGATGGCGAAAAGATGAGAAGGTTTTTCGAGCAACTCGGCGTTCAATTCGCGCAGGGGCGAGTAATCATCCAGGATGTAGATTCCACGTCCAAAAGTCCCCACCACCAGATCGTTTTCGTCGCGCTGAATCTCCAGATCGCGCACGCAGATCGTCGGCAGGTTCCCGCCCAGTCCTATCCATTTCTTTCCGTCATCCAGCGTGCAGTAGACCCCAAACTCGGTCCCCACAAATAGCAGTCCCTTGTTCAGATGATCTTCCGCCAGGGTGTAGGCCGATCCACGTTCGGGAAGGTCCCCGGTGATATTCACCCAGGTCTTGCCGCGGTCGGAACTCTTCACCACAAACGGCCTGAAGTCACCACGCTTGAAATTCTGTACCACGGCATAGACCGTATTGGCATCGTGCAACGACGCTTCGATGTCGCTGACGTAAGCGAACTCGGGGATATCCAGCGTTTCGAATCGTTCGATCTTCCGCCAGTTGGCTCCCCCATCCTCGGTCACTTGGATCAGACCATCATCGGTACCGACGTAGATCAGCCCTTGGGCCAAGGGAGATTCGCTAATTGAGACGATCGTTCCGTAGAAGGAGGTCGACATATTCTTGGCCACCGCATCGACGCTCCAGACTCGGTCCATGACCTTCAGCTGGTTTCGATCGATTTGGCGAGTCAGATCGGGACTGATGGCGGTCCAGGAATCGCCTCGATCTTCGCTGCGAAAGAGGATCTGCGATCCGTAGTAGATCCGCTTCGAATTGTGGGGACTCAGTCGGAGCGCCGAATCCCAGTTCCATCGCAGCGGCGGTCCATCGGCCGATTCCTGCGGCTTGATGTCGACCCGCTCACCCGTCTTCCGATCGTAGCGCACCAGCCCGCCATACTGCCACTGGGAGTAGACGGTATTGGGATCTTCGGGATCGACTGCAGGATCGAATCCATCGCCAAAAACCGTGATGAACCAGTCGCTGTTTCGGATTCCATGCACGTTGTTGGTCTGACTGGGCCCGCCCTGTGTCGCATTGTCCTGCGTGCCGCCGTAGACGTAGTAAAACGGTTTCGATCGATCGACCGCAATTTTGTAAAACTGCGTCAGTGGAAGGTTTTCGGTGAAGCGATAGTTCTTTCCACCGTCGAAGGATTCGTAGAGACCGCCGTCGCACCCGACCAGTAGATGATTGGAATCGGAAGGGTCGATCACCAATGCATGGTTGTCGACATGCTTGAATCGCTCCCCGGCGCGCGAAAAAGTTTTGCCACCATCCTGCGTGACCATCAGGAAGGTATCGAGGGAGTAGACGCGATCGAGCACCTGGGGGTCGGCGACTAGTTCCTGGTAATACTGAGGACTGCTGCTGACGTAACTCGACTGGCGATCCCAGGTCTCGCCGCGGTCGCTCGATCGGAAAAACCCACTCCCTTCTCCCGCTGCCTCGACAATCGCGTAGAGGATATCGGGCTGCAGCGGACTGATCGCCAAACCGATGCGTCCCTTATCGCCCCCCGGCAATCCCCGATCGATCACGCGCCAGCTGTTTCCTCCGTCGGTCGATTTGTGAATGGTCGATTCGGGCCCGCCGTCGAGTAGAACCCACTGATGGCGACGACGCTGGTAGGAGGCAGCGTAGAGCGTCTTGGGGTCGCGAGGGTCGATCACCACGTCGGTGACTCCCGTGTTCTCGCTGATCTGCAGCACCTGCTTCCAGCTTCGTCCGCCGTCGGTTGTCTTGTAGAGGCCACGCTCGCCTCCGGCGGACCAGAGCGGTCCCTGGGAAGCGACGTAAACGATCTGGCTGTCGGTGGGATCGATGACGATCTTGGCGATGTGTTCGGATTTCTCCAGCCCCACCTTCTGAAAGCTTTGCCCGCCATCGAGGCTTCGGTAGAGCCCATCGCCGTAGCCGACACTGCGCTGGCTGTTATTCTCCCCCGTACCGACCCATACGATGTTGCGGTTGTTGGGATCGATCGCCAAGCAACCGATCGAGTAGGAACCATAGCGATCGAAGATCGGCTGCCAAGTGGTCCCAGCGTTGACGGTCTTCCAGACTCCCCCGGATCCGGCAGCCAGATACCATGTGCTGGGCTGCTCGGGATCTACCGCCAGATCGACAATCCGGCCGCTCATCAACGCCGGCCCGATGCCTCGGAAGGAGAGCCCGGAAACTAAAGATGCATTCAGTTGTGGGAAGGGATCGGTCGGCTGGTCGGTATCCTGAGCCAACAGGTTGGGGCAACCAGCCTGTATGGACATCGCCATTCCCAGAAATCCCAGAAGGCACCATCGTCTCCAAGTTCTTCGTCGCATCGCTCAGCATCCTCCACTCAGGAACCTCTGTTCCGAGCTGTGGAAAGGGATTGATCCAAACTGGCCTCCGGTCTGCTCGGATTGCCACCTCCCTGTAGTTTGATTCCCCGGCTCCCGAACCGCCAGAGTGCGAAAAACGGCAGGTCCCAAAGGGAACCGGACTCGAGCTGCACAAAAGTCCAAATACCGTTTCTTCTGGCCCGCATCGTCACAGAGCCGACAGCGGTGGAAAGTCACCGATTAAACTGAGATGCCTAGAACATGTTCCGCCAGACTGGAAAGTTTCATTGGAGGGGTCTTTCGATGACCTACAGCGCGTACCTTCCTTTTCCGAAGTCGATCGAGAATTCCATCTGGCAGCGCCTTTTTCCAGCCACCCTTGCTTCCTTTTTCGGCTTGCTGCTTTCAGCGACAATTTGGGGGCAGGAGGCGGTGATGCTGCCCCTGGAAGATGCCGCCATCGATCGCAGCCGATTGATTTGGTCGCTGGAAGAACCGGCTGCCAGTGTCTGGCGAATCCCCCGCCTCTACAACGGCATTCGTTCCGTCAGCTGGAACGATGGGAAAGGGAAAACCGCATTGCAGGTCCAGCCGGAACTCGATCACTGGCTTTTGAAACTGGACGCACCTGCATCGGGAGGCAAGATTGAATTGGAACTGGATGGTACACCGGCCATCGATGCCGCGAACGCTACCCATCAGGCCGACGGCAGCTTCTGGCTGGCCGCAAGTCAGGGACGGTGCGAAGGGAGGCTGCTTCGCTACGAACCTCAACCCCACAAGAATACGATCGGTTACTGGGCAGACGCCAAGGACCGCGTCTTCTGGACGATCGA
>Ga0068872_10001086_pt1 | contig 22034 bp, 16 predicted proteins | sample NOAtaG_7_FD_66441 | JGI IMG/M metagenome (GOLD analysis project Ga0068872, IMG submission 66441) | Freshwater lake microbial communities from Lake Erie, under a cyanobacterial bloom - NOAA_Erie_Diel1S_2200h metaG | ecosystem: Environmental > Aquatic > Freshwater > Lake | place: USA: Ohio, Lake...
TCTTTTTTGCTCGACTCAAATCTGAACGAACCTTCCAGTGTTTTCAATTCTTTTTTATCAACGATGTTTGGATAGGCATCTTTCACAAGCTTTAATTTGTCTAACTCATAGTTCATCGCTTTCATTACGATTGCAAGTTGCGCGCAAGTGATGCAATTGTTCTTTACGATCTCTTTTGTGTATTCCTGTTTTTCAAAATCCATCACGGTACGCTTTAAAAAAGCAAGTCCATGATCAAGATTAACTTGCGTCATACCCTCTGTACAAACCCCACCCTTAGGTAAATTGAAGTAAAATATAGGTCTTCCATCTTTTAACTCAAATAAAGTTCCAAACACATTGTTTCTCCATTTATAAGTGGTGTCTTCTGCAGGTTTTGGCGGCAAAAGTGGATCCGGCAGTGGTTTGATATCGTGAACGCTTACGAAGACGAGTTTTATTTTGTTTGTTTCTTTATTTAATTCTAACGAATAAACAAACTCTTTATTTTTTACAGGTTTTGCTTTAGAAAGTAAGTAAAGTTTTCGCTTCAAAGTTAAGTTTCCTTCCTTTAAAGTGATCAGGATGTCAAACGTGTCCTTTGTTATGGAGTTGATCTTTACTTCTTGGTTATAATCTTCACTGGAAATGAACCCGTCGATGTTTGCCTTGAATAAACCTGCATTAGAGCTGAATACAATCACATTGTTCTGCGAAAATGCAGTAGCTGTTGCAAAAAGTAATACTAAAACAAGCCTAAAGATCATGGTTAAAGTTATTGATATTATTTGATTCTAATTGCTGTATCTTGAATTTTTTTGGCATCTTTATACCTGTATTTATGAAGAAGATACTTGTAATAGGCGCCGGAAGATCAAGCGGCAGTTTGATCACATATTTATTAAAGAACGCGAGTAGCAACAATTGGTTTGTTACTGTAACCGACATGAATTTAGAACTTGCTTCAGAGAAGGTTAAAGGCTTTTCAAATTGCGAGGCTAAAACATTTGATGTTAATAATGACGCGCAACGAAAGGCGATCATTGAAGCGCATGATGTTGTGGTTTCTATGCTGCCTGCATCAATGCACGGAAGTGTTGCCAAAGATTGCGTTAGCCTTTCTAAACATTTATTTACAGCAAGCTATGTAAGCGCTGAAATGAAGGAGTTGGACAAAGAAGCAAAACAAAAAGGCGTTCTGTTGATGAATGAAATTGGTTTGGATCCGGGCATCGATCACGCATCGGCCATGAAGATCATTCACGAATTGCAAGCAAAAGGCGCAAACATTACTTCTTTTCGTTCTTATTGCGGTGGATTGGTTGCGCCCGAGAGTAATGATAATCCGTGGGGATATAAATTTAGTTGGAACCCACGAAATGTTGTTGTGGCAGGGCAGAGCGCCGCACAATATATCTCTGACGGTAAATTAAAATTCATTCCTCCTTCGCGCATATTTACACAAATTGACAGCATTAGTGTAGAGAAGTATGGTTCTTTTGATGCATACGCCAATAGAGACAGTATCAGTTACCAAGAGCCATATGGTTTAAAGAATATTAAAACGCTTTTAAGAGGCACCTTGCGTATGCCCGGATATTGCGAAGCATGGAATGTGTTTGTACGTTTAGGATTAACCGATGATACCTATAAGATCCACAACGCCGATAAATTAACCTATACGCAATTACTTGATTCGGTACTGCCACCTTCGAAGGGAACTATAAAAGATCGATTGAAAGAATTCATGGGAAAAGAATATAACCCTGCGATTGAAGAAAAATTGAATTACCTTGAACTTTTCAATGATAAAAAGATAAAACTTAAGGAAGCAAGTCCCGCGCAATTGCTGCAAGATCTGCTTGAAGAAAAGTGGAAATTAAAGCAAGGCGATAAGGATATGATCGTGATGCAGCATTTGTTTGATTACGAATTAAATGGTAAAACTCATCAGCTCACTTCCTCTTTAGTGGTTTTGGGCGATGATGAACATCATACTGCTATGGCTAAAACAGTTGGCTTGCCATTAGCTATCACATTAAAGAATTTTTTGGACGGTAAATTTAAGTTAAGCGGTGTTCAAATTCCTATTGTAAAAGAGGTGTATAGCCCGCTTTTAGAGGAGCTAGAGGGTCTTGGAATAAAGTTTGATGAAAAGGAAAATTAACTCTATATTCATACTTTAAATTGATGAAACGCTTACTGAGTTATAGCTTATTACTTCTTTGTTTGAACGCTTTTTCGCAAAGTGATAGCACATCTACTTCCAATACACTAAGTCCTGTTGCAAAGCCAGTGATTATTCCAGGAGATTCTATGTTGGTGAATATAAATGATACTACTAAACCAAAAAAAGCGTTCTACGAATTCATGAGCGTTGAATTTAATCCTGGTTTTATTTTACCTGCCGGTAATTTTGCTTCCGGCGATCACAATAATATTTTAGCGGGTTATGCAAAAGAAGGATTCTCTATAGGTGCAAACGTTTATATTAAAGTTGTTGATCTTGTAAATGTGATGATCAGCTATTCTCGTCAAATGAATACATTTGATAATAAATCTTTTGAGGCAAATGCTTTAAAAGGCACTAAGAATTATACTTTGCAAACAAACTCAGGTTGGGTACATAATTTCATATTGGTTGGAGGCAGCGGAAATATTGCCTTGGATGAAGAGAATTTTTTAACCCCAAGAGTATTGTTTGGCTTGGTGCTTTCAAAATCACCTTCTTACGAAACAGCTGCTACAGGTAGCACAAGCATTATTGGAACGCCTATTTCGGTAGATAGCAAAAGAGAGGTGAAGTTTGCCTTTAAAATTGGCGTTGGGTTGAAAAAGAATATTAATGATATGTTCTACATGACCATTAATCCTGATTTTTATTATACCAGCTTGAAGAATAATATCAATCAAACCTACTTCCCAAGTAGCCCCAAAAGCTATCAAACAGTATCTAATATAAGTTTAAGTGTTGGTTTTGGATATAGGATCCGCTAAACTGATCAGGTAATTACCCTGATCAAATTCTTTACCATTTTAGCCTTTTGTTTTGCCTTGGTAATATCATCATCTACAATGGTAACATGACCCATTTTTCGGAATGGTTTAGTGTTAAGTTTACCATAGAGATGAACATACACACCACTAAACTTCATGATATCCTCTAGTCCTTCGTAAACTGCCGGTCCGTCATGCCCAAAATCACCTAGTAAATTGATCATCACTCCCGGTTTTACAATGGCTGTATCTCCCAAAGGTAAATTCAATATGGCGCGCCATAATTGCTCAAACTGGGATGTAATATTTGCCTCAATGGTGTGATGCCCGCTATTATGTACGCGAGGCGCGATCTCGTTCACTAACACTTTTCCATCGCGCGTTAAAAATAATTCTACAGCTAAAACACCTACCATGTCTAACTTTTCGATCAGTTGGGTTGCAATAGCAATAGCATACTTTTCAATATTTTTTTTGATGTTAGCAGGTGAAAATAAAAACTCAACTAAATTGGCCTGAGGGTTAAATTCACATTCCACCACCGGGAAACATTTTACTTCTCCGTTTTTGTTTCGGGCAACTACTACCGAAAGTTCTTTGTCAAAATCTACTAATCGTTCTAATACACTTGGTTCTTCAAATGCTTTTTCTAAGTGATGGGGTGATACCAATTTTACAACGCCTTTTCCATCATAACCACCTTTACGCAGCTTTTGAAAAAATGGAAAAAATGTAGCGTATTTGGCTATTTGCTCTTTGCTCTCCGTTAAAAAGAAATCGGGGCTTGGTATATCATTACGCTGATAGAACATTTTTTGCAAACCTTTATCCTGTATCATTTCAATAATGTGCGGTTGCGGATATACTTGCTTGCCTTCTTGCTCTAGTTTTTTAAGCGCTTCAATATTTACATTCTCAATTTCAATTGTAATAAGGTCTTTATCCTTACCGAATTTATATACCGTATTGTAATCAGTTAAACTGCCATTTACAAAGGTTTTAACAAGGTCTTTACAAGGGGCGTTCTTGTCCGGGTCTAAAACTGAGATGTTAAGATTATAGTTTACGGCATTCTGTATCAGCATCCTGCCTAATTGCCCTCCGCCTAAAATTCCTATGTGAAGTTCTTGTATAGTTTTTGGAAACATAATAGGTCACAAAGCTATTAAAAATAAAACAATTTAATATCTTTAAAGCATGGGAAATTCATGTTTCAGATGCATTATTGCACTCTTTTTAATATCCTCATTGAGTTACGCTCAAAATGAGAAGGGGTGCGGATTTAATTATGCTCAGGACAAGCTTCGAAAAGCTTATCCTGATTATGACGCCAGATTAAAACAATTCGAGCGTATGGAGTTTGGTACCGCAAATAAAAGCGCTGCCGCAACTGTTACAATTCCCGTTGTTTTTCATGTGCTACACCTGAACGGATCTGAGAATATTAGCGATGCGCAGATCCAAAGTGCTATTGATGTTTTGAATATTGATTTTAGGAAATTAAACAGCGATACAACTTCTATTGTTGTTCAATTTAAAAACTTGGCTGCTGATGTGAATGTTCAGTTTAAATTAGCAAGTTTAGATCCCGACGGGAAATGCACAAATGGAATAACGCGCCATTACGATTCAAAAACGAATTGGGATGTTGACCAGGATTATTACACGTATACATGGCCAAGAGAAAAATATTTGAATATTTATGTGGTTAAAAGTATGACGAGCAATGCTGCTGCTTACACTTTTCTTCCGGGCACCGCTCCTCCGGTAATGGATGCCATTGTTAGCCTTGATGATTATGTAGGCAAAATTGGAACAAGCTCAACAGGACGTTCTCGTACATTAACGCACGAAGTAGGTCACTGGCTTGGATTACCTCATATTTGGGGTAGCACCAATAATCCGGGAGTAAGTTGCGGCGATGATGGAGTTTCGGATACACCAATTACTAAGGGCCACAGCTGGTGTAATCTTGCAAATGCTATTGATTGTACCCCAACTGTTGTAGAAAATCTTCAAAACTATATGGAGTATTCTGGTTGTCCTCGAATGTTCACTATTGGGCAATCAACCAAAATGAATGGCGTGCTAACAGGTTTTTCAGAGAGGATCAACCTAGTGAGCGCTTCAAATATGACAGCTACAGGAATTGTAAATCCAAATTACAATTGCGCACCCAAAGCTGAATTTTTAATAACAAGTAAAAGTACATGCGAAGGAAATCAAGTAACGTTCACTGATCATAGTTACAATGGCACGGTTTCAAGTTGGTTGTGGAGCTCAATAGGCGCTTCAAATACTTCAACATTGCAAAATGGTTTACTTACTTTCACTAGTAGTGGATTAATGCCGGTTAAATTAAAGGTTGGAAATAGTTTCGGTTCAGATTCAACAACCAAGATAAATTTCATTGCTGTGATGGCCAATAATGGTTCAACGCTAAATGTTGCGCAAGATTTTGAGATCGGATCTTATCCCAATAACCAATGGATAGCAACGCCACCGCAATTTGGTAGCGGCTTTGCACAAACAAGTACGGTGGGTGCAAGCGGACAAAAATGTTTGTATGTGAATAATTACGGAGATAATCCTAATGGAAAAGTTGAGTTGTTCTCGCCAAAATTTGACCTAACAAACGTTACCGGCGCCCAATTAAGTTTTAAATATGCTTATTCACAAAAAGGAAATAGTGCGGATGATCTAACCGTTTTTATTAGTACTAATTGCGGCCAAAGTTGGTCAACGATCTATGGTCAGGTGGGTTCAGGTTTAGCAACCACTGCTGCGCCAACAAATACTACAGCTTTTATCCCAATGTCAAATCAGTTCAAAACAGAACTTATTAATATTGGATCGTACCAAGGTAATTCAAGTGTTCATTTTAAGTTCGCGTTTACTCCTGATGCAGGTGGACCTGGAAATAATTTCTTTATTGATGATATTAATTTAACGGGCACAGTGGGTTTAAAAGAGATAGGTTTGAGCTCTAATGATATTAAACTTTATCCAAATCCGGCAAACACGCTTGTGAATTTATTTTGCAGTGTTGATATCAAGCAGGTTGACGTATTTGATCTTTTAGGAAAGCAAATTGAATCTATTCAAGGGTCAAATTCCAACGAACAGATCATTGAAGTTTCTCAATTGGCAAAAGGAGTTTATTTTATTAAGGTAACATCTAATTCTGGATCTGCCTTCAAAAAACTCGTAATTGAATAATTCTAATTTTTTGTAAAAGCATAACATGAAGATCTCTTATAACTGGCTTAAAACATTAATCAACATCGACCTTCCGGCAGAAGAAGTGTCGGTACTTTTAACTGACGCAGGACTTGAAGTGGAAGCCTTAGAACATTTTGAAAGCATCAAAGGTGGATTAAAAGGCGTTGTGGTTGGTCACGTTCTTGAATGCGCCAAACACCCTGATGCTGATAAACTAAGCGTTACTAAAGTCGACGTTGGAACAGGAGAACCATTAAATATCGTTTGCGGTGCGCCAAATGTGGCAGCCGGACAAAAAGTAATTGTTGCAACGGTTGGTGCCGTTTTGTATCCATCAAGTGGCGAATCTTTAGAAATTAAAAAAGCAAAGATCAGAGGAGCTGTGAGTGAAGGTATGATCTGTGCGGAAGATGAAATTGGTTTAGGTGAAAGTCATGCAGGAATTATGATCTTACCGGCTGATACAAAAGTTGGCTTGAAAGCATCAGAACTTTTCAAATTAGAAAGCGATGTTGTGTTTGAAATTGGTTTAACGCCAAATAGAAGCGATGCAGCTTCACACTATGGAGTTGCACGCGATCTTGCCGCTGTATTAAATGCTAAGAATAACGTATCCACTTTTGAAGCGCGTTTGATAGGTTTAAATGAATTGCCTGATCCCACCAATTTAAATAAAGTTGATATTGAAATTAATAATATTGACGCATGTAGACGCTATACAGGATTAGTGATAAGTGGAGTAGAAGTGAAGGAAAGTCCTGATTGGTTAAAGAACAGATTAAAAGCCATTGGTTTGCGTCCTATTAATAATGTCGTTGATATTACCAACTTTGTTTTACATGAAACCGGCCAACCGTTACACGCGTTTGATCTTGAACAGATTAAAGGAACTAAAGTAATCATTGACACTGCAAAAGAAGGAACATTGTTTGTTACTTTAGATGGCGTTGAAAGAAAATTGAAGGCGAGTGATCTGATTATTAGTAATACTTCTGAACCAATGTGTATTGCCGGTGTTTTTGGTGGAGCAAAAAGTGGTGTTACCGAAAAAACCACTTCGGTTTTTATTGAGAGCGCATTTTTTGACGCAGGTTATGTAAGAAGAACAGCCAAACATCATGGATTAAAAACCGATGCCTCATTTAGATTTGAACGAGGTACTGATCCTGAAATGACCGTTAACGCTGCAGTTAGAGCCGCTAATTTGATCATGGAAATTGCAGGTGGAAGAATTAGCATGGGTATTAACGATGTATATCCTGAAAAATTAGAACCCGCCAAGATCGCATTCTCGTATAATTATTGTAATGATCTTATTGGAAAGTCAATTGATAAGAACATTGTAAAGAACATTATTACTTCCTTAGGCATGATCATTGAAACTGAAGGTAGTGATGGATTGCTGTTGCAAGTGCCAAAATTTAAAACTGATGTTACGCGTGCAGCCGATGTGGTAGAAGAGGTGATGCGAATTTATGGCTATAATAATATAGAAACATCAAAGCAGATCGTATATACAGCGAGTAATGAAGATAAAAATTTTGACAGAATAGTGGAGGAACGTGTGGGAGGATTCTTAACTTCTAATGGTTTTAATGAGACCATGAATTTATCACTCACAAAAGAGTCCAATCATGCAAAAACGGATGATCTGGTGAAGGTAGTAAATCCTTTGAGTAACGATCTAAACGTGTTGCGTGGCGATCTGTTGTTTGGCGGACTTGAATCTTTAGCTTACAACATCAATCGTAAACAAGCGAATTTAAAATTTTACGAGATAGGAAAAGTTTATCATATAGATGAACTGAAAGAGTTTAAGTATATTGAAGATAAACATCTTTCATTGTTAGTTACCGGAGCAGCTTTTAATGAGAATCATTATGGTTTGAATCAGAATGTGGATCTAAATTATTTAAAGGCGGTAGTAGAGAATCTTTTAAAGGCTTTAGGAGTTCATAATTTCACAAGCTCAGAATCTTCTTACCATGCATTTGATTATGGTTTAAGTTATCAATTGAATAAAAACATTATTGTTGAAATAGGTTCGGTTAACAAAGCCCATTTAAATAAGTTTGACATTAAACAACCTGTGTTCTATGCGCAATTTAATTGGAGCGCGCTAGTAAAAGCCTATAAGAAACTCAAAGTAAGTTTTGTTGAATTACCTTTATATCCTAGTGTTCGACGCGACTTAGCAATGTTGTTAGATAAAACTGTTAAGTACGAACAATTAAAAGCTTTGGCACTTAATACCGATCGTAAATTATTAAAAGAAGTGAATTTGTTTGATGTTTACGAAGGAGAGAAATTGGGGAATAAAAAATCTTATGCCTTAAGTTTCATTTTACAAAGCGAAGATGCCACGCTAACCGATAAGCAAATAGAAAAGGTAATGGATAAGCTCATTGAATCTTACAAAAGTACTTTTGGTGCTGAGCTTAGGTAGTTTTTTTTTATAGAAAGCAGACAACGCAGATCTACATCATCAGTTAGATATGATTTAAACCCGCGCTGTCCGCAGCTTTTTTAGCTTCGCAAGAAATCAACCGTTCCAAATATTGCGCTTTTTTGAACTTCAAGATTTTTGCTGTAATTAAGGATATTGTTGATACAAAAGTCAGATGGCTCATCTTGCTTTTGGTTGTCATTAAATAGAATTGCTTTGAGTTCATTTTCTTCGTTTGCAATGTTTAATGTATCAAATTCGAGAGTAAAGATTTTTTGCATAGGCAGCTTAAAGTGTTTTTTTTAGTATGTTTTGTTCGTTAGTTACATGTATAACGATGAGAGTTTGGTTTTATTGCAAGGGGCTCTCTTTTTAACCAATTTTAGCCTGTTTATAAGCCTTTTACATCATTTTAAAGCGCTTGATAGTCATTTCTTTATGCGAATTCAATTGGAGGTTGATATCTTAGCCTTAATTTAAACACAATACGGCTGTTTTTTGGACCATGCCGCGTGAGGGATTGAGCCATTGTTTGAGCTCCTTTTTTATTCTATGGGATGACATTTTTAGATGATGCGATAAAAAAGAGCGAGTGGCGAAAGCCCGACCCCGAGCTATGATTATGTTCGGAATGTTGCGAGGGGGCACGCCCAAATAATTGTTCTCTTTTTGCTATTAAGTACTGGAATTACACTGCACTTCGACTCCGCTCAGTGTGACATCTCATAGATCATGATGGAACTTCATCTATAAAAACCAAAAACCCCGCTATTAACGGGGCTTTGGCTCTCAAAAAACCAAAAACCTGGCGAGGTTTTTAGTTGCCCTTATACTAACTCGTAGTTTAGGGAGTTTGGTTTAGACTTATTGGTTGTCTAATTTATTCTTAAGGTCGCTTAACGCAGAGATATCACCTAAAGTGGTTTTCTCTTGGTTATCCTTCACCTTTTTCACAGCTTTTGATGTTGCATCAGCGTCTGCTTTCTTATTTGATTTTTCAGTCTTTCTTACTTCGTCTTTTATTTCTTCATGTAAACGAGCGTGAGAAACAACGATACGTTTTGCATCTTTGCTAAACTCGATCACTTTGAAATCTGCTTTCTCTTCTGCTTTTAAACTTCCGCCTTCAGCTTTAGCTAAGTGACGAGCAGGACAGAAACCTTCAACGCCATAAGGTAAGCCAATGATAGCACCTTTGTCGTTAACGTTCATTACAGTTCCTTGGTGAACAGAATCTATTGTAAATACAGTTTCAAATACATCCCATGGATTTTCTTCCAATTGTTTGTGGCCTAAGCTTAAACGACGATTTTCGCCATCAATTTCTAGAACCGCAACATCCATCTTCTCTCCAACTTTACAGAATTCACTTGGGTGCTTAATTTTCTTGCTCCATGATAGATCAGAGATATGAACTAAACCATCAACACCTTCTTCTAATTCAACAAATACACCAAAGTTAGTGAAGTTGCGAACTGTTCCTGTGTGCTTACTGCCTTTAGCATATTTCTCCATGATCATATTCCAAGGATCAGGAGTTAATTGTTTCATACCTAAGCTCATCTTGCGCTCTTCACGATCAAGAGTTAAAACTACTGCTTCAACTTCTTCACCGATCTTAACGAATTCTTGAGCACTGCGTAAATGTTGACTCCAGCTCATTTCACTTACGTGAATTAAACCTTCAACACCTTGAGCGATCTCGATAAATGCACCGTAATCGTTGATCACAACTACTTTACCTTTTACCTTATCACCAATTTTAAGCTCTGAGCTCAACGCTTCCCAAGGGTGCGGTGTTAATTGTTTTAAGCCTAAAGCAATACGTTTTTTATCATCATCAAACTCAAGGATAACAACTTGAATTTGTTGATCTAATTTAACGATCTCTTCAGGATGATTGATACGGCCCCATGATAGGTCAGTGATATGGATCAATCCATCAACACCACCTAAGTCAACAAACACACCATAAGATGTGATGTTCTTCACAGTTCCTTCTAATACTTGTCCTTTCTCTAATTTAGAGATGATATCGCGTTTTTGATTTTCAATTTCTGCTTCGATCAATGCTTTGTGAGATACTACAACGTTCTTGTATTCATTGTTGATCTTCACAACTTTGAATTCCATTGTTTTTCCAACAAACACATCGTAATCGCGAATTGGTTTCACATCAATTTGTGAACCCGGTAAAAATGCTTCGATTCCAAATACATCTACGATCAAACCACCTTTAGTTCTGCACTTAACAAAACCTTTAATGATCTCATCTTTATTAAGAGCTTCATTAACACGATCCCAACTTTTGTTAGCACGTGCTTTTTTATGTGATAATACTAATTGTCCGTTTGCATCTTCTGCTGTTTCAACAAACACTTCAATTTTGTCACCGATCTTAAGATCTGGATTGTAACGGAATTCCGATAACGGAACAACGCCATCCGATTTGTAATTAATGTTTACTACAACTTCACGATTGTTCTTTGCTACCACAACACCTTCAATAATTTGAAGATCTGCAATGGTGCTTAATGAATTACTATAAAGCGCATCTAATTTCTCACGCTCTGCAGTATCGTAATTGCTTTGTTTTTTTCCGATTGCACTCCAATCGAAATCCGGGTTTCCTACTAAGGCTTTTTCTGCCATTTTATTATTCTAATTGTATCAAATTTTATAAGGGAAAATTTGAGGGGTTTTACATTTTAATTAGGTCCGCTTTAACCCTTATTTAAAACGGGGTACAAATATAGTGCTTTATTGGCAATGGCAGTGTTGATATCCGCTGATTTGTGATATTTTAAGATGTTGATAATCATATAGTTAAAATTTTTGTCAAATCAGCTTTTCTGGTATAAATTTGCTGTGTGACCATAAAGATATCTACCGAAAATATTGAGATCTCTGTAAGAGCATCGTATTTATCAGAGCATAGCATCCCACGCGAGAATCACTATCTCTATGTGTACTTTATTACTATTGAGAATAAAGGAAATTACGCTGTGCAATTATTAAGTCGTCATTGGGATATTTTTGATAGCAATGGAGAGAAACGCGAAGTAGATGGCGAAGGTGTGATTGGCGAAACGCCTATTATTGAACCGGGCGAGAAATACGAATATAATAGCGGGTGCAATTTACTTACCGATTTGGGTTATATGAAAGGCTATTATAACATGAAACGCCTTATGGATGATACTTTATTCAAAGCTGTTATTCCGCAGTTCGACCTGGTTGTTCCTGCAAAACTCAATTAATTTTTCTTTTATTTAGCCACGGATACGCGGAGGCACAGAGTAAAGCGCATGCGCTTGGTTTATTATTCTATGGGGTGTAGTTTAACAAGTGTTCCAATTTTTCTCCGTGTCTTGGTGTCTCCATGGCTATTTTTCATTGTCAGTTCGAGTAGTTCCGCTTTTTCGCGGAACGTATCGAGAACACAAAAAAAAAAGATCCGGCACTTAGGCCGGATCTGGAATTTCTGCTTAGAAAATTAATAATATATATATTATGCTAATTTTACGTTAATGGCGTTAATTCCTTTTTTACCTTCCTGGGTTTCGAAAACAACTTCGTCGTTCTCTTTAATTTTGTCAATTAATCCAGTTGCGTGAACGAAAATTTCTTGTCCACCGTCTTCTTTAATAAATCCGAAGCCTTTTGTAACATTAAAGAACTTCACTGTACCTTTTTTCATTGTTATTTAAATTAAAAGTGAGCCACAAATATATTATTTTTTTAATATCCAAACAAATAAAACGCCTGAGTTTTAGGGGTTTCAGTGCCGGTAATTATAGCACATAAATTGCTGATTTTAAGCGTTTTTATACATTACCTCTTTTACCGCTTTAATGGTTTTTGCCACATTTGGTAAACTGGCCTCAATGAGAGTAGGCGCGTATGGTAACGGTGTATCCGCTGTAGTGATGCGAACTATAGGCGCATCTAAATAATCAAAAGCTTCCTTCTGAACTTTAAATGCAATTTCGCTCGAAATACTTGCCAAAGGCCAAGCTTCTTCAACCACAACCAAACGGTTGGTTTTTTTAACTGATTCAATTACGGTATGGTAATCTATAGGACGAACAGTTCTAAGATCAATTACTTCCGCATTAATACCCTCTTTTTCGAGTTCCAATGCTGCGGCCATTGCCACTTTTAATATTTTTCCGAAAGAAACAATGGTCACATCGCTTCCTTGTTTTTTAATATCTGCAACACCAATTGGTATGATGTATTCTTCTTCAGGAACTTCTCCTTTATCACCATACATTTGCTCACTCTCCATAAAAATAACAGGATCGTTATCGCGAATAGCACTTTTTAATAATCCTTTTGCATCGTATGGATTGCTTGGTACAATTACTTTTAAACCAGGGCAATTGGCAAACCAATTTTCAAAGGCTTGTGAGTGCTGTGAACTTAACATGCCTGCACTTGCAGTAGGACCACGAAATACAATTGGAACATTGTATTGTCCGCCACTCATGCTATACATTTTTGCAGCGCTGTTGATGATCTGATCAATGGCAACTAAGCTAAAATTAAAGGTCATGAATTCAATGATGGGACGTAAACCATTACTTGCAGCACCAACACCGATGCCGGCAAATCCAAGCTCGGCAATTGGCGTATCAATAACGCGTTTTGCTCCAAACTCTGCCAACATTCCTTTACTTACTTTGTAAGCACCGTTATATTCGGCAACCTCTTCACCCATTAAGAATATCTTCTCGTCACGACGCATCTCTTCGCTCATGGCTTCACGTAGGGCTTCTCTGAATTCAATTGTTCTCATAATGTAAGCTTAAATTGAGCATGCAAAGTACGTAAAATTTTAGAATCAAGCAATGCGAAACGCTTACTTTGAAAGGAGTTTTTTATAAAGCGTATCCATGTCATTTACAAGACGTTTGTAGCTAAAACGCTCATTGGCAAAGGCAATACCGGCTTTTGCTTTTTGATCTAATGCAGCATGTTCTTCTACGGCTTTCAGTAAAAGGGCTTTAAATTCACCATCGCTTTCTGAAACAAAACCGCAATCATTATGTAGAATATCTTTTACGCCCCCAACGTTTGTGGTGACAATAAATTTACCTGCGGCTTGCGCTTCTATAAGACTTACAGGCGTTCCCTCGTTTTTTGAAGAAAGGGCAACAACATCTGTACCTGCTAAAATAAGGTCTACGTCTTTTTGCCAACCGATAAAATTAAAAACACAGTTTTTATCAGCATTATCGCAATACACTAAATTTTTGTTCTTTAAATAACTTTCTAAATACTGACGTGTTTCGCCATCACCAACAATAATGGCTTTTATTTTTTGCTTTGAATGTTTTGTGATCTCTTCAATGGCGTCAAAAAAGAGTTCGTGATGTTTTATAGGAGCTAATCTACCAATAATGCTTATGGCCAATTCATCATCTTTAATTTTGTATTTAGCTCTAAACTCTTTTCTTTTTTGATCTTGGTTTGTTTGAAATTTAGTGAGATCGAAACCTAAAGGAATAACATGAATTTTATCGGCAGTGGTGATTTTAAACTCTTCAGATAATTCTTTTTTTAGCTTCGCGCTATTGGTCACAATGGCACTACTTCTTTTGGCAAGATACCTTTCTATGGTTAAATAGAAATTGGTTTTTAATTTTCCGAAATAATTATGGAACACATGTCCGTGAAAGGTGTGTACGATCACCGGAACTCTACAAGAAATTGCTGCTAAACGTCCAATGGCTCCTGCTTTACTCGCGTGCGTATGAACAATATCAGGTTTGAATTCTTTTATTAATCTTTTTATTTCCTTGTAACTCTTGTAGTCTTTAACCAAACTTATCTCTCTGTTAAGATCTTTGATGATCAAAGGTTTTAATCCCAATGAGTCAGTAATATGTAAGGATGACGATTCTCCTTCTTCTTCTGGGCCGCCCACCAAAAGCGTTTCGTATTCTGCCGGTAAATATTTGCTAAGGTAACTTACATTGTAAGTAATGCCTCCCAAATTAAAACGGTTAATGATGCGAAGTATCTTTGGCATTAGGCGATGTACTTTTGATTATGAATGAACCAATTTTGAAATACAATAAGTGCCCAAACTCGAGCAGCACTATCTCCGGGATCCTTTGAGAACAGTTTAGCTTTTAAGCGTTCTACTTCGTTATAGTTGAATAATCCTTGAGCCGTAATAAAAGTTTTGCTTAGCCATTTGTTCTCAATTTCTGATCTTAACTCTATATTCAACCATTTCCATAATGGAAGTTCAAACCCTTTTTTCTTGCGTGTAAACACTTCTTTAGGTAATAAATGTTCAAATTTCTTCCTTAAAATGATCTTTTGTTCGTTACGATTGATCTTTTCTTTTTTATCGAGATTTAAGGCGTAATTCACGATCCGATAATCCAAAAACGGTGAACGGATCTCTAAACCGTTCAACATGCTAAACCGATCCGCTTTCACCAACATATCATCTTTTAGTACGACCTCAAGATCAAACGTGTCTTCTAATGGAAACGGATCAAATATCTTACTGTGCTTAAAAAGCGAATTGAAATAGGCCGAACTCTGGCGTTTTTTCAAAAGGGCATTTGCTTCTTGGCCATCGCACAACTGTGCCAGGAATTGTTGCTTTACTTTGTCGCTATGCCCAATAAGTTTTTTAAACTTATCTATTTTTCTTGATTGGTTTTGTAATTTTCCTTGCCTCGATTTTGGCATTAAATTACTAATTGGATGCACGGCCGATGTGAGCATTTTGCATGTTCGGCTTTTTGAAAGCAGAATAGCCTTGTGTTTGTTGTAGCCTTTAAATAATTCATCGGCGCCATCACCACTTAATGCAACTTTAACGTGTTTTTTGGTTTGTTGACTCAAAATGTAAACATTCAAAGCAGATGAATCTGCAAAAGGTTCATCAATACTATTCAAGAATGGATGAATATTATCTAAGAAATCTTTGTTGCTTAATTTGAATTCGTGATGATGTGAGCCAATATGCTTTGCAACTGATCTTGCATGAGTGGTCTCATCAAAGAACGGTTCGTCTTTAAATCCAATACTAAATGTATGAATGTTCTTATGATGCTGTTTTGCCAAAGCAGAAATGATGGATGAATCTATTCCACCACTTAAAAAACTACCTACCGGTACATCCGCATTTAAACGCAAACTCACAGCATCATTCATTAATTCAAAAAGATCTTCGGAATTTCCTGCCTTGCCGACAGGTAGGTTTGATCTCTTTTCTTCAAACCAATTTTCTTTAATGATCTTTCCGTTTTTGATCTTGATGTAATGGCCTGGTTCTAATTGATGAATGTTTTTAAAGATACTTTCATTGCCCGCACAGTAGTTCAATCGGAGGTAGGAGTATAGTTGCTCGTGATTTAACTCCTGCGGCCCACTCATTTCTAAAAGTGGTTTTAATTCAGAAGCAAAAATAAATTTCTCATCATCTTTATAATAATAAAGTGGTTTGATGCCAAGTCTGTCTCTTCCAATGGTAAGTTCTTTGAGAGAATGGTTGTAATAGGCAAATGCAAAAAAACCATTGATGGAATTCAGGAATTTTAAGTCGTTTTCTTTTTCAAGCAAGCGATGCAATACTTCTACATCTCCGCTGGTATCAAGTTTTCCGAGATCTTTCTTTAAGGCTTTATAGTTGAATACTTCGCCGTTGAAGCATAAATGATTTTTGTTTTTCACAAATGGTTGGTTGCTAGCCTGCGAAACATCAAGAATACTCAATCTCGCATGAAAAAGCAATCCGTTATCAATTGTGCTGTAGCCTTGATGATCGGGCCCGCGATGAGCAAGTGTTTTTAGTACTTGCGAAGGATCATTAAACTTCCTCTCAATTTTTTGGTCAAAGTACAGTATGCCGGCTATTCCACACATTTTGTGTAAAAATAAACCCTTTGGGTTTAATAAAAAATATTTATTTTAGTAGTCTGTTAGTTGAATATCCGCAAACACATATTTACCACTCTTTTTTTAATCTTAAACTTTTGTTTTTTTTCGCAAAATCTTGTGTTTAGGCACATCACCAGCGATAATGGTCTTTCTACCAATTTAGTTAACTGTATCTATCAGGATAGTAAAGGTTTTATGTGGTTTGGCACCCAAGAAGGCCTAAATCGCTATGATGGGTATAAGATCAAGATCTATAAGCATGAACCAAATAATTTCAATTCACTTTCGTATTCGGAGGTAAATTGTTTGCTGGAGCTTGATAACAACACCTTACTTATTGGTACTCCAAATGGAATTAATTTTTTGGATTTAACTAACGATAGTATTAATAGATTGTTATTTAATAGCAAGGATAATAATGCGAAGGAGAATTATGTTAATGTTATTAAACAAATCAATAAAACAGAAGTTGCTATTGGTACTAGAAATGGAATTGTAATATGCAATACTGACACTAAGAAATTCGATTTTTTTGAATTTACTATTACCGATGAAGTGGTAGTGAAAGATATTATGTTAGATGGTAATAGATTACTAATTGCTACACAAAAAAAAGGTCTTTGGTCATTTGATTTAAAGAATAAAAAGCTAACAAGGATTACTTTTACTGACGATGATAAGGTTTCAGAAGGAATATTGGGATTGGAGATGTTGAATAGGATGTATGTTTATGCAGGACAACTTTATTTAGCTACAGATGGTGCAGGAATTTTTAAAGTTGACCCTACGACGTTTAATATTATTAAGCAGAGAAAATTTAAGGTAAATTATAATGATAGAAATTATGTTAAAGATTTTATAATTAGAGATGGTTATGCCTATTGTGCTACAGGAAGTGGATTTATAACCTATAACGTTCTTTCTGAAGATACCACTGTTTATGTGAAAATTCCAGAAAATCCCAACTCAATAAGCGATAATAAAATCGTGTCTGTTTTGGTTGACAAAAACGAAAATGTTTGGTTGGGTACATATTTTGGTGGCGTAAATGTTTCTTTCAAAAGCTCTCAAAAATTCGTAGGATCATCTAAGTATAAATTGAATTATTATAAAAACCTTTTCTTAACATACCAAGACATACAAGGAAATGTTTGGTTGTGTGGGGACAGGGAATTAAAGATGTTGCCCCATCAACAAAGTGAATTTAAGTCGTACAAAAATATTATAGGTAATTTCGACGCCTTGTGTTTATTTCAGGAATCCAACAACATCTATTGGTTTGGAACGTATGGCGATGGAGTGAAAAGATATGACGCGTCTAATGGAAAGGTAACTCAATTTTTATCCAATGAAAATGGAGGTACTGTACTTTCTATCATAAAGGTGGATAATTATTTACTAATTGCAGGCTTTGGTGATGGCTTATTCAAGCTTGATTTAAAGACGAATGAAATGAAGCAATATTCAGCTGCTGAGGGTTTAAAGAACCCAAACATTACTAACCTTTTCAGTGATAAAAATAAAACAATATGGATTTTAACTGATGGTGGTGGTGCATACAATATTGAAAATTTCTCAAAGACTAATGATAAATTCAAAATCATAAAACATCACCTTAATAATTTAAAGGAACCAAGCCTGCCATCTGATGTTGTTTATTCTATGAATCAAGATAATAACGGCCATATTTGGTTTGGAACCAATAGTGGATTATCTAGGTTTGATGGAAGAACTTTTCAAAATTTCTACGAAGGGGATGGATTGGCCAATACATTTATTTATTCAATTTTAAAAGACAGTACCGGCCGTTTTTGGATGAGCACAAATAAAGGTATCACAGCCTTTAATCCTACGGAGTCTGATAAACCATTCTTTAAGAATTACAATCTTAAAGATGGATTAACCAACACAGAACATAATATTGGCGCCGCAAGCATTTCGGCATTTGGTAATGTAATGTTTGGCGGACCAAATGGCTACAATATATTTAGACCAAGTCAGATCAAGGATAACCTACACGTTCCTCCAGTACACGTTGTTTCCTATAAACGTTCAGGAAAGGATATTACAATTGACTCAAACCTAATTTATAAAAAACACATTAAACTAAGTTGGCGTGAGAATTATTTTCAGTTAGAGGTTGTGGCCTTGGATTTTATCGATCCTGAAAAGAACATGTTCAAATATAAGTTAGAAGGATACGATAATGACTGGTCAGAACCCAGTGCAGTTCGTTACATCTCCTATACAGAATTGCCGGGAGGAACCTATACTCTAAAAATAAAAGCAAGTAATAGCGATGGCGTGTGGAATGAAAAACCTTACGAATTAATGATCACCATAGTTCCTCCTTTTTGGAAAACAACCTGGTTCTATGTTGTAGTGGTTATTGTTGGCACAGGATTAGTAGTATTGTTTACGCAGTGGCGAACTCGTAAGATCAAAGAGGAAAATAAAATATTGGAGAATAAAGTCGCAGAGCGTACACGTGAACTTGCTGAAAAAAACAGGGATATCACCAGTAGTATTCAATACGCAAAACGCATTCAAGAGGCGATCTTACCGTCTAAGGATTATATTTTCTCAAAATTGGAAAAGGCCTTTATTTTATATAAGCCAAAAGACATTGTGAGCGGCGATTTTTATTGGTTTGGTGAGAAGAATGGCTGGCGAATATTTGCCGTAGTAGATTGTACAGGTCACGGTGTTCCGGGAGCTTTTATGAGTATGATAGGCCATAATTTGATGCATCAGATCATTCAAGAAAAGGGCATTACGGATCCGGGAGATATTTTAAATAGTTTGCACAAAGGTGTACAAGCTTCATTAAGACAAGGCAATAATGAAATAAACACCAATGATGGAATGGATGCTTCAATCATTGCCTTACACAATGATAACAAAACGGTACTTTGGGCTGGCGCAAACAGACCTCTTCTTTTAATATCCAATGATGGAGAATTCACAAAACTTGATGGTAATAAATACCCAATTGGAGGTTCACAGTTCGACATCAAACGTGAATTCACAACCCGAACTTTAGAATTAAATAAACCATCTATGGCCTATTTATCCTCAGATGGTTATGCCGATCAATTTGGCGGTGATAATGGAAAAAAATTCATGGTGCGTCGTTTCCACGATCTATTAATGGAGATACATTTAAAAGATATGGACTCTCAGCGCGAATTGTTAAATTCAGCATTTGAAACCTGGAGAAATGAACATGAACAAATAGACGACGTTTTGGTTGTAGGTGTTGCTTTATAATAAAAAAGTACTATTTTTGTATATAAATAAAACGGATTAAACTTTTTATAGTTTATTACCGTCTAATTAAATAAAAAAACATGAGATCAATCAAATTAGTATTTTCGGTAGCAGCTTTAACGCTTCTTACCTTAACTTCTTGTCATAAAAAAGAAACAGTAGAAATTGATAACGAAACTCAATCAGTAGTAGATAATGCTGTTGCTGAACAGGAATTCATGAGTATGGTGCCTGCGGTGAATAGTGTTGCCATTAAAACAAAGGGAACCGGGGCAGATGCTAATAGGTCTGCGGGAACATCTGCACTTTGTGACTCTTTGCAAATAGTTAAAGGACCAGGCGTTTTAGGTGATACTTTATGGACTAGTCCAACTCATGTACCACCAACGTACTCTTTAAATCTTACAAACGCTGCTTGTTCACCAATTCCTGATTCTAAACTTAGAGAAGGTGTATTATTTATTACGTTTTACGGTAGAGTAAAAACTAATGGCAGTCGCATGAAGATTGTTATGCAAAACTATAAAGCAGCAAATACTGATCCAAACAAAAAGATCAGCTACCAATGCGATAGTATTGTTGTTAAAACAGTGTCAAATAACCCTACAACGGATATTAGGATATTTAATGTAAAGATCTATAACGGTAAATGTGTTGGCCCAACTAATAATTGGACAACTTTATACAGCACTGACAGAACTATTACCCACAACATGAATACGGATGATATCTCTATTTACGGAACATCTAATGGTACCAACCGCAATAATCGTAAGTTCACGGTTGAAGTGCCTCAAGCAACGCCATTAGTTAAAAAATCATCATGTCAGTTCATTTCCTCAGGTATTCTTAATTTGACACCCGAAGGATTTAAAACCAGAACCGTTGATTATACAAGTGGAACAGGCGTAGGATCTTGTGATGATGAAGCAACTTTCTCTGTAAATGGAAATACAATTGCATTTAAATTGAAATAAGGCACATTATCTAACGGAATGAAAGAGGTATTTGAGATATATGAGAAGATGGAACGCAATAATATTTTGCTTTCCTTTAAGGGTGAAGTAACCTCCGACCTCTTAACTTCTATACTTCAGATCATGGAGAATAAAATGGCCGATCTACAAGAGGAGCCAAAGATGAAAAAGAAGGTTTACAATGTCCTTGTAGAATGTCTTCAAAATCTTTATCACCATATGGATGAAGTACCGGATGCAAGGGCTCAGAAATTAAAATCAGCCATTTTCATGATCGGTAAATTGGATAATCTTTACACTATTTTTACCGGTAATTATATCTTAAACGAGAATATCTCTGGGTTAAAAAATCGTCTCGATAAGGTTAATTCTTTGAATAAAGAAGAGTTAAAACACTACTACAAGGAAGTGCTTAATAATGGTGAAATGTCGCTTAAAGGCGGCGGTGGTTTAGGAATGATAGATATAGCACGTAAAACGGGTGAAAAAATTGATTATAATTTTTTGGAAATTAACGATAAAATATCTTTCTTTACGCTCAATATTAAAGTAACTACACAAAATTAATATAAATTACTATGGACAATTACAAAATAGAAGGTTCGCCAAAAACACCATCAATTACATTTGATCTTGGAAGCGGCGTGTTGGAAATTAAAGGGCGTTCTATACCTGAGAATTCTATTGAATTTTACAAACCTTTAGTTGACGCTTTAGATAAGTATTCATCTTCATCTAAGCCTGCAACAACAGTAAATGTTCAATTAGAATATTTCAATACTTCTTCTTCAAAATGTATACTTGATGTTTTCAAGAAATTGGAAAGTATTCATAAAGGTGGTAGCGCAGTTACAATTAACTGGCACTATGAAGAAGATGATGAGGATATGTTAGAGGCTGGCGAAGATTACCAAGCCATCATTAACGTACCTTTTAAAATGGTAATGGTTAACGAATAATTTTACCCTAATTAAATAAAAATTTACCCTCTAAAAACAACAGTTTTTAGAGGGTTTTTTATTATATTTGTACCCTTAATTTTTAACTCATACTATGTCGAAGATCACAGAAATTTTAGGTTCAAAGGCCGATGGATTATTGAATCACACCTGTAAGACCATTTCAAAAGAACACATACATTTACCGGGTTCTGATTTTGTTGATCGCATCTTCTCTATAAGCAATCGCAGCCCTCAGGTTTTAAAAAGCCTCAACCAATTATATAACACAGGACG